>Ga0310786_10000415_pt1 | contig 69143 bp, 65 predicted proteins | sample AusTroGonzalo_MG_FD_203881 | JGI IMG/M metagenome (GOLD analysis project Ga0310786, IMG submission 203881) | Bovine rumen microbial communities from tropical cattle in Woodstock, Queensland, Australia - Gonzalo_03 (v2) (version 2) | ecosystem: Host-associated > Mammals > Digestive system >... | reverse complement strand
CGATTGAGAAATCAATTATGGCATTATTTATCAATCTTTCAGCTTCGGCAGGTTTGAAACCCTTTTTGTTGAGAATATATCTGAAATTTTCATAAACCGTCTTATTTTCCAAGAAAACTGGACAATATGGCACGTATCCAACAGATATATCTGTTTTGAAATCAACTTTTTTGAGAGGAATATGATTGATGTAGATTTCTCCGCTGTCAAATTCTTCAAGTTTTGCCAAAACTCTCAACATTGTTGTTTTTCCACTTTCAAATTCGCCAACAAAAGCAACACTCTCCCCATCTTCAATTTCAAAATTGACATCTTCAAGAGCATAAAATTCTTTGGCATATTTCAAATTCAAATTTTTTACTGATAACATATCTCACCTATGAGTATATGATACTATATTTTGCTAAAAAAAGGAAGCAATTTTCAAAATTTGCTTCCCAACGACTACTTTTCGTCATGCTTTTGGACTTGCAGTGAAAATTCTTCTGATATATCTTCACTCAAAACCAAAATTTCTTCCCCTGTCTGTTCGTTTGTTTTCAATTTTCCACAAATCACTCGAAATTTCAATTCACAATCTCTGTCTGTGTAAAAATTGTATATTTTATCTCCAAAATCTTGGTATTTTTTGTATTCAACTTCCTCCTCATTTTTTGCTCTGCTGGCGAGATAGGTCAAATTGTACCAATAATCTTTTTTCTCACAAACAAGTTCCCCCTTCTCCTGATTTTCACTGCCAAAAATAAGTTTTTGATTGTCTTTATTTGCCTTGATTTGCACATCAACATACTTGTCCTTCACCCTGTCATCATCTTCAAGGACAACTCGAATTGAATAATCTTTGCTCATGGCTGACGTGTTGTCAGAAATTTTGGCTACACGAAGTTGTGTCTCATTTTCACAAGCAATCAACATAAAACAAAAAAAGACACACAAAAATCCTACAAAAAACTTTTTCATAGATTTAGTGTGCCCGATTTTCTGTTTATTATTTATTAATAATTCACTTCAATAATGCCATACTTGTTTTCTTTTCTCTTGTAAAGAACATTAACTTTTCCGGTCTCTGCATTAAGGAAAATATAGAATGAGTGCCCCAATCTTTCAATGGCATCTTTTGCTTCATCAATTGTCATTGGATCAAGTTCAAAGCTCTTCTTTCTCACAACTTCGCCAATTGTCATGTCTGGCTCTTCTGCCAAATATTCAAATGTCATGTCCTTTGGAGCATTCTTTCTGCCCTTTACAGCCTTTTGTTTTGATCTAACAATCTGTCTTTCAAGTTTTGGCAAGAGCAAATCGATGTTTTCATAGTTGTTGTTTCCAGATGCTTCTGATCTGTACATAAGTCCTTTTGCAACCAAGTTTACTTCAAGTTTTTCTGTCTTGTTTTCTTTGGAACAGAAAACCTTTGTTGTGACTGGTCCATCAAAATATTTGTCAAGTTTTGCAAGTTTGTCGCTTACAACATCTCTGAAATGTGATGTTGCTTTATATTTTTTCTCTACAAATGTAATTTCCATAGTTTTTCTCCTTTTACAAAATCATTGTAACAAAAATTTATCATTTCACCAAACGATTTTGCTTACTCTTGCGAATTAAATTCAAGTTTATTTCCACTGACACTGACAAAAATTGTCCCGTGATCTTTAAGTTCTCCCAACAAAATCTTCTCGGCAATCTTGTCTTCAATTTCTTGTTCAATAAATCTCTTCAAAGGTCTTGCACCATAGATGAGGTTTGAGCCCTTTGCAACAATAAAGTCAACCGCATCCTGTTCCATGTCTATTTGAAGATTTTTTGCAGCAAGACGTTTGTTGATATCGTCAAGCATTATGTTTGCGATTTTAACCAAATCTTGTTTTGAAAGTGCATCAAAAATGCAAATCACGTCAATTCTGTTGATTAATTCTGGTTTAAACTTCTTTTTGAGAGCATCCATATAAATGTCTCTATCACTCACTTCTTGTGCCTTTGGAGAGCCAAAACCAAGTTGTTTTTTCTGTTTGATTTCATTTGCACCAATGTTGCTTGTCATAATGATAATAGTGTTTTTAAAGCTGATTGTTCTCCCTTTGCTGTCAGTCAAACGTCCATCATCAAGAATTTGCAAAAGTGCATTCAAAACTTCTGGATGAGCCTTTTCAATTTCATCAAACAGCACGACACTATATGGTTTTCTTCTCACCTGTTCTGTGAGTTGTCCACCTTCATCAAATCCAACATATCCAGGAGGAGCACCAATCAGTTTTGACACCGTGTGACTTTCCATATATTCACTCATATCAATTCTAATGATGTTGTTTTCGTTGTCAAACATTGCTTCTGCAAGTGCTTTTGATAGTTCTGTTTTTCCAACCCCTGTTGGCCCCATAAACAAGAAAGATCCAATTGGACGTTTGCTATCTTGCAACCCAACTCTTGATCTTCTGATTGCTTTTGCAACAGCTTGAATTGCTTGATCTTGCCCAACAACTCTCTTATGCAAAATCTCTTCCATGTGAATAAGTTTTTCTTTTTCGCCTTCTGTCAATTTTGTGACAGGAATTCCGGTCCATTTTGAAACAACTTCTGCAATTTCGTTTTCACCAATTTGTCCTGTTGAGCTCTTTTTCACAACATTTTGTGTTTGTTTTTTGACTTCGTTTTCCAAATTTATAATTTCGGATTGCAATTTTGCTGCTTTTTCATAGTTTCTTTGAAGCGAAGCTTCATCTCTTGTTGCTGAAAGTGTTTTGATTTTTTCTTCCAAATCTCTCACTTTTTGAGGCTTTAATGTGAAATTAACCTTGGCCTTTGAACAAGCTTCGTCAATAAGGTCAATTGCTTTGTCTGGCAAACTTCTGTCTGTGATATATCTATCAGACAAGTTTGCAGCAGCTTCAATTGCCTCTTTTGTGATGGTTATTTTATGGAAAGCCTCATAAGTGTCTTTCAGCCCATTTAAAATTTGAATTGTTTGTTCCACAGATGGTGGATTGATCATAACTGGCTGAAATCTTCTTTCCAGCGCTTTGTCTTTTTCAATATACTTTCTGTATTCATCAGTTGTTGTTGCACCAATTGTTTGCAATTCTCCTCTTGCAAGATATGGTTTCAGCATATCGGCTGGGCTTGTTTCGCCCTCTTTGCTGCCAGCTTGTGCAAGAGTGTGAATCTCATCAATAAAGACGATTATATTCCCATCTTGGATGATTGTCTCAATGACATCTTTGAGTTTTTCTTCCATCTGGCCTCTATATTTCGTGCCAGCCATCAAACCGCCAATTTCAAGTGCATAAACTTGTTTGTCTTTGATTTCTTCTGGAACATCGCCACTTGCTATCGCTTGTGCAAGTCCCTCAACAACAGCAGTTTTGCCAACTCCTGCCTCTCCAATCAAAACAGGGTTGTTTTTTGTCTTTCTACACAAAATTTCAATTATTCTCTGTATTTCTTCTTCTCTGCCAATCACTGGATCAAGTTTATGTTGTCTTGCCTTCAATGTTATGTCACTCCCCATTTCCAGCAATTTTTCTGGCAACGTGCTACCCGCCTGTGAATTTTCATCTTTCTTCTTTGTGTTGTCGCTGTTTGAAACAACTTGAAGGGCAGACAGGACCTTTCCCCTCAATTCATCAATATTGACATTAAACACATTTTCCAAAACCTTTGTCGCATAGCAAGTTTTATTGCTCAATATTGCAAACAAAAGGTGTTCTGTCCCAATGAAAGAGTGCCCAAAATCCATGGCTGTTTGCTGTGCATTTTGGAAGAGTTCTTTCGTTCTTGGAGTCAACTCAACAGAACCAAAAAGTGTCACACCACTTGCAGAATCTTCAAAAAGTTCAAAAAGAGCTTTTTCTGTCACTCCATAACTTGCCAAAAGTTTTGAAGCCGTGCAATCTTCAACACTAACCAATCCATACAAGATGTGTTCTGTGCCCACCAAGTTGCTACCAAATCTCAAAGCTATTTTGCTGGCATTTTTGACAACTTTTTCTATGCTGTCAGAAAATAAACCATTGTTGAATGCCATAATCTGCCTCCTTTTCTATTTTAGACTAAATTTTAGCATTTTTTAACTAAATTTCCAATCTTTTTAGAAATATACTCACTTCTTTTTGCTTCTTCCTGCAAATTTAAAGAAAAATTTTCCATTTCTTTCAAATTTGCGCCACATCCTTCCTTGAAAAGTCTGTCAAAAGCCAACATATTTGAAATTTTTAAAAACCCTAATGCAGCCCCAAACTTGATTTTTGAAAGAAATCTGATCATCTCCTCTTCTCCCAAAAGTTTGCTCTCTTTCAAGATGCCATATGCCCTATACACTTCATCAACAAGTTTTGTGTGATCTCTCATCAAAATATCTTCTCTTGCAGACAATTCCATTTCACAAATCGTGTCAACATAATCTCTGACACTCTCAATAATCTCTCTTTCGTTCATCCCCAAAGAGTTTTGATTTGAAATTTGGTAGAAACTCCCAAGATTGTTGGTTCCTTCACCATAAAGTCCTCTGATGGTAAAGCCTTTTGATCTGGCTTCTTTCTTGATTATCTCAATTTCATTGTTGATTTCAAGTGCTGGCAAAAACATCATCACAGAAGCTCTCATTGCAGCCCCCAAATTTGCAGGACTTGCCGTCAAAAAACCATATTTGACAGAATATGCTGCATCAATTTCACTCAATAAAATGTCATCAAAACGTTTGATGTCAAAATATGGTTTATACAGATCATATCCATCAAAGATACACTGCTCTCTTATGTGGTCTTCTTCATTTATCATCACAATAAGGTGCTCATCATCGCTGACTGCAACGGCAGAAATATCTTTGTTTTCAATCAATTCTTTACTGATAATATGTCGTTCAAAAAGCACGTCACACTCTTCCAAAGACAACTTTTTCAATCTGATAAAATCAAATTCTCCAAACTTGTCAAGTGCCCTTTTGACAGAATCTATGATAAAAACTGCGTCATTTTCATCACGCAGTTTCGTGAAAAAATTGAAGCCAGAGACATTCCGCGCCAATCTAATTCTGGAAGAAATAGCAATGTTTTCAAATTTTTCGTTCATACTTTCCTTTTAATTTTTGTTGGTTTTCCCACCAAACATCTTATCAACAGCTCTTTCTACTGCTGGCAACTTATAGCACTGCTCACAACCAACAAAACCTGTTGCAAGAATTTCTTCAACTTCTGTTCCACAATGTGGACATTTCTCTGGGCTACTCATCCTTTTCAATCCCCTTCATCGTCAAAGCAATTCTCTTTTTTGCAAGGTCAACAGATGTTACTTTCACATCCACAACATCTCCAACTTTCACAACGTCACTTGGATGTTTCACAAACCCTTCTGAAAGTTGGGAAATGTGAACAAGTCCATCCTGATGAACTCCAATGTCAACAAATGCACCAAAGTCCACAACATTTCTCACAACACCACGGAACACCATGCCTTCTTTGAGGTCTTCCATGTGAATAACATCACTTCTCAAAACGGGTTTTGGCATGCTTTCACGAATATCTCTGCCCGGTTTTAAGAGTTCGTTTGTGATGTCGTTGAGTGTTGGAACTCCAACGCCACACTCTTGTGCAACCTTTGCTTCTCCCTTTTGCTCAACCATTTTTGGTAAAAGAATAAGATTGTTGTTTTTGACATCCTCTTCACTCAAAGCAAAAAGCTTCAAAAGCTTTTGTGCTGCGGCATAACTTTCTGGGTGAACTGCGGTGTTGTCAAGCACATTTGCTCCACCAACCACTCTCAAAAAGCCTGCACATTGTTCGTATGCTTTTGGTCCAAGTTTTGCAACCTGCAAAAGTTCTTCTCTTGATTTAAATCCTTTGTGTGATGTCCTGTAAGCAACAATGTTGTTTGCAATGGACTTGTTGAGTCCGGAAACATAGGACAATAGGCTTGGTGAAGCTGTGTTTAAATCAACCCCAACACTATTTACGCAGTCTTCAACAACTCCTGTCAAAACTTCCGTCAGTCTGTTTTGTGGCATATCATGTTGATATTGCCCAACACCAATTGATTTCACATCAATTTTAATAAGCTCGGCAAGAGGGTCTTGAAGTCTTCTTGCAATTGAAACTGCACTACGCAAATTTACGTCATAATCTGGAAATTCCTCTGCTGCAAGTTTTGAAGCAGAATAAACAGATGCCCCCGCCTCGCTGACAACAGCATAGCTTACTGGACGATTGACATGTTTAATCAGTTCTGCAACAAAAATTTCGCTTTCTTTTGATGCTGTTCCATTTCCAATAGCAATGATGTCAACTTTGTTTTTCTCAATCATTGCTTTAAGTTTCTCCATGGCCTCTTCTGTCTTTGATCTTGGAGGTGTTGGATAAACAACTGCCGTATCCAAAACAGAACCATTTTTGTCAATAACAGCAATTTTGCACCCATTGTGATATCCTGGGTCAAAACCAAGAATAATGTTGTTTTTGAGTGGTGATTCCAACAGAAGTGGTCTCAAATTTACCTCAAACATTTTGATCGCTTGTTCATCTGCTGTGTCTGTCAAATTGTTTCTGCACTCTCTTTCAAGAGATGGGAAAAGCAGTCTTTCATAAGCATCAGCAATTGTCTCACCCATCAATGTGTTTGTGTCTGGATTGTCTTTTTTGAAATATCTTTCAATCACTGGAATTGTCAATTTTTCGTCAACAACAATATCAACTTTGAGACACTTTTCATTTTCCCCACGATTGATGGCCAAAATTCTGTGGCTTGGCAGATTTTTTACTTCCTGTTTGAAGTTTGCATAAGTTTCGTATGTCAAATTGTTTTCATTATCTAACAAAGCACATTGAATAAATGCTTTGTTTGCAATGATATCACGAAGTTCTTTTCTCAATTCTGCACTATCAGAAATTCTTTCTGCAACAATATCTTTTGCCCCAGCAATTGCCTCTTCAACAGATGGAACTTCTTCTGTGATAAATTTTTCTGCTTCTTTCAAAATCTCGTATTGTTTTGATTGTGCTTGCAACATGTCTGCAAGAGGTTCCAAACCTTTTGCAATCGCAACAGAAGCTCTTGTTTTTCTCTTTGGTTTGTATGGTCTGTAAATATCTTCAACTTCTGTCATTGTCATTGCTTCTTCCAAAGCTTTTGCAATTTCATCAGTCCACTTGTCTTGTTCCTTGATTACCTTTTCAACCTTTTCTTTCTCATCTGCCAAATTTCTCAAATATTTTAGTCTGTCTGCAAAATTTCTCAAAACTTGGTCATCACACGAACCATGCATTTCCTTTCTGTAACGTGCAATAAATGGAATTGTATTTCCTTCATCAATGAGTGAAATAATGTTTTCTGTGTAATCTGCACGAAGTCCAAATTCACTTGAAAGTCTTTCTTGAATTGTCATTTTTATCTCCTTGTTTGGCTTTTTATCTTCTCTATAATTTTATCATACTGCATCAAATTTTGCATAAAGATTTCGCCATTTTTCTGCAAAATTTCACCCCTGAAAATCGTCATTTCAACATCTTTTTTACACTTTGTGTAAATCAAATCAAAAACAGGGTTTTCATAAAGGCTTTCACACCTTTTGACAACAGCAAAATTTGCATCACATTTTTCAGTAAGCTCGTTTTCAATTCCCAAAATTTTGCCATTGCAAGCCATCTCAAAGACTTCTTTTTCACTCAAAACATTTTTATCTTCAAACAAAGTTCTTTGCCCCTGCAAAATTTCTCTCATAAAGGCAAAGAAATCAATCTCTGCAATTTCTCCACTGCCAATGGCGACTTCAAATCCCAAATTTTTGAGAGTCAAAAGATTGGTTGCCCTGCGACCAAGTCTCGCATCTTCATTTGGAACAATAACAACTTGTGTTTCATAGTTTTTCAAGAGTCTCAATTCATCTTTTTCAAGACAATTGCCACCGACCAAAACGCTTTTTCTATCAAGAAAGCCAAATTCCTCCAAAACCTCACTCAAAGTTTTCCCGTAATGTTTGTCAATTGCACCAAGTTCATCCAAATCTTGCCCAACCTTCATAAACAATTTTTTCTTTGCAGAAAGTTCGCTGATTTGTTCCAATTCTTTTTCACTTTTTTCTGCAACATCGCAAAGTGTCATTGGTCTATCGTTTAATATGTTTGCACCTGCGCGCAAATTTTTGATTACAAGCAATTTTTGAGCATCTTCCAAATCAGCATCAACACCATAAGTGTTTTCCAAAGCTTTTTTACTATCACAATAATTGTTGACAAAAGAAGGGATGACATAATCACCCTTCAAATCAACGATTTCGCAGTCGCACTTTATGTTTCCGCCTATTTGTCTAATCTTTCCGTTTTCAACCAAAATATCAGCAATTTTTGCCGTTTGCTTGTGTATATCAACCAAATACCCATCTTTAAAAAGTTTCATAAACAAATTATATCTCAAATCCTTTTAAAAAGCAAAAAAAACCAGGGGTTTCCCTAGTTTTCTTCTGTTTCAGCTTCAACAACCTCTGATTTTGAAATTTTCTTTCTTCTCTTTGGTTTGTAAGCAATAGCCCAAAGCCCAGGAGTGATAAACACTGATGAGTAGAATCCTGCCAAAATTCCAATCATAATTGGGAAGGCAAATTCTCTGATATCAGCAACACCAATGAGTGTGATCATCAAAATCATAATGAATGTTGTGATTCCTGTCAAGATGGAACGAAGCATTGTTCCTTTTACAGCTTCATTTGCAACTTTGTTGTTGTCGATACGTTCATTTGCTGCTCTTGCGGCTTTGAGATCATTTCTCATTCTATCAAAGATGATAATTGTGTTGTTGATTGAATATCCCAAAATTGTGATAAGTGCTGCAATGAACGAAACATTGATTTGCACTCTGCATATCAACACAACTGATGCTGTCAACAAAACGTCGTGGAACAATGCCAAAATTGCAGCAAGTCCAGCAGTGAGTTCAAATCTAAATGCAACATACACCAAAATAAGCACCACTGCAACAAGCAGAGCAATAAATGATTTCATCATAAGTTCGGCAGATGCGCTTGCAGTTGTCACACCACCATACTCAACGAGTTTCTCTTCTCCCTCATCATTATAACCAAACTTTGTTCTCAAAGCTGCTCTAATATCATCGTTTATCTCTGTGATTTCGTCTGTTGAAAGTTTGTTGTTGTTTTGATATTTCACAATAACGGCATCACCCTTTTCAATTCCGAGTGTTTCAACATCCATTGTTGTTGTTTGAATTGTGGTGATTTTGAGGCCATGTTCATCCAGAACTGCCTGCACTGCACCCTCAATTTTGTTTAGATTTTTGATGTCGTATTGTTCTCCATAGTGACCATCTTTGTCAACATAAATTGTCATTGTTGAGCCGCCGGTGAAATCAATGCCAAGATTAAATCCAATAGCACACAGAATGATCAGTCCTGTCAAAATGATAACTGCTGGTGCAATCAAAAACCACTTCAAGTTTTTGCAAAAATCAAATCTTGAATTCACAAACTTGTCGTCAAAAGGCACTCTGCTATTTCTGTATTTCTTACTCATTTGCATCACCTCCCACAACAATCTCTGTTTGGTCTCTCAAAGGTCTGTTTTGTTTTGGAAGACGGAGTCTGTTTGCTTTGATGCTGTTAATTGGCAAATACCACCTTACAAATGTTCTCAAAATCACAAGATTCATAAACATTGAAAGCACAATACCAATGAGCAATGTGATTGCAAATCCTTGAATTGATGCTGTTCCCAAAATGTAAAGAACAACAGCTGTGATAATCGTTGTGATATTGCTGTCAAAGATTGGCCAGAAAGCACGTTTAAAACCAATTTTTGAAGCAAGAGGAATCTTCTTTCCAGAACGATATTCTTCTCTGAATTTCTCAAAAATGATGATGGTTCCATCGACCGCCATACCCAAACTCAAAATGATTCCGGCAAGACCTGGAAGTGTCAACTGAACAAATGAAATTGCCTGCAAGAAGAAGAGCATCAAAACCAAATATATCACCAAAGCAAGACTTGCAAGAGCTCCAAAATCACCATATCTCAAAATGAGAATCAACATGATGAGGAAGAGCCCAATTGCTCCGCCAATGATGGCAAGTTTGAGAGCTTGTGAACCAAGTGTTGCAGAAATCACAGAGCTTTCAATCAGTTCCAATGCAACATTGAAAGTTCCACTCATAATCTGCAAAGCATAATCTTTTGCTTGATCATACGTTTCAAAACTTCCGGAAATGAAGGTTGATCCGCCTGTGATTTTCTGTTCGCAAGTGAGTTTCATATCTGCGCTATCATCAATCTCGCCAAGATAGATATAGATCGTTTGATTTCCGTTTGCAGCCTGTTCTGTGATGTTTGCAAATTTCTTGCTTCCCGCATCAGTAAAGTGCACCGTTACACCATATTGATATGTTCCCTCGTCATTTTTTTGATAGCCAACTTGAACATTTTTGATGTCCGTTCCGACAATCATTGCCTCTGCTGATTCACTTTCTTCAAGTGTCATATAAAGAGGTGTTGGATCTCCAATAAGGTTGAAGATTTCATCGCTGTCTGTCACTGATGGAACTTCGATTCTGATTCTTGTGTTCCCCTGTCTCACAATTGTTGCTTCTGAATATTCTTTCGTGATGAGAGAATTCAATCTCGTCACGGTTGCATCGATAGCATCTTCAAGGTTTTGTGTGTTGCTATCCTTTGAAAGAGAACAATCATAGACAACAGAAATACCACCTGCAAGGTCCAAACCAAGTGAAATTGATTTTGCGAAACCATTGTAGGTGTATGTTGTGAAAGGAATATTGAAACTGAATACTGACAAAAAAATCCCAACAATTGTTAAAAATGCAACCAAAATGAAGTTTGCAATGGAAAATTTTTTGAGTCTATTTTTAGCCATTGTGTCCCCTTGTTTAACATAGTAGTAAATTTACGTATTCAAGTATAATACATTAAGGGGTCAATGTCAATCAAAAACCTAATTTTTTTTCAAATTGACACAGATGATGCCACATATCGCACCGATGATTGAGCCAAAAATCAAATCATTGAAAAAGGTCTTGTCAAAAACGAATCCCCCATCCAGAATTGAAAACACAAAAAAGGCCAACATCGTGAAAGAAAGTCCAATCAAAAAACCTTTGAAGAGTCCCAAATCTTTTTGTTTTCTAATTCCAAGAAACACTCCAAAGAAAATTGAAACACCTTTGATAACTTGATTTACTGGTGTGATGATTTTGTCTGACACATTTGTAAATCTCAAAACAAAAGCAAAGAGCAAAATCCCAACAAGAGCAACACAAAGTCCAATGATTGCACCTTTTAAAATGCTCAAAACAAAATTTGGTTGTCTTTTTTCTTTCAGTGTTTTCGCTTTCATTATTGCCTCCAAAAAGATTTTTATTCACAATAATTTATGTAAAAAAAGAGGCAAAAAGACCAAAAAAATCAATTTCGTAAGCAATTTTTGCAATAAAAAAAGACCTTTTCAGGTCTTCTTTCATGTTGTTATGAAACTCTTGTGCCTCGTGTGACTCTGTGTGCAAACACATAACCAATTTGAGTGTCAAACCATTGTGGAACAATAGATCCATTTGGACCAACTGCACAAGCACTTCCAAGGTTGTGAAGAGTTCTTGTCCAGCCATAGCAAGCATTGTAATCTCTTTGCATCAAGAATGCTGAAAGGTCACTTGCATTGACTCTGAAACTGCCTTTTTCTGATATTCCACTTCTTGGAGTGTGCATTCCAATTTCTGCTGTTGATGCCAAATAGAATCTGTCATATGTGCTGTCTTTTTGGTCAACTGACACAGAAACAGAAGTTGACGAAACAGGTGTTGGGCTCCCCTGTGCATTATATTGTTGAGTGTCAATATTATAAGAGCTTGCACCATAACTTGAATTGAAACTCTTTGTAAACCAGTTTGAATTGAATTGGAATTGCCATGTCAAAATATCTTTTGCCTTGTCTCCATAATTTGCTTCTCTGTCTGCTTTGACATAACCATAGCCCAAAATGTCACTCACACCCACAACATCTGTTTGAGTGTCTCCAATATACCACCAAGAATTGTCCACTCCATAGTCACTTATTCTCCACCTTATTGGCTGAACTTCAAACCAATATGTTGCAGAGGAGAAATTCTGGGTGCTCCCGCCGTTCAACAAAATGCTGCATGCTGTTGTTGATGTCACTTTTGCATACTTTTTGCCACTATATGCAAACACGTGAATTGTGTATCCACCAAGTGCCAACGAATATGCCTCATTTGTCAAACTTGCAGAATTAAGTGTATGATTTGTTGGATCTCCAACATATGCTTGTGGGAATTCTCCATCTTCGTAATAATAATACTTGTTTGTTGAGTCATATTTCACTTCCATTGCAACAGCTTGGAAATAGAAATTTATTGTTTTGTCAATTAAAGACCATGACAAAGATCCCGTCAATGATGGTGATGAAGACATCGTTGGTTTTGTCACACTCCCGCCGTTTGAGCCAATATACACATATCCTGTCGGTACGGTGATTGTGTATGACAGATCGGTGCCATAATGTGCAGTATAAGTCGCACTTGCGGCGGTTTGAGTTTGTTCGTCAGCTGATGCCACACCACCAGAAACCTTTGTGTAATTGATCTTAATCTGTCCACCACTTGGTGGTCCGTCGGTTATTGTTGTTCCATTTAGCGAATAAGTGTGAAGTTTGATTGTCCAACTCACAGATTTCGCACTCCAAGTTGCCCACAATTCATGATTGCTTGCTGTTGTCACCCTGCTGCTATCAGTTATACTGCTACCCGATGCACTGCCCAAATGCCATCCTGTGAAATCATATGCACTCCTTGTTGGGGTTGGCAAGGTTCCATACAAATCGTTGTATGTAACCGTTTTTGTTGTTGGGTTCACGCTTCCCTCATTTGGTTTAAATGTCACTGTGTATGTGTTTGCAACCCATTGTGTGTAAATTGTGTGGTTTGCAGCAACTTTCAATGAGCTGTTTGATTCAATCCCTGCACTTGCAGATCCATAAGAGAATTCTCCGCTTCCTTGATTTGTGAAGAACGTTTGGGTTACAAAATCATACATACCTGGTTTTCCATCACTCTTGCGATAGCATGGGACAAAACTGCGGACAATTGTGCTTCCCTCATAGATTCGGAAGTCATAAATTCTTCCTTGTCCAAAGCCACCCCAAGAAAATGGATTATTCCCAGAAGATGAATCACTTGCCGCAAACAGCAAAATATGTCGCCCGGATGTTGGTGTGTTATTATTGCTACTAATTGATGCCGTTGCACCATTAAGCGACAATGTCCCGCGGTCATGTTCCACCTGATAGAATTTTTTTGCCACTCCAGATAACCCTATGTTTTGTATGTAAGTCCCTCCCCCTCCAACAGTCCATTCATTTGTAGCTCTCAAAGCCAAAGAAAAGTTAGTCCACGCACCATACATCATGTTATGATAGAAAGCTTCGTTGAAGATGATTTCAGCCTGGATTTTTGTGGTTGCAGCAACATCCACACCTGTGTCAATCCATTGTGTGCCTGTTGACTCCAAATATCTCACTGCTTGATAAGCAGATGGCAATGGTGCAGAATGATATGCCCAGCCAGATGCGGTGTATCCCGTTCTGGTGAGACCAGAAATCGTTGGCAAATCGCCATATCTGTCATCGCTGTTATACATCCTTGCCATTGGGTTGATTGGGCTGCTTGTTGTCGCAGAGCCTTTGTAAATTGCAAGTTTGAATTTCAGGTTCGAAATCGTGCAATATCTTGTTGCGGTTCCACCATGCGCACCGCCTTGTCCGCTGTAAGAGAACGAATACGTGGTCTTAATGTAAAGTTTAAAATCTGCCGTCAAATTGACAAGTGTCGCCGCAAAAGAACTAAACTCGTGTGTATTTCCTGTCGCACCATAAGAGGTCCTAAAACCACCATTTTCAAAGAATAATCCCCAAGAATTGTTTTGGTTTCCATATGGGGCATCACCAGAATAAGATGCAGATCCACTTATCTTTTTGAAAACAATTGTCAAAGTTTGAGCTCCGGCATAGTTGCCTGCATCAACAAGTTTTGCAACATCAACATATCCACCCGAACTACCATTAACAGTATATTCTTCGGTTGATGAATTGTAAGAGATAGAAAGATTTCCGCTGACATTTGCCGCAGCATTATATGCCAAATTTGTATAATTCGTCCCGTCATTTGGATCAAACATAACGGCGACTTTTTTCACACCAATCGCATAAAGTGTGACCGTGCCTTGAACAAAGTTGAACTCAGCATTTGTTTTGTCAAGTTGGGTGTTTGAAGAACTGCCAGAGGAAACATAATATCCACTTCCATCGGCAAAACCTGCCCACCCTCTAAATTCAAAATCTGCTGATGTGAGCACGGGAAGACTCCACGTGATTTTTGAGTGATAAGCCAATGTGTGTGTTGTTGGCAATGATTCGTTGACAGAAACACCTTGCGTGTCATAAATCACCCTGAACGTGCTCTTTCCATAGCTGGCAACAAGCGTGTGATCTTCATAAACCAACAAATTGTCACCAGGATCATAAATTGTTCCTTCTTCATAACTTTCTCTCAAATCAACCAAAAATTTGCGGATTAATCCATCCAAATCGTTGTATGAAGAATTTGATGCACAACAACTTATCTTGACATATCTCGTGCCAGAAGGCACAAAATAGTTTGCTTGTTTCGTCTTGTTGATATCGCTTGTTGCGCTGATTGTGCTCACCTGTTTTCCAACACAAATGTTGCTGTTGTTGAATGCCAACATATGAATTTTCAGGCTGACACTCGATGACACTGAAATTTGGACCAACTGACCACTGCTCCTATAAAAAGTTTGTGTCAAATACGCCCCATTATCATCATCTGAATATTCCAATGAATAACCAACGTTTGTTGACCCATAATTGCTTCCGCCCATCAATTCGTCAACATAATCAACTGGTGGAGATGACCAGCCAAGGAAGTAATATCCATCTCTTGTGACTTCTGTTGGCATGTATCCATACACCCCTGAAGATAAGCCATTTACTGATGTAAGCTGATAGTACAATGACATTTTTTGTACACCATTTCCATTTTCATCATTTGTAAATGAAAGATCATAGACATACATAGTGGATGTTGTGGATGATCCTGATGACACTGCTTGTGCAGTACCGAAAAATAAATAAATTTCACTATCGCTTCCCGAATTAAAAGACAGAGTATATGTTGATGCAGAAGATGCAACAGCAATTGTTTGGCTAGCAAGTGTTGGTACAAGTGAGGTGCCGGCTGTCGGTGGCAATGTGGTAGTTACTCCAAACAAACCAGTACGTGTCTCTGCCCTTGCCGATGTTGTAACTGTATAATCCGTATACCTATCTACCACAACTTTTGTGTAAAGATATCGTTGATAAATTTTACTTTGACCCGCAGGCACTCTCCCCGGATTGAAACTTATGGTGTAATACGAGGGAGATCCAGAGGTTTCAGATACGACAAAACCAGCAGATGTAAGAGTAATTCCTCTTCTTAATCCATGCCAAGCAACAAGGGAATCTTTTGTAATTTCAATGCTTCCATTGTTGCCATCAAAAACGACCTCTTCATCTGAATATGTTGTCGCATTTGCTTTCATCCCACCATCATTTGAACATGCTGTCAACAAAAAAGTCCCTGCACCAGCAAGCGCAAAGCAAAGGCAAAATGCCAATGTGACAAACAATTTCTTCCAAATGTTCTTTTTCATTCAATACAATCTTATCATTTTTAGAATTATTTTCAAAATGTTTTTGCGACAATATTCGACTTTTTTTATATATTTTATATAAAATTTTGCAAAAAATTCAGCCTGTTGCTGTCAAAAATTTCGCAACTTTCATAAAAAATGGTATGGAAAAGGTCTACAACGACGAATTGTTGCCAGAAGATTTTGAAGAAATGGCAAAGGCATATTCTGCAAACTTAAAAAACAAAGGTTTTGTTTTTGTCAAACTTTTTGAGGAAGAAAAATCTCTTTTGATTGGAGAGATTCTTGTCTTGTTTGCAAAAATGAAAGCCTGCTTGCACAAATTGCAAAAAAGCATTGACGGCAAAAAACTCTTTTTGGCGCTGCAAAATTATGAAGAAAAAATATGCGAAAAATTCAAAAAAAATCCACACAATTTTGTTTGTGTGGAAAATGAAAACAATGCTTTTTTATCTCTTATTTCTGCTGAAAATATGCTTTTATCCAAACTATTTTTTCTTTCGTGCAGAACTGACGAAAACGAATTTTTCTATGAAATTATTTTTTCAATTTCTGCAATATTTTCTGAAAGTTTTTCTTTGGAAGGTTTTTTGTTAACTCATTAAAAATTCAATAACTCTGTCAAGGCAATTTTCCATGGCATTGACAAACACTCTGTTTTTTGCTGGTGTATATTCTGACGCATCATGATTTATGGAAACAAGATTTTTTGGATCAAGCCCAAGTTCGTCAACCATACCTTCACAAATGAGATTGGAAATCATCGGAATGGCATTTTCTTTTGTCACATTTCCCCTGATCATTGCCCTCTTCAACACCTCATCATCATAAATGATTGTGTTAAGTCCAACATCAAGAAAGAATTGCAACTTTTCAAGTGCAAATTCATTTCCATTTGCCCCTGCAAGAATTTCCCAAGACATATAGTTTTCAAAATTTGGTGGAAAATCATCAAAGCCCTTGTTATAAAAATATGCCAAAACATCCTGTGCAACAGCATCGCCTTCAATTGCTTTTTCACAAACGTCAGCAAAAGCACCGCCGAAGTCCCCTTCATCTGCGGCATCCATAACCTCTTTTCTATATTTCAAAAAGCTCTTGTAAGCCTCATCTCTTGGAATAAAATCTTTGTAATCCAAACCAACTCTCCTTATGACAATTATAAACATTTCACTCACAAAAAGCAACAAAAAAAGAAGCAAATGCTTCTTCTTTTCTTATTTTGTTTTCTTTGCTCTTGGCTTTTTTGCAGGTTCTGCTTTCTTTTCCTCTTTTGCAGGTTCTTCCTTCTTCTCTGGTTGCTCTGCATGTTCTGCCTCTCGTGCAAGTTCTGCATCACTTTTGAAAACGGTGTAAACAGCATAAGCATCAACACTCATATAACTCTTTACCTTTCCACCTGTTTCAAGAACAATCACTTTTTTTGTGTCGTCAAATTGGATTTCTGTGATTGTGCCATAAACACCACTCGTTGTCATCACTTTGTCGCCAACTTTGAGTGAATTTGTTTGTTCTTGCACCTTTTGTGTTTCCTTTTTGTTTCTTGCGTTCATCATGATAAACATCACAAGCAAAAGCAACACAACAACACCAATAATCACATAATTTGTCCATGTTGCAGCCAATAAAAGTCCTCTCATTTTTGTCTCCTTTTTACTTTTTTGCTACGGCCCAAACAATAAGCACAAGTGAAATGATCAAAATTGGCATCATAACTGCGTTGAAATCCATAGCTTTATCTCCTTTTTATCTTATCATAGATTTTAAAACAAAACAAACTTTTTTGCAATATAAATTTCAAAAAAATGTCAAATTTTGTCAAACTATCTCAAACTCTTGTTTTTCAATTCTTGTTTCAATCTTGCCACAAATTCATCCAGTGCAAGGCCACTTTTGTTTTCAAAACCGCGTCCACGAATTGAAATTGTGCCATTTTGTTGTTCTTGATCGCCCACGATGATCATGTATGGCACTTTTTCTTTTGATGCCTCTCTGATCTTGTAGTTTATTTTTTCATTTCGTAAATCTGCCTCGGCTCTAAATCCCTCATCAAGCAATTTTTGGCAAATTTCTGAAACATATTTGTCATTTGCTTCTGTGATTCCAAGCACTTTCACTTGAACAGGTGCAAGCCAAAGTGGCAACAACCCTTTTGTCTCTTCCAAAATGAAAGCCATTGTTCTGTCAAGAGAACCCAAAATTGCTCTGTGGATGACAACCGGTCTTGCCTTCTGGCTGTTTTCATCAATATATTCAAGTTCAAACTTCTCTGGAAGTTGATAATCAAGTTGAACGGTTGAAAGTGTGACATCATGACCGATTGCACTCTTGACTTGAACGTCAATCTTTGGTCCATAAAATGCGGCTTCGCCTGGCGCCTCATAGAATTTTGCTCCGCTGTTTTGCAAAATCTTTCTCAAAGCACTTTCACTCTTTTCCCAAAGCTCGTCATTGCCAAAATATTTTTCTTTGTTGTTTACATCACGGAGAGAAAGTCTAAATTCATATCCGTCAAGTCCAAAATCTTTGTAAACATCCAAAATAAGTTCAATCACACCCTTGATTTCTGATTCAATTTGGTCTGGACGACAGAAAATGTGGCTGTCATTTTGTGTGAAAGCTCTTGTTCTCTCAATTCCTGTCAAGTTTCCACTCGCCTCAAACCTGAAATCATTTGCAATTTCGGCAATTCTGATTGGCAAATCTTTGTATGAGTGCATAAAGTTTTTGTAAATCATCATGTGATGAGGACAATTCATAGGACGAAGAACATAGGTTTCGTTGTCTCTCACCATTGCTGGAAACATATCTTCTTGATAGTGATCCCAGTGTCCTGACGTTGTGTAAAGTTCTTTGCTTCCCAAAGATGGTGTCATAACATGTTTGTAGCCCAAAGCAATTTCTTTGTTCATAATATAGTCTGAAAGAAGACGTCTTGCAGTAAATCCATTTGGAAGCCACATTGGAAGTCCCTTTCCAACAACATCAGAAAACATAAAAATTCCAAGATCTTTGCCAATTTTTCTGTGATCTCTTTCTCTTGCTTCCTGCAAAAGAGCCAGATGTTCTTTGAGATCTTTTTTGTCGGCGAATCCATAGAAGTAAATTCTTTGAATCATCTTGTTTTTCTCGCTTCCACGCCAATATGCACCACTAACTCTGTTGAATTTGTAGGCGAATCCCCTCAAAAACTTTGTGTTTTCAACGTGTGGTCCACGACAAAGATCAAAGAAATCATCTCCTGTGTAATAAATTGAAATGATTGCATCCTCTGGCAAATCACTTATGATTTCAACTTTATATTTGTTGCCTGCAAAAAGTTTCAAAGCCTCTGCTCTTGGGATTTCACGTCTGACAAAATCTTCATTTTTTGCAATGATTTCTCCCATTTTCTTCTCAATTGCATCAAAATCTTCTGGAACAAAGTTATGTTCGCTGTCAACATCATAATAAAAGCCATCTTCAATCTCTGGTCCAATTGTCAATTTTGTGTCTGGATAAAGTTGCAAAAGTGCTTTTGCAAGAATATGCGCCATACTATGACGCATCATTGATTGTTTTTGTTCTTTTTCCAAATCTTTTTCTTCCATTTTTCTCCTCCCGCTTGTCTTATAATAAAAAAATCCTCAAAGACAAGCCATTTGCTTGTTTTTAAGGACGATTTAACAACCGCGGTTCCACCTTAATTGCACGAATTGTGCCACTTAATATGAAATTGTCACCTTCAAACACAAAAAGTGGTTTCAGTATTTTCTCCGGCCAAAGTTTTTCACCAACCAACTCTTCTCTGTGCGCTTTTGAAAACCCTACTTGTTTTTTGCTAAGTATGAGAGTATTGTATTTCATAAAACTTCAAAAGTCAAGAGAATTTATTTCAAAACGGAAAAGTTTTCAATCTTTTCAAGATTTTTATTGTAGTAAACATTGACACGTTCATCAAAAAGCTTGCTCAAAAAGCCTGCCGCAACATCATCACTCTTGCAAAACAAATTGATTCGTTTTGGACAGATGTCAATAATTGAAGAAATTAGAGCTTCTTTTGATAGTTTTTCACATTCAAACTCTTCAAATTCATTTGGTGCTTTAATGCTATATCCATTTTCATCTTCAAAAACACTAATCTCATCCTGTCCAATTTCAAGATTATCTATCAAAAACTTCAAAAGGTCAAAAAAAGCATCATTGCTGATAAGATAATCACTATTTTCATTTGCAAGTGTGATGAGCTCTCCCCACTTATCACGCAAAGTTTTCAATTTAAAATCATAGAAGCTGTCCAAATACAAATTTTTGTCAAGTGAGAGGTTCTTGCTGATAATGTAAAAATCTGTTTCTTTGTCAAATGACATAAGCGCTTTTTTAAATGCCGTCAAACTCATATTCTCATGCACAGGAAGTTGCAAATTTTCATCAAGAAACTTTTCCTTGTAAAAAGAACAAATGACTTTGATAAGACACCTCTCTATCAAAACCGAAACCCTCGCTTGTTCTGTCTTTGGACAGGCAATCAAAACGAAAATTTTTTCAAATTGTTCATAGCAAGTGACAACACAACCAAACTCTGCCGTCTGATTCTTCAAATGTTGATAAATATACTTTGCAACGTCAAGATTTTTGCTGTCAACAGAGACAGAAAGTTCCCACATAAATGCTCCTTACCAAAATATTTTATGCAGGCACTCAAAAAATACTCAAAAAACTTTTTTACAAATTTAAAAAATCGCTAAAAATACCATAAACACGTATTTTAAATTATTTTCAAAAAAATCTAAAAAATAATAAAAAATGACAAATTTTGCCATTTTTTGATAATTTTTAATTATTTTTTCACAATTTCAATAAACCACTTTTTTCAAATATAATCCATTTGGTTCCATGGTTGTTCCAGCATACTTTCTTTCGCCCGTTTCAAATGCTTTTTCAATATTTTCAAGATCAAGTTTGCCACTCGCATAATCAAGCAAAGTCCCCACAATAATTCTCACCATGTTATATAGAAATCCATTTCCTGTGATTTCAAAAACACCATTTGATCCTCGCTTTGAAAATGTGAGATCAAACACTTCTCTTTCAAAATTTGTGACTTGTGTGTTGGCACTGCAAAATGCTTTGAAATTGTGTTTGCCAACAAAAAGCGGAATTGCTTGTTGCAATCTTTCCACATCAATATCATTGCGATAAAACCCAACCATTTCATTTGAAATTGCCGGCTTGTCCTTTCCAAAGTGAACAACATATCGATATGTTTTTTTCTTGCTTGAAAATCTGGCATGAAAATCTTTTTGCGCAATTTCAATTTTTTTGATGCGAATATCACTTGGAAGTTGATTGTTTAGAGCATATTTAAAATTTTTGAGAGGAATCTTGCTTTCAGTTTGCACACTTGCAATTTGTGCCATTGCATGCACACCTTTGTCAGTTCGACCACTGCCCTCAATGCAAACATTTTCTCCTGTCAAGCGAAAGAAAGCCTCTTCAAGCTCTCCTTGAATCGTCCTTTTCCCAGTTTGTTTTTGCCAACCTGAAAATTTGCTGCCGTTATATTCAATTGTCAACTTCAAATTTCTCATGTTTCTATTTTACAAAAAAACTTTCCAATAACCAAATAAACTTGACTTGAAAAGCAAAAAAATTATAAACTTTAAATATAAATATATTTAGGAGCCTTATGAAAAAAGTTATAGACGGCAACACCGCTGTCGCAATGATAGCATACAAACTTGCCGAAGTTATACCAATTTATCCAATCACACCATCATCACCGATGGCAGAATATTGTGATGGTGAAGTGGCAAATGGCAAGCCAAATTTGTTTGGCAAACTCCCAACTCTCGTTGAAATGCAATCAGAGGGAGGAGTTGCTGGAACTTTGCACGGCAGCCTGTCAAGCGGAGCTTTGTCAACCACCTTCACATCAAGTCAAGGTTTGTTGTTGATGATTCCAAATCTATATAAACTTGCAGGCGAACATTTGCCATGTGTAATTCATGTTGCTGCAAGAGCTTTGGCATCTCATGCCCTATCCATTTTTGGTGACCACAGCGATGTTATGGCAGTCAGACAGACTGGTTGTCTTCTTTTGTCATCTGCATCAGTTCAACAGGCACATGATTTTGCACTGATTTCAAACATCTTGACATACAAAACAAGATTGCCTGTAATTCACTTCTTTGATGGTTTCAGAACTTCACATGAAATTCAAAAAATTGACATAATTGATGATGAAATCATCAAACAACTTCTTCCAACAAAAGAAATGGAGGCTTTCAGAGCAGAGAAAATGGATCCAAATGCTCCATATCAAAAAGGGACAGCACAAAATCCAGACGTCTTTTTCCAAAACAGAGAACTCTCAACAGCCTCCTACAAAAATGTTTACAATATTTTGAAAGAAGTTTTGAATGATTTTGCCAAATTAACCGGCAGAAAATATGAACCTTTTGACCTTTTTGGTGCAAAACAACCAAAGAAAGTTGTTGTTTCAATGGGTTCTTCTTGCGAAACAATTGAAGAATATTTGCAGACAGAAAAAGTTAGAGATGTGGCATTGGTAAATGTTCATCTTTATCGCCCATTTGATTATGATGCTTTTGAAAAACTTATGCCTGAAAGTGTGGAACAAGTGATTGTTCTTGACAGAACAAAAGAAGCTGGTTCAAGAGAGCCTCTCTATTTAGATGTGGCAACGGCACTTCAAAACAGGCCGGAAATCAAAGTCCTTGGCGGAAGATATGGCCTTGGCGGAAAAGAATTTACACCCGCCATGGTGAAAGCCGTTGTAGGCAATTTCAAAACCCAAAAAGATGACTTTACAATTGGTATTGAAGATGATGTTTGCCACTCATCACTCCCAACTGCTGAATATCACTCAAAAAATGATGTTTTTGAAATGAAATTCTTTGGGCTGGGCTCTGATGGAACGGTTTCTGCAAGCAAAAGTGCCATCAAAATTCTTGGAACTGAACTTGACAAATATGTTCAAGGCTATTTTGAATATGACAGCAAAAAAAGCGGAAGCTTGACACGTTCTCACCTGCGTGTAAGCGACAAACCAATCAAAAGTGCATATCTTCTTCAAGAGGCAGACATCATCACAATAAACAATTTTTCATTTGTGCATGAATACAACTGCTTGGAAGGACTCAAACAAAACGGCAAAGTTTTGATAAATTCCATTTTCAATGCAAAAGAAATAGACAGAGTTTTGCCAGATATATACAAAAAGACACTGCAAGAAAAAAATGCCTCTTTGTTCGTAATTAACGCACAGAAACTGGCAAGTGAAGTTGGACTTGGCAACAAAATCAACATGGTGATGCAAACTGCCCTTTTCAAAGCATCAAACATCATCCCTTTTGACGTTGCACAAGCAGAAATTGAAAAATACATCGTCAAAACTTTCGCAAAAAAAGGTCAAAAGGTTGTTGACAAAAACCTTAATGCTTGTCGTATGACAGCAAACAAGATTGAACAAGTTGACATAAGCCAATTCACATATAAAAACATTGGCCTCAAAAACAAAAATGTTGAAGACACATTCTACAACAAGGTTATGAGACCAATTGAACAGCTTGCCGGAGATAAACTTCCTGTTTCAGCATTTGACGAAATTGGAAAAGTTCCACAAGGCACGGCAGCATTTGAAAAAAGAGGAATTGCAGAAAAATTGCCAAAATGGCTTCCTGCAAACTGCTCTCAATGCGGTCATTGTGTCATCGCCTGCCCTCATAATGCAATCAGACCGGTTCTTGTGAAAGGGAAAACACCAGAGGAACTTGAATTTGCAAAAGCCTACGGCATGAATGGTTATTATTATCGCCTACAAATCAGCCCAGAAGATTGTGTTGGTTGCGGAGCTTGTGTCAATGCATGCATTGCACCGGAAAAAGCTTTGACAATGGTTGATGCAAACGAAATCTTGGAAACAGAAAAGAAGAAATATGCCTTGTCAAAAACACTGAAAAGTGAAAAAACAACACTATTTTCCACAGACCTGCCAAAAGGTTTGCAATTCAAAGACTGCTATTTTGGCTTTTCTGGCGCTTGTGGCGGTTGTGGAGAAACTCCTTATATCAAACTTGCAACATACCTGTTTGGTAACAAAATGGTAATTGCAAATGCAACAGGATGTTCAAGCATATATGGCGGATCATATCCAAGTTGTCCATATCTTGCTGATGAAAATGGCAAGGGACCAGCTTGGGCAAACTCACTTTTTGAAGATAATGCTGAATTTGGTCTTGGAATCAAACTTGGCAGCAAATACACTGCAAATGGTGAGCAAAGTGTTTGGATAATTGGTGGAGATGGTTGGGCGTATGACATTGGTTATGGTGGTCTTGATCATATTCTAAACGGAAAAGAAAATGTCAATGTGCTTGTGCTTGACACAGAAGTCTATTCAAACACGGGTGGTCAGGCTTCAAAATCAACTCCTCGTGGTGCAATGGTGAAATTTGCAAATGCAGGAAAACAAACCAAGAAAAAAGACCTTGTTGCCCTTGCAATTGCCTCCAAAAACTGCTATGTTGCACAAGTCAGCCTTGGTGCAAATATGAATCAGTGCATCAAAGCTTTCAAAGAAGCAGAGGCTTTTGATGGACCAAGTTTGATTGTTGCATACAGCCCATGCGCAAACCATGGAATCGACATGTCTCAAACACCAACAGAAATGAAAAGAGCTGTTGAGTGTGGATATTGGTCTCTGTTGCGATACGACCCACAAACGAACAATCTTTCACTTGATAGCATCAGCGACTTTGATAAATATGAAGATTATCTCAATGGCGAAAGCCGTTTCAGTGCCATTAAAGAGCTCAAAGGACAAGAGGCGGAAGAACTTCTTTCAGAGAGCAAAAAAGATGCAATGGCGAGACTTGAAACAATCAAAAACATCATCAAATCAAACGAAAATCAGTAAAATGATTTATGCCGTTTGACAAAAAGGTTAAAAATAATTAAAATATACACATCAAAAAAGGTAACAAAAAATGGATTTATTTAAAACTTGGCTTGTTGAAACACCAATAGCACACAGAGGACTTCATGGAAAAAATGTTCCTGAAAACTCTCTTGCTGCTTTCTCAAAAGCAATTGAAAGAGGCTTTGCAATTGAATTTGACGTTCACATGATTGCTGATGGCACTTTGGTTGTCTTTCATGACGAGAGTTTGGCAAGAATGACAGGAAATGATGGATATTTGAAATATCTCAACAAAGAAGACCTCAAATCCCTCAATTTGAAGGGAACAAAAGAGCATATTCCAACTTTGGATCAGGCTTTGGAGCTTATTGATGGAAAAGTTCCAATCCTGTTGGAAGTTAAAAACCCATACAAAGTTGGAAAAATTGAACAAGCTGTCATTGACAGACTAAAAAAATATAATGGCGAATTTGCTGTTCAATCTTTCAATCCATATTCTGTTGAATATTTCAAAAAACATGCACCAAACTTTGTGAGAGGACAACTTTCAAGTTTCTTTAAACATGAACCTCTCAACTTCTTCAAAAAACTTGTGCTCAAACGTATGATTCTAAACAAAAAGGTCAGCGAGCCACACTTCATCAACTATGAATATTCTGCCCTTCCAAACAGATATGTCAAAAAATATAAAGACTTGCCTCTTCTTGCTCATGTTGTGAAAAGCAAAGAAGATTATCTCAAAGTTGTGAAATATTGCGACAATATCGTGTTTGAAAACTTTGATCCAGAAATATAAAACAGAGCGAATGCTCTGTTTTTTTATTCAACGGTCACCGATTTTGCCAAATTTCTTGGTTTGTCAGGATTGTGACCAAGTGCAACGGCACAATCAAAAGCGAGTTTTTGCAACGGAATGATGCTAACAATTGGCATAAAGCACTCATCAAAACCTGCAAGATGCAGATGAAAATCAACATCAACAAAATGATTGAAACTTGAAACCAACAACACTTTGCCTCCCCGAGCTTTGACTTCTTCAATGTTGTTTTCAAGTTTTTCTTTCATTTTTTCTTGTGTTGAAATGGCAACGACAAGTGTGTTTTCATCCACAAGTGCAAGTGTGCCATGTTTCAGCTCTCCCGCAGCAATGCCAAGACAATTTATGTAGGCAATTTCTTTCAGTTTTAATGCGGCTTCAAGGCTTGTCGCATAATCTTGACCTCTGCCCATGAAAAACACTTTCTTAAATTTCAAAATTTCTTTGTGCAACAAATTGTCTCTCAATTCAAGATGATAGTTCATAACAAAGTTTTTGGCTTCTTGCATCAAATCAGTCTTTGAAAGTTTGATAGCCAAAATCAAAAGTGTGAAAACCTGTGCTGTGTATGCTTTTGTTGAAGCCACGGCACACTCTCTTCCAGCAAAAGTTGGCACGACGTAATCCGCAATTGTGTTTAATGTGGAATATGGCACATTTGTTACACACAAAACCTTCCCACCCATTTGTTTCACCTTTTTGGCACACTCAATTGTGTCTGCTGTTTCTCCACTTTGACTGACAAACACATATAAACAATTTTTGACAATCTTTTCTTTTGAATAGCGAAATTCGCTTGCAATTTGATTTTTGCAAATCACACCAACATATTTTTGGAAAAATTCTGTTGCAATCAAAGTGCTGTGATAAGCTGTGCCACAAGCAACAAAATACACCATTGAAAATTTTTTCAACTGCTCAACAATATCTTCACTCAAAACATTTGCCGAGAAATATTCAAAATATGTCTTTTTCAAAACAAAACTTTGTTCGTTTATTTCTTTGAGCATAAAGTATTTTTCATCAAAATTTTCTTCATCCAATTGAAAATCACACATTTGATGTGATTGCTTTTCAATGTGTTTTGCTTGGCTATCAAAAAACTCAATTTTCCCTCGTTTCATGACTGCAAATTCATCATTTTCCATAATGTAAAATTGGTGAAATTTTCCGGCAAAAACAGAGATGTCACTCGCAGCCATTGCAAATTTTTCATCACATGCAACATAAAGAGGGCTGTTTCTTTTTGCCAAATATATAGCTTTTTCTCCTTCGCAAAGCATGGCAACAGCAAAACTACCTTTCGTCTTTTGTGATGCAAAAATAAGTTTCTTGATGCTGCTTTTTTCCTGAATTGCAATCAAATTTGCAAAAATTTCGCTATCCGTTTGCGATTTTTGATCAATTTCACTTAAAAATGCTTTTTTGATTTCTTTATGATTTTCAATAATTCCATTATGGACAATGGTGATTTTTTTGTCAAAACTCAAATGAGGGTGAGCATTATCTTCCGACACAGCGCCATGTGTTGCCCACCTCGTGTGTCCTATCACAATGTTTGCTTTTGTGTCCATGATTTTCTTTTGCAAATTTTCTATCGTGCCAACACTTTTAATCGCACAAATTTTGCCCTGTTTCAAAAAGGCAATACCGCTTGAATCGTATCCACGATATTCCAATTTTTTCAAGCCTGCAACAACATTGTCAACCTGATCTGTTTCGCCTATGCTGGCAACAATTCCACACATACAAATCCCCTGTGATTTATATATGAAAAAAAAGATGGCTATGCCACCTTACAAATTTAGATATGTCAGTTTGATGTTTCCATACTTTTTTTCATCAAACACAACAAATGGAGAATAATCAAAAATGTCCTCTTGTGCATGTTCGCAAACGATAATTCCTCCATCTGCAAGAAGTTTGTTTTCAAAAATTTTTGCCAAAACCTTCTCATAGAGTCCGCTTTTGTATGGCGGATCCAAAATGATGAGATCAAACTTTTCTTGGCATTTTTCCAAAAACATGAGAGCATCACATTTTGTCACTTTGTTTGTGATGCCAAGATTTTTTAGATTTGCTTTTGTCATCTCAACAGAACGTTGATCTTTGTCAACAAAAACAACTTTCTCTGCCCCACGACTGATTGCCTCAATCCCCATTGCACCAGTTCCACAAAAGAGATCCAAGACTCTCTTTTCTGGCACAAAAAATTGCAGCTTGACAAAAAGAGCCTGCTTGACTTTGTCTGTTGTAGGCCTGATATGATCATATTTGTTTTCCAAAAGCCGTCTACCTTTATATAGCCCGGCATCCACTCTCATCATAAATTTATTTTATCATTTCTGCCAAAAAATGTAAAATTATTGCTGGATTTTTGTTTTTGCACGACATTTTGAAAAATTGGTTAGAATTTCATAAGAAATTGTGTTGACAGATTTTGCCATCTGTTCTGCATTTTGCATAACAACCACTTTGTCTCCAACTTTGACAGAATTGTCAATTTTCACAAAAAAAACATCCATACAAATTTTGCCGACAGAGTGAAATTTTCTTCCGTTGATTTCAATGCAAAATTTGCCACTCAAATTTCTGAAAAGTCCATCACCATATCCGATCGGCACAACAGCATACAATCCGCTTTTTTTGACAACATAATTGTTTCCATATCCTATGGACTCTCCCGATTTTGCATAAAAACTTTTTGCAATGTAACTTTCAATTTTCATGATTGGTTTGACGTCTTTTCTCTCATAACCATAAAGGCCTATGCCGACTCTGATCATATCATAGTCAAATGGGCAATCAATCACATTGCTTCCACCAAAACAAATTGCAGGTTGTTGTGAGATGTATTTTTTCAATCTCAAAAATGTGTCATAGTTTTTCAATGTCTCTTGCCCATCTTCCAAACAATGAAAATGTGTGGCGATGCTTTTGAGTTTGATTTTGTTTTCTTTCAACATTTTTTCTATCAAAATCATTTGTAATTCACTTTTTGCGCCAAAACGATTCATTCCAGAATCGATTTTTAGATGACATTTGTCCCCAACATCACATACAATGGCTCTCTGCAAATCTGTTTCATTTTCAATCATAAATTCAAGATTGTTCATCTTGCAAACCCTAAAATTTTGAACTCTGCCACACACCAAAATTGGTTTGTTTGTCCACCTGCGCACCTGTTTTCCCTCGTTTTCACTGACAACACCAAAATAATCCACCTTGTCAGAAAGCATGGAAACAATCTCCTTTATCCCATGCCCATAAGCATTTGACTTCACCATTGCACAAACACGTTTTTTTTGAAATTGTTTGAGATTAAACAAGAGATTTTTCTCGCTGATAATTTTGAAATTTTGCATAGTAAAATATATATTTTTTTCAAAAAATTTGACACTGATTTGAAAATTTTGTGTTTTTTGTGTAAAATGAAAATGGGAGTTTACAAATGAAGAAAATGGTGAGATATTCACTTCGCATTCCAAAAGAATTGCAAGACAAAATCAAATACACTGCCGAATTCAACAGCCGCAGCAGAAACAGAGAATACGAAATTGCCATAAAACGTTACTTGACAGATTTTGAACGTCTATACGGACCAATCAAAGCAGAAGATGAAAACTGACCTTCTTTTTCCTCTTTTTGATTGACAACATAACTTTTGTGTTGTATAATACACATAGTTTTTCGTCGATATGGACTGCTAGCTCAGTTGGTAGAGCATTCGACTCTTAATCGAAGGGTCCAGGGTTCGAGCCCCTGGCAGTCCACCAAAACAAAAAAGCAAGCTGTTGGCTTGCTTTTTTTATAAACTTCTTTCTGTCCTAAAATGCATAATTTCTTACAATAGCAAAAGCAATATAACTTACATAAAGTAGCAGGGACAAAACCCCTTCAATTCTGCTGAATCGTTTTTTTGAATAACACATCACAAGAAAGATGATTGTCATACATGTCAAAATGAGCAAATCTGTCAAAACAACAGCTGAAATTGCAATTGAGCTGATTGTTCCCACAACACCCAAAATCAAAATGATGTTCATAATGTTGCTTCCAAGCACATTGCCAAGTGCAAGTTCGTGTTCACCCTTTCTCACAGCAACAATTGATGTGACAAGTTCTGGCAAACTGGTGCCAAGTGCAACAATTGTCAGACCAACCAATGCATCACTCATGCCTGCTGCAAGAGCAAGGAATTTTGAACTCATTGAAACAAGTTCTCCTCCACCAACAACTCCCGCAAGACCAAAAATCGTGTAAAGAGCAATTCTCCAACCAGGCAGAATTTTGATTTCATCTTTTGGTTGCTCTGCTGAAAATTCCACTCCATTTTCTTCTGGAGATTGCATATATGGGGCCTTTTGTTGTCTTTTGACATTGATAATTTGTTTCAACATGTAATAAATGAGCAAAAGAATAAAGACAATACATTCGCTACGAGCCAAGACGTTTTCTCTTCCATCCAAAACTGAATCTGCACTAAAAATCAACAAAAGCAATGTCATCAAAGCCATGAATGGCAAATCAAAATGTCTTGTTGTTTTTTTCACATCAATTGGTTTGATGCAAGCAACCACACCAACAATCAAAAGCATGTTTGCCATGTTGCTTCCGATCACGTTTCCAATGGAAATATCTGCATTTCCCTTTATTGCGCTGATGACGCTGACAACAAGTTCCGGCAGGCTGGTTCCAATTGCAACAATAGTAAGTCCAATAATCATGGTTGGTATTTTCATTTTTTTTGCCAAAGAGCTTGCGCCAGACACAAAAAAATCAGCACCAAAAATAAGCAGTGCAAGACCAATAACAAGATACAAAATGTTCAAAAAAATCTGCATAATCTCCTCTCTTTTCACATTATAACATAAGAATTCAAATTTCAAAACAAAATTTCGTATCATACAATGACAAAATACTTAAAATTTTTTAAATAAGTTGCAAAAATTTTGCACAAGTGATATCATTTTAAAACTTGGAGGTTTAACACTATGGTTATCACGCTTGTTACAGACCAATTTTATCAAAACAATCACGGCACAAGCATTTCAGGACAAAGAATATACAACGGACTTGTTGCTCTTGGACATAATGTAAGAGTTCTCACAATTGACAATGGAGAAAACACAGAATATGCTTTGGAAGAAAGATATTTTGGCAAGCTTATCACGGGCATCATAAATTCACAGGGATTTCAATTTGCAAAACCAGAAAAATCCACTCTTGAAAAGGCAATCAAGGGTTCTGACATCGTACATATCTACCTTCCTTTCAAACTTGGTCAAACGGCAATCAAGATGTGCAGAGAGCTTAACGTACCTTGCACTGCGGCATTTCACATCGCACCAGAAAACATAACATCAACTATCTACATGAACAAGTCAAAAACGATAAACAATGTTCTTTGGAAAAGTTTTTATCATCAAACATACAGATTTGTAAAACACATTCACACACCATCAATGATGATTGCAAAACAACTTGTAGAACACCATTTCAATGCAAATTTGCATGTCATATCAAATGGATTTAATGATATTTTCAAAGTTCAACCCGAACAAAAACCAAATCTCTTTAAAGACAAATTTGTCATCGTCTTTGTTGGCAGATTTTCAAGAGAAAAGCGTCATGATTTGATTATCAAAGCGGTCAATGCAAGCAAGTATCGTGACAAAATCCAACTTATCTTTGCCGGACAAGGTCCAACAAGAAAGCACATTATGAAAATGTCCAGAAAATTGCCAAATTACCCTTACTTCACTTTCCTGTCAAGACCTCAACTTGTGTCTATGTACAACTTTGCAGACTTATATGTTCATCCAGCAGATATAGAAATTGAAGGTATGAGCTGTTTGGAAGCAATCGCTTGTGGCTGTGTTCCTGTTGTGTCTGACAGCCCAAAAAGTGCAACAAGTCAATTTGCATTGCACGAACAAGGCTTGTTCAAATATGGAAACTACAAAGATCTTGCTGCCAAAATTGATTGGTGGATAGAACATCCAAAAGATTTGAAAGTGGAAAAACAAATCATCTCCGAACATGCACAAAAATTCACACTTGAAAAGAGTATGCACTACTATATCAAAATGTTTGAGGAAGCAATCGCCGATTGGGACAAAGATTACAACGGCACAGACAAAGACAAAGCAATCAAAACAACAATCATCAACCCATATTCATAACAAAAAAACTGGTTTAAACCAGTTTTTTATTTTACAATCACTTTTCCATCAAGCCATGCATTAAAGAAACCTTGCAAGTTTCTGCCACCATTTCGTGAAAAACAAGAAATCACGTCCTGTCTGCCTACATTTTGAAAACTGAATTGCTGAAAATAGTTTTTCAAACACTTGAAAAATTTTCTATCGCCCAAGGTTGAACGCAAACTATCAAACATCAACACTCCCTTTGTATAGGTGCAATTGACATATTCTGGCTCGGTGTCAAACTCCTGCAAATTTCTATCCATTTTTTGATCAACATCACCCAAAATGTCTGTGTAAACCTTCACAAAATTGACGTATGTGTCATGGGCATTTTGCACAATGGTTTCGTAGTCAAGACCATACTTGTCATACTTTTCAAAAAATAGCGCAGTGGAGTATTCCGTCAACCCCTCATCAATCCAAGCTTCATCAAATTCATTGTTTCCAACAACACCATACCACCACTGATGTGCAATTTCATGAACAATCACATAGTCATAAGAATCATCTGCCACTTGGTCAGAAATCATCACAAGATTTGGATATTCCATGCCTCCAAAGCAGAAGTTGTTTTTCACCACACTCACTTGCTTGTATGGGTAACTCCCAAACATTTCATCAAAGCATTGCATGGCAAGTTTTGCTGTCTGCAAATGTTCGTTTGCCCTCTCATCATCATAAAAATAATATTTCACCTCAATTCCATCAACTTGGTCTGTCAAAACGTCAAACTTTTTGGAAAGGACCATGGCAAAATCTCTCACTTTTTCTGCTTTTGCCACCAATTTTGTGTCATTTTGCATCACAACATCACCACTTGATGCGACAATATAACCTTGTGGAAATGAAAGTTCCACTTCAAAGTTTGCAACATCACTATAAAACGGATCTCCATACTGCGAAAACTCATTTTGAACAAACCCTTTTTCATAGACACACAAAATTGGAAAGAAATTTGCCAAATTTGTTGTGTCATCTCCATAACCCAGTCTGTGATTGATGTTTGCAAGTTGCACAACATATTCAAGTTTGATTTTTGCCCTTTCATCTGGAAAAAGTTCTCTTCCCAAATTCACACTCAAAATGTTTTCACCCTCATTGACAACAAAAGTTGTTTCTGCCATATCAACTTGCGCCCCCATGATTGTTATATTTCCATAACTTTCTCCATGTAAATAAGCTTTGTTGAAGTTCGCTTTTCCAACAGCCTCTCGTCCTTCCGCAAAGGTGTTTGCATAAAGAAAAAAACAAAGTTTTGTCAGCACGTTGTCTGTTTGATTTTGAAAACCCACCTCTTGCTCACAGGTCAAAGTTTGAGTTTGGTCGTCATACACGGCAGAAATTTTGTAAAAATTTTCTTTTTGTTTTTGGTCGCTACAACCCACACAAAAAATCGGCAAACACAGCAAAAAAACTAAAAAAAATGACAATTTCTTCATAGCGTATTGTATGGTTTTTCAAAACAAAACATGCCATGAAAAAGTTGTCAAAAACAAAGTTTTGTGCTATGATAGGTTTTATCAAAGGAGCATGTATGGCATTTTGTAAGTATTCTATCGACATGTTGGCAAACAACTCAACTGCTATTGACAACATTTTCATCAACAACTACCTCCCATATGCTGATGCAAAGCATGTGAAAGTTTATTTGTATGGGCTTTACAAATGTCAAGACTCAAATGCAAACGACAACACTCTTGAAAACTTTGCTGCCCAACTGAATCTTTCACAAGAAGAGGTTGAACAGGCTTTTACATATTGGCAAGAACAAGGGCTTGTACAAATTCTCAATATCATCCCATTTGAAGTAAGATATTTGCCAATTTCTGACGTTCTCAACAACACGAAAAAATATAATGCGAAAAAATATGAAACTTTCAATGTTCAAGCACAAGAAATTTTGACTGGCAGAATGATAACACCAAATGAATATCGTGAATATTACGACATCATTGAACGTTTGCACATGGAAAAAGAGGCTTTGCTGATGATCATCAACTATTGTGTCAATGTCAAAGGCAACAATGTTGGATATGCTTATATCACCACAATCGCAAAAGACTGGGCAAACCAAAAAATCACAACAGCAAAACAAGTTGAAGAAAGACTTTTGCAATTTGAAAATATGCGTGGAAGTTTGGAAGAAATCTGCAAACTCTTGGGTGTGAAGCGCACAGCTTCTGTTGAAGAACGTGCCCTTTATCAAAAATGGACAGAAGAGGGCTTTGATGACGAAGTTCTTGCTTATGTTGCAAAGAAGTGCAAAGCAAAAAGCAAAAGCAATTTTGCCTATATGGACAGCTTGCTTGACAAATACTTTGCAAGTCGCCTTTTGAGTGTGGCTGAAATTGACCTTTACGAAGCAGAAAAGACAAAACTTTTTGAAATTGCAAAAAACATCACCAAAAATCTTGGTCTTTATTATGAAAACCTGGAACCTGTTGTTGACAACTATGTTTATGAATGGATCAATCTTGGTTTCTCTGAAAAAATGCTAACAGAAATTTCAAACTATTGCTTCAAAACAAATGTGAGAACACTTGACGGCATGAACAGAGTTCTTGAAAAGTTCCACAAGCTCGGCATTTTGACAGAAAATGGGCTTGAACAATATTTTGGTGAAGTTCTTTCTGTTGACAAGAAAATCAAAGAAATTTTGGAGGCAATTGGGCTTTCAAGAAACGTAAACCAATTTGACAGAGATAAATACAAAGTTTGGACAGAAAATTGGAAACTTCCAGAGGATGTGATCGCCTATGCTTGCACCCTTGCCACCGGAAAAGACCAACCAATGCAATATCTTGCAAGCACTTTGGCATCTTTCCATGACAAAAACATATCAACTCTTGAAGATGCAAAAAAATCTTTTGACATTTTGCCATCCAAAAAAACAAAATCAAACTTCTCAACCGGCAGAAGCTACACAAGAGAAGAGATGAATTCTCTTTTCCAATCTATTGATGAGATTGAAATTTAGGAGCAAATATGAGAGAAACAATCACAAAACAAGCACAAAATGTTCTTCTGCTCCGAAAACTTGCTGCTGAAAGAGCATACAACGAAAAAATGCAACCTCTTTTTGAGACGACAGAGTATCAAGAGCTCAACAAAAAACTGACAAAACTTCTCATTGCAAATGCACGAGCAGAAAGTCTTGGAGAAAAACCAAACAAAACTCTTGAAAAAGAGCTTTCATCACAAATGGAAAATCTTAAAAGGTCTGCTGGACTTGCAAATGTGAAAATTGCATACACTTGCCCTCTTTGCAGAGATGAAGGTTTCGTTGATGGACAAATGTGCAAATGTCTCAAAACAGAAATTTCCAAAATCCTCTTGCAAGAAAGTGGCTTTGACAAACTTGAAAGTTTTGATTCTTCAATGCAAACAAGTGGAGACCTTGCAAAACACTATGCACTCATGGAAGAGTGGTGCAATAAAAATTCAGAAAAGACACTGATATATTTGTCAGGTCCAACCGGCGTTGGAAAAACACATCTTGTGCGTTGCATGGCAAACGAATTGATTGCAAATGGCAAAATTGTCAAACTTGTGACAGCATTCAACATGAATCAAGATTTCAGAGAATTTTCAAAAACAAACAATGACGAAATTCTAAATAAATACACCACCCCAGAAGTTTTGGTGATTGACGACCTTGGCACAGAACCAAAATATGATGGTGTGACAATTGAACTTTTGTATCTTGTGATAAACGAAAGAAAGGTGAAAAAACTCCCAACAATCATCACGAGCAATCTTGATTTGGCAGACATAAGAGACACTTACGATGAAAGAATTTACTCCCGAATTGTTGACAGACAAACATCAATCAATTTGTTGCTCAACGGCGCAGATAGAAGAGTGCAAAAATAATTAAAAAATAATTTTTAATAATTAAAATAAAAAAACGCAAAATTGCGTTTTTTCTTTATTTATCGTATTTTCAGGCATTTTTGAATTATTTTTTATTATTTATTTTTTTATTTATTCTTGACAACATTTTTCTTGTATTTTTTATTTGTATTTTATGTTTTATTTGATCAATTTTTGTGTAAAAATTTATTGACAATAGCACCAAATTATAGTAAAATAAAGGAGCATCAATTATATAGGGGTGTAGTTCATCGGTAGAATGAGAGTCTCCAAAACTCCAGAGGAGGGTTCGATTCCTTCCACCCCTGCCAAAAAAAATAACAGCATCAGTGCTGTTATTTTCTTTCTGTATTTCTTCTATATGGGCAACCTAAATCAAGCATGCCTCTTGACAAAATGACTGAAACGATAAGCCAAATTGCCGCAAGTGCAATAATCACATAAATTGCCACCATCCAGCCAAGTGTTGCCATGGTGATCCATGTGACAAGGTTGAACCCAAAAATGCCAACCAAACCCCAGTTTAATGCCCCGAGCAAAACCAAGACAAAGGCAATGTAGTTTGCGATAATCATATTTCCCTCCTTTTGATAGTTTTAGTATTATCATAAAGAAGAGATTTATTCTTTTTTAATAGCCATATCTTGCAATGTCTTTGTTTCTCCAATCTTTGTCAACTTTTACAAACAATTTCACAACACATTTTTTCTGCAACAAATCTTCGGCATATTTCCTGGTTTCTTGTCCCATTTTTTTGATGGTCTGACCACCTTTACCAATGATGATGCCCTTGTGTTGATCTCTTTCACAAATGATGTCAAGGTCGATTGCTGCAATAGAGTCAATTTCATCAAAACGACTGACAACAACAGCAACTCCATGTGGAATCTCTTGGTCTATGTTTTCAAGCAAGTAGCCTCTCGCCTTTTCTGCAATCAAAAACTTGACACTTTTGTCTGTGTAAAGTTCTTCATCATAAACAGCTTCCCTATCCGGCAACAACGAAACAATCTGCTTTTCAAGTTTTTGCAAATTCTCACCATTTTTGACGGAGATTTCAAGTGCATCAACATCAAAATTTTGTTGTTTTTTGTCCCCTTTTGTGCGAAGCAAAATGACATTTTCACACTTTGTTTTCAACATCTTGATATATTCAAGTTCTTCCTCTTCAAGAGGTTTTGTTCCATCAAAAAGATAGAGTGCAACATCTGCGCTTGCAACGGCATTGCGCACATTTTTCATCATATATTTGTCAAGTTTGTTTGTGCTGTGATGAATTCCCGGTGTGTCAACAAAAATGATTTGATAGTTCTTGCCATTTTTGATGCCAAGAATAGAATTTCTTGTCGTCTGACGTCTGTGAGAAACAATGGCAACTTCTTCTCCAACAAGATAGTTGACCAGACTGCTTTTTCCAGCATTTGGTTGACCTAAAACTGCAACATATCCGCACTTCATCTTCTCACCCCAACTGCTGCCATGATGTTTTCAGCAGTTTTTGTCATAAGTTCTTCATCCTTTTTCTCAATATGGTCATATCCCAAAAGATGCAAAAGCCCATGGAGTGCCAAATAGCACACTTCTCTCTTTTTGCTGTGCCCATATTCTTTTGCCTGTGCATAAGCGACTTTTTTGCAAATGACAATATCTCCCAAAAAGAGCATTTTGTCATCAAAATTTCTCTCGTTTTCAAACTCTGTGAGTTTTTGGTCGCAAGTTTTGTTCAAATTTGGAAAAGAAAGCACATCTGTCACCCTGTCTGTGTCACGAAATGCCTTGTTTAGATTTCTTATTTCCTGTTCCCCAACAAAATTGAGTGACACGTCAACCAAGGAAAAATCTTCTTGCAAAATTTCTCCTGCTTTTTCATAAATTTTCTTTATTTGATGTTTGTAAGGAAAAATCTTTCCATCAACCTTCATCTGTTTCTCCTATCTGCTCCACACTGACAACACAATAATTGATGATTGTCGCACCAGAAATCTGTTTCAATGTGTAATACTCTTCTTTTATTTTATCATGTTGCAAACAATTTTCCAACGCTTTTTCTCGTGATTTTGCCAAATACTCTTCTTTGACGTCTTCAAACTTGCTTTCAACCTCTCTTTGTGCAAGTTCAAAATACGTCGTTGTCACCTTTTCAAGCGGCAAAATATTATTTTTTGAAATGGATGTTTTTCTCTCCACTTTTTCAAATATTGAAAACGACATTTCCGGCTTGTATGAATATATCGTCAGCCCAAAAAGTTGCACGTATGTCTGTTCAACTTGCCTGCCAGTCTTGTAAGCCTCCAAAAACTTTTCAAAATGTGTGATTTGGGCCGTGTTGTAAACTTCTGCTGTTATGTTTGCATCTGCTTGAATTGACATCTTTTTGCCATCAGTGTCAATGGTGTATGGCTCAACCAAAACGTCACCTTTTTGGACATAATCACCAACTTTGACAACCGCCGTGCCTGAAATCAGCTCAATTTCTGTTATTTTGCCATTTTTTTGCGAAATAATGGGTCTAAATTGCCCGTAAATCTCATCTGGGAGCAGTTTTTCCTTGATGTTGATTACGAGTGTCTGTCCCCTTATTATGCAGGAAGCAAAACTTATTTCTTCAAATTTGTCCAAAAGTGCAATTTCAATATCTTTGGTGTCAATTTTGTGTTTATTGTTTGAGTAGTTCTGCTTCACAAAATTCACAACGGCCGCTTGATTTAATTTGTCGGCGCCATTGATTTGATATTTCCAAACAAATGGACTTTGCACAACATACAAAATCACAGAAATGACAATTGCAGCTATGGTGCCATATTGTTGACATAATTTGATAACACTTGGCAAAAAACCTCTGTGAGAAATTGATACAATTTCAATGTTTTTTCCTCGCAAAAGCTTTTGCACTTTTTTGTGCTTGGTGTATGGGCAGCAAAATGTTGTAATTTTCTTATCAATTCTGTCAATTTTGAAAAGCATGACCTCTTTTGCCAACTCTTGCAAAATTCTTTCTTGATTTAACCCTTTGATGGTGAAAGTTGAAATGCTTTTTGTCTTCATCACACTTCTTCCACCTTTTGTATCTCGCCTGAAATTTTGAGTGTGTTTTCACTCAACTCTTCCAAGATCATATCTTTTCCAACAACCGAGATGTTTTTATGCTTGGTTTTAAACACCACAAGCTCTTTTGAAAGTGCCAAAAGACCTCGGTGTCCCTCCACATAAACCAAACGACCAGACATGTTTATTATGTTGTAGCCATTAAACTCATTGTCTGTCTTTTTCAGACCTTTTTTGATTTCTTCAAAAAAATTAAACATGTCTTATTTTATGTCTTATTTTTGCAATAAAGAATAAAAAAGACGACTATTACTCGTCTTCATTATTGTTTAACTCGTTCATAACAATCTCTTGAATTTCTGGTGGGTATTTTTTGATTATTTCGGCAATTTCTTCATTGGTTTTTCCAATAAGCTCATTGAAATCAAATTCGTCATCTTCGTCATAATCATCTTCATCATCAACATCAATATTGTTTTCTTTCAGAAACTTTTCATAATCATCAACTGGCGGAGCTTCAACAGGTCGTTCTTCTTTTTTTTGTTCCTCTTTATCCCAAACAAAATCTTCAAGATCAGGGCTTATTTTTTTTGTTTGTTTTCTCTCTTCTTCGATGTTTTGCTGCTTTACTTCATTTGTTTGGTTTTTGTATTTTTCGTTTTTAAAATTATTGATGTTTTTGTCGCTTTTCTTTTGTATCAACATAAAAAATAGAATTATCAAAATTGCCACCAAAACAATGGAAAGAACGTAGACATAAATCATTTTATTGTTCCTCCCCATTTTCATATTTTTGTAGCATTTGCTTTTTTAATTCGATGTCTGCTTGCACCTCTTGAAGTTTATAATAATCCAACATATCTTGTATTTTACCTTCTTCAATTGCCTTGACAAGTGCTTTTGAAATATCCGCCTCTCCTGCTGCCGCTTTTGCTTTCATCTCTTCTGTTTTTGCTTTCATTTCTTGTTCGACAGCAACAGCTGTGAGACGCCTTTGTTCCAATTTGTTGGCAGCAATAATACGTTGTCTTTCAATTTCGGCTTTTTCGGCTTCAAACTTTCTATCCTTTGCAATGTCAAGCAAAATGACATCCACTGATGAAAGCTCATACTTTGAATCACTATCAATATCTGCATCAACAACAGCTTTGTCAATATATTCTGGATGAGCAAGCAACATTTCCGCACTCTCCATGTTTGCAATTTTCTTGACAACAGCCTCCGTTGCACGTGTTGAAATCGTGTCTTCTGTGACACCCCTCAAAAAGTTTTTAAAGTTTACTTTCAAAGTGAGGGCCAATTTTGTGTTCACTTCAATGTTGTCTTGTGTGATTGCAGACACAAGTGGGATTTCAATAATTTTAGGTTTTGACAAACTTTCAACAACAAGCGGGATGTCATAACCGGAAATATCAAGAGCCTTTGCAAAATCAAATGACATATTAAGTTTTGCCAACTGCGCAGCATTGATTCCCCTAACAATGTTCATTGGTCTACCACCACTGACAGATATAACTTCCAAATCATACAACACAATACCGAGTTTGGATTTCTTTGCCAAAATATAAGCATTTGCGATATCAGCGTAGTTGACTTTTCTTCCCTTCATACCAATAAGTCTAAACGCAGAGATATACACCCCTGAAAACATTGCAGAAAAATAGACTTTCTTTGGTAAAATTGCAAAGAAAGTTACTATAAGTGCCACAAAAATTATGGCTATAACAATGGCAATGATTGCTCCAATGCTCATCAAGACTCCTATATATCTTATAACATCAGTATTTTATCACAATTCATGCCATTTGTCTATACCCAAAATAAAAAAAGAGAGTATTCAGCTCTCTTTTCTATCAAATTCTAAACATCCTCAAAGAAGATTGTTGTTGCAACTTTGAATGCATAACATGTGTTTGGATCATCTTTGTGCACAACAAAGTACACTTCCATAAAATCACAACTTATCATATTTTCATTCAAAACAATATGTTGAACTCCATCTGTTTCAACAACAGAGTAGTAAGCACTTGCTGGTGAACCGGATGTGATGTCCATTGTTGTTATATCTCCGATTCCTGGTGGTGTGATTTCTGTTGGACTTGTGAAAGCTGTTTGTGGTGCAACATCTGCAAGCACATCTTCATTTTCACAGGCCCAAAAATCTGTCAAAGGATATCCCGTGTCTTCTTGCTCTCCATTTTTGCCATAACCAACTGTTACTGTATCCAAGAAGATATCCTGAATTGCTTGTGTTGTACTATTGTAATATCTAAAACCAACATCAATTGCAATGGAATCAGCCATTGTCTTTGTTGTGCTTGGATTTTCATAATATTCAAAGCACAAACCAAGGTCAAGCAAATGTTTCCCAACATCTCCTGCTTCTGGATACAGAATTATGCTTTGATATTCTGCTGCTTCCAATGCTGCGAAACGACTTGGCGCACTTGGATCTGTTTCGTCAAAATCCTCAAAGTCAATTGAGAAGTGGTCCCCTAAATATTCTGTGATTGTTGCAACAGGATAATTATCTGAAAGATAGATTGGCTGTCCATCTTTTTCTCCAATTGGTGCCTTTGTGCAAGCATACTGAATGATATTTGTTACAACTGCTTGATAGTTTCTGTTAAACCTTGTAGGTGTCGTTCTATTATCTATGTATGTTTCAAAAGTTCCATTAGGATTTGCATCAGAAACACCTATCACTTCTTTTAATACAAACGTTTTCAAATCATCCATATTTTTTTGTGTGACACCAACATAGTTTCCTGTTTTTTTGTAAAGCTCTTTTGCATTGCCAAGTGCAACTTTGATGTCTGTCCTTGCTGCGCCAACAGAAATATTGCTTGGTGATGTAACTGCAATTTGAAGTTCATCGTCTGTCAAACTTTTGCCCAAAACCAACATGTAAACAACATATTCAAGTGCATCTTGATACAAGTTGCTTGGTGCTGATCCTGACACATTGTAGGCTTGATGATAATATGGAGAATTAAAGAAGAAATCTTTTGATCCCTCTTCTGGAAGTTCTTCTGTTTCATTGTAATAATATTTTGCATAGTCATATGGGCCTGGATCACTTATTGTTCCATAGTAATCTGAAAGTTTTCTCTCCAAATCGGCTGCTTCATCAATTTTGTATGTATAACTACCAGATTTTGTCGCCCCAAATTGTAAAACGTCATAGTAATCTAAATCTGACATCCATTTCCATGCATGATTTGTGCTAATTTCTATCACCCTCTTTGTGTTGTCAGAATCGTAAAGATAACTTAATATCGTATATCTTGGTGTCTCATAGAAATAATATATATTTTCTCCCGTGTTAACCTGGATATTTGAACCCGCCTGTTTTACAAAAGTTTCACCATTGTTTCTGTCAAGAGCCACATACCCGTCCAAATTATGAGTATTAAAAATGTAATCTTTTTGGCTTAACCCATTTTCGTCTTGAGTATCTCCCAAGCCATTTTTTCTGTATGTATTATATAAAAATTGTAAAATCCACTTTGAGAAAACATTGTAATAATTTTCCGTGCAGTTTTCTCCAACTGCTTCACTGAAATCATATTCTTCTGGTCTGGTCAAAACTTTTGCACCAGCAAGAAAAGATGGGTCAAACCCGCCCTCATCTGCGCCACCACCAGCACAACCAGCAAAAGCAAAAACCATAAGCATTGCCAGCATCAATGAAAAAATTTTGAAACTTCTTTTCTTTTTCATATTAATATGATACCACACTCCTCTAAAAAAAACAATAAAATCAAAAAAAAACTTGGCACCTGCCAAGTTTTTATTTTACCAATTCTCTTGATGCTGTCAGTGTTGTTTCTTGTTGTTCAACGTTTTCAGTGTCGGTTTCAATGATTGTTGTATCATTTGAAAGTGTCCAATTCTCTGTTCCATTAATCACATAGTCTTTTGATGCTGTTCCAATCGCAGTGCTAATAAATGTGCCTTCACTATCAAACAACACAAATTTATATTCAAACCCCGTGAAACCTGTTGACACTCTATCTGTTTCCATCGCCCACACAGCATTTGTAGTTCTTCCCATTTTCGTAAGTATATTATTTGCCTGTTTTATTGTGTCTTCATTTGCATATAATCCAGAAACATAAAATTGTGTTACAAACTTTTTCCCTGGTAAATTATATAATGAGTCAACAAAAGCATTTTTGCTATCATATGAAATGTTTTCATTTGCAATGTTAAATAAAGCAAACCTAATTTGAGGCAACTCGCTTTCAGCAGAATAAAGTGCCCCGATTTGTAATCCGTCATCCGTTGGATTAACAAAAAGAACATCTTCTGTTTGAAAATTTGTCATTTTATAGGTAATATAATCCTTCCCCTGTGCATTATTTCCTTGAAGCCAATCAAGCACAAGGCTTTTCATCAATTTGATGTTGTATGTGCCATCGTCACGAACAATCTGTGTCATTTCTTGTGGCTGTTTTTCCTGCCAATTTGTTGGGACATCAACAATTGTGTTGTCTATGTCTGAAAGCTCCCAAACAAATTCATCTCGCACTACGAGCAAAGATTCTCCATCCGCCGTTGTATAACATTTATACCCCGTGTTTAAATCTTTCACCATCAAATATTCAGCATCATCAACAACGTAGATGTCATTGCTATGCAATGTCAGATTGTTGAGCCATGTCACAACTTCTTGTTTTGGATTTGTTTGTGTTGTTTCACTGCGATACCAAACATCATCTTCATTGTTGAATTCATAGTTTGTTTCACCAAATGTGTAATATGTGTCTCCAACTTTTGCATTATCGTTGTCAACAAACAAAGCTCGTGTCAAAGCTCCATTTTCATATGTTTTGAATGTAAAATTTCCCTTTTCAAGTGCAAGAGCCTTGGTTTCTCTCCAAATATCCGCTGGTGTTTTTTCAACATAAAGAATTGCTTCTGGAACGTCAACCTGTGTTGTTCCAATGCTGGAAACAGCATACTTTGTTCCATTGCTTGAAATCTCAAATGTGTTGTTTTGTTTGCTTACACTTCCCGTCCACACAACACCATCTGCATCTTGCATTGTCAACAAACCATCTTCTGCATCTGCAACATTTGTCAAGCCTGCCAAAAATGTGTTGTATGTGGTCAATGGGTTTTCATAAGTTGTTTCTTGCATATACCATGTGCCATCTTGATTCCAATATTCCATGTTTGACTGATCGTATGTGTAGTATTTGCCTCCAACTTTTGATTTGTTATGATCAATCTCTGTCTTTAAAGTGTCATTACCTTTCGTCTCAACAAATGTGTAATTTTTTGCACTCACTGCGGAGTTCCTCACAACATTAAAATCCTCAACGTGGCTGATTGTAACTGGTGGTTCAACTGGTGTTGATGGAGTGTTTGATGGAGTGCATGCTCCCAAAATCAATGTTGGAATAACAATTTTAAAAAGTTGAAATATTTTCAATTTTCTCATAACCCACCTCTACTTTCTAATTTTATCATATAAAAAGACTTATTTCAATAGCATTTTACAAATTTTCTTCTCTCATTGAGAAAAATAAATATTGTTGTGCATACCCTGATTTGTCTCCAAACTTTGCAATCAAAATGTTTCTAATTGATTCTCGGTTGTCACATCTCCCATAAAATTTTTCATACATTTGATGCATCCATGTATCAACAGGAAAAACATCTCCCCTGCCATAACCAAAAAGCAAAATGCAATCAGCAACTTTTGGACCAACACCAATCAGCCCAACAAGTTTTTCGCGGAGCACTTTTGTTGGCAATTTTCCCCACTCTGAAAGAGTCTTTTCATCTGTCTGTCTCAAAACGCCATAGAGATACTTCGCACGATATCCTGCACCAAGTTCTGCAAAATCTTTTTCTGTTGCATCAAGAAGTCTTTCTCTTGTTGGAAAGGCAAAATAATCCCCCTCGTTTTGTCCAAACTTTTCTCTGATTTTAAACAAAATGTTTTTGATTCTTTTGATGTGGTTGTTTTGAGAAACAATGAAAGAAATCAACGTTTCAAACAAATTTTGTTTCAAAATTCTAATTCCGTAACCAAATTTTATTGGCTTTTGGAGAATTTCGTGTTGTGAAAGCTCTTTTTTTATTTGCGAATAATTTGTTGTTAAATCAAAATATTCCTCAAAATATTTTGGATTTTTTGTGACAATTTCAAACCCATATTCATCCTCAAAAATCTCCGCTTTTTTGTCCGCAGAGAAGACAATATAATGGTCGTTTTTGACATAAGAAAAAACTTGACCACACTCTAAAATGTGTTCTGGATTGAAATCTTCTTTCCCATAAATTTTGATTTTGTCTTTTAAAATTTCGTATTTCATAAGCCTAACAAAAAAGGGCTTTACAGCCCTTTAAATTATTCAGTAACAACTGAAGCTATTTTCTTTCCTTTGCTCATTCCAAATTCAACTTTTCCATCTTTCAGTGCGAAAAGTGTGTAATCTTTTCCAAGACCAACATTTGCACCTGGATAAATTTGTGTTCCACGTTGTCTAACGATGATTGATCCTGCCGTTACAAATTGACCTGCATATGCTTTTGTGCCAAGTCTTTGTGCTTGGGAATCTCTGCCGTTTTTGGTGCTACCGCCACCCTTGTGGTGAGCAAAAAGTTGTAAATTAATATACATCTTCTTTTACCTCCATTTTTACATACCTGGCATATTCTTTTGTGATTGATTCAAGTGTGATTTGCATCGCAGACAAAAGCGCTTGTGCTTTTTCATTGTCAAATTCATCAAGCAACACTTGCATATAAGCATCTTTGACATCGTCTTTCACTTTCAATTTCAAGACCTCTTTGAGTCCTGCCAAAGTCATCTGTGTCGCGGTTGAAATTCCGCTGCAAACGATATCACTTCCACTCTCCGCATAACCGCTGTGTCCTTTCACTTGAAATCCACAAATCATGCCTTTCTTTTTGAAAATTGTTATCTTTGTCATAATCTTACATCTTTATTGATACAATTTTGATTTCTGTCCAAGGTTGTCTGTGTCCTTGTTTGCTTCTCACGTTTTTCTTTGGTTTATATTTAAACACAACGATCTTATCACCTTTTCCATGAGCAACAACTTCGGCTACTACCTCGGCAGCTTTTACGATAGGTGTCCCCGCAACAGTTTTCTTTCCATCAGAAACCAAGAGCACGTCAAGGTTCAATCTGTCACCAACTGCGGCATTAAGTTTTTCAACTCTCAATACATCATTTTCTGAAACATTGTATTGTTTTCCACCTGTTTGAACAACTGCAAACATTTTCTTTACCTCCTCTATCCAAACTCGCTGTTAAGGTAGCCCATGGCATTTTTAAAACCTTTTCCATGCGGATACGTGCCTATTATAGCAGAACACAAGTGTTTTTGTCAATAAAAAAGCCCGATTTTTGTCAGGCTTTTTGCTTGTGTAAGTAATTTTCAAAATAACTTGGAAGAGGAATTTCAAAAGTCAACACTTTCTTCGTCCTTGGATGTGTGAATGAAAGCTTGTATGCATGCAGCAATTGTCCATTCAACTCTTTCACTTCCTTTCCATAAACTTTGTCACCAACAACGGGATGTCCAAGATATTTCGCATGCACTCTGATTTGATGTGTTCTGCCTGTTTGGAGCATAAACTCCACAAGACAAGTCTTTGCAAATCTTTTCAGCACTTTATAATCTGTGATGGCAAGCCTTCCATCTTTTTGCACACTCATTTTTTTCCTGTCTTTTGGATCACGTTTGATGTATGTCTCAATATGCCCCTCATCATTTTTCAAGTTTCCATCAAGAAGTGCGATGTAATTTCTGTGACATGTTTTGTTTTTGATTTGTTCCGCCAAATCAACATGTGCGAAATCATTCTTCGCTATCACCAACAAGCCGCTTGTGTCTTTGTCAAGTCTGTGAACAATGCCAGGACGAAGTTGTCCATTGATGCCACTCAAATCTTTGATGTGTGCCAAAAGCCCATTGACAAGAGTCCCGTTTTTTGTTGTGCTCGATGGGTGCACCACCACTCCTTGTGGTTTGTTTATAACCGCCAAATCTTTGTCTTGATAAACAATTTCAAAAGGCACATTTTCTTCTGCTTCTGTTGAAATTTGCTCTGGCAAAATCATGTCAACTGCAATATTTTGGCCATTTTTAAGCAAAAAACCTGCTTTCGTAATCAATTTTTCATCAATTTTGACAAGTTTTTTCTCTATCAAATTTTTGATATGTGACCTTGTGCAACCATCAAAATTTTCCAGCAAAAAAATGTCAAGCCTCTTGCCGACATCTTTTTGTTCAGTTAAAAAACTTTTAAGCATCTTCCTCTTCCTTGTCTGCCGAATCATGTTTCTTTGCTGGTTTTCTCTTCACAAAGTAAACAATTAGATAAGAAATAAACAACACAACACCAATGACAAGTGCAACATCTGCGAAGTTAAACACAGGGAAAGATTTCCAAAAATCAAACATCAAAAAATCTCTCACATAACCAAGGAAGATTCTGTCAAACAGGTTTCCTAAACACCCTGCAAACAAAAATCCCATTGAAATGCTCAACAACCAAGTTTTGTTTTTTTCTTTGATATAATACCACAAGAAAACAGCAATAAACAAAAATGACAAGAAAATCAAAAAGGCTTGTTTACCTGCAAGCATACCCCATGCCGCACCATAATTATGCACCAGTTTGAAATCAATTATATATGGAATTGCAACGATTGTGTCACCATCATTTAGCTTTGCATCCAAAACATATTTTGTCACAAGATCAACTGCAAAAAATACTGCTGCAATGGCTATTAACACTCCAATTTTCCACCACTTTTTCTTGTTCAATGTCTTACCCTCTCACCTTTTTATACTTTTTGGACAATTTTTCAAGGTCTTTGCCATCAAAATATCTTTCCGTGTATCCACAATTGCAACAAACATACCTGGTTGTGTAAGCTTTGTCTAAAAGACCAAGCTTTTCCATGTCAGCATGTCTGTTTTCCTTGTCATCTTTTGTAGGTTCAAAAACCAAAATTTCTTCGCTTCTGCATTTGGGACAAACACCATTTCTCATGATTACCTCTCAATTTCCATATTTTTTGGCAAAAATATGTACAAATCCTTCTCAACAACCTCTTCTGTTGCTCCCAAGACATCAAGCACACCTTCATAATAGTCCAAAACTTTGTTCTTTTCTTGTGCACTCATTGATCTGAAATCAAGGAAAAATGGAACATCTTTTTTGAGCAATTCAACTTTATCCTTGCAATCTTCAAATTTTTCAGGATAAAACACCCTAACCCCATCAATTTCATCTGGAAGTTCGTTTTGAACTTTGAGATTGTATGATGCTTTTTGTGATCCTTTCTTCTTTTTTGAAGCCTTCACATCATCACCCTCAAAACCTAAAAACTTATAAACATATCCTAAAAGTCCCATCTCGTTCTCCGTATATTTAATAATAACATAAAATGCAGGTTTTTGTAAAACTTTAAATAGCAGTTTTTGTTGATTTTAAAAATAAAGACTATAAAATTTATAGTCTTTTTTTATTTGCTTCGTTCTTTGTCTAAACTCTTGACATGTTTGATTGCATATTCTGTCGCATTGATCTGGTAAATTTCTTCACCAATGTAGCTATCTCCAATATAAAAACGCATATATTTAAACTGCGCACTCCAATGAGCTTTTCTGGCTGTTAAAAAATCATTTACCTTTGAAAGATTGTTAAAGTTTATTTCTCCTCTTCGAAGCTCTCCTTTTTTATAAATCAAAACATCAATATTGTCGTTTACTCCATGTTCAGCAATGATAGTTTCTTCCATTGCAAAATTCAAAGCCCCTTCCGAAGGCTTTCCCAACAATTCGTTTTCTTTTTGTAAACTTGCACTCAATTGACGAATTGATGCCTCAACACCTGTAAAATCAATCGCTGTTTTCACTTCTTCCATATCACACCTCATCTTTGATGGTCATATTATATCATCTTGTCATCAAATGTCAATATGTGACAATAAAAAAGACTGGTAATCCAGCCTTTTTTGTTTTATTATTCGATGATTTGTGAAACAACACCAGAACCAACTGTTCTGCCACCTTCACGGATAGCGAAACGAAGTCCTTGTTCAATGGCAATTTCTTTTGAAAGTTCGATTGTCATCTTAATGTTGTCTCCTGGCATAACCATTTCAACACCTGCAGGAAGTTCAATTGTTCCTGTAACGTCTGTTGTTCTGAAATAGAATTGTGGTCTGTAACCATTGAAGAATGGTGTGTGACGTCCGCCTTCTTCTTTCTTCAAAACGTAAACTTCGGCAGCAAACTTTGTGTGTGGGTGAATTGAACCTGGTTTGCAAAGAACTTGTCCTCTTTCAATCTCATTTCTTTGAATACCACGAAGAAGAATACCAACGTTGTATCCTGCGATACCTTCGTTAACTGTCTTTCTGAACATTTCAACACCAGTTACAACTGTTTGTTTCTTTGCTCCAAGACCAACGATTTCAACAACGTCGTTAATCTTTACAACACCTCTTTCAATTCTTCCTGTTGCAACTGTACCACGACCTGTGATTGTGAATACGTCTTCAACTGGCATAAGGAAAGGTTTGTCTGTGTCTCTTTGTGGTTCTGGAATGTATGCATCAAGTGTGTCAAGGAGTTCTTGAATGCATGTGCATGCTGGATCTCCTGCATTTCCTGCTTGTGCAGCTTCCAAAGCTTTCAAAGCTGATCCTTTGATGATTGGAGTTGTGTCTCCTGGGAAACCATATTCTGTAAGAAGTTCTCTGATTTCCATTTCAACAAGGTCAAGAAGTTCTGGATCGTCAACTTGATCTGTTTTGTTCATAAATACAACGATGTAAGGAACACCAACCTGTCTTGCAAGCAAAATGTGTTCTCTTGTTTGAGGCATTGGACCATCTGTTGCAGCAACAACAAGGATAGCTCCGTCCATCTGTGCAGCACCGGTAATCATGTTTTTAACATAATCAGCGTGTCCTGGGCAGTCAACGTGAGCATAGTGTCTCTTATCTGTTTGATATTCAACGTGTGCTGTGTTGATCGTGATTCCTCTTGCTTTTTCTTCTGGGGCCTTGTCAATTTCGTCATATCTCATTTTTTGAGCATAGCCCTTTGCTGCACTATACATTGTGATTGCAGCTGTCAATGTTGTTTTACCATGGTCAACGTGTCCAATGGTTCCAACGTTTACGTGTGGTTTACTACTATCATATACACCTGTAGCCATTTTTTTTAATCTCCTTTTTATTTACTACTTTGATATTTTATCACAAAAATCCCAAATGTCAAAACATTTTACAATGATTTTTGCAAATTTAACAAGATTTAGTCTTGTTTTTTACGCTTGCCGATGATTGTTTCAGCAATGTTCTTTGGAACTTCACTATATTTGAGGAATTCCATTGTGAATGTTCCACGTCCTTGTGTTTGAGAACGAAGATCTGTTGCATACCCAAACATTTCTCCAAGTGGAACTTCTGCGTTTACAACTTGCACACCGGCTTTTGTTTCGTTTCCTGTCAAAATTCCACGACGTGATGTCAAGTTGCCCATAACTGTTCCAAGATAGTCATCAGGAACTTCAACTTGAACTTTCATAATAGGTTCAAGAATTACAGGATTTGCATGAAGTGCAGCATCTTTAAATGCCATTGATCCAGCAATCTTGAAGGCTGCTTCTGATGAGTCAACTTCGTGGTATGATCCGTCAAGAACAGTAACTTTGAAGTCAACCGTTTCATAACCAGCAAGAACACCATTTTTGCTTGCTTCTTGAATACCATTGTTGATTGGTTGGATGTATTCTTTTGGAATTGATCCACCAACTGTCTTGTCTTCAAATTGATAGCCAGAACCTGGTTCAAGTGGTTCAATGTTGATCACGCAGTGACCATATTGTCCCTTACCACCAGATTGTCTGATAAACTTGCCTTCTGCTCTTGTTGCCTTTCTGATTGTTTCTTTGTATGCAACTTGTGGAGCACCAACGTTTGCTTCAACTTTAAATTCACGGAGCAATCTGTCAACGATGATTTCAAGGTGAAGTTCTCCCATTCCGGCAATGATTGTTTGACCTGTTTCTTGGTCTGTGTATGTTTTGAAAGTTGGGTCTTCTTCTGCAAGTTTAACAAGTGCAAGCACCATTTTTTCTTGCATCAATTTTGTTTTAGGTTCGATAGCAACTCTAATAACTGGATCTGGGAAGTCCATGCTTTCCAAAACGATTGGTTTCTTTTCATCACAAAGTGTTTCACCCGTGATGGTGTCTTTAAGACCAACGATAGCGGCGATGTCACCAGCGCCAACTTCTTTGATTTCTTCTCTTTGATTTGCGTGCATTCTAATAAGACGTCCAACTCTTTCTTTTTCGCCCTTATTTGAGTTATACACGTATGATCCTGCAACAAGTTTTCCAGAATATACTCTGAAGAAGGCAAGACGACCAACAAATGGGTCTGTCATGATCTTGAATGCAAGGCCAGAGAATGGTGCATCTTCACTTGGAGCACGGCTTTCTTCTGCACCTGTGTCAGGATTTGTTCCTGTGATGTGATCAATGTCAAGTGGTGATGGCAAATACCATACCATTGCATCCAAAAGCATTTGAACACCTTTGTTCTTGTATGATGATCCACAAAGAACAGGAACAACTGCTCTTGAAACTGTTGCTTTGCGAAGTGCAACTTTGAGTTCTTCAACAGAAATTTCTTCTCCTTCAAAGAATCTTTCAAGCAAAGCATCATCTGTTTCAACGATTTTTTCAACCATATCATTGTGCAATTCTTCTGCTTTTGCCTTATATTCCGCAGGAATTTCTGTGATTTCAATTTGCGTTCCCATGTCATCTTTGTAAATTTCTGCTTTCATTGTGAGAAGGTCAATAATTCCACTGAATGTGTCTGCTTCTCCAATTGGCATTTGAATTGGAAGCGGATTTGTTTGCAATCTTTCTCTAATTGATTCTACACAACCAAAGAAGTCAGCAGCATCTCTGTCCATCTTGTTTACATAGATAATTGTTGGAACTTTGTATTTTGTTGATTGTCTCCAAACTGTTTCGGTTTGTGGTTGAACTTTGTCACGAGCTGAAAGCACCAAAACGGCACCATCAAGAACTTTCAAAGATCTTTCAACTTCAACGGTGAAGTCAACGTGTCCCGGTGTGTCTATGATGTTGATCTTGTGATCTTTCCAGAAACATGTTGTGCAGGCAGATGTGATTGTGATGCCTCTTTCTTGCTCTTGTGCCATCCAGTCCATGGTTGCTTGTCCATCATGAACTTCTCCGATTTTGTGGCTTTTGCCGGTGTAGAACAAAATTCTTTCTGTTGTTGTTGTCTTTCCAGCATCAATATGAGCCATAATACCAACGTTTCTGGTCATCTCAAGGTTTGTAGCCATAAATTTTTCTCCTTATCTAAATTTTTACGTTTTTTCTAAAACATAATCAAAACAATAAATCTAAAAACAATTTGTAAGTTGCGACAAATCGCCAACGTAGTGCGATTTCATTTGGTCGCAAAGTGGAAAAACAAGTTTTACCACTTGTAATGTGCAAAAGCTTTGTTTGCTTCTGCCATTCTGTGCATTTCATCTCTCTTCTTGATTGATGCTCCTGTGTTGTTGTATGCATCAATAAGTTCGCCTGCAAGTTTTTCATCCATGTTTCTCTCACCACTTCTCTTTCTTGCATTTTGAACAATCCAACGGATTGCAAGAGTTTGTCTTCTTTCTGGTCTGATTTCCATAGGAACTTGGTATGTTGCTCCACCAACTCTACGCCCCTTTGTTTCAAGCATAGGTTTTACGTTTTCAATTGCTGTGAGGCAAACGTCCAAAGCATCTGCACCAGTTTTTTCTTTCACAATGTCAAAAGCGCCATAAACAATTCTTTGTGCAAGACCTTTCTTTCCACTCATCATAACTTGATTGATAAGTTTTGTTACAACTTTGTTGTTGTAAATTGGATCTGGCAAAACATCTCTTTTGACAGCACTATTTCTTCTTGGCATAGTTATATCTCCTTTTGTTAAATTCCTAAATTTTGATTAAGCGCAGATTATTTGCCAGATTTTGGTCTTTTTGCGCCATATTTTGAACGAGCTTGTTTTCTGTTTGCAACACCAGCTGTGTCAAGAGTTCCTCTGATGATGTGATAACGCACACCAGGAAGGTCCTTCACACGTCCGCCTCTAACAAGAACAACGCTGTGCTCTTGCAAATTGTGTCCAATTCCAGGAATGTAGCATGTTCCTTCTTGTCCGTTTGAAAGCTTAACTCTGGCAATTTTACGAAGTGCAGAGTTAGGTTTTTTAGGTGTAGCTGTTCTAACGTTCAAGCAAACTCCACGTTTTTGTGGATTTTCTTCAAGAAGAGGAGCTTTTTTCTTCTTCTCAAATGTTTTTCTACCCTTTCTGATAAGTTGGTTAAATGTAGGCATAGTTTTCTCCTTTTGTTTTGATTTTCAGTTTTAAATCCTGAATAGATTTGTCATAGATTACTCAAAAAGTATTTCAAAATTGTTGCCAATTTTTGCATCCACAATTGTGTCTGCGCTTTTTTCGTAGTTTTTTCTCGTTTCTGCTTGAATAAGTAAACTTTTTCAGTCACAAACTCAAAAAAATAAATGACACGAACCCGCGTTCGTGCCATAAAAAATGCTTTTTAACGAAACATGAACAACACAAGCCTTCAAGGCCCCAAAGACATTTTCTTCGGTCAGTGAAATGGCATTGCCACCACTTGTTGTTTGTTTATGCTTTTCCGCACAAAAGTGCAAAGCATTGTTTCCGACAACGAAACACGTTTTGTATTATACTCATCAGCCATTTCGTTGTCAAGTATATTTGATAACTTAATCAGAGAAAATTTTATTCTTCCTCTTCTTCTCCACCTTCGTCTTGCTCTTCCTCTGGCGCCCCTTCCTCTTCTTGTGGTTCTTCCTCTTCTTCCGGTTCTTCTTGTTGCTGGCCACCTCCGCCACCACCTTGTGGTTTTTCTTTTGGTGGTTTATATGCATTACGCAACCCCTCTATCACAAGCCCTGTTGGTTCTCCAACAAGTTCAACCAGCTGCGTCCCTGGGATTTGTCTAAAATAATATTTTGCCATAGTTTTTTGCCCCATTGAATAACTAATTGGACAATTGTCGTTGTTGCAACAATAACGAGTATCTCTGTTTTCTGTAACACCAGAAGCGGTCCCCTCTGATGCAGCTGTCGCAGCAGCACGAAGTGCCTGATCAATAGCATAATCTATAATTTGAGAAAAACTAGCAAACAAATTAAACTTCATTTTTTGTTTTCCTTTTTCGTCTGGTTTGTTATACCCCATAGCAAGCATTTCAGGCCAAAGTGGTTTTTTGCATATTGGGCATTTCCCAAATGGTGCAAATTCTGGTTTTGCCATTTTTCCCTCCTAACAAATTTATTTTACCACAAATAATGTCAATTATCAATAAATTTCGACAAAAATTCTTGTTCAGTCAAAATTTCAATCCCAAGTTCTTTTGCTTTGTCAAGTTTGCTCCCCGCTTCCTCTCCGGCAATCACAAAAGATGTTTTCTTTGAAACAGAACCAGCAGTTTTTCCACCATTTTCTTCAATGATTTTTGTCATCTCTGGTCGTGCGAAGTGTTCAAGTGTGCCTGTGAGCACAAAAGTTAGCCCTTCAAGTTTGTTCGATTTTGTCGTGTTTTCACAATATGGAACAACTCCGGCTTGCAACAATCTTTCAATTTCTTTCAGATTATCTTCATTTTTGAAGTAATCAACAATGTTTTGTGCAATAACCTCTCCAACATCATCGACGAGCAAAATTTCTTCGTATGTTGCACTTTTCAATTTTTCAAGATTATCAAACTTCTTGACAAGGTCTTTTGCGGTTTTTATTCCAACTTCACTGATTCCAAGTCCAAAAATGAATCTTGCAAGCTCAATATGTTTGCTCTTTTGCACAGCATCAAGCACGTTTTGGGCTTTTTTCTCTTGGAATTTTTCCAAAGCAACAAGTTGATCTTTTGTGAGTGAATAGAAATCTGAATAATGTCGCAAATTCAAATCGTCATAGAATTGTGTGATTGTCTTTTCTGAAAGCCCCTCCAAATTGAAGGCTTCACGACTAACAAAATGGGTGAGTCTTGCCACAATCTGCTCTTTGCAACCATCATGATTTGTGCAGAACACAAGAGGTCCCTTTTTGGTCAATTTCTGTCCACAGCAAGGACAAGTTTTTGGTTCTTCAATTGGTTGAGAATTCTCATATTTTTCAGCCAGCCCCAAGACTTCTGGAATGACCTCATTGCTTCTTCTGATAAACACCCTGCAATTTTTGTAAACATTCTTTTTGCGGATGTCTTCGATGTTGTTTAGTGTGGCACGAGAAATTGTTGCTCCTGCAAGTTCAACAGGTTCCAAAACCGCAATTGGAGAAACTTTGCCAGATCGCCCAACCTGCCAAATGACATCATTGAGCATTGTGGAAACTTCTTGTGCTTCAAATTTGTATGCTCTTGCCCACTTTGGAAATTTGTTTGTGTAACCAATTTCTTCTCTTGGCGCCACTTGATTGAGCTTGATGACAACTCCATCAATCATAACATCAAGGTCATTTTTAACCTTATCTATTTCGTTGATTAAATTTTCAACTTCCTCTTGCGTTTTTGCAAGTTTGAAATAGTCTCCTGTCTTGAACCCATTTTCTGCAATAAATTGGTGCATTTGCTCTTGCGATTCAAACTTTTTGCCATCTGCATAGAGCACAGCATAACAGAAATAGTCAAGACCTCTTTTCTTTGTTTCTTTTGGGTCCAAATTTCTAATTGCCCCAGCAACACCATTTCTTGGGTTTTTCAGTGGTTCCAAGGCTGTTTTGTTATATCTCTTGAAAGCAGTGTTTGTCATCATGCCTTCGCCTTGCAAAATCAATCTGCCTTTGAACGGAATTTCAAGTGGAACACTCTTGATTGTTTTGACCTGCTCTGTGACAACTTCTCCAACTTCACCATTCCCTCTCGTTGTTGCACAAACAAATTTTCCGTTTTCATATTCTGTCACAATTGTCAATCCGTCAAATTTGTATTCAACAGCATAAGTTGGATCTTTAACATATTTCTTCATATCAGCAAAAAAGTCGGCAAGTTCTGCAAAACTTCTCACTTTTCCCATGGAATAAAGTCTGATTTCATGTCTTTTCTTGACAAACTTGTCAAGCACATCTCCACCAACTCTTTGTGTTGGAGAATTTGGCAAAGTGATCCCAAGCTCTTTTTCAAGGTCAACAAGCTCATCATAGAGTTTGTCGTATTCCTTGTCAGAAATAGTTGGGTTGTCAAGTTCATAATAATTGCGATTGTGAATCAAAATTTCTTCAACAAGCGCTTTCATTCTCTCCATCTTATTCATCGCATTTCTCCAAACTTGCAAGATTGAGCATCAAACTCTTCATGCCAAAATCTTCAAAATCTATATCTGCCACAAGACCATCTGTTGAAATGTTTTCAATTCTGCCTTTTCCAAAACGTGAATGAGACACAACGTCTCCAACCTTAAATCCACTTTCAAACATTTCTTCTGTCTCGTCTTCTTTTTCAGAAATATTATACCCCTTTGGCTTTCTTTTGTCCACAATATTGAGTTCGTCAACAAAACGACTGCACTTTTGATAGTTGCTTTTGCCATACATAAATCTCTTTGTTGCATAGGACAAGAAAATCTTTTCCTCGGCACGAGTGATGGCAACATACATCAGCCTTCTTTCTTCTTCCATTTCGCTGTTTGAATTCATTGCTCTCGCAAGTGGGAAAAGCCCCTCTTCAAGACCAACAACAAACACAACCTTAAACTCCAATCCTTTCACCGAGTGAATTGTTGCAAGAGACACACTGCTATCTTCTTGAATATTATCGTTGTCGCTTTTGAGCATGACATTTGCCAAATAATCAGCAAGTGTTACATTCTCTGAAACCTCTTCAAATTCTTTCACTCCGGCAAGCAATGCATCAATATTTTCAATTTTGTCTTGATCCTCTTTTGCCTTGTAAGCCCCCAAAATCCCAAATTTTTTGACGACTTTTTCAGCAAAATCCGTTATTGAAAGTAAATTTTGTTCCTTTTTTAACTCTTTTATTCCCGTTACAAATGCTTCAAGTTTGCCATAATATTTTGAAAATTTGAATTTGTCGTCCAAAAGATATTCCAAAAGATTTTTGTCGCCCGCCTCTTCTTTCAGTTTCTCAATTGTGCCATCCCCAATTCCTCTTTTTGGAAAATTTATCACTCTCAAAAGTGAAAGTTCATCTCTGTCATTGACAAACAAAGTAAGATATGCCAAAACATTTTTGACTTCTGCTCTCTCATAAAATTTGAACCCGCCATAAAGTTTGTATGGGATTTTTGCCATCATGAAAGCATCTTCAATTGGTCTTGACAAAGCATTGACTCTCATCAAAATCGCAAAATCTTTCAAATTGTATCCCTGTGACATCAAATCCAAAATTGTGCCAGCAACAAAAGATGCTTCATCTCTTTCATCAAAAGCATTAAAAACAACCGGACCATCCCCATTTGCCTTGTCTGTCCACAACTTCTTCTCCATCCTCTCTTTGTTGTTTGCAATCACATTGTTTGCAAGAGTTAGGATATTTTTTGTGGAACGATAGTTTCTTTCAAGTTTGAAAACATGCACATTGTCAAAGTCATGTTGCAAATTGAAGATGTTGTGAAAGTTTGCCCCACGCCATGAATAAATACATTGATCTTCGTCACCAACAACAAACAAATTTTTGGAAGTGCTGCATAAAAGTTTCAAAAGTTTGTATTGAACAAGATTTGTATCTTGAAATTCATCAACCAAAATATATTGAAATCTATCCGCATATTTTTTCAAAACTTGCGGGTAATTGTTAAACAAGAATAGGGTTTTGTTTAGCAAATCATCAAAATCAAGCGAGTTATTCTTTCTCAAATATTCTTCATAGTCATAGCAAATTTTTTTGTAAATTTTCAAATCCGCGCTGTGATTATATTTCTCCATCTCATCAAAATATTCTTCAATGTCATTGTCGTTGTTTTTGATGTTGTCCAAAATTTTTGTCACCCTTTCAACTTCATCTTTGTCACATTGGTATTTTTTGAGCAGTTCCTTCAAAATTTTGTCTTTGTCCGTTTCATCAATGATGGAAAAATCTCTTGTGTAGTCCCCCAAAATTTCAATTTCTTGTCTCAAAATTCTCACACACATTGAGTGAAACGTTGAAATCCAAATGTGAGCATGTGTCATGCTGGCAACACGTTCTTGCATCTCTTTTGTCGCCTTGTTTGTGAAAGTGATTGCCAAAATGTTGTAAGGATTGATTCCATGGTCCAACAAATAACAAATTCTGTGCGTCAAAAGTCTGGTCTTGCCGCTTCCAGCACCCGCTGTCACAAGCACAACACCTTCCGTTTGAACAAGAGCTTTTTGTTGCTCTTCATTTAAAGAATTCACATCAAATTTCATGTCTATATTTTACCACAAAAATTGCTATTAACAAAACAAAAAAAGTGGAGTGATCCACTTTTTCTTTTAGCCTCTTTTTCTTGCTCTTTTTCTTGCGTTTTCGCTTTTCTTTTTTCTTGCTACGCTTGGTTTGTCGTATGCTTCTTTCTTTCTGATATCACCAATGATGCCGTCTTTTTGGCATTTTCTCTTAAAACGTTTGAGTGCGCTTTCAAGAGATTCATTTTCTCCTACTTTAACCGTTGTCAACTTTCTCACCACCTTTCAGGTTTCAATTTCTTGCTAAATATATCACAAAAAAATCACTTTTGTCAATCATTTTCGTTAAATTATGTTGACAAATTCCAAACCTCTTTATATAATCAAAGTGTAGCGGGGGTTAGTATGGAAAAAATAGAAATGGAAGAAAGCAGAAATCATTATGATGCAAGGCTCATTGATGATATGGGAATCAAAAAAATCATCAGCGAAAGTGATGCTGTGGAAAGGTTTGATCAAAAAATGGATGAATACACATTGCTTCTTATCAAACAAGAAAAGAGACGTATGAGACTCCAAATGCATCACAATCCAACAAACTGGATCAAAAAAATTTCTGTAAAAAGTCAAGTAAAAACTTTTGAAAAAGACATTACTTCGTTTTTTATTGATTATGCAACAAACAAACTAAATCTTGATACGTATATCAACAAAATGTTTAAATATTTTGCAGAAGCAGACAAACGCTACCAAGCATATCGTGAAGAGTTTAAGGAAAATATCACCGAACCAATCTATATAACACAGCATATTGAAGCCTTAAAAAATGCAAAAAAATTGTTCCTTAACACAATTTTCTTGCACCCAGCTTCTACGATTTTGCAAAATGTTCATAAAACACAAACATTTGCCTATCCTGCATACCTAATCACACAAATTTCAGAAGTGATAAAAGATGATGCAATAAGCAGAAGAAACTCTACAAAATTTTATCATATAGATCAAATAACCGACAAAGCTCTTTCAACAGAAGAAATAAGAGACACAACAATCAAAAAGATGAAACCTCATATCAGAAAACTTTACAAATTTTTCAAAGATCAAATTGACAAGAGTGAAAATCCTCTCATTACCGGACAAATGCTGTATTACATTGATATGATTTCAAAAACATATCAAGTAAACACTGACAGTAATAACCCTATGATTCAAACAGATGCCAAAGCAAAAGTTTTTGCCTGCAAACTTGCCACATCAGTCATGGAAAGACATTTCAAATATTTTGCACCAAATGGATTGTTCTTCCCTGTGAATGCAAATGTTGCAATAGAAGATTTCAAAAATTGCAGTGAATATTCTCCTGATGGAAAAGTTAAACCTATTGGCTATGTAAAACATGTTCATAAACTTGGAATTTGTGCAAGACCACAAGTTCAAATCATATTGACAGAAAAGGAAGGAAATTTAGATGGAAAAGACAAGTAAAACAATCATGAAATTGAATAACGGAAATCTTCTTGTTCGTGACGGAAAACTCATCAGAATCGTTCCAGAAAAAGATTACAGAAGATCTCACAATTCTGTCAAAATCACACAAGACGGCAGAGGAAAATAAGAAAAAAGACTATCAAACATAGTCTTTTTTTATTGCCAATGCCCCATCTTTGAACGGCTCAACGATTTTCACATCAACAATTTCACCAACAGCAAAATCGCCCTTGATATAACATTTTATGTAATTTTCTGTGTATCCTTCACAGAACTCTCCATTTTTTTCTTCAATCAAAACTCTTCCAAATTTGTTTTGTTTGATAAAATCATTTTTCAATTTCTGTCCGAGTTTTTCCAAACGTTTCACTCTTTCAGATTTCACGGAACCAGGCAAATCTTTGTAAAGTTTTGCTGCCGCAGTCCCCTCTCTTTTTGAATATGGAAAAATGTGCAATTGAGAAAACTTGATTTTTTCAATAAATTTCATTGTGTCTTCAAAATTTTCTTCTGTCTCTGTTGGAAATCCAACAATCACATCTGTTGTGATTCCAGCAAGAGGAAAGTATTTGCGAATCAAATTCACACTTTGCTCAAACTCTTCCGTTGTGTATTTCCTGTTCATTTTCTTTAATACTTCATCACAACCTGTTTGCAAAGACAAATGGAAATGCGGACAAAAGTTTTTGACTGCTGAAAGCTCTTGCATAAAATTTTCATCAACAAGATTGTCTTCCATTGATGAAAGGCGAAGTCTCTTGCCAAACACATCCAAACGTTTCAAAAGCACTCCAAGTGCCTTTTCTTCTCCAACCTTGAAATCTGCAACATCAATGCCAACCAGGACAACTTCTTTGACTTCATCTGGCAATTTTTCAACTTCTGCCACAATGCTTGAAAGTTCTCTTGATCTGCTGCGACCACGAAGATAAGGAATGATGCAATATGTGCAAAAATTGTTGCACCCGTCTTGAATTTTCAGAAATGCTCGTGTCAATGTTTGTTGGCTGTACATATCATCTTCATATTCTGTTGGCAGAACAAATTGTTCTGTCTTTTTTTCATCCAACATATCAACAATTTTCATTTTGTTTGCCGTGCCAATCACAATGTCAACATTTCTATCTGCAAATTGTTCTGGTCTGTTTTGGCTTGCGCATCCCATAACAGCAATTTTTGCATTTGGATTGAATTTTCTTGCTCTCTCAATCATCTGTCTTGATTTCTTTTCTGCTTCATTTGTCACTGCACAAGTGTTGATGATATAGACATCTGCCCATTCCATTTTGTCAGATGCTTCATGTCCCCTCTTATTCAGTTCAAAAATTATTGAATCGCTTTCGTATTTATTTACCTTGCAACCCAATGTCAAAACAGATATTTTCATTTTAATTTCCACTCAAAATAGACACCAGACTCATCATTGCAACAGCAGCCGTTTCACATCTAAAAATTCTCTTCCCAAGAGAAACTGATGTCGCACCTTTCTCAACAAAGAGTTCTTTTTCAGCCTGTGAAAAACCGCCCTCTGCCCCAACAATGATGGCAATATTTTTATATTTTTCAAGATTTTTTACTTTGTCGCTTGTGTTTATTCTCTCATTTGCAAAAAGCACGATGTCAAAATCGCCAAACATTTCAGCGACTTCTTTAACACTTCTTGTCTTGTCTAAAACTGGCATTATTGATCTTTCACATTGCTTGCAAGCATTTGCAAAAACAGCATCATAGCGATTTTTTTTGTCAACAGATTTCGCCACACAATATTCCGTCAAAAATGGCACAACTCTTGTGATTCCAATCTCTGTTGCTTTCTGCAAAATGAAATCAAATTTTGGTCCCTTTGGAATAGCTTGAAAGAGCACAATGTTCTTTTGTGGATTTGCTGGACAAATTTGTTTTCCATTAATTTTGCACTCTGCAAAATTCTTTCCAATTTTGTCAACCAAACAGAAATAATCATATTCATCATTTAGACTGATAACAACTTCGGCTCCAACACCCAATCTCAAAACATTTTTCAGATGATTAAATTCTTCATTTTCAATGATAATCTTCTCTTTTTCAAGTCTTCCAAAAAATCTTCTCATGGTTTTCTCTCCTGTCGATATTTTACAACAAAATTATACCAAAAAACAAACAAAAATAAAAGGACTTTTAAAGTCCTCTCATTTTGTTTTTAAATTCCTTATTTCTTGGGAAATCATTGTCCGTGAAACTCTCATCAATCTGTTTCAACAAATCTTTCGTTTTCTTTGACATGGTCTTTGGAGGTTCACTCTTGATTGTCACAAGCAAATCTCCATAGGCGTCTCTATTTAACACCTTCACACCTTTGTTTTTGATTCTCATAACCGTTCCGCTCTGTGTTCCCTCTTTGATATCCAAAGTCATCGTTCCTTTTGTAAGAGGAATTTCAACTTTTCCACCCAAAAGGCAAGTCGTAAATGGAACATACATATCAAACAGAAGGTCCGTGCCAACACGTTTGAAAATTTTGTGTGAAGCAACAGAAATTCTTATATTCAAATCTCCATTTGTCCCAGTTCCTGCTGGAGCATTTCCTTCTCCACGCATACGAAGTGTCTGCCCGTCATCAATACCAGCCGGCACTTTCACTTTCACCTGTGCATTGACACGATTATATCCTCTGCCCATGCAGTTTTCACACTTTGTTTTTATGCTCTTTCCAGTCCCACCACATTTTTGACAAACACCCTCTCTGATTGTCGTGCCAAACATGGTGCTTTGTTGGTATCTCACTCTGCCTGCACCTTTACAATCAGGACAAGTTGTGTATTCTGTACCATTTTTTGCACCAGTTCCGTGACATTTTTCACAAGGTTCAATTCTGTCAAAAGACAAAATCTTTTCCACACCAAAAATCGCTTCGTCAAACGTGATTTTCATGGAAACATTGACATCTTCACCTCTTCTTTGAGTCTCTGCCCTTGAACCGCCTCCAAAAGCAGAAAAAATGTCTGAAAAAATGTCTGAAAACCCACCAGAAAATCCTTGTCCGCCACCAAAGAAATCTCCAAATCCGCCAGCTCCGCCCTGAAATTGTGGGCCATCTGCGGAGCCATATTGGTCATAATTTGCCTTTTTCTTGTCATCTCCAAGAACTTCATAGGCTTCATTGATTTCTTTGAATTTTTCGGCAGCTTCTGGCGTTTTATTCAGATCTGGATGATATTTTTTCGCAAGACGACGATATGCTGACTTAATTTCGTCAGCACTCGCATCTTTTTTCACTCCCAAGGTCTCGTAATAATCCTTATTTGCCATCGTTTTTCCCTTTATTTTATGTTAGCAAGTTTTCCTTCGTGCACAAAAACAACCTTTTTGCCATCTTGAAAAGTTATTTCAGATTCAAAATATTGCTCTTGAAATTCTGTCAAAGCAAAAATCTGTTCTCTGTTATAGTTTTTGTCAGGACTTGTGACAATTAATTTATCATCATTGTCATTTGTTCTGTGAATAATCGCTCTTACAACCCCATGAAATTTTTCAAGTGGTTTAAATTCCCCCAAAACATAGACGTCAAGTTCTTCCCCGTCCCCTGAAATCGTGTTTGGGATATATCCATAATTGACAGGATACACAAATCCCCACTTTGGATGTTTGTTTCCAAGTTGTCTGTCCATAACAATATCAACTTCTTTTCCCAAATATTGCTTTGTGTCCATATCTATTTCCTTTTCAAAATTGAGATTTTTGCAGTTTAATCAACAACTACTTCTGGATCCCCATCATCTTTTTTGTCGTTGTTGTTTGTGTTGTTTTGGTCTGCACCATTTGCTCCTTGTGGGTTTGCATTTTGATACATCTTTGTAAACACTTCATTTGAAACTTGTGTCAAGCTGTCAAGAGCTTTCTTCACAACTTCAACATCATCACTTTCAAACTCTTTCTTTGCCTTTTCAATTTCGTCTTCAAGACGTTTTTTGTCTTCTGCAGAGAGTTTGTCGCCATTTTCTTTCAACATCTTTTCAAGTGAGTAAACCATGTTGTCTGCCTGATTCTTTGTTTCAACAAATTCTTTACGTTTTTTGTCTTCTTCTGCATGAGCTTCTGCCTCTTTGATGGCTGCATCAATATCTGCCTCACTCAAATTTGAAGAAGCTGTGATTGTGATGTTTTGCTCCTTGTTTGTCCCGAGATCTTTTGCAGAAACTTTCACAATTCCGTTTGCATCAATATCAAATGTCACTTCAATTTGTGGCACTCCTCTTGGTGCTGGTGGAATGTCTGAAAGTTGGAATCTTCCAAGTGTCTTGTTTTGAGCAGCAAATTCTCTTTCTCCTTGCAAAACATGGATATCAACACCAGGTTGATTGTCGGCTGCGGTTGAGAAAATCTGTGATTTCTTTGTTGGGATTGTTGTGTTTCTTTCAATAAGTTTTGTAAACACTCCACCCAAAGTTTCAATACCAAGTGAAAGTGGTGTAACATCCAACAGAAGAACATCTTTCACATCGCCTGCCAAAACGCCGGCTTGAATTGCGGCACCAATGGCAACACATTCGTCTGGGTTGATTCCCTTGAATGGTTCTTTCCCTGTATAATTTTTTACAGCTTCAACAACAGCAGGGATTCTTGTTGAACCACCAACCAAAATCACTTTGTCAATTTGTGCTGTTGTGAGTTTTGCATCAGCAAGTGCCTTTGTGCAACACTCTGTTGTCTCTTTCACCAAATCTTCTGTAAGAGCATCAAATTTTGCTCTTGTAAGTTCAACTTCCAAGTGTTTTGGACCATTTGCATCAGCTGTGATAAATGGCAATGAAACCGTTGTCATAGGAGTTGCAGAAAGATCAATTTTTGCTTTTTCTGCGGCTTCTTTGAGTCTTTGCATTGCAAGTTTGTCTTTTGACAAATCCATTCCACCATTTGCCTTCTTGAATTCTTCAACAAGGTAGTCAATGATTCTGTTGTCAAAATCATCTCCACCAAGACGTGTGTTTCCGTTTGTTGACAAAACTTCAAAAACGTTGTCGCCAATTTCAAGGATAGAAACATCAAATGTTCCACCACCAAGGTCATAAACCAAAATCTTTTGGTTTGCATTTTCCCCTTTGTCAAGACCATAAGCAAGTGCTGCGGCTGTTGGTTCGTTGATAATTCTCAAAACTTCCAAACCAGCAATCTTTCCAGCATCCTTTGTGGCTTGTCTTTGGCTGTCATTGAAGTATGCAGGCACGGTGATAACTGCTTGTGTCACCTTTTCACCCAAATAGCTTTCTGCATCTGCTTTAAGTTTTGCCAAAATCATGGCAGAAATCTCTTGTGGAGTATATTCCTTGCCATTGAGTTTTGCCTTATAGTTTGTTCCCATCTCTCTTTTGATTGAGATGACCGTGTTGTCATGGTTTACAATCGCTTGACGCTTTGCAACTTTACCAACAAGTCTCTCTCCTTCTTTTGTGTATGCAACAACTGATGGTGTTGTTCTGTCTCCTTCTGCATTTGCAATAACAGTTGGTTTTCCTCCTTCCATAACTGCAACACAAGAGTTTGTTGTTCCCAAGTCAATTCCAATAATTTTGCTCATTTTTTATTCCCCCTTTTTATTTACGATGACTTTTGCGTATCTTATGACTTTTTCATTTAATTTATATCCTGCTTGGAATTCATCCAAGATGATATCATCTTCTTTGCTTTCGTCATGCATCACTGCAATAACTTCATGCAAGTTGTGGTCATATTTTTGACCGATTGTTTCAATTTTTGTGACATTCAAACTTGCCAAAGCATTCAAAATTTTGTTTTCAATCATTTGAACACCTGCAAGAACATTTTCGTCTGTTATTGTCTTTTTTGCTTCTTTGAAAGTGTCAAGACAAGGCAGGAAAACTTCAATCACGCTACGTTTGCCTTCTTCTCTTTGAAAATCAAGTTGTTCCGCAACACGTTTGCGATAGTTGTCAAAGTCTGCTTGAAGCCTTTGTGCCATTGCAAGATATTCTCCAGCTTCATTGTGTTCACACTCTTCATATTCAACATCTTCATCACAATGACAATGTTCGTGGTGACATTCGCCATGACAAGTGCACTCTTTTCCTTCTTGACAACCACAAGTGCATGTTTCGTCACATTCACATGTTTCATCACATCCACATTCGCAATGTTCTTTGTGATGTTTGTGTTTCTCAAAATTTTCGTCTTTTTTCACTTATTCCTCCTTCCCTCTGTTAAGTTCGTCAACCAAAACCTTTAAAGCCGTTGCAATGCCCATGTAATCCATTTTTTGAGGCCCAAACACACCGATTGATGCAACTTTGTTTCCTCCAAGCATGATTGGAGCTTTCACAACGGAACATTTTGCATCTCCATCTTCTGCAACAACAGCAGAAATGTCTTTTTCATCGCCATCAAGAACTTCAATCAGCTCTTCTTCATCTCTCAAAGTGTTCATAACTTTCTTTGCTTCTTCAAGTTTCTCTTTGTCAACAAGATCAACAACATTATCCGAAGAAACATTGAGAAGTTTCTGTTTGTTGAGTCTTGAAAGCCCAACAACAATGTTGTCAACAACATTTTGGAAGGCGGAAATTTCTCCACTCATGCCCTTTTTGAAAGTTGTGATGTTTTCCATCATAAACTTCATGGTCTCGCCCTTGAAATACTTTGTGAGATAATTGGAAGCATCATTACAGCTCTCCGCTGTCGCCTCAATGTCCATGGTTTCTGTGATATAACCATAGTTTGTGCCAATCAACACCATGCACTTTTCTCCAAGAAGTGGAACAATTTTGAATTCTTGCAAAACCAAATTTTCAATTCCATTGACAAGTACAACCGTTGGATAATTTGTCGCCTTGCTGATGATCTTTGCAATTCCAGCAACAATATCGGTCAAACTTTGTGTTCTGTTTTCAATCAGACGTCTGACTTCTTCAAGTTCTCCGTTTGTGGCCTTTATGTTTTTCAAGAGGTTTTCAACATAAAAGCGATAACCTTGTGCAGTCGGCACTCTGCCACCCGAAGTGTGAAGTTGTTTCAAAAACCCCATTGCTTCAAGAGCATTCAGTTCGTTTCGCAATGTTGCAGTTGAAACATCAAGTGAAGTGTTGTCTTTGACAGATCCACTTGTGATTGGTGCGCTATCCTTGATAAACTCTTCAACAGCAATATTAAGAATTTTGATTTTTCTTTCAGAAAGTTTCATATTTTTCAAAACCTTTTGTGAGATTGTTAGCACTCTCGACTTTTGATTGCTAACACTATTATATGCACAATAAAAAAAATTGTCAACGAAATGTGACAACTTTTTTCAAAAATTTTTTTTAATTATTTTTTGAATGTTCTGACAAGGTCAAGAACAAGCAAAACAAGAGCATAGGCGCCTGTTGCAAACCATGTAAGATAGCTTACAACACCGGCAAATGTCAAGTTTTCCCAAGCCAATTCTGCACTGATGTAACTTGCAAGCACGATGTTTACAACTGCCGTTGCACAAAGCATGCCTCTTGTCACCCAAGCGAGTTTTGCTCTCACTTTGTCTGGAACAAACAGAAGTGCCAAGAAGTAAAGTGCAAACAAAATGTCAAACACAAGAAGACAAATCCCTGCTGATTGATACATCCACTCATCAAGCAAATAATCCCAAAGTTTTGCTTCCAAAATGCCATATTTGTAACTTACAAAAGCCAAAAGGACAAACAAAACCAAAATAAGTGCTGGGATTACAACATAAGCCCATTTGCATCCTGCTGATTTTTTCTTTGTAGCCATTTTTCCCTCCTTCTTACTTATATTAAATAATTTGTCTATTAGATGTCAATTTTTTTCATATTTTGACAACAAAAAACCACCTGTTTGGTGGTCTTTTTCAATTTTTTAATTCTTCGTCCTTTCTTTTTCTTTGTTCGTGTTTGACAAGATATCTCACAACAAGCATACCTTGAATAGGAATTCCCAAAATAAAGAAAAACCATGCGTGTAAATGAATCATTTGAATAAATAGACAAGCTGTGAAAGTCCAAATAAATATTGTTCCATAAACAAAACTTGAAACATTATGTTTGTGTCTCAAATTTACTATGTAGAGAAGCAAAACCGTTGCAGGAACGCCCCACAAAAAGATTTTCCACACATTCAGTCCGCTTGAAATGTTCAGGTAAGCATATGCAACAGAAAGAATGGTCCATATTTCACAAACCAAGAAGATTTGAGACAAAACCTCTTGCTTGGTTGGTTTTGTTTTTGTTTCTTGTTGTTGATTCTTTTGTTTCTCAATTATTGCTGTCATTGGCACATCAAAAACTTCACTCAATCTTTGAATGGTTTCAATGTCAGGCATAACCTCTCCCTTTTCCCATCTTGAAACCGCTTTATCCGAAAAATTGATTCTGCGAGCAAGCTCCACTTGTGTCCAATTTTTTGCTTTTCTCAAATTTATTATATTTGTCGCAATTATTTCTCTTAAGTTTTCCATGCCTATATTTTACCATAATCACTCGGTAAATAGCAAACATATTAAAGCAATTCTCGCTTTGGTAGAATTACTTTTCCAAGAATGTCCGGTCGCCCATTGAAAGTTGAGAATCAGATGTGTCGAATTCTCTCGTATTTTGTCGATTGCCATTATATAATCGCCTTGTATCACAAAAAAAAGGAGATTTAAAAAATGAAAACGATACCAATATTTTTTGCAAGTAACGATAAATACGTTCCATATTTAGACGTTGCAATCTTATCAATCATGGAACACGCATCAAAGGAAAACAGATATGAAATAACAATTTTAAAGTCAGACATTTCGGATGAGAATCAAAAGAAATTAAAAAAACACAACAGAGAAAATTTTCAAATCAATTTCTTTGATGTGAAAGAAGTTATTGAGCCTGTTCGCAAAACTCTTCCAGATATGTTCTACTACACCCTTGCGGCATATTATAGGCTTTTTATTGAAACAGCATTTCCACAATACGACAAAGTTATCTATCTTGATTGTGACATTGTTGTTAAAGCCGACATTGCAGAACTCTACGACCAAGAAATTGGAGACAATTTGATTGCTGGGGTTTGCGAGCAAAACACATGGAGAAGCCCAGAATTTACCTACTATGTTGACAATATGCTCGGAATTGATCCAAAAACATATTTCAATTCCGGCGTTATGCTGATGAATTTGAAAGAATTCAGAAAATTTGGAGTTCAAAAAAGATTTTTGGATATGCTTGTAAAATACAACTTTGATTGTCTTGCCCCAGATCAAGAATATCTGAACGTAATCTGCCATGACAGAGTGAAATATCTCCCAAATGGCTGGAACAAACAAAGCTTTCCAGAACCACCAGAAGGTGAGTTGAAAATATGCCACTATGCTTTGGCAAACAAGCCTTGGCATTATTCCGACACAATCAACGGACAATATTTTTGGGAATATGCCAAAAAAAGTGAATTTTACAATGACATTTTAAAAGAATTTAACAACTTTTCAGAACTTGATAAAAGAAAAGATTATGAAATGTTTTTGGGTATTCTTGCAGGCATTGAAAGATTGAAAACAAGCGAAAAAACCTTCAAAAAGTTATGGTTTAACGAAGAGACGGGGATGCTATGGAAAAATCAAGTGACAGAC
>Ga0310786_10000413_pt1 | contig 69316 bp, 24 predicted proteins | sample AusTroGonzalo_MG_FD_203881 | JGI IMG/M metagenome (GOLD analysis project Ga0310786, IMG submission 203881) | Bovine rumen microbial communities from tropical cattle in Woodstock, Queensland, Australia - Gonzalo_03 (v2) (version 2) | ecosystem: Host-associated > Mammals > Digestive system >... | reverse complement strand
AGAGGCATCATTTGCCGAGGCAGTAGAAAAGACCTCTGTTGGAACCAAGAAGATTACATTTACTCATGTTTGTGCCACAAGTAATGACTGGCTTTCTGCTCACGTTGCAAACGTAAGTACAGTTCCTGGTATAGATGGAAATACCATAACTACTAGTGCTATTCAACTGAAGAATTTGCCTGCTGGCACTTATGCAGTACGTTACACGAAGACAGCTCCGACAGTTACTCCTGCAGTTTACACCCCAGTTACTGCTGGTGATGCATTGGTAACCGATGGTTCTGTACAATATTATGTTGTTGATGAATCATCCGATACAGGATACAAGAAATATACTATAGTAGGAGGTGAAAACACAACAACTACGACCTACTACACACTGACTTCAGCAGAAGTAGTAACAAGTCCTGGTAAGTATGTCTATAAGATAATCAGAGTACAATAAATCTATTTAACTCGAAAAAAAATATAAACTAAAAATAAATGATTATGAAAAAGTATCTATTAATCGCAACTGCTTTCGTAGCGTTAGCCAGTTGCTCTGACGACACTTTCGTTGGGGAGAGCAATAGCCCTAACCCTAACGAGAACTATGGTGGAGCCATCGTATTTAACACTGGAGCCAAGGCTTTCACCCGTTCTGTACATACGGGCGCAGATGCTGCTGGTCTTTTGAACAACAACTTTGTGTTTGCAGGTACTAAAGGGACTAGTCCAACAGCATTCGTTTTTGACCAGTATCAGATAAAGTATGTAGCTAATACTGCTAATACGACTGAGTCAAATTCTGCAAATTGGGAGTATGTAAGTCTTGATCCAGCCTCCACGACAGGCCTGCCTTCAGGTTCAAAACAAGCTATCAAATACTGGGATTATAGCACCACTCAGTATGATTTTGCAGCATACTCTTTGGGTAAAGGTTATGATGCTGATGGTGACCCAGCAACAACGAATGATATTACCTATGCAACACCTTCTGCGATTGATGCAGGAACTAAAACGTACACCCTGACTGGTAATGCAAATCAGTTAGCTGCATGTTATATCTCAGACCTTGTAACTGCTTACAATCGTGACAATGTAAATGATTACGGTAAGACAGTTAATTTCACCTTCCGTTCTTTGGCGGCAAAGGTTCGTGTTGCACTCTATGAAACAGTTCCTGGTTATTCAGTAAAAGATGTTAAGTTCTATACATCATCATCTGCTAACCTTGCTGGCGATGCAACTGATAACGTTGTAAGGTTATTCACACCATCAGCAGCTAAGACTTTACCTACTGGTAGTGGAACCATGACTATCACATTCCCAAACACAGGTTGGGCCAAATCGTCTCATGGAAGTTCTCCAAGTACAGACTATAACAAGGCACATGTTTCTTTTGCTGCTACAAATACATCTACAGATTTGTCTTCTACCTTAGAGTTAGCTGCATTAGGAAATTTTGCTAGTGCAGATGGCGTACAAGATGCTGGCAATTATCTTGGCCGTGCATCTAATTCTGCTTCATACGCTGGTGGTTTAGTAAGTTCAGAAGGTAAGTACTTCACCATTCTTCCTTATGAGGATGGTACCAACCTGACCCTCCGCATTAAGTACACCCTCGTTTCTACTGATGGTTCCGATGAGGAAATTACAGTTGATAACGCTTCTGCTGTTGTTCCTGCAGAATATACAAAGTGGAATCCTAACTATGCTTACACTTACATCTTCAAGATTTCAGACTACACTAATGGTACAACAGGTACGGATGGTGACGGCAATCCAGTTACTGGTTTAACTCCTATCACTTTCGATGCAGTAGTCATCGATAGCGAGGATGGTCTTCAGGAAACTATCACAACCGTTTCTTCTCCTTCTATCACTACTTATGCCAAGGGTGAGGTCGTAACAAAGAAGGATGAGTATCTCGTTGGCAACAACATCTATGCAATTGTTAACAAAGATGGAGTAAATCAGACACTGACTGTTGAAACCAATGCATGGCTTTACACAGCCACTATTGCAGGTGGTGCAGCTCAGAACCTTACAGAGGCTTCTGTTAACAATGCTTTAGCTTATGGCAAGTACAACGACAACGGCACTGCAAAGACTTGGACTGTAACTGATGCTAATGTTAAGAACCTCGTGGTAACTCAAATCGACGGTCTTAGTGCTATTACTGAAATACCTGCAGCAGATTCACCCAATGGTAATGTTCTCACTATCACTGGTGCAAAGTTTAAACCAACTGCTGCTGGCACATACGTACTCCGTTATCAGGTCGAAGCTCCTGAATATGATGCTGGTACATTAGGCTCAGACATTCCCGCTAGCGTAACGACACTTGATGGTTATTATACTAAGTCTAGTGGGGTTTACACTCAGTGCAATTCAACAGATACACCCGTATCCGGAACAACGTACTATAAGATTACCACACCTGGTAAGTATATGTACAAGATTATTAAGGTTGTAGCATCTTAATCAACTTATATTAGTCCACCGAGGTTCTTCGCAAAGCGAAGCGGCAAAGCCGAGCGCGACACCTCATATAGTGCTACCCAAACCAGGTGGGGTTCGACTCCCCACTTGGTTACAAAGAAAAAATTAAAAAGAACAAGAAAACAGAACAGAAAATGGGAAAGTTTGAAAGGGATGCCTCCCAAGGGTGAAAGGAATAGGCTCCAAGGGTGAAACCCCGAAAGACTGACCCATATATAAATAAGGTACGCGTAAGAGGCCGGGCCTCAACGCTAGAAAAAGAATTAAAAAGAAAAAAAGAACAACGACAACGGATTGAACGGAATAATATCTGTGTTATCTGTGATATCTGTGTGACAAAAGAAAAAAATTTAACAATGATGGACTCTATGAGAAATGGGCGTTTTTACGCGTAGGTTAGGGAGAAAAATTTCCCTAGTTAGAGAAAAAGTTTTTCTTAGTGATCCAGCAAAAAAGATGTAAGTAACAAAATAGTAAAAAGAAATAACAACAATATTAACTAAACGTAATGAGTATGAAGAAGAAACTATTCTTCGCAGCAATCGCCTTGACAACCTTGGCAGGCTGCACAGACGAAAGCTATGTAGGAGACCAGAGCCTACTAACCAATGATGGTGGAGCTATTAGCTTCAACATGGGAACACCTAATGTAACCAGATCAGTAGATGCTCCTACTGCACTTCACAATCAGTTTGTTGTGTTTGGTTATAAGGACATGCCAACTGGAACACCCCCCCAAACGGTATTTGACAACTATCAAGTCAACTATGCTGCTAATACAGCAAATACCACTGAGTCAAACTCTGCCAACTGGGAGTATGTCAGCTACAAAAACCTTCCTTTTGGAACAACCACGGATGGAACCACGTCCCCAATTGTGTTAAATACTAATGGTGTTTCTAGTAATGCTACAGCAACAGGTATCGATCAATCTATCAAATATTGGGACTTCAGTGCAACCAAATATAATTTCTTTGCATACTCTTTAGGAACTGGTAGTTCTTCAACATATGCAAAAGCATCTGCTATGGATAATAATGGATATAGTTTAGAAGGAACTGCAGCACAATTGGGGACCTGCTATATATCTAAAAAGGAATCGTTTGCGCCTTCTACCTCCGCAACAGAGGTAGAGCTCAAATTCCTGTCATTCTTATCAAAGGTGGAACTCAAGTTCTACGAGACAATTCCTGGTTACTCGATAAAGGACGTGAAATTCTATCCTACAGCTTCTAGTACAGTGGGCGATGCCCCATATCTCTATGCAAGCAGTGAAGCACTTCCAACAGAAGGAAAATACAATATTACTTTTGATGCTTCTACCGGTAAGCCTGAACTCGAGTTAGCCTCGAGTTCACCAACACCAACAAAAGCAGTAAACATTAGTTTTGGCACATCATTATCGAACTATAGAGCTGCAGAGTATCAAGAAGATAACACAAGTGCGATTTATCTTGGCCGCAATACTACGGAGACGACTTCTTCGGACATCATCACTGTTCTTCCGAACCCAAGTAATACAAATGCTTTGAACCTCAAAATGGATTTCACCCTGGTTTCTCGTGACAAGACTGGTGAAGAGATAGTTTGTACTGGTGCAACAGCTGTTATTCCAGCAGTTTATGCACAGTGGAAACCCAACTATAAATACACATACATCTTTAAAATTAGTGACAATACAAATGCCCAGTCTGGTACAATCACTGGTTTGTATCCTATTACTCTTGATGCTGTCGTTACCGACACCGAAGATGGTACTCAGGAGACCATTACGACTGTTAGCGACCCAAGTATCACTACTTATGCTAAGGCTTCAAATGTACTGGCAGACAACGAATACAAGTCAGGCTCAAACATCTACATTGTAGTAAATAATGGTGTAGCACTTACAGTAAATACAAATGCCAAATTGTATACTGCTGAGATTGAAGCCGGTGCGGCTCAGGATATAACAGAGGAAACTGTAAAGAACGCAATAGCAAATGGATCTGCTGGATATGACGCAGGAACTATCCTAGTAGCAGGTACACTCCTTGATGGCTATTACACAGAATCATCAGGATCTTATACTGCATGTACTACTGGTAATTATGCAGATGGTACAACCAAGTATTATAAACCTGCAACCAAGGTTGTAACGGATGCAAACGGAAAGAAGCTAGCAGTGAAAGATGTCTCTACAAGCTTAACAGCTACTAATTCTATTGACGGAACCGATTCTCCTGATGGTAAAGTTATAAGTGTCAATGTTGCTAAGTTCACCCCAGCTACTCCTACGTATACAAGAATACCCGATGGCACGTCTTTGCCAGCTGGCACATACTATACAGATGTTAATGGAACTACAGCAACTATCTCTGCGACAACGACCACATCTTCTGATAATTATTATTATAAGACAAGTAATGCTGGTTACTATGTATTTGAGTTTACAGGTGATAGCGACAAGAAATACTACAAGGTAATTAAGGTCGTAGATTAACCCCATCGTACAATAAAAGTACAGATAGCCCTGTCGAGGTGCGACTCCTCGACAGGGTACAAAAGAAAGAGACGGAAGACAGAAGATGTATGATGTAATAAGGAAGAAGGAAGATGTCTGACGTCTGATGTAAGAAGGAAGAAGTAAGATATAAACAAGAAATGAGAAAGAAGTACGGACATATCATTTGGATGGCGATGGCAATGCTGATGGGCATGGCCTGGAGCTGTTGCTCTTCCGACGACGACTCGGAGGAGCAGGATGTGCCCGTAACTGGCACGCCGATAGCCTTCTCTGCAAAAGAGGGAGAAGAAACGGCGGTGAACAATGGAGGCGCCGGAGCCAGAGAGAGCAATTGGGCCGAAAGTGAGCGGATAACCCGCTCGACGCCATTGAGCGATAATAATGTGACAAGCTTCACGGTCTGGGGTTACAAGAACATGGATTACAATGAGGGCACTAGCGTCTATGGCGGCCTACAGACGGTGTTCCCAGAGTTTCTGGTAGAATGGCACGACGGCAGCGCCGCCACGACAACGACGAATAGCAGCGGCTGGGAGTATATACTGACCAGCAAGCCAGACCAGACCATCAAATACTGGGACTTCAGCGCCAAGGCATACCGCTTCTATGCTGTGACAGGAACAAAGTGGGAGAGCGGCGAGTGGTTAGCAGGGCAATATAAGATCAATGAGCCCAGTGGAGCTTATGAGATTACTCTCAGCGCTGACGCCTCAAGCACAGCGACGATGACGGCAACGCCATACTTCAGCAAACTGTGGTTCTCGACGGGTGTGCTGCCCACATACGCTGACAAGCAGTTCGGCAAACCCGTGCAGCTGGAGTTCCTGAAGCCATACTCACGCGTTCGATTCATATTTAAATATGTTTATCCACGCGAGGGTATCAATTTGGCAGATATAAGTTTCAAGCCGACAACTGACGGCGCCAAGATAGCCCGCAAGGGTACAGTGACAGTACACTACCCCAAAGAGGGTACTGAGACCAGGGAGTGGTACACAATGACAGTGAACAGCGATCCAGACCCCGATGTGAACAAGGCGCTGAATGAGTTCACCGAAGACTACGACCCAGAGGACGACGGCAAGACGTATACTTACACCGATAAAGGCTGGTATATGGTGATACCAAACGACACACAGGGCAGCTATACGCTGTCGGTGAAGGTTAACGGCCAGGCAAAAACGGCAGTAGTGCCGCAACAATATATGACATGGCTGCCAGGCTACAGCTACACCTACATCTTCAAGATTACCGAGGAAGGTGGCGTGGAGATTGGTTGGGTAGAATATGCTGTGACGCCGTGGTCGGATATGGAAGCTGACCGTATGGTGTACAATTGGTAGAAAAAGAGGAAAGTGGCGCTCGAGCTTTGCTCGCTTGCTACCGAAGGGACGCAAGAAAGAGGAAAGTGGAAAGAGTTAAGAATTAAGAGTTAAGAATGAAGAAGAGAATTAACATAGCTACGATAGTTTACAAGATGCAGAGAGCAACTCGGCATCTAGTTGAGCTATGCTCTCACAATATCAGGTATAGCCTCCTATTGGCGGTAGCAAACTCTTCACTCTTCACTCTTCACTCTTCACTTCTTATGGGTTGTTCTTCGGATGACTACGAGGAGCAGAACAAGTCAACGCTGGGAGCAATCATCCCAGAGGTAGCCAGCTATGTCACTTGGTATGATGAGGCCGTTGGCACCACTAGAAGCCTAGGGGCTGATGAGACCTATGGAACCAATGGGACCACTAGGGCTTGGACTGCACCGACTGGCTATATGGCCTATGAGGATGGCATACAGCCCATTGGCATCGCCTTTACAAGAGATGGCGAGGATCCGGAGGTAGGCGCAGACCCATCGAATCAGAAGTCTATGATTGGAAGCTTCTTCTATAGTAGCGAAAAGTGGCGCACAAGTCTGGAAGACATTCAAGCTGCTACTTACTATCTCTATGGGTATATACCGCACTTGCCAGCTATCAGATACAGCATTACAGATTATAATGGCGGTTCTACCGATGCAGAGAAAAACGCCGACTATAGCAAGGGTGCCATTATGAAGCTGGAGAACGTACCTTCCGTGATGTCCAACGACCTGTGCGTAGCTATAGGTGTCAAGCATGGTTTCGACAAAGAGCACGATGGCGACTATACCGATGTCAACAACAACGGTACATATAACGAAGGTACAGATACTCGCACGAACCGATTGCGCATGGGTGACTTTGCGTACACTGCCAAGGCAACATCTGGCGTAGATGCAAAAGGCAACTACGTGTTCCTGCTTTTCGACCACCTATATGCTTCGCTGCGCATCAGGATGAAGATATTTGCTGACTATGCAAAGTTGCGTACCATCAAACTGAAGTCGCTGCAGCTGAGCACCCAGGTAGGTGAGACGACTAGTAAGAATCATAATACTATCACCATTACGCTAAAAGCGACTGACGGTAGCACCCCTACAGAGAGTCCTATCAAAAATATCACCTATGAGGCTACAGGGGCGGTGATTGGCTCTGACGGCGAGGATGGCATCGAGTTCTGGAAATCCACATCTTCTGATGGTGAGACGCTGACAACAGATTTCCAATCATTTACTGGACACTTCATGCCGAGCGGTATTACTACACTTATCCTGACTAGCGTATATGATGTGTATGATAAAAAAGGTAACCTAATCCGCGAGAACTGTAAGGCCACGAACACGATGGTACTCAAGGACTTGCTGACGGAACAGACCACAACCCAGCGTGGAAAAAGATACACTGTCAACATGACTGTCAACCCGACATACCTGTATATGCTGTCGGATCCGGACTTGGACAATCCAACGGTAAAAGTGGAATGAGGAAAGTGGAAAGAGTTTAGAATTCAGAATTAAGATTAAGAATTAAGAAATGAAGAGGTTTATCACCATATTGATTATTGGACTCCTGAGCACAGTTGTAGCGCAGGGGCAGATTAAGATTGGTGGTAACGTATATGGTGGCGGTAACCATGCGGAGGTGAAGGGCAGCACGAAGGTAACGGTGAAAGCCGGTGATATAGGTGCAGTACTTGATCCGAATGCCAAGCGCCCGTTGGAAGACCCCCAAGGTAGAGTGTTTGGCGGTGCTCGTATGGCTGATGTCAAGGGAAACACATTCGTACATATCGATGGTGAGAACGCTACTGGCTATATCCTTATCAATGAGGTATTTGGTGGCAACGACATCTCTGGAAAGATAGGTACGGCAAAAACGGTAGGAGAAAGTATTCCTACGGAACTGACAGCTATCAAGCGCGATGGTCATTCCGAGGATGCCACTGACCCGAAACGTAATGCCGTTGACAACACCTTCAACAGCTATGTGCGTATCAGCACGAAGACATCATACACTGCAGCGGAAATAGCTGCGGCAAAAGAAGGCGATCCTGCTTTTGGCAAGACTGCTAATACTCCTGATCATTATTCTGAAGCAGAAATTAAGGCTGCTGAGACGGACCCAGAAGCTGCCGCCTATGGCAAGCGGACTACAGACATCAAGCCTCCTATTGATGCCAAGAAGATATATATCGGTCAACTCTTTGGCGGTGGTAACGGTGACTACACGTATCTGGATGCAGATGGAGACTGGCTGAGAGATGGTGATGATTATATCGCCAAGCATGGAGGTATTATCATTGCCAGGAGTAAGACTCCGCTCTTAAACCCGGAACTGGATAGTGTCTATATGGAGATAGTTGGAGGCTCTATCGTGTATGGCTACGGTGGTGGTAACAATGCTACCGTGAAGGAGCAGACCCTCATCCATTTCGACAACCCCAGTGCGGTGGTGAACCATATCTGGACCGATGCCGCTGGTGTGGAAGTTGCCGAAGGCACAACAGGTGCCATCGACCTGCTGACCACAGAGCGCTTCAAGGAAATGGGCATCAACACCACCTTCTCGCAGCCCAGTAGTGGTGCCTATCAGGTTGGCCGCTTCTTTGGTGGCAACAACAAGGCTGAGATGCATATCCGTCCTACGTGGAACCTGTTGGCGGGTAAGATACGTAACCTCTATAGCGGAGGTAACCATGGAGACATGACCAGTCCAGAGGGTCTGCTCCTTGAAATCAAGGATTACTCCAGCCTGATTGTCGATAACCTCTACGGCGGCTGTCGTATGGCAGACGTGAAGCCAACGGTGAATGGAGAGTATTCGCCATGTACGAACCTGTCAGGCTATAGCTTCCCCAACGAGCTGTCGGCCCGTACACTGGTACGTGGCGGATATGTCCATAATGTCTTTGGAGGTAACGACGTGACAGGTACCGTATATGGCGGTAATGCCATCGGTATCTATACCAACGTATATGGCAATGTGTATGGTGGCGGTAACGGTGCTTACCCATATACTGACAATGAATATCTGCAGAATGACGAGACCTATGGTGACTTCTACTACGATGGAGGTAACAATACCATGGAGTCACTCAGGGCCTTCCGTCCAAATGCTGAACAGGTGTCTATCCGTCTGAAGGGAACAGATGCTACGCATCAAACCATCATCCACGGTTCTGTATTCGTCGGTGGTAACTGTGCATCGCTGGATGTCAAGAAGAAGAATCCGCTGATAGAGCTGAAGATGGGTTCACACGTCATTTGTGACAATGTATATCTTGGCAACAATGGTGAGGGTATGATTGACCCAACATACCTGCAGAAATTTGCCGAGGAAGGTTTCAACTCATGGAACCTGACTATCCCTGATGAGTTCAGTGATTATATGGAAGGTGTAGCCATGACTCAACAGCCTCGCATCGTATTCGACAACGTTGCCAATGGCGACCCTGCACCCTATGAGCAATACTCCAGTTACGTCGGTTCCTTCTTCTGTGGTGGTAACGTAGGTAGTATGGCTATCCCCGGCAAGATGACCATCAGCGTAGACAGCTGTCTGAATATCTATAATAAGTTCGTTGGTGGCTGTAACAATGCCGATATTGTTGCTCAACCGGGTCTTAATGCTTACTACGAAGGTGGTATCATTGGTTCTGAGGAAGAAAGAGGAGAGGATAAATATACTGATGCCAGCGGCAATATCAAGGACCGTCTGGAAATTAACTTCCAGAACCTGGCTATCATGCCACTGCGATGGAACGATACATTTACCCAAGTTGCTGATGGAACTACACTTACAGAAGGAAAGGAATACTATCATACCGATTTGCGCTCCACCGCATTTATTGCTGATGGTACGGAAACAGCAGATGAAGATAACACTTACTGGGAGTTGACAAGTATCGGTGATAGACTTATATGGAATACGGCAGAATGGTCTATTCCAGAGGATAACTTCGTAAGTGTTGCGAATGATGCCGTGAATGCTAACACCCGTCTGCTGGAAGGTAATATCTATGGCGGTTGCTATAACAGTGGTCACGTCAATGGTAACATCGTTATCAACATCAACGAAGACATTTTGCTGAAAGACGAAATCTTCGGTACGGGAACGAGTACGTTCTTGGGTAATCGTAAGAAATCTGGTGTAACATTTGAAAAACAGCGCGACGACGTGATGGCTATTGCCCTGTCAGTATTCGGTGCCGGACATGGTGAGAAGACAGAGGTCTGGGGTAGCACTACCGCTAACCTTAACAAGGGCTACACCTTACAGATATTCGGAGGTGGCGAGCAAGGCGTTGTAGGTAAGAGAAAACACGACGTCAACGGTACACCTATTGTCGATGGTGAGGGTAACTACAGCTATTCGTTCGACCCGAGATACAGCACAACGGTTAACCTCAACGGTATTGCAACGATATACTCTAAGGATGGTAAGGTAGAGAATCTGGCAGAAGCAGATTATCTGTATGCTGGTGGTAACGAAGGCCTCATAGCCGGTAATACCCTTCTCAACCTGGGTAACGGACGTATCTACGACGCCTTCGGCGGTTCCAGTGATGCCGACATTCTCGGACATACTGAGGTGTATATAGGTCGCCAACCTAACGGTAGCGGTGGCTATAAGGACGGCTTCCCCTGGATTAAGGATATTGTGTATGGCGGTAATGACTTTGGTGGTACTATCTATGGTGAGTATGAGGACAGCTACGACTTCACAAAGCGTGTAAAGAATTATACTACCGACAAGACACAGATTCACGGTTACAAATCCAATGAGATTCCAGAAGTCCTTAAGTCATCATCGTATGTGGAGTATCTGCAGGGCCGTGCCGACTCCATCTTCGGAGGCGGCTACGGTGCTTACGACTATACTAATACTACTCTCTATGGCACCGATGCTACCATGCCTGAGCAGCACAGCTCTTTTGTGAATATTCGTCCGAAGGATCATGCACAGAACGCCCTTAAGGCCGTCTTTGGCGGTGGCACTGGCTATCCTGGCAACCGAGACAATGACAAGGCACAGGACCGCAGCTATGTACTCGTGGATATTCCAGATGGAATGGAGACCTTCAGCAAGATGGAGGTGTTTGGTGCCGGCAGTTACAATGGTCTGGGCATGAGATACCATCTGGATACAGCAACTGGTAAGACACTTGATGAGGACGACAATCCTATAAGCAGTCTTGACGAGGCTTCCACCATCGTTGACCTGCTTCACGGACATATCCATAACGCCTACGGTGGCAGCTATCAGGAAGGTGTCACACGCCGTACGGTGGTTAACGTGCCTGCGGAATCTACCATCCAGATTGACAGCATCTTCGGTGGTGCTTACGGTAGATATATCCTACCGCCATGCGATGTGTATGAGACGCAGGTAAACTATAACAATACCAGTGAGAAGGCACAGACAGCCGCCATCTTCGGTGGTAACAACAAGGAGCGTCGTTCACTCTTCACGCAGGTCAACATTTCTTCACCAGTATATAGCAATAAGGCGAAGGGCTATACTGCTACGGTCTTTGGTGCCGGCAAGGGTATCGACACCTGGTCTGAGTACACTGAGGTGAACCTGCTCAGCGGTGCCAGAGTATATAAGGTATATGGTGGCGGTGAGATGGGGCATGTGCTCAACTCTGCGAGTGTACAGGCCTATATGAACCTCTATAAGACTAAACCGTCGCCGCAGATTTCTGAACAGGATCCTACATGGAGTAAATCGGACCGATGGACTGGTGCTGTTGGAAGTAGTGATATTAAATCTGAGTATGCCAATGACTGGCAGAAAGACTGGAAGAATGCCTGGACATTGGGTAACTACTACGAGCCAGGCGTTTCAAATGGTGAGACGACAGTAACCGCTTATTCAAAATATGCTACCAACACTGCTACCAACCTCGATCATTTCAGTGATCGTGCGGAACTGGACGACAAGACCGCTGCACAGCTGGACGGCAGGAAGAAACATAACACCAATGTCATCATCAACAAGGGAGCTGTCGTAGAAGGCTACGCCTATGGTGGTGGTCTTGGTGATGTTAATACGGATCTTTCTGGTGATATCTATGGCACAACCTATGTTACCGTACTTGGCGGTCAGGTTAACAGGGACGTCTATGCCGGTGGTGAGGCTGGAGGTGTTGATAACCTCTTTGGAGCAGAAGACTTTTCTGTCAGCAGTAACAAGTTTGTTGCTGCAGCCAACGCATATATCCAAGGCGGTACAGTACGTAACGTCTATGGCGGCGGTTATAAAGGACACGTAGGACATCATACAGGTGACATCACACAAACCTTTGTCGGAGACCGTCCTGCAGAGGCCTATGTGGTCATAGGTAAGAAAGGAACCAACACCTTCGAGGGCGGTGCTCCTGCCATCACACGTAATGTGTATGGTGGTGGCGAAGGTGGTTCAATCTATGGATCTTCACAGGTTAACATCAACAATGGTTATATCGGCTATCGTTATAAAAACACGGGTACTGAGTTAAAGCCTAAGTATGAATATGTAGAGGAACTGGACGACAAGGAAACCAATGACATAGCAATGGCAGGTAACGTCTTCGGTGGCGGTTATGTCATCAACAGTTATGTGGATAGCGTTACCGTCAATATGTACGGTGGTACCGTACGTGGAAGCCTTTATGGTGGTGGTGAGCTCGGTCCTATCGGACGCGGTGCTCTCAGAACGAATTTCGGAGAAGGAAAGGGACTGGTGAACGGCGATGCTACCATCTTCAAAGCCGGTACTACCAATGTCAACTTGTATGAAGGTTATGTGAAACGCAACGTCTTCGGTGGTGGTCGTGGTAAGGACAGCTGGGGCGGCGACGGTACCATGTATATGGATAAGAGCGTCGTGGAATCTTTGAAGTCGGGCGGTTTGTTCTGTAAGGGATATATCTTCGGTCAGACTCACGTCAACATCCATGGCGGTGAGATAGGTACTGATGAGGGCATGGCCCAAGGCTATGGCAACGTCTTCGGTGGCTGCGATGAAGGTACGGTATATAGTGCATTACACGACAAATCTGGAAACTTACACATCGGTTTGAAGCGTGGAGAACGCTACAAGGACCTTTATCAAGGCTATTATTATGAATCAGCCGATGGTACAAGTTACCTAACAAGTGGCAGTCAACTTATCTTCACCGAGGACTGTAAGGTGGTTGTAGAACCATACACCAGAGTGTATTATCCCGTCACTATCGGCGACAAGTCATTTAAGGCTGATGAATATGTGCCAACGGAATACCTCAATAAGCTGAAAGGTAAGAATGATGAGCCTAGATGGTCCAGCCTTGATCCTACTGGCATCATCATCCATAATGCGGTCTTTGCCGGTGGTAATATCGCTGCGGGTAGTAGTTCGCTGTATGCTAATGCGAAGACGGTATATGGTAATGCTACCGCTTCTATCCACGATGCGTATAACCGTGACCTGATTACTATCGGAACGGGGCATACCGGAGGCTTGTATGGCGATGGCAACCTGACCTTCGTTGATGGCTACCGTGAGTTGAATATTACTAACTACGGTACCGACTACTACCATATAGCTAAAACGTTGACTTATGATGAATATTTGGAATTGCCTGTGCGTGAGAGGGCGTACTATGAACTGAAGTACAGATGTCTCACGGAATGTACTGACAATGCCAGCACCACCTATGCCGTTGGTTCTACCTTGTCGCAGGATGAAATCTTAGACCTGTTTGCAGGGAATGAATCAGTCATTGTTGACGGCAAGCCAAGTTCTACCTACTGGAAGGAGGAAGGTGTCGTATCAGTCTATGCCGGACGTATCATGAATACCATCCAGCGTGCCGACCTTTGCGGTGTCTTCGGTAGTCGTATGGTGATGAGGGGTGCCCAGGACCGTGTGCCAGAGACAGCCGACTATACCAACTACACCATCAACCGTGTACGTGAGGTTTCACTGAATAAGAAGGATAGTGAGGCTGGCGATCCTGAAACTATTATCGAGGACGGTAAAACCGTAGATAATCCCAACTATCAGCACGGCAACTACTTCGGCATCTATAGTAAGGTGAACTTCCTCGGTGCCCTGACCAGTGATGTCAGATTTACCGATGTACGTACTACAAAGTCTACTGATGCGGGAGCTGCTGCTGATGGAACAACATCTTTCTATAAATGGAAGGAAAATAACAAAGGCAATAAGAAGCGTAATAACGGTAACTGTCATAACCACCTGGCATTGGCATCGGGTGTCTATCTGGAGCTGACCACTGAGGAGAGTACCGGTAATACACTCGATACGAAGGTGTGGGGCCCCATTACTGGTGTTGTAGAACTCGACCTGATTAATGTGCAGCCTGGTATGGGTGGTGGGTTCGTCTATGCCAAGAATATTCATGGTAAGCCAAAGGATATGAGGGAAGAGCGCAAAACTACTACATTGACTGCCCTCAATAAGAATGCTGTCACGAAATGGGAATATGACTATATTGAGACAGACAATACATTGACTGGTGAATATGCTAAACAGGAGGAGTGGGAAACTTCCGGTAACTTTATCCATAGTTCACAGACCATTGTCGATGACTGTTACAATATCAGCAACCGCTATGAGTTAGGTAAGAACCCAATGCCTGCCCACTATTGGTACATTGCCGGTTCTGTATATGTATATGATCAATATATCTCTGCATATACCGGTTCTCCGAATGCATTCAGAGAGACGGTGGAAGTGCCTATCACCATCAGTGCCGCCGCACATGGTACAATGACGCTGTTGGATGTACAGCCTAACTACTATGCATACTATAAGACATATACCAACCCAAGCTCTAACACACCGCTTACCAACGATCAGAAGATTGTTATCAACGATGTGACCTATCAGAAGAACGATCCTATCAGCTACTGGGATTGGAACAAGCTGACAGCAGGACAGAAACAGCTGTTTGTAAAGGAAACCTACGTCCTGAAGGATAGTTGTTATATCAACAACAAGTACTATCCTGCTGGTTATGTGATGTTGCCTTCAGAGTACACTTCACTAGAGACCTATGCTGTAAACCATGAGGTTGACGGACAGACGGTGAAAGCTGTCAAGAAAGCAACAAAGAATGCCGCAGGCGAAGAGGTTGTAGAAAAAGATAGAGACAATCATGATGTATATGTGGCATTTGCCGATGCCTTCCGTTCATCTAACAACATGAGCCATGACACTGGTTACCTGCTCACCTATAACGTCACTAACCCGAAGATTTGGGATAAGTGGTACACGCAGATTAATAGTACATCACATGCTAAGAAGCAAGATATAACAGTTGATGAAAGGAACTCCTATGAGGATGGTCCTACTTATTATCCTACAGCAGCAGGTACCTATGGTCAGCAGGCGTATGACGTTAATGCAATTATCCCAGAGAAGACATATACTGATTATAATGCATTGGGAGACAATAAGCCTTCTGCGAACCAGGCTACGTTCGTGCCTGCTTATCTGGTAACTCAGGAATGTACTTCTGCTGGTCAGCACTATTATCCTGGTGCACCGGTGGCCACACCAATAAGTGGATCAACTTCGCCTGCTTACGTCAGCACAGCTACCATCCAGTTGTCGGCGACAGAGTATATCTATGTCAACGACCTGATGACGGAGGCACAAAAGAATGAGCTCAAGAGTAAACATTCTTCTGATCTGGCTACAGAAATAGAAAACTGTGTTAAGCCTGCTTATATCTGTACGACAGCTGGTCTGTATGGCGGTAAGTATTATACAAAGGATTACAATTACCGTGCCCTGGAAGCTTATAGCGCTATGTCACCAACGGACCGTGAGAACTTTGCATTCAACTACGATGCCCTTGACCTGCTCATCGATCCGAATTATAGTAAGGACGAGAATGGAAATATCATATATTCTGCTGGCCAGAAGTATCAGTATGACTCAGCTGATGGTGATTTGGCAGGAGCCAATGCTAATGCTGCCCATTACTCGTTGACAAGGCCTATCGACTATACTGCAACGTATGCTGGTAGCGATTATACTGGTGATAACAAGTTGCCATCTAAGGTTACTGTAACACGTGGCAGTTCGACAGTTTCTACAGATCAACTGCAGACAAATGACGAGCTGCTAAGCACGGAATTCGAGAAACTGCCTAATGAGCAGCACCACTATGCAGCTATTCAGGTAGCAGAATCGACAACTAATTCTACGGTTTATGTCGTTAAGGAGTCCTTCGTACATGGTGACAAGGCTTATGCAGTAGGTACTATAATAAGCTCTGAAGTTTTCGGCGGTTTGACTCCAACCGAGCAGACTAATTACATCACAACGCTTACCTTCACACCTGCACAATCAAATAAGACCTACTACTATTGCCGCAAGGAATACCAAATAGGCGAAAAGGGCGGAGGTGTTACGCCAACTGTTGTAACTGGCATTACCGGTGTGGATGAAAATGCTGGCATAGAAAATGGCACGGTTAAGGTTGGTACCATTATTAATGCAACTGACGATGGTAGTAATAAGGGCTATGCTTCATTGCCTAACTACCAGACTAATTTCACTATCCATGGTGAGTCACCGATGGAGACCAGTACGTTGTATGTGGCACGTAATGCCGACATCAACGACCTCTCTAAGGAGAAGATTATTACCGTCATCTATAAGTATGACTACGAAGAGGCTGATGATGATGGAGAGCATGTAATACCTGTCACCGAACGCCATGTGGTGAACATCCATATTACGTTCAAGAGTGGTGTGCCGACAGTGGAAGATATCAATGCACCTACTATCGTACTGCCTGGTACGGGTATCACCATGCGTGTACCTTCCGTGACTCCAGGTGCTTACGAAATCACTGGTGGTGGCTGGGAAATCTTCGAAAAGAAGGAGGATGCTGAGAGCCATATCAACGGTGTGTCTTATACGCCTTCGGTTGATCCGCTCTACTGGTATCAGGATGGTTTCTACTTGGCATACTATGCAAAGACCTATCTGGGTAAGACCTACTCGAACCATGTACCTGTCAGTGTGGCCAACTACCACGACCTGAAACAGGTGATGGACGATAAGACCTACCACCTACACGTGGACTACGACCGCAGCCGTCTGCAGCGCGACTCGAAGATATATATCAACGACTATAGCGGCAGTTCGCAGAATGGTCTCGACCTCTTGAAGGACTTCTATGATTTGAGTCTGCTTACCACTGCACCTACAACAGGCGATCACCTTGAGGGTCATTCCCTGCTGAACAACAGCACTGAAGAGGTGACGCTGTCTGATGGCTCAAAGGTTAAGCGCGGTGTAAAGGGTGGTGAGAACCTCGAGTTCTTCCTCCGAACGGATATTGACCATAGCAGCAGTTCTTGGAGTACTATCGGTACTGACGATGTCTGCTTCAAGGGTAACCTGCATGGTGATGGACATACCATCAGCGGTTTGAACAATTCTCTGTTCTATAACCTCTGCGGTAGCGTCTACAACCTCGGTGTCACTGGTTCGTTCCAGACGGCAGGTGTGGCAGACAAGGGTACTGGTTATGTAGAGAGCGCATGGGTGAAGACCAGTGCAACAACACCATTGGCTTCTAAGCCAAATGCCGTCTTCGGTGCTCCTTCTGATGATAAGGGTTATCAGCTTGTCAACTCTTACTTCTGGAATGGCAATAAGAAACTTTATGGTAACATCGAAGGCGATACTCCTGCTGTCCTTGATTACGAGGAGACTATTACTTCAGGCGGTGCCCGTGGTAAGGCAACAGCTAAGTCAGACACTGCCTTCTACAACGGTGAACTGGCTTACGACCTGAATAACTTCTACCTGTATAAGCGCTACAGCGACCATAAGACGACAACAGGTACAGAGAAGCAGAAGTATAGCTACTTCACCATTGGCAATGATGGTAAGTTGGTACTCCAGAATAACCACTACTACAACGCTAATGCTAATCTTTGTTCTACTGGTCATGAGTATAATTCGGATGTCATCATGTACGTCGAGGACCGCTTCTCTGATGGTGACTTCCGCTATGCGGCAGGAGAAATACCAGGCTCGGAGGATGAACGTTTCTATTCTTGGAAAGAAAATGAAGGAACAGATCAGGAAACAGTTTGGAGCAACTTCTACCCCATCTGGCCCGACGACTATATCTTCTTCGGACAGAAGCTGACCTATGGTTGGGCTGCTCAGGCTCATCAGAATGTGCCGACAGCTGTTGTCCGCGACGAAGGACGCCTGTCAACAGGCACTGATGCAAACCGCGTATATCGTGCTCCGGCATACTATCGTTCAAAGGAAATGGGTATGACACACTTCAATCCACATGCTTATCTGGCACAGAAGGAGAAACTATCCGATGAACAGATAGAGTATAATGAGGCTCATCCTGAGAGCGCAGTCACGCCACGTGATGTATATCCCAACATGACGGCTATCGACTTCAAGGGACACAACGACCTTGACTATCAGCTTGGATTGAATGGCAAATGGTTCTATGCACCGCTACTCGACGACGACGGTCTGTTGAGCATCCAGAACTGCGACGAGACACAGAATATCGTGGTATATGCTCCTGCTGAAGATGTAAATGCAAAGACATACACAGTGCTGAACAACTACTTCACAGAGCCTGTCTATAGTGAGCATTACGATAACTCTAAGGGCTATCGTCTCGTAACTGAGGCTTCAGCTGCAAGTGTTCATGGTCACCTCGTTCAGAGCGAGCTGACTTTGAAGGATGGCAAACAACTTCCTACCGCCACAAACGACCATCTGCTCGTAGATTATGAGGACTTCAATGCTCCGATAGCATATACCTTAGGTGCTGATAAGCGTATGTGGTACCAGCGCTTGCCTCTTGAAAAGGAATTTGTTGACCACACGAAGGGTTGGCAGGGTATCAGCATACCGTTCACTGCAGAACTGGTAACAACAGATACGAAGGGTGAGATTACGCACTTCTACAGTGGTAGTGATGATAGTCAGAATGGCACCAAGAAGGGTCACGAGTACTGGCTGAGAGAGTTCAACAATGGTGGAGAGACTGTAGACAAAGTCTATAAGGCTAACTTCAAATATCCCAATGCGTCGGGTGATGACAAGAACTACACCAATACCTTCCTATGGGATTACTATTATAAGAACACCAACGTTCACAACCAGAAGGATGCTAACGATGATAAGTATCAGACCTACTACGAGAAGGCACATACACACAAGAGCTATCCGCTGCTGGCAAAGGGCACACCATATCTGCTCGGTCTGCCAGGAAAGACTTACTATGAGTTCGACCTGAGCGGTAACTTCGATGCTAAGAACACGGCTGCAAGCATACCTATGCTTGGTAAGCAGCTTATCACCTTCGCTTCTAATACGGGAATCAGTATCGGTGTGAGTGATGATGAGATGAATGGCGTGACGAATGATGGCTACACCTTTAAGCCTAGCTACATGAATAATCAGAAGATTGAAAGCGGTAAGCATGCCTTCCTGCTCAACAGTACTGGCAACAGCTACTTAGAGACCACAGCAGAAGAGCCAAGTGTTGTAGCCTTCCGTCCGTACTTTATAGCAAATACTATCAGTGGCTCTCGTGTTACTCGCAGCATCATCTTCTCTAACGACGAGAACAGCGATATGCCGCACGAGGAATATAGCGATGGCGACATCGACGATACTGGCAGAATCTCCGTGAAGACCAGCCACCTGAAGATCGACGTCAAGTCTACGCTGAAGGAGACCGTCAACGTACGCATCCTCACTCTCAGTGGCCTCACCATCAACACCTTCGAGCTGGAGCCAGGCCAGACTGTAGAGACCCGCCTCAGCAATGCCGGTGTATACATCGTACAGACCCTCGATGGCAAGATGCTGAAGAAGCTCACAGTAAGGTAGTAAGAAATTTAACACAGAACATTTGGAAGATTACGAATAAATAACTAATTTTGCAATTTGGCACTAAATAAATATAAGATATGAGCGAAGAGAATAAAGATATAAAGACAACAGCCGACGTAGCCAGCGAGCCTGTGACGGCCTATGCTCCGACGGTGTTCGATGCCGTTATAAGGTATCTACACTCAACGCATCTGCCATTGGAAACAAAACGTGCAGTATATCTTCAGTTGCAGGCAGAGGTAGCCGACGAGAATCTTGGCAACATGAAGCGTCGGCTGAAAGAATTCGCTGGCCTTCAACCAGGTTGGGACGGCGAAGACGCTCAACCAGTATTACCAGAAGTGGCATCTTTCATGAGCGAGTTACTTCACTCATGCAATAGTTTGGAACTTGCCGAATGGTCTTTGTTCCCCAACGTTAACGGAACATTCCTTTTACAGCGCAAGAATGCCGCAATCAGTATTGGTTTGAAGGAGTATTCATACTTTGCTGAGAAAAAAGACAAGGTTATGGGCCATGACCATCAGCCCCTGACGTTAGAATCCATAAAGACGACTATAGAAGCTATAAATCGTTATGTGTGATAAAAAGCTACTTGATACAGAATTCGTAGCTCGCGCTATATTCCTTCCTGCTATGATTGATTCCAACGGCAACGTGTCGCTGGCCACATTTACATTGCGACACAATGAAGGATATTACTCCGTAGCGAGAATGGCTGTTGAGAACTGGCTGGATGATTTGAAGAATATCCCCACATCGGCAACCAGACAATTAGGAGGATACTGTAAGATGGGCGTCGGTGACATTCGTAAACTCGGCTTTGTATATGACAATCAAAATGAAGTGGCATTCGATGTTGAGGACAAAGCTACGGAAAAGAACAAGTCACATGCTGGGATAATTCTTATCTTTGGTGAAAATGCATTGAAGGGTGATAAAGTCGATGTGCTAAAGCCTCTGCCAACAGGAATTTCTGCTACTGGCTTGATGATGCGCATCCAGACAAAACTCTCACAACTCGCAGGCCAATCATACGTAGCAATCAATACAGACGACAAGAAAGACTCTGCATCTGAGAATTAAGGAAAGCAATAAAAAAGACACAAGATATGACTGAAAAGTTATTGAGTGAAAGAGATATCGACTGTGAAACAGCACAAGGGAGCAGCCATAGTGTACTCAGGGAGATGGCAGGCTCTAGGCATACTCTAGGCATACTGAAAGAGTATGGCAAGAGTATAGGTAGAGTATATCTAGAGTATGGCAAGAGTATATCTAGAGTATATCTAGAGTATAGCTGGAGTATGTCTAGAGTATGGCTAGACAGTCCCCTCGTGCACTGTCAGGCTGCAGTATTATAATAACAGATTACAAAGATATGACACAAGATATGAATCAGAATATGAATAACGATAAGGAACAACGAATTGAACGAATTTCACGAATAGACACATTTGGAAACAGTTTCATGATGTTTACAGACATTTATTCATACGTTAAGAATATTCTATTCCTGATGGTACTACTGACCGTTGGGGCAACCAGTGTGTGGGGACAGACACCTAAAGTTGCTGATGGTATTTATTACATTCGGAACAATGGCACAAATCAGGGCTATCTTTGGCCATCACTGACTACGAATACTAGTACCGGTTACCAATATCTAACTACTTCTTTAGAAGTAACAGCTGCCGCTGTAAACAATAATAATGGTGTCACTTATCCTGCACATGACAAATCATACAGCCATTGGGTAGTGAAAAATGTTACTGGGGGATACATTCAATTAATCAATCCCCGACTCAACAAATATGTTGTCGTACGAACATTTCCAAAAGCCAATAATACCAAACAAAATGAATATGGAGACCGAGATGTATGGCTTACGGATGAACCGGCTGCCGAGGATATTGAGTATACTTATTTAGTATTAAACAACAATAGCAGTCCCTATAAAATATCCCCCAAACCGGGATTAAACAGCGTAGCAAACACTTCGGGGTATTCCTTAAACAGTGCTGCAGGAGATGACAGATCGTGGTTGACTTGGTCAGGGACTGGAAATAATAACAAACCACAAAAAGGAGAAAGTCGTGAGGGCCTTATTCAATTTTATAGTGGAGGAACGCCTGCCTGGGCATTTACATTAGACTTACTCGACGCTCCCACCATTACCTGTACTAATGGTATTGTTACAGTAAGTGATAAAAATGGTTTGCCAGATGGATATAATGTACACTATACAGTAGATGGCAGCAACCCGACAGCGAGCAGTGCAACCTTGCCAGTAGGTGGTTACGAAGTGATGGAGACAAAAACGTTCAAGGCGGTGATTGAACGTTACGGCATTGTGCTGACTACGGTTGCTTCACAAGAGGTAGAATCCAATTTGCAGCGACCGACCTTCACCTACAATATTGATGGCTCGGTGACGATTACCGCAGAAACGGGAAATACCATTTATTACACATTAAACGGTGATGCACCGACGACATCAACACCGACCTATGCCACGACGACGGTTACCATTTCTAAAAATGATGTCGCTACGGCAACATCCATCAAGGCCATCGCGCGTAATACATCAGAGGGAAAGACATCTGGAATAGCAACCTTACCGTTAGCAGATTATACCTATAAGATTGTGAACACGTCGTATAAGGTGGCAGTAATCAAGTCTATCAGGCAGCCTGTGGGCACATTGTTGACTGATTATACAAGTATTCCTGAAGACATCAGAAGTGAGTATTTGAATGGAGAGGAGGTAAAATTTTATACCTTCAGTGGCACATACAATGTGGGTGATGATGTTGATATTGCTCTTATTACTGACGAGAACAAGCAGCCCACTACCCCAGCAGAGAGTGCTACCATATATGTGAAATATAAAACAGACCGTCTAGGTGGCAAGTTCCTGCCATTGAACAATTCCGCCCCTTTTAATATCAAGGATAGTGGTAAGTGTCGATATGTAGAAGAGGGAACATTGAAGACAGATGCCGCAATTGCTGAATATAAGGGAGACAGGGAATATCTGTGGTATTTTTGGGGTGATGACCCCTATAAGGTGACTGTACAAAATGTCGGTACGAGTAAGTGGCTTACTTACTCTAATCCTACACTTTCTGTTGGTGAATCATCCCAAACTTTCATCTTGATAGGTACTGCCAATCACACAGACCAGACGAACACAAAGTATGAGGATGTCACGTTGATGGATGGCAGTGGAAATACATTCACAATTGGTGTGAACACTGTTGTGCTGCCTATCAGATTCACGCTGATTGACAGACAAAACAAGGTAATACAAGCAGGAATAGAATATGACGGGTCATTAGCTTTGCCAGTTGCTTGGCGTAGCCCACTTGCGACCTATCATTATTGGAATGTCGATGCTTTTGTACAAACTGTATCAGGTACGCCTGATGTGCCGTTTGTCTTTGTGGACGCAAACTCAGACGGAGTGCCTGATGCATCAGAAATTACCAATGTTACGCAGGTAGGAACAGACAATGTCATCTATGTTACATACGATGTTGATAATACGAAACTAGACCTAGATGGTCGAAACAGCCTCGAAATCGAGAATAAAGATAATTTGAGCTATAGACTTCTGTTTGCGCATGGCGAGAATTTTAATCAGGAAGATGGCGTGGATGGTGTGATGACCGAAACACGTAAGGCCGTCTATCCTTATAGTAATGGTGATGCTGCACTCTATGTCTATGGTAACGAACGTTGGGAGGAGCAGCTGGCAAGTGGTGCCAGCACGCGTACCCGTTGGCTGTGGTATATAGAGCCAGCCAATAATCCCGCTTCTAAAAGTGAGTTAGACCCCTACCATGTGAAGATTTCGTCATACCAGACACAGACGAACAAAAGCTGGAAAGTGGAAGAAGGAGGAAAAGAAGTAACGAAAACAAGCAATTTCCACTCCTATCTGCGCACCTACAAACCCGATGGGTACAGTTCGGTAGTGACAGGTGTCACCAACAGTAATCCATTGGTGCATAACCCAAACTACGAATTCCCCGCTACGCCTCCCAGCGACTTAAACAGTCTTAGTGACCCCTTCTATGCTACGGAATACATGATTCTGGGAACATCGCTGGATAATCTGAAGTTACAGACTGTTAGTAAGATAGATGGTGAACGACGTATCGTCAACTCCTTTGAACAGTACTGGAAGAACAGCCCTACGGTGCAGGAAAAACTGACCAACAAGGTGGAACAGGGAGGACGTAATATAACGCTGACAGAAACTCAGAAAGGTCAATTACCTACAGGTTGGCATACGTATAGTACTTGGGCTAATTCACAACCTTGGGTACACAATGGAGATGCTGAACCAGGTAAGGCCCCTACTACGAGCAAGAAGTTCTTGAATGAAGAGCACGTCTTTCAGACTGTTAGTATGGGGGACGGGTCTTTCCGATTCGAAGAGACGGAAATTAAGCCTATGCTCATTCTGCTTGACCAGCACGGATGGGAGATTGTCCGTTTGCCGTTACCCAGTGGTCCGGATGACCCGAATCGTGCAGCTCGCTATGCAGAGCTCCATAAGTACAGCAGTCCGATGGTAGAGAAATACCACTATTGGAAGACTGGTAATAAGATTCCGGGGTATCATAAGTTCAAAGTTTCAGACTATGCTACGAAGTCGGATGGTTCGGAATATACCACAGACGAATTGGGCAGGGCAGATATCACTAATCAGGATACGCCAGCCAACCTCCCTGACTACGAATCACAGGCCTTTGCAAATGGTAAGGAGCGTGACTGGTATGTCACTTATGACGTAAAGTCCGAATATACCAGAGCATACACAGCCGCTGCAACAGTGGAAGGCACATCGTCAGTCCCATATTTGGTGAAGCAGGGTGGTCATTATGCCAAGATAGATGGCACCTCATTAGCCTCTACCACTAGCAGCGAAGAAGAAGGTTTAACAGTTGATAATGCTTCAAAAGAGTTGCAGTGGTACATAAAGCCCAACTTCGATATAGATGAAGAGATGGGTTACATTTATGAAGGTAATCCTGGAGCAGAGGAAGAAGCAAAGAGTAAAGGTGAGACCGAGCTAGACTATTATGACAGTACAAGACCAGGCTGGGTTTCCACATGGTCTAACGGCTTTGACCCCTATAACGTGCAAATTCAAAGTGCATCAAACAAGAACCGTTACTTTACTGCTGATACAGAAAAATCAAAAGTTACCAGTCTGTGGACAGCAGAAACATCAAGCGCCATAACTCTGGAAAATATGGGAGCGAAAGATAGCCAGAGAGGTGTTATCGGTCTTGACCAGACGAAGATGAAGATTACCAATGCCACCTTTATGGTGGTTGACGATGGTAATGGCAATATGCGACTGATGCCTCGCTTCGACAATACAAAGGTGATGCAAACCTTCACTTCACTCGCTGCCCAGGCTGATGCTGCTACGGCAGGAGATGAGGGTACTGGTAATCAAACGCTGTATTTAACAAAAGTACCAGAGGTTGTGTCCAACTCTTCTGAAATTACGGTTATGGGCGGTACTTATAAGTTAGCCACCGACTTTTCTGCCTCTGGCTCTATTGGTACCAAAGCAGCTCCATTTACGGGTACTATTGAAGGACAGAAGGATAAGAGCTTTGATGTTTCTGCACCTTTCATCGCATATGCTGATGGCGCTGTCATCAAGAATGTGATTATTGATAATGCAAACATTAGCAGTGATAATAGTAATGATGACGGTCATGCCGGTGCTATCGTGGCTACTGCTTCGGGTGCTACCCGCATCTACAACTGCGGTGTGAATGGCGGTGAAATCAGTGGGGAAAATTATACCGGTGGTATCGTCGGCCTGTTAAAAGAAGATGAAGACCCAGACAAAAAGGATGGTGCCCGTGTCATCAACTGCTATAGCTATGCAGATATTACAGGTGGTTCTGAAGTTGGCGGTATTGTGGGGCACAATAATTTTGCATCCAACTCAACCGATATTAGGACCATGGTGATGAATTGTATGTTCTATGGTGATATCTCCGAAACTTGTACTAGCAGGGCTCCTATATACAATGGTGAGATTATTTCTAACAAGGATGCTTCTGGTTTGGGCAACTACAACTACTTCCTTGCTGAGAAGCCTTATGTACAGAATAATAAAATCACGAAATACAACTGTGCCTTGATGGCTGAGACCCGCTTCCTTCAGCGCTTCGAGTTCTATCGTCAGCTGCTGAACAGCCATCTTGAACTGGCAGCTTGGTATGCTACGGGAAAATACGATGCTAAAGAGATGATGAAATGGGTATTGGAGACGGCAGACAGAACCATCGATGAACCGAAACCATATCCTGTGCTGAAGGCCCGTGGACAATATCCATCTATTATCAACTATGATGCAGCACATGCACCTACAACAGGAGATCTCAATACAGGTAAAAAACTGGGAACTCTTTCTGTCACTATCAGCGAATCGAATACCACCTCTGGCGGTCAGACCAAACCAACGGGAGCTACCGTTGAGACGAAAAGTCTTACCCTCACCCGTACCGACAAAGATTTCGAACACTTTAATTACAATTATGATAAGGTACAGTTGCCTTATTACAATGATGTAGGTACAAAGAACTATACCGGTAATCGTGTAGTGACAGGTTGGAAGATTACAGCAATATCGGGTGGAACAAATAGTTATTCCACAGACAATGACAATAATGCTAATACTCCGGCCGATGCAACAGCGAATGTTGATGAGAACGGCAATATTACCCTCACTACACCTTATAACTTTGCTGACCGCAAATGTACCGACAAAGACTTATTTAGCGTAAGTGGTCGCGTATTCAATCAAGGAGCCTATTGGGATGTGCCAGAAGGCGTGACATCCATCACGATAGAGCCTTATTGGGCAAAATGTGTATATGTGTCTGATGCGTATCCTGATGTGGTGTATAATCAGGATATGTCAAAATTCTTTAATGTCACAACTGTTGGTACTATTAAAGGAGCCGCGCGGTATACAAATGGGAATTCTTATTCTATCAATGGTGATAATCAGGTGGTCTATACCACCATAGGCAATGCTGCAGGCCAAATGCCCAAATCCGGCACTGTTTACGATAATGCCATTGTGTTAGTAGGTAATGTCCATAGCTTAGATCTTTCAAACAAAGATAATAACAGACCTTATACCATCATGTCTATTGATTTAGACAAAGACAACGAGCCGGACTATTCATATATCCTTCGTTACAATAGTCGTGTGCGTGTGCATCCTGTCAGAGTGGATTTCCTGAATATTCCAGGTTTGGGTATGGCACAAAAGTCCACAGGTGGTACAGGTTCCTACAACCTTGGTATTATGCAGCCATTAGGATGGTTCGAGTCTACTAATACATCACTCTTCCGTTTCACTCAGTTTGAGTATGACAAAAAAGACAGGGTGAATAGTCCTATGATTTTGCACGGTGGAGTCATTGAACAATGGGTGACTGTCGGAGGACAAGAAGAGGAACATAAAGAAGGTAAAACGGTAAGTTACTACCATGTGGGTGGCAATGTGTGGTTCAAGGAATTCCATATTGGTGTCCATCAGGATAAAATCCAAGACGAGTTTGTCAGTCCTCATCCTCCTATCTCGGTAACTGGTGGTGACTTTGACGAATTCTATCTGACAGGTCTTTATAATACTCCTACTGCCAATTATGAAGATAACGCAGAATGTTACATCAATGGTGGCCGCTTCGGCAAGGTAGCGGGCACAGGTATCCAGGGTATTGGTAAAGCCGGAGGTGAAGGAGTTACAGGAGGTCCTGCGGAAACGGGCAATATCATATGGCAGATAGACAATGCCGATATCGATGAGTTCTACGCTGGTGGAATCAATGCCGCCCATATCGCAGAAGGCAATATCTATACCGTCATATCAAATAGTCGTGTAGATCAGTTCTGTGGCGGGCCCAAATTTGGTGACATGAACAGTACCAAAAGGGTGGTTACTAATGCAGACAACTGCACATTCCGTGCCTTCTTCGGTGCTGGCTATGGTGGAAATTCCTATAACCGTAGATATCCTTTCAACCGAAATAATGTTATAAATACTGATTGGAATAATTGGGTAAAAAGCGAGTATACACAAAAATATGATGCAGATTACAAGGGCGTAGAGACACGAATAGACTATCAGTTCCTACCGATGTCTAACAACAACAAAAACGTAGCTCGTTTGTGTGTTGACTATGTTAATTTCTCTTTGGCCACCACGTATGATGTTACATCAAAACTCACAGGTTGTACCATTACTACCAACTCTCTAGGAAGGCTCTCCATCTCTGATGACTATAAATGTCTTGGCAACTTCTACGGTGGCGGTAGTCTTGGAAAGGTGAATGGTTCTGTTAAGTCTATGCTCACCAATTGCACTGTGGAAGGTAATGTGTTTGGTGCTGGCTATTCTGCTTCATTGCCTATAGTGGAGGTTGACTCTATAGGATTTAGAACGGAACCAAAGTACTATGATCAAGCAGGAACCTTTGCTGCAGGAGTAAAGGGTGTTACCACCCCATATAGATGGGCGCACGCTGATGCTATAAGTATTGATAAGACCAATCATATCCTCTATACAACAGAAGACCTGACAGGTCTTGGTGCTGTTACAGGTACTGTCACCCTGACAATCGATGGCGCAACAACCGTTGTTGGTGATGATTCAAATGAGAATAGTGGTAATGTCTATGGTGGCGGTGAGTCAAGTGATGCTACGGGTGATGTGAATGTACACATCCTTAACGGCACGATGACTGATGTCTATGGTGGAGGTAAAGGTCAGACAACTGTTGTTGGTGGTGACGTAGTAGTGAACATTGGTGCCAAGGATGGCAGTACTCTTAGTGGTTCTGGAACTGTGAATGGCAGTGTCTATGGCGGTAGTGCTTTAGGCGCAGTGAATGCCATAAGCACAAAGGATGGCAATGGTAATATTACAGCATATACCCCAACAGCGAACAAGACTTCCCATGTAAACATCTATAAAGGCACAGTGACCGGTAGTGTCTTCGGTGGTGGTCTCGGTGAGAAGACTGCATCGAGCGATATTGCAGCCCAAAATTTCGGTGACGCAGTCATCAGCATGGAAGGCGGTAGCGTTGGAGATGCCATCTATGGCGGTGCCAATGCTAATGGTGTGCTGAATCAGGCTGCAACGGTGACATTGCTGGGCGGTACGATAGGAAATTCCCAAAATACAGACAGAGACGTTGTCTTTGGTGGTGGTAAGGGTGAACCTACCCTGGTGAATGGCAATGTGACAGTGAATGTGGGAACCCTGACAGGTACTACCTATGCTGGAAATGCATCTATCTACGGAAATGTCTATGGCGGTTCGGCATTGGGTAATACCAGTGCAAGCGGGTCTCTGGATGCATTGGTATTTGATGCGACAAAGACAACGAATGTCAACCTCTATGCAGGTACGATTAATGGTAATGTGTTTGGCGGCGGTCTGGGTAGAAAGTATTCTGCTGCAACTGAAGCAAGTGGCACAGAAGGTGAACCGGGATATGTTCCGGCACAAGAGGAACAGACAGCTGTTGAATCATTCGTTGGTGGTGATGTCAACGTGCTACTTGACGGAGCACAACTGAACTGCACATTCACCGGTTCCGGTGATGACCGCATGCCTCTGACAGGTCAGATATTCGGTGCCAATAACCTTAACGGTACACCGAAAGGACACGTTAAGGTATGGGTAAAACGGACGATTGGTACAGATAAGTCTTCGGATGCAGCTAGGGCAAAGACTCTAGAACAGCGTGGTGGTTTGGATCCATATTCCTATGATGTAGCTGCCGTTTATGGCGGTGGTAACAAGGCAGACTATGTGCCAGCGGATGCGCTCTTAGATCCTGCAGTAGAAGGAAATCAAGCCAAGATAGATAAGGCCTATGCCGAAGTAGTCATTGATGATTGTAACGAGACCAGTATAGAATATGTTTATGGCGGTGGTAATGCTGCTGCCGTGCCGGCCACGGAGGTAACCATCAACGGTGACTATATCATCGATCAGGTGTTTGGTGGTGGTAATGGTAAGAGCACAGCGACCTTCACGAACCCTGGTGCCAATGTGGGTATATACGATGATGATGGTACTCCTACGAATTATGGTACAGGTATAGCCGAGACCAAGTTGGTAGGTGGTCAGGTTCATGTGGTCTATGGTGGTAGTAACACGCTAGGTAATGTACGTGGTGGTACTAAACTTAATAGAAATGTTTCCAACGACTGTCCGTTGAAGGTTGGTGAAATCTACGGTGCTGGTCAGGTTGCTCCTATGGATGGCGATGTCAACATTATTCTGGAGTGTATGCCCAATGACTTTGTCGAGGCAGTGTATGGCGGTGCCAAGAATGCGGAAATTAACGGTAATGTATCCCTGACGGTTACCAGTGGTAAGTATGGCCGTGTCTTCGGTGGTAATAACCTTGGTGGTAGTATCAATGGCTCTATCAATGTGAATGTTTATGAGGATGGATGTCAACCTTTGATTATCGGTGAACTCTATGGCGGCGGTTTTAACGCTCCTTACTCCATCTTTGGATGTACCCAGAGTGGAGATGTATGGACAGCCAACGAGTCTGGTACCCCATATTATGAAGGTGATCCCGAAAACAGAATCGATGTTGAGGTGAATGTATATTCTTGTACTTCTATCGGCAAGGTATTTGGTGGTGGATATGGTCCTACTGCCAAAGTGATTGGTAATACCCATGTTTGGATTAACACGATGCAGGGTATTGTTAATGGATCAAAGAAAACCTATGAAACTGTACCAGAGAATGTTTACATCGGAAAGATTGGTCAGGTCTTTGGCGGAGGTAATGCTGCTCCTGTTAAAGGCGATGTCACCATTGATATCGGAACAGCAACGGTTAATACAGAACATTCAACAGGTCAAGATGCTGAAAAGATAGGTGTCAGAATTATCAGTGGTACCGACTATCTTAATGCAGAGTCAAATACATCGACTTCGATTACAGCTGGGGTCTATGGCGGCGGTAATGCTGCAGATGTGGATGGTAATGTGACGATGAATATCGGTACCGTTAGTCAGAACCAGGGTATTAACATTGGTGGCGATATCTATGGCGGTGGCTATGGTGAATCTACCCATGTGACTGGCAATGTGACGATGAATATTGGTGCAGATACGGGTACAGCCCCTGCTCATAACTACGTTGGCTATGCCAACATTACTGGCGATGTCTATGGCGGTAGTGCGAAGGGTAAGGTTAACTCCCATTTGGTTGAGTCAACCGAGACGTACACTGATGGAAAGACCACTCAAGTGAACTTCTATGGCGGTACCATCACCGGCGACCTCTATGGTGGCGGTAAGGGTGAAGACAACGAAGGAACTGCCAGTGATCATGCTGCCGATGTCTATGGTCCTGTGACTGTGACAATGGGCAGTGGTACTGTTTACAACGTGTTTGGCTGTAACAACGTTCTGGGTACACCAAAGAAATCCGTAACTGTCAACGTCTATGGCGGTACAGTTAGTCATAGCGTCTATGGCGGTGGTAACCAGGCTGCCTATACACCGACAGAAAGCAACATCAATTATCCTGCAGTCAGCATCAATAATGGTACTGTCACAGAAAATGTCTTTGGCGGTGGCTGGGGATCAGCAGCGACTGTCGCGGGCAATCCACAAGTGACGATTGGCGATACGGACAATAATCATACGGCTGCCGTGGGTGGTAGTGTCTATGGTGGCGGTGATGAAGGTAATGTTCATGGTGACACCCGTGTCAAGGTTCAGAACACACATACCACGATTGCCAAGAATGTGTTTGGCGCTGGTAAAGGTAGGAAAAACACATTCACGTGTGCAGAAGCCATGGTGGGAGTTAATGATGAAGGTGCTTGCGCAGATCCAGGTTCAAACGATAATAAGGACAAAGGAACGAAGGTCACTATTCTGAATGGTACCATAGGAACGCTTAACAATGATATTCTCGTTGCAGGTACAGGTAATGTATATGGTGGTGGTGAGATTGGCCGCGTAGAATGGAATACGCAGGTTGAAATTGGTGTCGGAGAAGGCACATGTGCACCTGTTATCGAAGGATGCGTATTCGGTGCCGGTCAGGGCTTGGAGACCCATGGCTATGCAGCACTGGTACGTGGTAACAGTACTGTCACCATTGGTGGCAATACCAAGATTGGAAAGAACGTCTATGGTGGCGGTGAGATAGCTACCGTGGGCAGATATTGGGTGAAAGGTATTCCCACGACTCCTTGTGAAGGTGAAACAACACCGACTGCTCCAGAAACTCTACCTACTGGTATGCCCTACAAAATGCGTAGAGGTGGAATTTGTAATGTCACCATTCAGGACAATGCTGATATAGGCTATCATGGCGTTGCCAGTGACGCAGGACATGTCTTTGCTGCTGGTAGGGGAGTTAATACTGAAACTGACGGATATCAGGCAGATGGAACTAATAAGTCCAAGCGTATGGCAACCTATGATCCGACGAAGCACACATCTGGAAATGAAGAAACATGGGATTTTATCAAAGTATATACTACTGCAGAAATAGAAGATGCAACTATCACAAAATATGTTTGGGAATATTTCGCTGATGAAGCTGCGTATTTACAGTTTATCGAAACATTGGCCTTAGTCAGCAGAAGCACAGTGACTATCAACGGTTGTAACATCAAGGGTAATGTCTACGGTGGTAGTGAGAGTGGTTTCGTACAGACTTGGACTTCTGTCGAGATTAAAGGTAACAGCGTGATTGGTACGCCAGGTTATACGACCTATGGTCACGTCTTTGGCGGCGGTAAAGGTCTTTCTACTTTTGCAGAAGCCGGAAAGGTAAGAGGAAATACCACTGTAAATATCAGTGACGGTATTGTTCATGGTAACGTCTATGGTGGCGGCGAGTTGGGCTATGTCCAGCAGAACGTGACTGTCAACGTGAGTGGCGGTCAAGTTGTCAACGACGTTTATGGCGGTGGCGCCTTGGCAAATACCAATACGGATAACTGGAATACCTCAGGCAGTGCATTTGAGTATGTTGAAGTAGAAAACCTCACTCCTGAAGCATATGTAGTAAAAGCGGTAAGTGTAGGTGAATCCGTTGTTGGTCTGTTCATTTTAGAGGACGGTAAATTTAAACCTGCCACAAATACAGCTGTAGATGGAACAACATACTATCAACGAACTGTTCAAGGATCATCCGTTGCCGGATATTATACCAGATCTGGTTCAGAAGGTTCTTATGTTTATACATTCGTAACAACTGGGGCTGCCACTTCTGGAACTAAGTATTATCAGAAGAAAGTAGTTGGTACGTGGGCTACAGGCATGAACGGTGAAAGCGGTACCACTTATAAGACCAATGTTATTCTGACAGGCGGACTAATAGGTAATGCGTATGGTGGCGGCTTGGGACGACTGGCCAACGGTAATGATCCTAATGCTGAAGGCTATCTGCCGGCCGTTGCTGCAATGGTCTATGGCGATGTTAAGATTACTGTCAATGACCCCACAGCCATTGGAAGCGCTTCTGGTGTAGCATTTACTCAAAACACCACGAATATAACCTATGGTGTGGGTGACAAACGAAAGGAATATGTCGTTCCTCTCACAGGTCGTGTCTTCGGATGTAATAATCAGAATGGTACGCCAACAGGTAATGTAAGGGTAGAAGTTCATTCCACCAGACAAATCGATGCTAATAACAACATCATTCCAGGACATGGTTCCAGCAATAGAAAATATCCTAATGAGATGCGAGCAGTCTATGGAGGAGGAAATCTTTCTGACTATCTCCCCGCTGCAGGGAAAGGCACATCGGTATATATTGATGGATGTAGTGAAACCAGTATAGAAAAAGTATATGGCGGAGGAAATTCTGCCTCTGTTCCTGCTACTGATGTTACCATTAATGCCTGCTATGATATCGGTTACGCATTCGGTGGTGGAAACGGTGGTGACCTCATCTATAAAAATAATGAATGGATTGAGAATGAAGGTGCCATTGTCATCGGTTTGGCAAAAATTACTCCTAAAGGAGGAAAGATAGGTCAGGTATTTGGTGGCAGTGATGCAAAGGGAGTCTGTGGAAGCACGACAGTCGATTTGTCTACCCCAAATAGTGCATGCCCATTGGTTCTTACCAGAATCTATGGTGCAGGCAACGAGGCAGACGTTTTCGACAATGTCAATATGATTATTTCGGGATGTACTTCTGAAGAACAAACCATAGACGGTCATAAAGTAAATGCACAAATAGAATATGTATATGGAGGTTCTTATAATGCCCATATTACTGGTAATGTAACCTTGACCATTACTTCTGGTTTGTTTAAGTATGTGTATGGCGGTAACGACCGTACTGGCAGTATCGGAGGAAGCATCACTGTAAACATTGAAGAGATCGATGATTGTAAACCTATCATCATAGAAAATCTTTTGGGAGGAGGTAATGAAGCGTCCTATCCCGGAACTATGCGAGATGGCACAGAGATTACAACACCAGGAAAGATTACTGTGAATGTCAAATCTGCCACCTACATAGGTTCTGTCTATGGCGGAAGCTATAAGGCAGATGTGAATGGTGATACAGAGGTGAACATCAACATGACGAAAGGTCTTTGGGCAGGTGCACAGGCACCAACAGGCTATTCTGATTTACCAAATGTGCATCATTCATCCTATGCTAAAGTTGTTAGTCCAGAAACAGCCAATATAGGTAGCTATTATGAAAAGAGCGGCGAAACCTACACTGCGACATCAGATACAGAGGTTAACAGCAGTAAGATCTACTATGTTAAGGTAGCTGCGAACACCGATGTTATTGACGATGCAGTTGGTGTCATTGGTACTGTCTATGGTGGCGGTAATCAGGGCGTTGTCAGAGGCAACTCAGTTGTAAATATTGGAACGTCACTGACAGTCCCGATAATAGAAACTGTTACTAAAGACGGTGAAGGAAAAATTACAAATATAACATACAATAACGAGCCGGTTCTCGGTGCTCATATCACTGGAGATGTATTCGGTGGTGGTAATGAAGCCAATGTTAACAAGGATACAGAAGTAAACATCTGTACTGTTAATTATACTGGGGTTACCGGCTTTGAAGGCGTTTCTATCGGTGAAAGTGTCTATGGCGGCGGTAGCAGTTCTGATGTCAAGGGAAACACCAGTGTCACTATGGCTGGCGGCTACGTCTTCGACGGTGTGTATGGCGGTGGCCTGATGGGGTCTGTAGGAACATTCACCAGAGCTGACCTTCCCGAGGGACACCCAACTCATGCTGGTTGTGTAGGTGGAAAACCCGAGACATGGACAGCTAACACAGGTAAATGTACCGTTATAATTAGCGGTGGTCAGATAGGTCCTGTTGAGGTTGCACTGGCAGATGGTGGTATGAAGAATACGGGTCGACACTTTAAGGAGACAGGAGATCCTGATGGTCCTGTAGATGTAGGCTTCGTATTCGGTGCCGGTCGTGGTGAGGTGGAGAATCCTGACGATGATCCTGATGCAGACTTCCACACTTATGTTAAGGAAACGGAAGTCATCATTAAGAACCAATATGTGGATGCAAGTGCAGAAGATTCTCTTGCTACCGCAAATATCATCAGCAAGCCTCTCATTATGGCTTCTGTCTATGGTGGTGGTGAGAATGGTCGTGTACGTGGCAATACGCTTGTGAAGATTTATGGTGGTCAGATTGGTTCTGGTGATACGGAGACTGTAGGTGGCAAGACCGTTCCTAAGGTATATACTGAGGGTGAATGGACTGGTGAAGATCCAAGTATATTTAAGGAATGTCTTAGCTGGGACTACGGTGTAGACACGAATAATGATGGTAAAAAAGATGCATACTTGCCTTACGACCCATTGGCTAATCTGCCTTATAGAGATGGCTCTACAGTCACGAATGGTAGTACGACAGGTTCCGACGGCCATACCTATTATGGTTGTGTATTCGGTGGCGGTTCTGGTTACTTCCCCTATGAAATCAAGAATGCACTTGGTACCGTTATTGCCCACGACTGGCTCAGATCTGCCGGTGAAGTGGAAGGTAGCACAAAGGTCCTTATTTCAGGTGGTCATATTCTGACCGACGTCTATGGTGGTAATGAGTTAACTAGTGTGTTGGGAGACTGTGTGGTTATCATGACGGGGGGTACCTTAGGTGTTCCTCGTACTGATGAGAATGCACTAAAACGTCCAGTGACCTGTTATCTCTTTGGCGGAGGTAAGGGCGACCTGCGCTCTCACTTTGACAAATGGAATAACGTTAAAAATACTCGTGTCTCTGTCGGTGGTACGGCGCGTATCTTCGGTTCTGTCTTTGGTGGCGCTGAGGATGGTCATGTTTCAGGAAATACCACGGTACAAATTGACAATGGCACCATTGGAACCACCGGTACTTCTTACGTAGATGGTAATGTCTTCGGTGGTGGTCGTGGCTTCTCTGGTGAAGACTTGTTGGCCGGTTCCGTAGGTGGTAATGTGACGATGACCATTGCTGGTGGTACCATGAAGGGTTCTGTCTATGGTGGTGGACGTCTGGCTTCTGTCGGAATAGATTTGGACCATAAACTAGGAGATGATTCTTATGGTCAGTTGAAAGATGACACAGATGAAGATAAGGACGGCGTCATTGAATCTTCTGAGAAACATGGTCATATCACCATAAACATCACTGGCGGAACTATCGGCAAGGAGGAAGTAGCCTACCACAGCGGTACCACCCATCCCATTGGTGGTAATGTCTTCGGTGGCAGCATGGGTCGTATCACGTTGCTTAATGGAGACTTGAATCCAATATGGCCAAAGATGGCTGTAGCCAAACTTACAAATGTTACTATTAGTGGGGGCATAATCTATAACAATGTCTATGGTGGTAGTGAATATGGTGTTGTTCGCAATCAGACTACCGTCAACATGACAGGCGGAACCGTCCACGGCAGTGTGTTTGGCGGTGGCTATGGAAGTGATGACCAGACTCCAACGACCATTACTGCTGGTGGTTACTCATCTATTCCAACCAGCTATTATACCTTTACTCCTATGCAGTGGACGGGCTGTGTTTCAGGAAACACCTATGTTAACGTTTCTGGCGGTAAGGTGGAAAAGAATGTCTATGGCGGTGGTGATATGGCATCTGTGGGTCTTATCAACTATAACAGTAATGAACACGGAGTCTATAACTATATCACTAAGCACGACAGTCATGACACCGATGGTAAGACCTTCTATAACTTTGGTTTGAGCTGGCCGTATGAGTTTAAATATATTGCAGCAGCACCAAATGATGATACAGGAATAGGCGGTGGCGCGGTTGGCGGTAAGGCAACTGTCAATATTACGGGTAATGCCGATGTCGCAGGTTATGTATTTGGTGCAGGTAAGGGTAAGGTTGCTTTTGGCGAAAAAGTTTACCCGTTGTCGGAACAACATTACGATGACATCACAGAACAACGCTATACAGAGGCACATATGTCCAACGTCCGTGAGACAGAAGTGACGATAGGAACGGATGGCGTTTCTGATAATCCACATCTACGTACAGTATATGGTGGTGGTGAGGACGGTCATGTCATGGAGGATGCTAAGGTCACTATCTACCATGGAACAATTGATCACAGCGTCTATGGTGGTGGTAAGGGCGAAAGCACCTATAAGACCACCTTATGGAAAGCGACGGGTACTGATAAAGAACCAACACACGAAGATCTTACTAATCAGGATGCATACAGTTGGACGGCAGGTCGCGTGTATGGCAATACCTCTGTTACTATGAAGGGTGGCACTGTAGGCTGGTTCATCTATGGTGGTGGCAACTTAGGCTCTGTGGGTAAGGGCAGCTATACAGGAGGTCAGGATGACTATTCTACTGGAGGCTATGGCGAATTGCCGTCTGTCGATGGTGATATTTGGACTGCAACTCCGGCAGCAGGAACCTATGCTCACTACTTCCAGAACAGTGGTATTGCTACAGTAAATATTCTTGGTGGTACAGTGGGAGTTGTAGATACGAGCACTCCTGCCAATAATTTTGATGCTGACGGTGTTCCTCATGGTTCTGTCTTTGGTGGTAGCCGTGGTAAGGCTGCAGCAAGTTGTAAGCGGTCACCCCGCTACAGGTATGTACCCGACTTCTTCCTCGGATATACCAACAAGTCCATCATCAATATCGGTGGCTACATTAATCAAGAAAGTAACCTCGTTTATGGTGATGGTCCCACCATTCACGGCTCTGTGTATGGTGGTGGTCAGGATGGTCATGTGCGAAACTGTACCGAGGTTCATGTTTATAAAGGAAATATTGCAGGTCTTGGAGATGCGTATGATACCACAGCCCGTAGTGGCCATGTGTTTGGTGCCGGCTCGGGTATTGGTACCTTTGACACGGGTAAAGTAGATGGTAGTAGTAACCCCATTATGGCAGTTAACAACTCCTCCGGTTCTGTGACCTGCACGACATTAGTAGAGGTTTCTGATGATGGTACTGAATCTCATACAACCATTCATGGAAATGTTTATGGTGGCGGTGCTTTGGCTTCTGTCGGTCCTCCAAGGACTGGACAGCCGGCCGATGAGCAGAAAGCATCGTCGAGTGATCATGCCTCCTATTCCTACACCCAAGTTGATATTAAGGGTGGCCGCATTGATGGCAGTGTGTATGCTGCTGGTCGTGGCCCTGGTGAAGCATACTTGGCTACTGGTCCTGTATTTGATACTACCGATGGGACCTACGATCCCTCGAAGTATGCTACCGACATCTGGTCTTTCTTGAATGTTACGGGTGGTACCATTCTTGAGAATGTCTATGGTGGCGGCGAGGCCGGTCGCGTTAAGCAGGATACAAAGGTCAGCCTCACTGGCGGAACCATTACAAACGACGCCTACGGTGGTGGTAAGGGAACTGATCACGTTCCTGCCAATGTTATGGGCAATACCACTGTGGAACTGAACAATAACAACAACGGTGGCGATGCTGACGGTAGTAAGAAGGGTTGTGTCGTCAGCAGGGTATTCGGTGCAAACGACTTCAGGGGTTCGCCGAAGGGACATGTAAAGGTGCATGTCTATGCTACGCAGAATGCAAACACAGCTAATATATCTACCAAGGTTGGTCCTGTCTACTCTCCGTCGATAACACAGGGTGATTCAGAAGGTTATATAGCATATCTGACCAGATTGATTGCGATGGCTAAGCCCAATGGCACTGTTCTGGATGGAATAGTGGCAGATACAATTACCCGAGTGCAAACTCATCTGACGAACATGACAGCTATCGGAGAAAACAACTTGACAGAAGCGAACAAGACAGCAACAAGCACTGCTGCCAAGAACGTTATTACTGAGTTGGAAAAGACACATAGCTATGATGTGCTGGCTGTGTATGGCGGTGGTGATTTGGCACCTTATGAGCCTGATGTAAATGAAGATAAGACCGAGGTGATTATCGAAGGTTGCGGTACAACTAGCATCAAGCAGGTATATGGCGGTGGCAATGCTGCTCCTGTACCCGCCACCGATGTGCTTGTGAAGTCTTGCTTTATCATCGACGAACTTTTCGGTGGTGGTAACGGTAACGATAATTACCAAATTGGTGACAAATGGTATGAGAACCCAGGTGCCAATGTAGGATACCGACAAATGTCACATTATATAGAATCTGACGAAACTGGTTATGATTCAGGAACTCACGGTACTGGTACAGAAGGAACCCCATACAAAGCCATTACTAACACTGATCCTGATGCCACGACGAAAGAAGGCAGACAGGCTAATTACAGATATGGTACAGGTGTGGCTTCATCAACGATTAACGGTGGACATATTCATAATGCCTATGGTGGTAGTAACGAGAAGGGTAATATTGGTGGTGAGATTGCGTCACTATTCCAACAAGTGGGTACCTCCTGTCCCATGATTACTGATGGTACATACGGTGGCAGTAAGACCGCTGATACAGATGCCACCATAAATATTACCTCTGACTGTGTAGAGAATGGTGGCACCATCTATGGTGGCTCGTATAAAGCCAATATTAATAGTGATGTTAACTTATATATAACTAATGGTAAATACGAAAAGATATTTGGAGGTAATGATAAAGCTGGTACAATTAATGGTAAAATCACCATTACGATAGAGGAGTATGGCTGTACGCCAATTGAGATTGAAGAACTGTATGCCGGTGGTAATTTGGCGCCTTACTCTGTCTATGGCTTTAAGACCGTGATGGAAAATGCCAAGGACGAAGACGGTAATGACCTTCACGAAGTAGATGAATATGGTAATCCGACAAGCGAAATAGTTCAACAGCGTATTCCTTACAGGGCTGGCGAAATCGGTGCACGAACAACGCCGTATTGGGATCCTCGTATCAACATCATCTCTGCAACATCGATTGGTAAGATATTTGGCGGTGGCTATGGTGCAGGCGCTACATTGATTGGTAATCCACACATCAACGTCAATATGACGAAGGGTAGAATCCGTGCGTCACACGTAGCAGATAAGGCAGAATACGCAAGTCTTGAAGATGCTACAGATGGTGATAAGTATCTACCTATCGGTAAGATTGGAACAATCTATGGTGGTGGTAACCTGGCATCTGTAGAAGGCGATACGTATGTGGAGATTGGTACGGGTCAGTGGATTGCATCGTGGGATGCTAATGGTAACCCCGTTTGGGAATCTACCAATGCCAGCGGCGATAAGTACTCGTATAAGGAAAAGACGGCTGCTGTTTACTACAGCCAGGAAGAATGTAACACATATAATGCTGATCCAACAAATAATGTTACAGGTTATATTGCCAGTGGCACATCCCTTTCTGCAGAACAGGTAACAGCAGTTAAGGCAGCTTTGGGTACCAGTTATGTTGCTGGTGCGGAATTAACGACAAAGGATGCTAATGCCTATAATGCGACATTTGATGATGCTAGAAAGACGACAGATGTGCATGAGTATTACAGTCAGGAAGAATGTAATGAATATAATGCAACTTTAACTGGTGCAGTAACTGCAGGTGATGAAACTCCTGCTGATTATGTAACAAAAGTTGGTTCTTCTGCTGCTGGCGCTACTTTAACAGCTGCTGAAGCTAATGCCTATAATGCAACATTGTCAGGTGCTAGAAAGACAACTGATGTCAAGAGTTATTACACGCAGGCTGAATGTGATGCATATAATGCGGAACATATCTCAGGTTATATTGCCAAGCATACCAAGCTGTCTGCTGAACAGGCAACTCTTGTTAATACGGCATTGACACCATCGTATGTTTCGGGTAACACCATTTCTGAGGCAGATGCCAATGCGTATAATGCGACACTACCAAATGCTCTGAAGACGACCGATGTCAAGACACCGGCTGTATGGGCATGGTACGACGCAGATGGTACAGAGATGACAACTGCACCTACACTGAATCCTCGCAACACAGCCAAGATTACTGGTGATGTGTTCGGTGGTGGTAAGGGCGTTGCCGAACAGACCGGTGCTACAGCATTCACCTGTGCGAAAGGTATGATTGGCGTCGATGGCGATGGTATCGATTATCCGGAAGGCGGAACGAATGTCACCATCGGTAATGGTACAGTCACGATAGGAGGTTCCGTTTATGGTGGCGGTGAGATTGGCCGTGTGGAGAAGAACACGTCTGTAACCATCGGACTCGGAGATGGAACAGGAAATTATGGGTATCCTGTCATCTCAAAAGATGTGTTCGGTGCTGGTAAGGGTGTAGATACACATGGCTACTCAGCTCTGGTACGTGGTAACAGTACGGTCATTATTCAGGGCGATACCAAGGTAAGAGGTAGCGTCTATGGTGGTGGTAAGATTGCTTCGATAGGCAGATATAATGTCGTGGATGGACGACCGACGTCATTAAAGAATCCTAATAGTGGTAACTGTATCGTCACCGTCCGAGGCTATGCTGAAATCGGTCCAGACGATATGATTATGACTAAGGATGGCGGTCCCGACAACACTGGCCATGTCTTTGGTGCCGGCCAGGGAGCTACACCTGGTATCTATACTTACGTAGATAATGATCATAGGCCTTGGAATATAACAAAGAACGATGCGGCTGACCCTGGTACCAAAGTATGGTCTGCTACTGAGAAGGATTATCTTGAGTTTATTGAAACGCTAGCCTTGGCTACCCATACAGATGTGACGATTGGTGGACATGCCTTCGTGAAGGGTGACGTCTTTGGCGGTGCTGAGCAAGGATTTGTGCAGCACGATACGCATGTGACCATAGAAGGCGATTGCCAAATTGGTAACGGTTATGCTCAGATGGCAGATGACGGTACATATTTGAATAAATTAACAACGCCGGTTAATCATATATCTATCAACCGTCGTTATTCTGATGCAGAATGGGCTGCAGGACATTTGATTGCCGTTGACTCAGATCCTGCTGCGTTGAAGACTCTGGCTGCGACCTATTATAAGTCGTCTCTGCCTGAATGTGCTAGCTGGTTGTATGGACAGGCTACAGGTACCGGTAAATATGCCGCCCACGATAAGTTCGATGGAACCTCCGGATACGATTCCAAGGGTGGTAGTACTATTGCTGATAATGGTAGCACCTTCTATGGCAACGTCTTCGGTGGTGGTTCCGGTTATTTCCCATACGCCGCAGGTAAATGGCACTGGAAGGCTGGTGATGTGGGAGGTAATACGGTGGTAGACATCAAGGGTGGTCATATCCTGACCAATGTCTATGGAGGTAATGAGTTGACCAATGTAGGTAGAGATGACGATGCTACAACTGGCAATACCACAGGCAAGTGTACAGTCAATATGTCGGGTGGTACTATCGGTGTACCACGTACTCTGGGTCAGATTGCTGCTCATCCTGTTACCTGTTATTTGTTCGGTGCCGGTAAGGGAGACGCACGTGTATTGTTCAACAAGCAGACCAATGTTCAGAACGTTGAAGTAAACGTCACTGGAGGATGGATTTACGGTTCAGTCTTCGGTGGTGGTGAAGATGGCCACGTTATGCGTAACGTAACGATGAACATCAGTGGTAATGAAGTCGATAAGACTAAGACCTATGCTGAGGCGTATGCAGACCTGTTCGGAGGTAATGCTACTAAGATTGGTACATGGGGTACCTCATACGTAGATGGTAACGTCTTTGGTGGTGGTCGTGGTTTCGCTGGCGATGCATATACGGCTGGTAATATAGCCGGTAGTGTGACGATGAATATTACGGGCGGCACAATGCTGGGGTCTATCTACGGTGGTGGTCGTCTGGGCTCTGTGGGCTACGGCCTGTATGAGGAAACAGAGACAGGTAAGTATGGAACTATGCGTCCTGATGGTTATGAAGACGACGGCACGACAGAAGTTACAGGCTTCAAGCGCGGTTACGTCACTATCAACATCAGTGGCGGTACCATCGGTAATACAAATGAGTATATCGTTCCTCAGGCAAGCAATATCCCAACGGGGCTTGATGCTGACTTTAAGAATTGGTCAGCAGATAACTGGACTACCTGGAAGAATCATAACAAGGTGCCCAATACTAACTATGACACCTCTAACGGAAGACTGTTGCATGCCAAGGGCGGTAATGTATATGCCGGCGGTATGGGTCGTTATTATCAGTTGGATGGCTCGACACCAATTTCTACTTATAATTCGAGTGGTGTACTGACTTCTGGTATCGAATGGACGAAGCTGGGTAATGTCAAGAGTACTACGCTGAATATCTCCGGCGACGCCTGGATTATGGGTAATGTCTATGGTGGTGGTGAGATGGGTGCTGTTGTGCCCTTCACGGATAATACTAACGCTCAGAATCCTGTCGTCCAAGGTGGTACCACGACGATTACCATCACAGGTGGTACTATAGGAACCGAGATGAGTAAGACGATACCTCCTCAGAAGGCAACCATCCCAGTTCCTGCCACCTATCCAACAGAAGGTAACAGTGATGTTATGTACACTTTCGGTAGTGTCTATGGCGGTGGCATGGGTATGGAGGAACACGATACTAATAAACGGCATGGTGGTGAAGTAAGTGGAAATACCACAGTTACCATGAGCCAACCAGAGGGATCAACTACCTTGGTTCGCGCCAGCGTCTTTGGCGGTGGTGAGATGGCTACCGTGGGTGGTAATACCACGGTCAACATCAGCGGTGGTGAAATAGGTCGTAACGAGGTAAAAGCCTTGAATGAAGAGAACGCTGGCTACGTAATGTTCGGTAGCGCTACGATGGGTAATGTTTATGGTGGCGGTAAGGGTAAACTTGAACATACTGAAGCAGGACAGGTGAAGGGCAATACCAATATTAATATAAGCGGTGGTAACGTTTATCACATGGTATATGGTGGTGGCGCTCTGGGTTCGGTTGGTACGTTCCAAGTTTCCACAGGAAGTGTTCCTGCTTACATTCCTTTTGCAGGTGTTCCTTATAACTGGACAGAAGGTACTGGTACGGCTACTGTGAACATCACAGGTGGTACCATCGGTATCAGCGGACGTGATAACGGTCTCGTATTCGGTTCTTCACGTGGTAATCTTAAAAAGCCTGAAGATGTAGATCCTGATCCAAGTAAGGAGTACATTACGGATCCCTACGATCGTGTGGCATGGGTGAACAAATCTGTTGTTACCATCGGTACTCCGAAAGCAGATCCTACAGATCCGGATGACTTGTCAACGCCGCTTATCAAGTGCTCTGTCTATGGCGGTGGTGAGAATGGTCATAACGACGAGAGTGCTACGGTGAATGTCTATAGTGGAACCATCGGTATTACAGATACGGAGGATCCTTGGTATAATTTCGGTACGAACGAAACAGTTAGAGCCAGGGCTCAGCTCAACCGTGGTAACGTCTATGGTGCCGGTAGTGGTTCAGATACCTATACGGGTGATGACGGTAAGGAACACTACAACCCGAAATCGGGTATGGTAGCTGGTAATACCTTCGTCAATATCGCTGGTGGTCACATCGGACGTTCCGTATATGGTGGTGGCGCTATGGCTTCGGTAGGTACGATTACGAATTACGCAACCTTGGAAACTACGGACAAACATTCTTCAGAAACGAATAGTTTTGCTCTCAGTTGGCCGTATAAGTTCGTGTTTGATACAGAAAAGGAGAATGGTAAGGCTACCGTCAACGTTACTGGTGGACATATCGGTACTCGAGATATTGACGGCGGTGATGTCTATGGTAGCTCTCGTGGTGAGGCTGGCGACCGATATGAGATGGCACAACTGGCATATACCAGGGAGACGGAGGTGAACATCAACTATACATCACCTTACGAACTTGGCGAAAATGATACAGAGGAAACCATTCAGAATGACTTCTCAACGCAGTGTATCACGGGTTCTGTTCACGGCAGTGGTGAGAACGGCTACGTCTATGGCGATACCCACGTGACACTGGACAAGGGTCTGATAGGTCACTCGCTCTATGGTGCCGGTAAGGGTAATGGTACTTACACGAAGGCATTGAATAAACTTCCTGGCAGTGGCGATGGCACATACGATGCCAAGATATACAGCCTCATTGCCGGTAAGGTGATGGGCAATACCTATGTCACCATGAATGGTGGTCGTGTAGGACGTAACGTCTATGGCGGTGGTAACATGGGTTCCGTTGGTAAGGGTAACTATGCTGGTGGTACGGATGACTACGTCAATGACTGCACAATCGGAGCAGCACAAGGCTATGGTGAGAAGATAGATGAAGCATTGTGGACATCGTCATATAATCCTAATGTTGCCATCAGCGAGTCAAATAAGCCAGACAATGCCTACTACTTCCTCAGCAGCGGTAAGGCGACTGTGAATGTCATCAGCGGTACAGTAGGTTACATCGATGAGGATGACCCAAAGAACAGCATGAAGAACCAGTTGCCTTATGGTAATGTCATCGGTGGTAGTGCCGGTGAGGCTGCGCCTAACATTGAGGAGAATCCTCGCTACGAGTATAGTCCGGCATTCTTCTCCGGATATGTGAACGAAACGGATGTTACCATCGGTGGATACAGGTGTAAGACGGCTTATACTGATGCAAGTAGTAAGAGTCATGCCGTGGGAGATTTGATGACTGCTAAAGATTTCGAGAATGTAGATGCCAATGATGCTGCTAAATGGGAAATCGTTGGTCCTACCATCCTCGCTTCGGTCTATGGCGGTGGTCAGGACGGTCATGTGCGCCGCGATACGAAGGTAACAGTCTTAGGTGGTGAAATTGGTAAGCCATATAATGCAACCAATATATCACTCTTGAAGACTGATAACCTTGACGATCCACAGTGGATGCATCGAGGTAATGTCTATGGTGGTGGTTCTGGTATCACAAAGTATCAGTATGACTTCAACTACGATGGTAAGATTGATGATACCGTCCCAGATATTACCTATCATGGTGATGCAGTCAAGGAAGCGGATTATAGTAGTTCTTCTGGTTCTGTGACACGCTTCACTGAGGTTAATATCCTGGGTGGTACCATCCACCGTAATGTCTATGGTGGCGGTTCGATGGGTTCTGTAGGTGCACCAAATATGGGACAAACTTATAATCCATATAAGAAGGATCTGAGTGAGGCAAATAAAGACAATTGGGGTAAGCAGTCACAGAATACCATCAACATCGGTGGCGGTAAGGGTATTGCCACTATCGGCACACCATACGATAGTGTAAAAGGCTGGACCTACAACAAACTCTATGGTGGTGAGGTATATGGCGCTAGTCGTGGTATGTCAACATTGAATCCTGAGGAGTTCTCTAATTCCATTTGGACCAAGATTGTTGTCAAGAACGGTGCTACCATCATGGGTAATGTCTATGGCGGTGGTGATAATGGTGCTGTGAAGATGGATACGGACGTCAGGATCGGAGAATGATGTTATTTTCATTTCATAACAAAGAAAGGGGATGAGCAATCATCCCCTTTCTTCATGAAATAAAGAAATGATGAAAAAAAAGTGATAAAGGATTAATCCTTTTGAGATATGATACGTCTAAGAGGTGATAATTATCTTACATTAATAACAATTAAAAACCAAATGCAATGAAAAAAGTATTAATGATGATTGCCATGCTGGCACTTCCGTTTGCCATGCAGGCACAGACAAAGTTCCACGATGCAGAGCTCAGCGAGGCTCAGGGCGCAGTCAAGAAGATTAGCCAGGACATGATGGGTCGCCAGCAGGTTACCACCTTCAGCGAGGACGGTAAGATGCAGCGCGAGGGCATGACCGACGCTAAGTATGACGCAGAAGGCTATCTGCAGTCGGCTAAGATGTCGATGCGCGGTCAGGAGACCACCGTCACCTATAAGTGGAAGGACGGCAAGGTAGTGAGCCAGAGCATGAACATGATGGGCAACGACATCACCACCACCTATACTTATAATGACAAGGGTGCCATCGCCTCACAGTCGATGAACTTCGGTGGCCAGGAGATGGTCATGCAGTATACTGATTATAAGTATGATGCTAAAGGCAACTGGATTAGCCGCAAGACGAATATGATGGGTCAGGACATGGAACAGACCCGCACCATAGAATATTACGAATAATCCTTTCCCATTTAAAACACCAAAAAGAGAGGCTGTGTCGTTCGTTCGACACAGCCTCTTACTTTTTAGAGATTCTTCTTGGGATAAAGGGCGTCCCACCACGTGGAGTCGTCCTTAAGCCAGCGGGCGAACCACGCCATCTGGGTGGCGAGCCACTTCTCACGCTTGCCGTAGTCAAGGATATGATGGTTCTCGCCCTTGACCTGGACGAGGGCTACCTCGCGGCCCAGCAGCTTCAGGGCAGTGAACATCTGCAGGCTCTCGATGAGTGGCACGTTGGTGTCGGCATCGCCATGGAGCAAGAGCAGGGGCGTATGAATCTTGTCGGCATTGAACAGGGGGCTCTGGTCCACATAGAGCTGTCGGTGACTCCAGGGATAGCTGTTGGCCATCGACACCTCGCTGTAGTTATAGCCCCAGTAGCCTTGGCCCCAGTAGCTGGTATGGTTGGCAATGCCAGCATGGCTGACGGCACAGGCGAAGATGTCGGTGACAGTCTGCAGGTACTGGGTCATGAAGCCGCCGTAGGAGGCACCCATGCAACCAATCTTCTCGCGGTTGATGAAGGGATGAGCATCGCAGATCTTTTTCACGCCTTCGATGATATCATCCGCCGGTCCACGACCTGCGGTGTTGACATGACGTGAGGCCCACTCCTGACCAAAGCCGGTGGCGCCGCTGGGTTCTATGATATAGGCGACATAACCGAGGGAGTTCCACAGCTGGGGAGCGTAGGGAGACTCGAAATAACGGCTCACGGGCGAGCAACCACCATAATAATAGACTATCATGGGGTACTTCTTCGACGCGTCATAGTCCTTGGGCAGGTAGAGACGGCCATAGACGGTGTCGCCCTTGCTGTTGGTGAAGTTCCAGTCCTGGCAGGTGCCGAGCTCGACATCTTTGAGGGCAGAAGTGCCATCGAAGATTAATTGAGAATGGAGAATTGAGAATTGAGAATTCTTACGTCCTGCGTCCAGGACGTAAGCAGAGGCGGGAGCCATGGTGTTATAGGCCAGATAGCTGAGGGTGGTGGCGTGGTTGGCCATATCGAAACGATAAATGTCGTCGCCGGCAATGGGCAGCTGGGTAATCTTTCCCGTTGTGGGGTTCAGCTGATAGAGGTAGACGTAGTCGCGACACTCGGCACGGAAATAGATCATGCCATCGGCCTGTGACCAGACCACTTCGCCGTCGATGTTGGGGTCGAAGTCCTTGGTGAGGGGCGTGACCTTACGGGTGGCAAGGTCATAGAGGAACAGCTCGTTCTCGGTCATGCTGGGGGTGACGTTGGCAGGCAGCTGACAGCCAATGCGGTTGAAGGCCTCGGGGGTGCCGACGAAGAGGAGCTGACGGGCATCGGGCGAGAAGCCTGCAGCACTCAGGAACTCGGCATCGAGGAGGACGGTGTCGGTACGAAGCGTCTGGGCATCGATGATATAGTAATTGTTGACATCGGTGGGACGGCGCTCCAAGCGGGAATGGTTGGAGGCGACGAGCAGCTGACGGCCGTCGGCAGAGATGTCCAAGAGATACTCGCCCTTGCTGCCAAAGGTGATGCGCTGGCAGAGGCCGCTCTTGATGTCGTAGCGCTTCAGATAAGAGCGTGAGCGCCAGCCTGACTGACGGTCGTCCATCTCGAGAACCTGATAGACATCGGCATCCTCCTTAGGACCCTCTTCTGAGCAGGAGAAGATAAGGTAGTCCTCGGTGGGGCTGATGGTATAGCTCTCACGGGGGATGTCATAAGCCCAGCGGGTGCGCTCTCCAGTAAGCGGGTCCACCTTATAGAGCACGCGCTTGTCGCCCTGCCACTCCTCGTCGATATAGGCGATGGAGCGAGGCATCCACGTCTTGTTGCCGTTGAGATGCTGCAGCAGGCGTAGGTTCTTCACTTCGCGCAGCTCATAGGTCCAGAGGCTCTTGCCACCACGCTCGGTAGTCTGATAGCTCACGATGATGAACTTACCATCGGCCGAGAGCGAGACGCCACGGACACGTTTGCCATCGGTGAGGTCGTGGACCATGTAGGGGTGGGATTTGAGAGGTGAAAGGTGAAAGGTGAGAGGTGAAAGGTGAAAGGTGAAAGGTGAAAGGTGAGAATTGAGCGTCACGCTGATGCTATCCGTGTCGCTGGGTTCGGCGAGGAACTTGATGGCGAAGGTGTGGTGCTCGGGGGCGAGGGCCAGGTCGGAGCCGGCCTCCTGGCCATCGATAAAAAGCTTATAGTTCTTGGGACCTTTCACTTCTATCTTACCTTTGAGGTAGTCGCTGTTGTTGAGGTAGAACGACAGGAGACCGACGCTCTTGCTGTCCTTCAGCGAGGGGAGCACCCGGCCGCTGAAGGTGGTGGTGGACTCGGAGGTGAGGGGCAGGTTGGACAAGAGGCTTTTCTCGTCGAACTTCTTGCCATTGACATCAACGGTATCGGTGCCGAAGGGGGTAGTTACGGCGAAGGGGCCGGAGAGGTTGAATTCCTTTACTACTAAGGTGGTGTCTTGGGCTGAGACAGTGGTGGTCAGCAACAAGAGGGAATAAAAAGCTAGTTTTTTCATTTGTATATTGTTTTTATTATTGCCCGCAGGACCTGCGGGAAGTGCACGATAACCGCAGGAGATGCTGCGGGCACGGTTAGGGCCGCAGTTGCCAGAAGGCGACGGCGGCAGCGGCGGCGACGTTGAGGGAATCGACGCCATGGGCCATAGGGATGCGGACGACATAGTCAGCGGAGGCGATGGTGGACGTAGGAAGACCGTCGCCCTCGGTGCCCATGATGATGGCGAGACGCGGCTCGGTACTCAGGATGGGGTCGTCGAGGGGTATGGACTTATCGGTGAGGGCCATCGCCACCGTCTTAAAGCCAAGGTCGGCGAGAGACGAATAGCTATCGAGCCACGTCCAGGGCACCAGGAACATCGAACCCATAGATACCCTCACGGCCCGTCGATTGAGCGGGTCGCACGACTGACGGGTGAGCAGCACGGCATCGATGCCCAGGGCTGCTGCTGAGCGGAAGATGGCTCCGATATTGGTGGTGTCGACCACGCCATCGATGACCACCACACGACGAGCTCCCTCAAGGACGTCGGCGAGAGGCCGTTCCTTGGGTCGGCGCATGGCACAGAGCACGCCCCTCGTCAGGGTGTAACCCGTGAGCTGCGCCAGGAGGTCGCGGTCGCCGGTATAGACGGGGATGTCAGGGCAACGGTCGATGATATCGGCCGCATCGCCGGTGATATGTCGTCGTTCGCAGAGCAGGGACACCGGCTCGTAGCCTGCATCGAGGGCCACACGGATGACCTTGGGGCTCTCGGCAATGAAGAGTCCTTTCTCGGGGTCGAGGGTGTTTCGCAGTTGTGCTTCGGTTAACTGGCCGAAGACCTCCACGCCCGGGTCACACAGAGAGGTTATTTCTTTTATCATAAAGGTCACACAGAAATCACGGAAATCACAGAAATTTTATCTCACACAGATCTCACAGATAACACAGATAATTTACTGTGATTCACGGTATTTGCCTTCGTCCTTATCATCGAGCATGGAGAGGTAGGACTGGTAGCGGCTCTCGGCAATATAATGGTCCTCGAGGGCCTTGAGCACGGCACAGCCCGGTTCGTGGGTGTGGGTGCAGTTAGAGAAGCGGCAGTCCTTGGAGAAATGGAAGATCTCCTTGAAATAGCCGGTAATCTCCTCGGGCTCCATGTCGAAGGTGCCGAAGCCCTTGATGCCTGGAGTGTCGATGATATAAGAGGAAAGAGGAGAGTGGAAAGTGGAAGGAGGAGTGTTCAAAGAGGAAGGAGGAAGGTGGAAAGAGGAAAGAGGATAGTTAAGAGGTATCATTTCGGAGAAGGTGGTGGTGTGCATGCCCATGTTATGGGCATCGGAGAGCTCGGCGGTGCGGAGGTTGACGCCTGGCACGAGACGGTTGATGAGGGTGGACTTCCCCACCCCACTATTGCCGCTGAGTACGGTGATCTTGTTTTCAAGCAGCGGACGGAGGTCGTCGATGCCCTGTCCCGTCTCAGCGGAGATCTGCCGACACTCGTAGCCGATGGTCTCGTAGAGGTTGACCATCGCCTCCTGATAACGTCGTTCATCCTCGTCGAGCAGGTCGGTCTTATTGAAGATGAGCACTACTGGCACGTGGTAGGCCTCGGCCGACGCCAGGAAGCGGTCGATGAACGTGGTGCTGGTCTGCGGGTTGGCCACAGTGACCACCAGGAAGGCCTGATCTACATTGGCCGCAATGATATGGCTCTGCTTGGAGAGGTTGATGCTCTTGCGGATGATGTAGTTGCGGCGATCCTCGATAGACGAGATAAAGCCCCCATCAAACTCTACCCTGTCGCCCACGGCCACAGGGTTAGTAGAGCGAATGCCCTTCAGTCGGAAATTTCCCTTTATCTTACAATCAAACAGTTGGCCATCGTCTGCTTGGACGGTGTACCAACTGCCTGTGTTTTTTACGACAAGACCTTTCAATTAATTGAGAGTTGAGAATGGAGAATTGAGAATGGAGAATTAGACTGTCATAATCTCCTTGTTCTTTGCCTCGATGAGCACATCCAGTTTCTTGATGTACTTGTCGTGCAGCTTCTGCAGCTGATCCTCGGCATCCTTCTCGTTATCCTCGGAGAGACCGTCCTTGATGGCCTTCTTCAGCTTCTCCTTGATGTCGCCACGAACGTTGCGTACCTCGACCTTGGCCTTCTCGGCAATCTTGTTGCACTGCTTCACCAGGTCGCGACGGCGCTCCTCGGTGGGCTGCGGGATGGCCAGACGGATGACCTCACCATTGTTTTCGGGCGTGATGCCTACGTCGCTATCCATGATAGCCTTTTCAATATCACGAATCTGCTTCTTGTCCCAAGGCTTGATGGCGATGGTACGAGCATCAGGGCAGTTGACCGTTGCCACCTGGTTGAGGGGCACGCGGCTACCATAGGATTCCACACGGACGCCATCGAGGATGGCAACATTAGCTCGGCCGGCACGGATGCGGTTCAGCTCCTCTTCCAGGAACATGGCAGCCATCTCCATGCGTTCCTCAGCCTGCTGTAAAGTCTCTTTTACGTCTATCATAATTATTACGTTTAGTTGATTCTGCTGACAAATTTAGTACTTTTATTTGAATTGTACAACAAAATACAGAGTTTTTTACAAAAAAAAGCAAGGCAAAGGCGCTTTTTACCAAATTATTTCATATCTTTGCACCAAAATGTTAAGCTTATGAAAACAATGAGAACCCTTTTGACTCTTCTTGCACTCGTGTTTAGCGTCAGTGGTTTTTCAGACAACTACAAATATCTAGCCATCAGTCAGACCAATAACGAGACACAGTATGAGTTGAGTCAAATTCAGAAGATAACCTTCGACAGCAACGACATGATCATGACGTTGACTAATGGCGGTGAGCTACGCCTACCACTGGCCTCACTGCAGAAATTGTTCTTTTCGAACGGCAGTGTCGATGCCATCACAACGACTAAGAACGACCTGTCGACTGTGAAGGTGAAGGATGGACAGCTCCATGTAGAGGTGGCCGATGGCGAACACCTTATTATTTATAATATGAAGGGCGAGGCCGTGTTCAGCGCCTCGAAGCCCACAACAAGTATCATCGACAACCTGCCTAAAGGCATCTATATCGTCAAGACCGGTCATAAGAGTCAGAAGATTATCAAATAGCCTAAGACATGGTATTTGTATTGCTGTTCCTTTTCATAGCGTTTGCTGCACCAGTCCATGCTCAGACCACGGAGACGCCGGAGGTTCCTGTCAAGGAATATACCGAAGAGAATCCGTTGGTGTATGAGGATGCCTGGGACCTGTGGCCTTACGTCTTCCTGAATGAGAACGGCGAGCCTGTGGGTTATAATATCGACCTGCTGAGGCTCATCTTCAATGAGCTGGACATACCCTACCGTGTAAAACTAAAACCCACACAGGATGCCCTGAACGACCTGAAGGCCAGACGTGCCGACCTGATGTGCGGCATGGATGCCCATTTCCATAATGAATATGCACAGTATGGCAAGAGCGTCATCCAGATCTTCACCCATAGTGTGGTGCATAGGAAGGACGAGCCCGTGGTTATCAAGACTATTGACGACCTGGCCAACCATCGTGTGCTGGTGCATGGCGGCAGCTTCAGTCACCACCTGATGCAAGAGCGTGGATGGGGAAAGAATGCCATTCCCTATAACGATATGCAGGAGGCTGTGCAGTATGTTCACAACCATGCCGGCAGTCAGATTGTGTGGAACACACTGTCGCTGAAGTGGTTGATTCATAAGTTCAACTACGAAGACCTGGAGCTGACACCTGTGAACGTCCCCCATGGCGACTATAAGTTCATGTCGAACGACCCGCGTCTGCTGGAGCAGATGGACAGCGTGTTTGCCTGGCTGAACTCTACAGGCCGCCTGCAGCCCATCCAGAACAAATGGTTCTACCCTGAACATAAAGAAACAGGTATTCCCTCGTGGGTATGGACTGTTGCCATAGTGATGATAGTGCTGATTATCATCTCCCTGATTTTCTACATCTCCTACCGGTTGTATGAGCGGAAGGTCACCATGGACTTACAACGCACCATCACCCGTCTGACGCTTATTCTGAATACAAGTAAGGTGCATGTATGGCTGTTTGACATTGCCAAGCGCACCGTCACCAGCATCAATTCGGAAGGCAAGCAGAGGACTTTTCCGCTGTCGCCCAACTTCACACAGTACTACCTGGTACCCGAGGACTATGAACAGCTATGCAAGCTTATCGACGAGATAGCCCATCAGAAGAAGGAACGCGAGAACCTTGAAGTGCATGTGACCAAGGGAGACAGCAAGGACATATACACCTTCTCGGTAGACTTCTCGGTGTTGCGGCGCAACAAGAACGGAGAGGCCACACATATCATTGGTGCCACCAGGAACATCACGGAAAACAGACTGCGTCAGCAACAGCAAAAAGACAGTATGTTGCGCTATCGCCATATCTTCAACACAGCCATGGTCGATAATGTGTCGTACGACGAACATGGCTTTATCAATGACATGTGCGAGAAGGCCGCCAAGGCTATCCCTGGTGGTGTAGAGCGTGTTATTGATGCACATATCTCGGTGAAGGACGTGTTAGGCGATCCCAATCTGTCGATTGATGATATGGAGTACACCTACCTGACACAGATTTACAAGTCACCAGACGACCCCAGACCCTTGAACCGCTTCCTGCAACGTGACGAGCTCTACTACGAGTTGCAGCTGTTGCCCGTGCGTGATGATGACGGAAAACTGTTGGCTGTCTACGGTACAGGCCGTGATGTTACGGAGATTGCAAAGTCGTATTCCCGTCTGCAGAAGAACATTGTTCAGATGGAGGAAGCCACGAACGAGCTGAAAGACTATATCCGCAACATCGACTATGTGATGAAGAACGGTGGTGTGCGCATTGTGAACTATTCTCCCGACACCCATATGCTGACCATCTATAGCGAGATTGGTCGTGTGCAGCAAAGGCTGACGCAGACCCGCTTGCTGTCGCTGGCCGCTGAGGAGTCGAAGAAGATAGCCCAGCGTCTGCTGAACAGCATGGACACCCAGACGCAACTGCCCGTGAAGGCTGCCGTCAAGTCAATACTGCGGGTGAAGGGGCAGAAACGACTCTACCTGTATTTCTCGTTCGTGCCGGTCTTTAATGACAAGGGCGCGGTGAAATACTATTTCGGTATGTGCCGTGATATTAGCGACATAAAAGCCACCGAGGAGCAGCTGGCCCACGAGACGGTGAAAGCTCAGGAGGTGGAGACAGTGAAGAATGCCTTCCTTCGCAACATGAGTTTCGAGATTCGTACCCCGCTGACCTCTGTGGTGGGCTTTGCTGAGCTCTTTGACATGGAGCATAGCGCCGAGGACGAACGGTTCTTTATCGAGGAGATCAAGAACAACTCTCGCAGCCTGCTCACCTTGGTCAACAACATCCTGTTCCTCTCGCGTCTCGATGCCGGCATGATTGAGTTGAAGACCATGCCCATCGACTTTGCCGGTGTGTTCGAGGGTCGCTGTCAGTCCGTCTGGACACAACACCAGCAGCCTGGCGTGGATTATATTATCAACTCCCCCTATGAGCGTCTGGTGCTGGATATTGACCTGACAAACTTGTCTGTAGTCATTGACAATATCATCACCAATGCCGTACAGCAAACCACGAAAGGCTCTGTCCGAGCCAGCTATGACTATAATGGTGAAGACCTGACGGTGACCATTCAAGATACAGGTCGCGGCATTCCCGAGGATCAGATTGAGCATATCTTCGGACGTTTTGTCACCACTGGCAGCGGTAGTAGCGGACTCGGTCTGGCTATCTGTCAGGAGGTGGTGAAGTTGATGGGCGGTAGGATTCGTCTGAAGTCCGAGTTTGGAAAGGGTACCATCGTGTGGATTACCATACCATGCATCTGTAGGGAGATGGTGAGGAAGTGAAAGGTGAAAAGTGAAAGGTGAAAGGTGAAAAGTGAAAGGTGAAAGGTGAAAGGTGAAAGGTGAAGGGTGAAGGGTGAAAGGTGACGGGAGGATAGACCAAAGGGCCCCGAAGGGGTCAAATAACCTAGCATAGGGGCTTGCCCCTATGACAGATAAGAGAAATGAATATGAGCATAAATATATATAGGTACGGAAGTGGAAAGAGGCTAATAGCGGTGCTATTATCCCTGCTGTCCTTTGCGACTGTCCCTGCCTCAAATAACTTCGGATATACAGAGGAACATCCGCTGGTTATGGTATGTGACTGGGACTTCCGCCCCTATGAGTTTATTGACAGCGAGGGACAACCCAGCGGCTATAATATCGATGTACTCGACCTTATATTCGACAAGCTTGACATTCCCCACGTCTTTGTGATGCAGGAATGGCATACGGCCACCGATATGTTCAGGAACCACGAGGCCGACCTGATTCACATGCTCTACACCTTCTATCAGGAAGCCCCTTACGTGACCACCCATAAGTTTATCAACTACTACAACGTAAAGGTGGCACGCCGTAGCACGACACCTGCCTTGAACAAGATTAGCGACCTTCGATACAGAGACACACTACTGTTGAAGAAAGACGACTATGCTGCCACGGTCTTTTCAAAACGTGATCATTTACCCTTTAAGATTGAATATCACTCGCCCAAGGACGCTCTGACGGGCATCAGTCAAGGCAGATACAAATATTTCATTTGGGGCGAAGTAGCACTCAACAATAAGATTCAGGAGCTGGGACTTGACAGCATCGCCCTCGATGATATCGACATCCCCACAGGTGAGCTGCGTATCATTGGCTATAACAAAGAACTGATTGACATCATCGACGACCAGTACACCCGACTGGAACAGGCCGGCGACCTGCAGAAGATCTACGACCACTGGTTCCATCCGGAACTGGAGCACGATGATGCCTCGCCAGTGGCACTATTGATTGTGGCCGGACTCCTTCTGGTTACTATCATCGTGGTGATGCTTACCCGTTTGGTGAGAAAAAGGGTGAACGACAGCGTGAGAGAGAGTGCCGACCTGAAGCAGATGATGGTTCAGGTGCTGAACATGGGCGACTACTTCGTGGTAGAGTGGGACTTCAAGAGCAATATGCTCCGCAACAAATACGGCAAGCTGTTACCTGACGAAGGCATGAGACCAGAGGAATTCCTGAAGCACATGCCACATGATGAGGCAGAACGCCTTCACGCTTTCAACTCCCAACTGGCTATGGGCACGTTGGATCACTTCGACATGCACCTCAGCTTCAACTACGGCACTCCTGAACAGCCTATATGGAGGAACTACTATGGCAACGGTGTCATCGAGAAGCATCATGATAAACCGCAATATATTGTCTATACCATCAAAGACACCACCGACGAGGTTAATGAGGAGCGGCTTATCAAGAATGACATGAACAAATACAAGCAGATGTTCGACACCAACCTCATTGCCATGTCGTTCTATAATGCTGACGGTGTATTGCTCGACATCAACAAGAAGATGCGTGAGCTCTGTGAGATTTTAGATGATGACGATCAGTATTTCCATAAGAGCATACTCTTCAGCTTCCCGAACCTCAAGGGTGTCTATATGCCTGGTTCAAGAGAGGTCATGTATGTCTGCCAGCATCTTAATGAGCCACTGTTGGGCATCAATAAATATATTGAGTTCCGTGTTCGTCCCGTGATAAACGATGATGACGAACTGGTCTATTATATCGTTACCAGCCGCGACATCACCGCTGAGCGCAACATGTATCTGGAACAACGTAAACACGACCAGCGACTCCAGACCATCAACGATACCATCAAACACTACGAGATTCAGCTCAGCTACCTGTTGGAGGAGAGTCTGATGTATATCTGGAGCTACCGTCCGGCGGAGAATGTCATCAACATCACTCGTACCCCAGGACAAACGGAGTTCACGGAGACTATGGAGGAATATATAGAGACCATCCGCCCCGATGCACGTCAGCAGGCCATGACAGAGGTGCAGAGTGCTATGCAGCAGGGCAAGTCATATACGGTCATCCTGCCTTTCGACAGGACACCGCTCGACAAGGAACCCACCTGGTATTCCGTCTCAGGCATACCCATCTTCAACAAGGATGGTCAACTCGTAGAATATTTCGGACTCTCGAGAAATATCACCAGTTTGATGGAGGCCCAGGAAAAGCTGCGTGTTGAGACAGCCCGCGCCGAGGACTCCGGACGACTGAAAGCTGCCTTCCTGGCCAATATGACGCATGAGATCAGAACACCGCTGAATGCTATCGTGGGTTTCTCAGACCTTCTGCCAATGGTAGAGGATGCCGCCGACAAGCAGGAGTTCATGCGTATTATCCGCAACAACTGCGACATGCTCCTCAGACTAATTAACGATATTCTCGAGGCTTCGAATATCGAGTCACGTCCCTTGGCCATTGAGCCTGCCGACGTGGACTTCGCCCAAGCCTTCGATGATATCTGTCAGACGCTGGAACAGCGTGTGCAGGAGCCTGGCGTACAATTTATCAAGGAAAACCCCTACTCCACCTTCAATGCCTATCTCGACAAGGGACGTATCCAGCAGGTCATCACCAACTTTGTGACCAACGCTGTGAAATACACCCATCAAGGACATATCAAGGTGGGCTATAGACAAGAGGACAAGAATCTCTACATCTATTGTGAAGACACGGGTGCCGGCATTCCCAAGGAGAAGCAGGCGATGGTGTTTGAACGCTTTGTCAAGCTGAACGACTTTGTGCAGGGCACTGGTCTTGGACTGAGCATCTGCAAGAGCATTGCCGAGCGCTGTGGCGGTAGTATCGGTGTGGAGAGCGATGGTGAAGGAAAAGGTTCTACCTTCTGGATCCGTATTCCTTTTGAGAAGAGTGAACAACCTACGGTCAACCAGTAAAAAAACACCACTATGCAGATTAGTAAGTACATGCTTGCCAACGAACGTGACGCCTTGTGGGGTCTCACCGTCACCACCATCGGTTACGAGGAGATAGGTCCTAACGACCCCTACCCTACACGAGGTCATGCTGACGGCTATTACTTCGAGTTGCAGAAAGGACGTGTGCTGCCCGAGTATCAGCTCCTATATATTATAGAAGGTGAAGGTGTGTTTCATAGCAGGAATGTGAAAGAAGCCCCACTGAAGGAAGGCGATTTCTTCCTGCTCTTCCCTGGCGAGTGGCACAGCTATCACCCCACCGGCAAGCAAGGCTGGAAGAAATACTGGATAGGATTCAAGGGACAGAATATCGACGACCGTGTGAGGGCGCAGTTCCTGTCGCCCACCAAACCCATCTATCATGTGGGCTATTCGGCGGAGATCGTGGCCCTTTACAAGCAGGCTTATGCCGCCGCCTTGGAGGAGGCCGCCTACTCACAGCAGTTGATGGCAGGCATCGTGAATCATCTGATTGGCATGATGTATTCGCTGGAACGTAATATCCAACTGAAGAGTCGTAACCAGACCCATGTCGAGATGATTAGTAAGGCCAGACTCCGCATCCGTGAGTCGCTGGAGAGTCCGTTGACCATCCAGCAGGTGGCAGAAGAGATGGGCGTGAGCTACTCTAATTTCCGTAAGCTGTTCAAGGAGCATACGGGACTCTCACCAGCCACCTACCAGCAAGACCTGCGTCTGCAGCGTGCCAAGGAGCTGTTGAGCACCACCGATATGAGTATAAAGGAAATAGCCTACCGACTCGACTTCGAGTCGCCAGACTATTTCTCTGCAAAGTTCAAACTCAAGACGGGCCGGAAGCCCAGTGAGATGAGAAATCAATAGAAGAGTTTCTCTACCCAGTAGCAACCGATACCGGCCAGATAGCCCACGAAGGCTATCCATGTTATCTTCTTCAGGTACCAACCGAAGGATATCTTTTCCAATCCCATCACGACTACGCCAGCGGCCGAACCAATAATCAACATGGAGCCGCCCACGCCAGCACAGTAGGCAAGCAGTTGCCAGAAGATACCGTCGATGGCCATAGCGCCTTCGGGAGCCACAGGATACATACCCATACAGCCAGCCACCAGAGGCACGTTGTCGACGATGGACGACAGCACACCTATGATGCCATTGATGAGGTAGTAGTTGCCGGCAAAGGCTTCGTTGAGTCCCTCACCCATGGCTGTCAGCACACCAATCTCCTGCAGTACAGCCACTGCCATGAGGATACCCAGGAAGAACATGATGGTGGAGAGGTCTATCTTTGAGAGCAGGTCGGTGACACGTTTTGCCATCGTGTCGTCCTCACTTGTCTGCTGCATACGATGGAACACCTCCGTTGCGGTCCACAGCACACCCAGCACCAGCAGGATGCCCATGAACGGCGGCATGTGGGTCAGCGTCTTGAAGACAGGAACGAAGATCAGACCACCGACGCCCAGAGCGAAGATTATCTTACGCTGGTTCTTGGTGAATGCCGACACCTCGTTGACCTTCAGGTTCTGTTCTTTGTCAAACTTTCCTTTCAGTGAGAGGCTCAGGATAAGTGCCGGAATCACCATGGACACGAGCGACGGGATGAATATCTCGGTCAGCACGCCCTGTGTGGTGATAACGCCCTTGATCCACAGCATGATGGTGGTCACGTCGCCGATGGGCGAGAAAGCGCCACCCGAGTTGGCTGCGATGATGATAAGACCTGCATAGATCAGACGCTCCTCGCGGCTCCGCACCAGTTTGCGCAGCACCATAATCATCACAATCGATGTGGTGAGGTTGTCGAGGATGGCCGACAGGAAGAACGTCATGAAAGCCACACGCCACATCAGTTTCCGCTTAGAGCGCGTCTTGATGGCGTCACGCACAAAGTTGAAACCACCGTTTGAGTCAACAATCTCCACGATGGTCATGGCACCCATGAGGAAGAACAGCGTCTCGCCTGCATCGCCCAGATGGTGCTGGATGCGAGATGAGACATAGGCGACACCATCGGCCACCTCAGGGAAGAATCCCTGCACGCCCACCATCAGCAAAGTCCAGCATCCCACGCACATCAGTAGTGCGATGGCCGCCTTGTTGATTTCGAGCACACTTTCCAAGGCAATGCACAGATAGCCCAACACGAAAAGTGCAATAATCAATACTGTCAATGTCATCTTTTTACCTTATTATATTATCTTGTTTCAATTTGGCTGCAAAGGTACACATTTTCCACGTAACCTCCAAAACAAACTACCAAAAACCTCGGTCTAAATATCAAATTGTCATGTCCTATACAAGGATTTTGTCGTACCTTTGCCAGCAAATATTTCATAACCTAGAAAACAAGCATTATCGGATATGCAAGACAAGTCATATTTCTTTGCCATAGACCTGGGGGCTACCAGTGGACGCACCATCATCGGTCATATCGTAGACGGCAAGCTGCAACAACAGGAGGTGACACGATTTGCCAACAACCTGATTGTGCAAGGCGGTCACTACTATTGGGATATCCACGCCCTGTATTTCGAGATGATACGCGGACTGAAAGAGGTGGCCAGCAGGGGGTTGGACATCACCTCGATAGGTATCGACACCTGGGGTGTGGACTTTGTATGCATCGGTGATGACGGTGCCATCCTAAGGAATCCAAGGGCTTATCGTGACCCGATTACCTTTGAGGCGATGGACGACTACCTGAAGACTGTCATTTCAAAAAAAGAGGTATATGACATAACAGGTATCCAGTTCATGAACTTCAACAGCCTTTTCCAGCTCTATGCCATGCGGAAAGAGAACAACTCGGCCCTAAAACATGCTGCCAAGATACTGTTTGTGCCCGATGCGCTGAGCTGGATGCTGACGGGCGAGATGGTATGCGAATATACCATTGCCTCGACATCGCAGATGCTCGACCCCAGGACAAAACAGTTGGACGAACGACTGTTGGCTTCAGTAGGGCTGACAAGAGAGGCGTTTGGAAGGATGGTGATGCCAGGAACGAAGATTGGTGTGCTGACCGAGGAGGTGCAGCAGTTGACGGGGCTGGGTGCTGTACCTGTGATTGCCGTCGCCGGACATGACACTGGGTCGGCAGTGGCTGCGGTGCCCGCCAAGGATGAGCAGTTTGCTTATCTGAGCAGTGGCACGTGGAGTCTGATGGGCATTGAGACCCAAGATGCCATCATCAACGACCTGAGCTACGAACGAAATTTCACCAATGAGGGGGGCATCGAAGGCACCACACGTTTCCTGAAGAACATCTGTGGCATGTGGCTCTACGAGCGTTGCCGACTGGAATGGCCAGAAGAGGTGCGCCGTCTCTCCCACCCCGAACTGCAGGGCAGTGCCATGAACGTAGAACCCTTCCGCAGCCTCATCAACCCCGACGATGCGCTCTTTGCGGCACCCACAAGTATGATTGAGGCTATCCAGCAGTACTGCCGTCAAACCAATCAGCCTGTGCCCGAGACACCGGCTGAGATCTGTCGTTGTATCTTTGATTCGCTGGCATTGCGGTATAGGCAGGTGTTTGAATGGTTGCAGGAGTTCAGGGGCTCGACAACGGAATCGTCGAGCACAGTGAGTGTGCTGCATATCATTGGCGGCGGCAGTCTGAATAAGTACCTCAACCAGTTTACGGCCAACTCCACCGGTGCCACCGTGCTGGCTGGTCCGCAGGAATGCACCGCCATCGGCAATATCATGCTACAAGCTCAGGCCGCCGGTATGGTGAAGGATATCTGGGAGATGCGTCAGATCATCGCCAACTCGACAGAGCTGGTTAGGTACGAGCCCCAGGACAAAGAGATTTGGGATGCGGCCTATAAGAAATTCTTAACAATCACTTCGAGATAACGAAATATTGTAATAACGAGATAACGTAATAACGAAATAACGAACTACACAATATAAAAAAAATGAAAGCAAATCTTATTGAACAGGCTTATGCCGTAGCTAAAGACCGCTATGCAGCCATTGGCGTCAATACCGACGCAGTATTAGAGCAGCTCCAGAAGCAGCAGATCTCCCTGCATTGCTGGCAGACCGACGATGTGGTGGGCTTCGAACGTAACGAGGCCCTGAGCGGTGGTATCCAGACCACAGGTAACTACCCCGGTCGTGCCCGGAATATTGACGAGGTGCGTCAGGACATCGAGTTTGTGAAGACCCTGCTGGGTGGCAACCATCGTCTGAACCTGCACGAGATCTATGGTGACTTCGGCGGACAGTTCGTTGACCGTGACGAGGTGGAAGTGAAGCATTTCCAGAGCTGGATTGACTGGGCTAAAGAGAACAATATGAAACTGGACTTCAACAGCACATCGTTCTCGCATCCCAAGAGTGGCAACCTCACCCTAAGCAACCCCGACAAGAGCATCCGTGACTTCTGGATTGAGCATACCAAGCGTTGCCGTCGTATTGCCGATGCCATGGGTAAGGCTCAGGGCGACCCCTGTATCATGAATATCTGGGTGCACGACGGTTCGAAGGATGTGCCTGTACAGCGTAAGAAGTATCGTGAGATTCTGGCTGCCTCGCTCGACGAGATTATGGCAGAGAAACTTGACGGCGTGAAGAACTGCTTCGAGGCCAAGTTGTTTGGTATCGGTCTGGAGAGCTATACCGTAGGCTCTCATGATTTCTATACTGCCTACTGTGCTACCCGCAAACAGATGTACACGCTGGATACTGGTCATTATGAGCAGACAGAGAACGTCAGCGACTTCGTTTCTACTCTCTTGATGTATGTGCCGGAGCTGATGCTGCATGTAAGTCGTCCCGTACGTTGGGACTCTGACCATGTGACCATCATGAACGACCAGACCCTCGACCTGTTCAAGGAGCTGGTGCGCTGCGATGCCTTGGACCGTGCCCATGTGGGACTCGACTATTTCGATGCTTCCATCAACCGTATTGGAGCATATATAATAGGTTCGCGTGCGACTCAAAAGTGCATTCTCCAAGCTCTGTTGGAGCCAAAGGAGCTGTTGCGTCAGTATGAGGACAACGGTCAGTATTTCGAGCGTCTGGCCTTGATGGAAGAGGCGAAAAGTCTGCCCTTCGGTGCTGTATATGATTACTTTAACCTGAAGAACAATGTGCCTGTGGGTGAGGAATATATCGCCTGCATACAACAGTACGAGAAGGACGTGACGTCGAAAAGATAAATTGGCGTCATATCGACATAACGTTATAACGAAAGAAGACAATGGGAAAATCCAGTTCTTTAAAGAGCACACTGGCTGTGTCTCTGAATAATTACCTCGACGCAGGCGCCATCGTGGCGGGGTCGAGCGGCATCACGCTATGGCAAAACTATCTGGGACTGAGCGAGATGCATCTGGGATGGCTCAACGCTCTGAGTGCCAACGCCATGGGTGCTGCCATTGGAGCCATCATTGGTGGTTTCCTAGCAGATAAGTTCGGACGTAAGTTCATCTTCACCTATAACCTGCTGGTCTATATGCTGGGCATGCTGATTGTGATGTTCTCCTTCAGCTATCCCATGTTGCTGGGCGGTTTCCTGGTAACAGGCATCTCGGTAGGTATCGGTGTACCTGCTTCGTGGACCTATATCTCAGAATCGTCGGAAGTGAACAACCGAGGTCGTAACATCTGCATCTCACAGATGTCATGGGGTGTCGGTCCCATGCTCATTCTGTTCTTCGGTATGCTCTTTGCCCCCGGTGGCTATCTCTATGCCCCAGTGGAATCGCTGGCTCACGCCGTTATTGGCGCCGAGGCTGCCCAGGCAGCCGTTGAGGTATTCTCGTCACGTGTGGTGTTCTTCACCCTCTTTGTCGTAGCCCTCGTGGCATGGACGCTGCAACGTCAGCTCGACGAGAGTGCGGAGTTTACAGACCAGAAGGCCAGCGACAAGAGCAGCGGTATCGTGGAGAATATCAAGATGCTGTTTACTAATAAGGTGGCTGTACGTTCGGTCATTTTCCTGGCAACCATCTATCTGACGTGGAACCTCGTGGCCTCGGTGATGGGTTTCTTCATGCCCCATGTCTATGAGACCGCAGGTGGCCTGAGTAATGAGACCGCCAACATGCTGAGCTGTGTCAGCTGGGTGTTCGTGGTCATCACCACCTTTATCATCTCATTCTATGTCGACAAGGTGGCTCACCGTTTTTTCTATATCTTCGGACTCGCAGCAGCACTGACAGCCTGGATTCTGGTGATTGGCGGCACGGTGACGAGCATCGCTGGCATCTGGGTGTTTACCATCCTGTGGGGCCTCAACAATGGTAGTTCGGTACAGGTGTTCTATGCCCTCTGGGGCTCGGAGCTCTTCCCTGCCAAGTTCCGTGCTGGTGCCCAAGGCCTGATGTTCTTCATCGTTCGTGGTCTGTCGGCTGTCTGGGGACTCGTATTCACCTTTATCTATGGTGAGAATGGTGAGGGTTTCACGCTGGCAGCCTATTGCATGGTGGCACTGCTGGTGATCTCGTTGGTAGTGGGCCTTATCGGTATGCCAAACACCCGTGGACGGTCGTTAAACGACATCACGAAGGAGCGATATGGGGAAATTTATTAATTTTTTAACAAAACATTTGGACTTTTCAAAAAAAAGCATTAACTTTGCCCCAAATTGCTAACAAACTAAAAAACAAGAATTATTATGAAGATCAGAATCTTACTTTCTGCATTGGCAATCATGTTTGCCATGAATGTTTCCGCTCAGGAGACAAAAGACTATCCCCACGCATTTGTTGGTGTGCAGGGTGGCGTGATGAGAGCATTCAATGGTGAGGGTATCGATCGTAAATGGAATCCGATGGCTGCCATTTCTTTGGGCTACAACTTCACCAATGTTTTCGGACTGCGTTTGCAGGCTAACGGAAGCACTTGGAACGCTAAGTTGGACGACGGTTCAGAATATAAGAGCAAGGCTGCCAATATCGATCTCGATATGATGTTCAACCTTTCTAACCTGTTCTTCCCCAACCAGAGGAACTTCGTGAACGTCATCGCCATTGCCGGTGCACCCTTCAACCTGGCTATCCCCCATGCCTGGGTAGACAACTATACCTATGCCAACTGCGAGGGAACTGACCGTTGGAACAAAGCCTGGAAGGCCGGTGGTATGATTGATTTCAATATATCAAAGAACTGGGGTTTCAACTTGGAGGCTGGTGCCAACTATATCACTCAGAAGACCAGCGGCTACGACTATAACAAATGGTGGCCATACGCTATGGCCGGCGTTACCTTCAAGTTTGGACATAAGAAGGTGAAGAGCGAACCCGCTCCTGTCATTGAGCCCGTTGAGGAGCCCAAACAGCCCGAGGTAGCACCTGCAAAGCCTTATGTTGAGCCCAAGCCCGAGCCAAAGCCCGAGCCAAAGCCCGTGGTGAAGCAGCCCGTGAAGATTACTGAGAACATCTTCTTTGACCTGGGTAAGGCCGAGATCAAGCCCGAGCAGGCTTCGAAGATTGACGATATCGTGAAGTGGGCCAACCAGAACCCCAATGCCAGCATCCTGTTGACAGGTTATGCTGACAAAGAGACTGGTAATGCCAATGTGAACATGAAGATTGCCAAGCAGCGTGCTGATGCCGTGAAGGCAGCCTTGATTGCCAAGGGTATTGATGCCAGCCGTCTGACCACCGATGCCAAGGGTGACACCGAGCAGCCCTTCAGCAATAACGACGACAATCGTGCCGTGATTGCCTTAGGCGAGGGTAAGTAATCCCTTTTCACTATACGAAACCATCCAAAAGGGCGGTCGCAAATTATTGCGTCGCCCTTTTTTTTGTCAACGGAATGATGTTTTTCTTGGTAGTGAAAAATAATTTGATTAACTTTGCACGCAAATTTAGAACATAACAGAACGGAGATGAAGATTTTACTCTTAGGAAGTGGCGGCCGTGAGCACGCCCTGGCTTGGAAAATTGCTCAGAGTGAGCGAGTGGAGAAACTGTTTATTGCTCCTGGCAATGCAGGCACATCAAACTGTGGTGAGCGCTCGACCTCTGGTCGCTCTGCCATTGCAGAGAACGTTAACATGAAGGCTGACGATTTTGAAGCCATCAAGCAGTTTGTGGTAGAAAAAGGCATCGACATGGTGGTGGTGGGACCGGAAGACCCGCTGGTAAAGGGTATCTACGATGACCTGAAAGCCGATGTCCGCACCAAGAACGTGCCCGTGATTGGTCCGTCGAAAGCTGGTGCTGTGTTGGAAGGCTCAAAGGATTTTGCCAAGGGCTTCATGCAGCGTCATCATATTCCCACAGCCCGTTATGAGACCTTTGATGGCGAACACCTACAGGAAGGTCTGGCTTTTCTGGAGACCTTAGAGGCCCCCTATGTGCTGAAGGCCGACGGCCTGTGTGCCGGCAAGGGCGTGCTGATACTCCCCACGCTCGACGAAGCCAAGAAGGAACTGAAGGAGATGCTGGGTGGCATGTTCGGCAATGCCAGCAGTCGCGTGGTCATCGAAGAGTTCCTTTGCGGTATTGAGTGCTCAGTCTTCGTGCTGACCGACGGCGACCACTATAAGATTCTGCCCGAAGCCAAGGACTACAAGCGTATTGGCGAGGGCGACACCGGCCTGAACACTGGCGGCATGGGTAGCGTCAGTCCTGTACCTTTTGCCACGAAGGAGTGGATGCAGAAGGTGGATGACCGCATCATCCGTCCTACCGTGGAGGGCTTAAAGGCAGAAGGCATTGATTATAAAGGTTTTATCTTCTTCGGTCTCATCAACGTGAAGGGCGAGCCTATGGTGATTGAGTACAACTGTCGTATGGGTGACCCTGAGACGGAGAGCGTGATGTTGCGTCTGAAGAGCGACATTGTGGACCTGTTTGAGGGTGTAGCCGAGGGCAATCTGGATCAGCGTAGCATTGCGTTCGACGAGCGTGCAGCCGTTTGTGTAATGCTGGTCAGCGGCGGTTATCCGCAGGAATATAAGAAGGGCTATCCTATCACTGGCATCGATCAGGTCAACGGCTCTGTGGTCTTCCATGCCGGCACGGCGCTGAAGGACGGTGAGGTGGTGACCAATGGTGGTCGCGTCATCGCGGTCTCTTCTTACGGTAAAGATAAGGAGGAAGCCTTGAAGAAATCGTTTACCGAAGCTCAGAAGATTAAGTTCACAGACCAATATTTCCGCAGAGACATCGGTAAGGATCTTTGAAAGGTGAAAGGTGAAAGGTGAAAGGTGAAGGCTGCGATTAAGCGAGAACAATGGCAAGTTTACTTGACCATTGTCGAGCGAGAGCAGACTAGACCGAAGGTCAAAGGTGAAGGGATAAGGTGAAGCGACTTCAGAACAGGATAGCAGAGAGTGGTATTATCCTGCCAGTGGCGGCAGTCTATACTGTCTTGATATGGTTACTGGCCGGTCTGGTCACTCATAACTGGTGGCCTCAGTTGGTATGTCTTACTGCTTCAGCCTATCTGTTTGTGGAAATCAGCAACAGCAACGCACTGATAAGGGTACGCAGTCGCATGGTGACTACCACCTTTCTCATCCTGACATGCCTGTATCCCGAAGCATTCGCCTCGTTATCTGGCGGTTTCACTCAACTGGCATTCATCGTTTCCATCCTACTGCTGTTCAACACCTATCAAGATAGACTATCGACAGGAAAGACCTTTTACGCCTTCCTGTGCATCGGCCTTTGTAGTCTGAAATTTGTTCATATTCTGTTTCTGGCACCTGTATTCTGGCTGCTGATGGAGACGCAGTTACAGTCGCTCAGTCTGCGCACGCTCTCTGCCTCTATCATTGGCCTGATCACCCCTTATTGGTTTTTGTCACTGTGGTTCATCTACATTCAGGACTTCACCTTGGTATGGCAGCATTTTGCGCTATTGGGGACTTTTGAGTTTCCTTACGACTATACACAGATTACACCTAACCAACTGCTGGTTTATTGTTTTTTGCTGATACTGTCGGTATCAGGCATCATTCATTTCTGGCGCAACAGCTTTGAAGACAAAATCCGCATCCGTATGCTCTTTGGGTTCTTTACACTGATTATGCTGCTG
>Ga0310786_10000412_pt1 | contig 69464 bp, 59 predicted proteins | sample AusTroGonzalo_MG_FD_203881 | JGI IMG/M metagenome (GOLD analysis project Ga0310786, IMG submission 203881) | Bovine rumen microbial communities from tropical cattle in Woodstock, Queensland, Australia - Gonzalo_03 (v2) (version 2) | ecosystem: Host-associated > Mammals > Digestive system >... | reverse complement strand
ACCATTTTAATACGCGTGGATTATTAAATGATAACATTAGTTGAACTTGTTGACTGATTCTGGTGATGCGTTTAATTTTTCGCATCACAACATCGATATTATCAATTGATAATCCGGAATCGATTTCATCCAATACAACGAATACATCACTCTCGGAAACATGTTTGTATTCATTGTATAGATGATCCAATAAATCCATGATAGAAAATATCACGGATTGTCCTTCTGATATCAAGCGAGCATCCCATTTCAATTTATTAAAGACGGGATCATATGTTTGATCGATGGTTCGGGGTTCTGCGTTCTTGAAATTATCTACTGAATTCCGATATGCGAAGAATGTTGTGCCGATTCCTTTCGTAATGTTTACCGTAACATCATTAGATTTACGAAATCCACGATCAATGATTGATTGAAGCAATGTTGATTTTCCCGCACCATTTGGACCAAATAAAGGAATCACATTGCTTGTGAATTGTGTCAGATCAATCTTATCAAAGAATAGAATCTTCGATGTGCGGGTTTCTGGATTGATTGTTATTGATTCAACCATAAATTACCTCCAAACTTCGATGTTGACATTTCCATTTTCAACATCAGTTGCATACAAACGAATCCATTCAACTCTACCAAGGCGTGGTTCGGTGACGAGTGATTCATCTAACACGTATTGTACACGAATCCAGAATGGATTTGGTTTTAGCACTTCGAGAATGATTCCGGTTATTGTTTGGACTTTATGTTTCCGGAACAATTCTTTGTGATAAATGTCGGAGAATTCGCTTGGTGATTTCTCATCAAACGATTCTGAAAATGTGATTCTTACCGCGCATCCCCGTTTGAAAAATGTTGGATTGAATGCGGGCGTTGGGATTAACAGTTGAAGTTCATTCTTCTTCGTCATCATTATTTTCCTCCTCTTTCATTAATTGATTCTGGATTTCCTCCAGAGTTTCATTCGGATTCGGCGGTGCAGGTAAATTGAGCATTGCTGATAATGCACCGGTAAACATACCGACAATCCATGCGAATTTCATTTTGTCATCGGGTTTTGTCGGTGTAACAACCGGTGCGACTTCGAACATGGGTTTGTTATCGTACCGAGGATCATCGAAACACGCAATGTAATCCACGGTCGGAATCACCGTTTCCGATTCTTCCAAATTATTCACACACATGCGAACGACTTTATTCGAAGTTCGATATATTGTGAACTGTAATGTTGCATCAATTTTACCCGTAATCGGGTCCATCTCAGGTTCTTCCGATTTCCGTGTAAAGATTGCAGCATATGTCGCCGGATCTCCATCTGGTGATTTGATATCACCGTAATTGATATCAATGAGATTCGGACGAATTCCGGACCTCACCAACACAGAAGCACATGACATAATCAATGTGTGGAATGCTTCCTCTTTCAGATGTTCGATTGTTTCGAAATGATACATAATGAATTCCTCCTGATAATTTGATTTGAATACTGTGATTGTATTCACATTAATAATATATCTGTATTTAATAAAAAAATAATGGGGGATTTCTCCCCCATTACATCATCTATCATCTGACATTAGAAAGTCGGTTGGTAATGTTTCTCGCATAATTGGTTTGATGATCTCGGAGATCTGCTGCAATACTCCTTTCAATCCATCGAACACAGTATTTTCTTCATCCGTAATATCTTCATCATCAGGTGTCGGTACTTCAATAGCACATTCGAATTCATCTTCATCATTAAATCCGAAATGAACTTTCAAACCATAATGATTTGCATTTCGAAATCCAATGACAATATCGTATTCTTCATCACCATATTTCCACAGACCTAATGATGACATTACAAATGTGGAAGGTTTGTCATCATCAACATGCCGTTTAATCGTGATAAAGATTGAATCAATCAACTCGCGCTCTTCTAATACTTCGGAATCATTTCCGATTTCATAATGCATGGATTTGATCCGTTCTAATTGATCATGCTGAACAAATGTGACGCATGTCTCTTCATCAAATTCTTCTGGATGTTCGCCTTTATCAATTAAAGCCGCAATCCGTTTTGCAATCTCCGTATGAACCATCCGTACATAGGATTCATAATCATTGCGAGAAATTTTGTACATGACCATATATCAAACCTCCGGTTTCTTTTCTTTGTTGATCTGATTTTCATAATCAGCAAGTTTCTCTTCTGCATCAATTCCATATTTATCGCGAATATATGAAATTAATGCTGGTAATGGTTGTGCTGCTGATTCGGAAATATTATGCTCAACAACTTCATCGACGGTTAACATCAAATCATCTTCGTCCACGATTTCTGATAATTGGAATTTGATGTTTGGATTTGTTGTCGAATTCATGATACCGCGATATGTTTCCATATCCTGTGCAGTAGATTGAATGTGGAAACGATGTGGTGTTGTGATATCATTTGCAATGTATTCTCTTAATTGTTCTGGATTTGATATTTCGATTGTCTTGAATTCCATTGCAAATGGATTCGGATATGTCTCTACTTCATATTTGTCATTACATAAAAAGAATACATTCGGTTCGTCTTCGCCATATTGCCATTGTAACCATGGTCCTGTGTAATACACATTATTCCCAAAGTCAGTGAATCCATGATAATGTCCAAATACACAAATGTCAGAAATGTTTCCTAATAAATCTGCAGAATGTACAATCTCATACTTTGCAGATTTACATGGATTCTTTGTTGTAGATGCGATAGGACCATGTCCAACAATCAAATCATAATGTTTATTGTTAAAGAATTCTTCATAGGATATATCACCATATTCTTGTGGGAGAAATAGCACATGTTTTCCATTGAACAATGCGAACTCGGAAACATGTTCAATGTAAAATACTTCCACGTTATCAATCTTTTCTAACAATGGAATGTATATCTCGTATTGTCCCTGATCATGTGTATATGTTCCATGAACGAAATATACCGGAACATGTGTCTTTCCATTTCTCCCACAGAAATTACATGCAAGATTCAAAATAAAGAATGTCGCAAATTTCATTTCATCGATTGACATTTTATGATCAAACAAATCTCCTGCAACAAATATTGCATGACATTCTTCTTTGTGTTTCTTTATAATTCCCAGAAATTCATTTAATGATTTCTTAAAATCATCTTTTGGTAATTTTACTCCAAGATGAACATCAGCTAAAAATGCGTACAAATCAATCACCCTCTGTCTGCTGTAATGGCATTCGATATATTGGTTCCTGGATGAATATGGTTTTAATCCCGTATCGTTTGCATATATCAAACTCGGTTAAACAACCTTTAGATTCCATCCATCCTGGAAGAAAAATACATACATCAGCATCTGCCAATAGCATGATAGAATGTCCCAACATCTTGACACGATTTCCAATGATCTCATCTGGCTTGGTGAAACTATCGATGAATTCAACATCCGCATATTCTGGTAGTTGCATCTTAATCATATTGATATTGAATTCCCGTCGCTTCAGAATGTCTTCATCAGATAGACCGTTCATTGGTTGTGATATGAATATCTTCATATCGAATCACTCCTTTCAGAATAAAAATATATTTACGGAGAATTATAAAAATGGTGGGCCGAAGCCCACCATTCATCATGTCTTCTTCTCATCAATGCGTTTGTCATTTTTCCAAGGTTTATCAATGAATATTGCAACGGATTTATATTTTGGAAATTGATCAATCAGCCAATTCAATTCCAATGGTTTTTCTCTTCCACCAAAATATGCAACATCAATCTGATTGTGATAATGTGTGATTTCTGATGCATAATATTTATGACTCCCATGAATATGACCATGAATATTTAATTTGTTTTGATTGTCTTGTGGACGATGTGTGAATAGAATATCTTTCCAGATAAATTTCGGAGTGATATAATCGAATCCATGAGAGATATACCATTTATCATCAAACAGATCATTGTTACCACGAATCATGATTTTGATTCCAGGAATCTGTTGTAACATGGATGTGATCTCATCTTTCTTTTCAACTTCACCATCACAAATGTCTCCAAGAAAAATCAACAAATCATCATGGTTAATTTTGGATTGGCAATTCTTGATGATTGTTTTTGCTTGCGGTCTTGTGAAAAATGTCTTAGTATCTTTATCGTATTTAATCAAATGCCAATCTGTCATCAAATAAATGTGACGACCGGATTCCAATGTTCGATCAATCAAGTTTGCAATCATTGACGATTTCTTCGGATCCGCATCTAATATTTGTTGATTGATTTTATCTTCTTTTTTACGAGAATATTCCTGAATGATTTGTTCAAACTTGTTCATGTGTTTCTCACCTCACAAATAGATTATGTTTACCATTTTTGTGAAAAAAGAAAGAGGGGCATAAAGCCCCTCTTAAATCAAAATGGTTCCACCAAGAACTCATATGCACCTTTGATATCATAAATCGGAATACCCTTTGCTTTCGCTTTCTCTGTTTTTGCTGATGTGAATTTTTCATCCGGAACAACGACAGCAACACAATCATTTGACCATCCTCCGACTTCATAGCCTGATTCAACCAATGCTTGTGTTAGATCAGCATCACGTGTTCCAGTCATACAAATCTTTCCATTGCGTGCAGCTTGATAATTTGTTTGTTTTAATTTTGATGGAATCCACGATAGAATTGATTTGATGTCATCCTGATTCTTGAGATATCCATCAATGATTCGTTGCAGTTTCAACGTACCAACGGTTGGAATATATCCGATTGTCATAATGAATTCTGGGAAAGATCCATTAATCATGGAATCAACCAATTGTTGTTCATTAACATATGACAGAATTTGTTTCCATGTTTTCTCATCGGTATCATTGAATGGTAATGCTCCCAAGAATCTGGGAAGTGTTGCATCTGTTAATGCTTTCGAAACAGATTCCAACATATTATGGAATGATTGACTTCCGAATCCATCCAATCGTTGAATCGCATCATCCCAATTCCGAAGATGATACAGATCTTCAATCTTTTGAACGAATCCTTCATCATACAATCTGGTGATAACGCCTTTGCCAAGACCAACCATTTTCATCTTTTCAGCATGACGAATAATCGCACCCAGTCTCAATCCTTTGCATTCTGGATTAGAACATCTGACCAATCGATATGATAGATAATCCAATTTTGCACCACAAATCGGACACTTCTGTGGAACCGGAATTGGATAGTCTCCATCATGATACGATTCCAGAAAATATGGGACGATGTTATACATGATACGAACAGTATCATCATGCCGCAATTGCATGTCGACAACGCGTTGTAATGTTGATAATGTCACATGATCAACGGTCACTGTATCAAACTTGACTGGTTCTAATATTGCGACAGGTGTGATTCTACCTTGTTTTCCAAATTGATATTCGATCGATTTTAGTTTGGTCTCTTGCACATTATACAAAATCTTGATTGCGATTTCTTGATCCGGTCTGGTATACACAACATCATGTATGATATCGCATAATGATGGAACCACACCATCAATCGAATATGTTTGATCGAATATCTTTACCGTTGCACCATCTTCCAATCGTGCATTGATAAACGATTCAATTCCAGCATAATCCGCACAAATGGTGAACAGACATGTTCCAGAATCACAGAATGATTTCGGAATATATTGTTTTCCATTGATGTATCCGCGTAATGGAATCAATGAAACATATTTCGCCAATTCCAGTTGTCTGGATGTAATTGCTGCAGCAACAACATCTCTTGGACGTTTGTATACCGTATGCAGTTCAGATCCATAAAAAATCTCATGTGAGATAATCGCTTCAAACTTCATCGCAGTCGTACCGGGAATGATGATTCGTTTGATTGATTCAATCTGTTGAACAAATAAGTCTGTCACATCAACGGATGTTCCGTCATCATAATCTCCTCTGGTAAAGAATCGATTGCTTGCACAATCTAATGCAACCGAACATCCATCGAACTTCGGTTGCAAACAGATATCACCATTCCATTGTTTAGACTCGACCAAATCTTTATATGTCTTTTGACCTGGACGCATCGGAACTCTGACACCATATGTCTTTGGAAGTGTTCCTACAATGTCATTGACAGATGCTGATTGTGATTGTCTTAAGAACGGTCGTGCAGATTCGCCACCATGTTCTTTCAAATATTCTTCTAATAATCGATCATATTCTTCATCTGATATCAATGGATTGCCAATCGAATATGCATGAATATATCGATCAAGTTCTTCTTTTGTGATTGACATAATTTACATCCTTTCAAATAAAATGAATGATGGGGCGCATATGCGCCCCATCCCATTATAGTCCGAAGAATTTCGGCCCAATGATTTGTGAAGTTGGTGGTTCCTGCAATGCATCTGTTCGATGTGCTGCCCATGGCGACATCGAATCAAGTGCTGAGATATTTGGATCCACATCGAAGTTTACCGGAAATGGCTGACCGGTTCCCGTGGGAAAATGTCCTTTTTCCATATCCTCTAAAATCGCTGAGAAATCCGTTGTTGCTGAATAATTGTGTGCCGGCGTCATGATTACCGACTGACCAGATGTGAAAATATCCATAAACACATCCCTCCTTCACAGCAATCATATATATCTTTAATTACTGAAAATTATACATTGGGGTTAGGTGTCGATCTTGGTCCGAACATATTTAGTTCATCAGCCAATCTAGCACGCGCTTCAGCTTGCTTTGCATCATAATCTTTTTTGGCTTCAGGTGTTTTTGCAGCATCATGTTGTTTCATTTCATCGATTGCAGTCTGATTAATTTTCATCAATTGATTCAGATCTGCACTTAATGCATTGACGAATGCCTTTGCACCCTTAATACATGCTTTCATTCCATTAATCGCATCACGATATGCAGAAGTATTCAGTTGTTGATCTTTTACATTTTGGAATCCATCAAGCACTTCATTCTCGTATTCAAGAATCTTCTTCCATCTTGCAGACTGGTCTTCCAAGAAATTATAAACATTAAATGACCGATATTCACCTGTTGCAGAATCATATTTTCCAGACAACATTTTTCCATTGACATTAGCACTATTATTTGTACCAAAGCACAATTTGTCCAGCATTTGTGAAGTTGATTCGTCAATCACATATTTGATTTGTTGAAGATTTGTGCGCTCAATGATTGCGATTCCTTTTTGAATATTATCAAATCGCAATGCGCCGAGCTCATTAAGACTGTCTTTGGATATATCCGATGTCTCATAATGACCCACTACTTGTTTACTACATAATGCAGTGAGATGTGTGATAATATCTGAATATTTTTTCAATGAATCAGCATCGATATAACCAGTTGAAGCACTTTTCGGATTGAAGAAATAGAACTTGACACCGTCTTGGAACAATGCTTTCCATGTACGTCCATTCACATCGTGAATCGTCTTGTACTTCTTCTTGATATCCTTGATCTTCTTCAAGAAATTACCGAATTTCCGAATGATTGTACCAAGCATATTCAGAACAAAACCGAGCGCTTTCTTCAATGCACCAATGATTCCTTTCGGACCCTGGTTCCAGTTTCCACGATTTATATCACTTGCAGCCGGACCGGAGACATCTTCCATGTAGAATGATTCCATGAATACGTTAACTGCTTTGGATGTCTTCGTAGGATCATACGTCTCAGATTCCAATACAGTCATCAGTTCATCGAAATTTCTTGAGAAGAAATTCATTGCCATCTCAACAGTTGTCATGTCTTCCTTGAGTTCATCGATGTCAATGTCATCATCGTCTTCAGAAACAGAACCACGGATGTGGAATTTATCGACAGCAGTACTCATTGCAGTTGCTTCATCCATGCCCATCGCAAGAAGTTCTTCATACTCCTTCTTGACATCAGGATCCTTCGGTTCATATTTCTCACCGGTAATTTCTGATTTAGCAAAGAGCAGTTGCTCCATGTGGAATCTTTCTTCATTTGCAATATCCGCATACAGACGACGAAGAACATCAATATTGGTATCCTTTGCACCATCCATATATTCATTCATTGCATCTGCTTCAGAAGCCATCAACTTCATCAGAATTTCAATTTCCTTCGGATCATATTCATTCTGAACATCTGATGTATCAGAACCAAATGTACCGAGATCAACGTTGGAAACATCATAATCCGATTCATCGTCGTCATCATCGGTTTCGATTTTCTTGGTGACAGTTTTTGTTGTTTCTTTTTCTTCAACGGTTGTGTCATCGTCAGAATCGGAATCATCGTCTTGTTCACTAAGATCGATATCACCAACAGTAATAGTTTCGTCATTTCCTTCTAGGACAAATCTCGAAGGTTTCATTGGTACATACGCCTCCTTTGTAGGTTTAAATGGTTTTGCCGTTCCATCGTAAATCATTTTTGCATGAGTATAGATCCATTTCATAAATTCTTGAATTGGAGTTCCATAATCAATTTTTTCATTAGTATAATCCCACACACCAAAATTGATTTGTTTTTTGTTATCAGCATCAGCAGCACATTCTGCAACATATTGGAATATTTCATTCAACGTATCAAATGTACGGCGACGCATATGTCCCCATTCATCTGTAACACGTTTGAATGCTTGTTCGATATAAATGAATTTACCTTCATATGGAACAACACAAATTGTGTGTGTATTGATTGGTTTGTTGTTTGTCGTTGTAAACGACATAAAGTATTTTTTGTATGTTACTCCATATGATTTGAGGTAGTTCGCTTCATACTCGACCATGTCATAGCAGTTCCCTCCACCAACTTCATCAACCTCTTGTGCTGAATGGAAAACCCAGTATTTATTATAGTCTGCATCTGATACATTTCCAGTCATCAAACGACCATTGCGAATCAATCCATATTTGAATTTCTCCAAATCATTGCAAAGATCATCAACAACTTTTTCTGGAGAATAATCAAACTTGGTTGCTTTTGTCAATACTCTCGGTTTGACAACCCAATGCCATTTGTATGTGAAATAATTGCGAGTGTCCCTTTCGCCTTTTGATGTAGGGACAACAGATTTCCGTTTCGCATTGGATACCTGATCAACGCGAATAACACCGTATAGTTTCATCCGCACTGGTTCCGTAATCCATACTTCACGAGTAACATTTGCATCGTACACCAATTTGTTCTTGACGAGTTCTTTGTTGGTTTTATGCTTGTATTCCTTCCAAGGTTTCTCCGGAATGTAAACATAAAGCTTATCAAACTGATCTGGATTATGGCGTGGAAGATTGACTGTAATACCGTTAAGACAACCTTCGATTGATGTCGAGAAACAAATACGTGGAGTTGTGTTGTCCTCGAAACCAGTCTCTTCAGGATTATATGGATCCAGATAATCTGGAACACGCGGTTTCCATACTTGGCCATCAGCATATTTATCAGGTGTCACATGGAAAACCAAATTATCGGAGAACGGATTTACACCATTCTTGATATCTTGGAAAGCACCTTCTTGGACAAAACCTGATCTTACAATTTTTCCTTCAGAAAATATTTTGTTCTGATAACCAAACACGTTGCACCCAATAAGGCCAGTCACGTCGGTATAGTCGATAATAATTAATTTTGATCGAGATGCATCATGAACTGAATGTTTGACAGCGAAATCGAGTAGATCTTCAATAGAATTGAATGCTCTGATATAACCCATCTCTTTTGCCAGTTTTTTGGATGAGCCTTCGATATACAGATAGTTTCCGTCAATTATTGCAACACATATTGCATGTGTTGCTGCATCTTTACCAAGATCGGTTTTATCAATTTCATTGTGGTATGATATATGAAATTTCTTGAATGGGACATCATATTGCCTTAAATAAGCAGCCTCCCATTCAACGAAATCATAGCAAACACCACCGCCAATATTAATGAATTCCGTTGGAGATAAACAATGCCATTTCTCGTTATAATCTTGCCCCGTTGGATTCGTGATCAGTTTACCATGATAAGCGACACCATACTCAGATTTTCTCAATACGGATATCATTTCACCAAAGTCGATATATTGAGGATGGTTGATGTGTGTTGTCTCATTATATGGTTTTATTTTTGATTTAAATTCTTTCCAAGATTTTGCAATGACTTTATTGTCGATACTATTCACAAGTTCACCAGTTGCTGTTTTGAAATAAATAGGACGATCATCAAAATCACCAACACAGATTGCAATGTTTTTGATTTGATTTTTTTCAAGAATTTGTAATTTCTTTTCCCAATCACCATCCCGTGTTAATTTTTTCGCATCCGGATGTTCGTACGGAAAATCATCTCTAAGATATATCTCAGCCAAATCGTCAACATTGTAAAACCATATCTCACTGAAGCCTTTGATTGTTGATGTATAGCAATCGCCACGATTGATCGTTTTCAAAAATGTGATCAGTTCGGCTGGAAGCAGCTGCATAATCTTTTTCTCACATGCATTGATAAATTTATCGCGTCCTATTCGATTCACAACCATTTCCCGTGTTCCAGAAAACATTTCGTCCGAATGATCGTACGTGATAGTGATGGGACCAACTTGTTCTGGAGAAACTATTTGTGCACGGAATTTTTGTCCATCTAAAGTAATATTCACACGAATATGTGTTGACGGTTTGTCACAGCTTGAATCGAAGATGATATAAGCTTCGTGATCGGATACGAGCTCACCAAATGACGGTGGATATAATGCTAACTCACCATAACTGGTATGATCAAAGTCATTAATTACATCCAATGCATCTGTATAATCCCCATCACCCCAACCTTGTGCATTTGCTTTTCTAACAAGTGCTTCTTCAGCTTCTTTTTCAAAACCTTTCTTTTTACAAAATGGAACCACCAGATCATCACTAATTGTGTTCAAGAAGCCTATATCACTTATGAATTCGAACATCAGCTCTTCATCGACAGACATATTGTCCGGACATTTAAATGGATATGTGAAATCATTTCCTCTGGAGACTTGCCATGTTTGTTCCTGAATTGTGTAAACGAATCCTTCTTGGACTGGTGTCGCTTTTGGCTGGGTTGTTTTCGTTTGATCCAAACGCATCACCAATCCACCATGATCATTTTCTTGAGACACCACAAATCCAAGCGATTCGTATAGTTTCTTTGCACGAGGATTTGATTTCATAACCTGTAATAGAATTTTGTCATGCTCCGAAATATCATTCTTGATGATTTCGGTACCGATACCATGGCTTCGATATTCTGGTTTGATATAGATGTGTGCAAGATACCACCAATCTCGTTTACCTTCGCGAACACCCCAATAGTTTGTCGCATATGCCTGATATACACCGACATCATCGTTATCAACAACAATGATTTTTGTATGTCCGAGACTATCTTTTGCATCTTGTTTGATGTATCGCTGAACCTTTGGATCGTTCTTATTTTCTTCAACGGTCTCGAGTTCAGAATAATAAACGAAGTCTAAATCGGATTCTTTTGCAGGACGCATTTTGTACGTTGGTGAACCATTGTATTCATCCATAAATGACTCCTGAATCAATGATTTGTCAATAAAGCTTTCGGTGAATAATTCACGATACGGCCCATGTTGATAAACCCACTTCAATTTTGCAGGAACATATCGATTTGTCCAATCTTTTAGAACAGACATCACAAGTATTCCGACTGATTGGATATCTTCGAGAGCTTTTCGATCTTCCGGTGTTGTAATTTTATATGGAAGATTTTTGACTTTCAGAAGCGGAGTCGTTTCATATACATTTTTTGCAGTATCATGAATGTCATTTAAAAAGTTTATCAATTCTTCGTGATTAAACGTGAAAGATCCTTCATGAATCTTTTTTCTATCCTCTGGTAATTTGTCAAAATCTTCGATAACCCAAATGATACCACGTGTTCTTATCATTGTTTCATCCAGAAGATCCCGCCATACTTCGGGTGCTGATACATCCAGATCCCAGTTGTCATCAGCACCAACATCAAACATATCAATGGATTTTATATTCCATGAACTTTCCGGAATGGATGCCCAATAATAATATAATTTTGACATTGCAAACAATAGTTTGTTTGTCAATTTTGTTGTAAATGTACCATCCTCTTCATCAATTTCCCAATAATCATGATTGTCTGTTGACGATTCCTGAACAGGTTTCTCACCAGAAGTAACCCACTCATGATCTTTCAAATATTGCTCATCTTCGTCACAAAGCATTCCATGTTCTCTCATATATGGGATATCTTTTGATTCATCCCACGGAACCAACATCGACATTGCATTCATGCGATTCAGTAAAATGATATTCAACTGACGATCATCTAACCGACATACATATGAATCAGAATAATCAATATCACCGAAGTATTCACCAAATGTTTTTATATCCGTGATTGGTGAACATACACCCTGTTGTGGATCCAGAATATGCGGAACATTGGTCGTTAACAACATGAACTCATGTCCACCAGTTCCATTCTTCCATTTCACATGAACATAGAATCGCGCATTTGGTTGAGCCATGATCCAATCGTTCAATTCATTAAATGAACTAAATTGTTTCCTATCTGGATTCATAACAATTTCTTCGCCACATACATCGAATGCAGGATCACGCGGTGAATAGATTGGACGCGGAAGAATATTATTTCCACGGAAGTTTGCTTCTGCACACCATACACACAGTTGACAATTTTGATTGCCTGTTGGTGGTTTTTGATCAGCAACATATTTTGCATGAATGCGACTTGCAATGTTATGTGCCATCGTCAACACATCAGTCTGTGCTTCATTTGAATTCGACAAACCCTTCGCACGTTTCATTAGTTCGTCTTCCTCATAGTATGGCGCCAATGTATGAGGTGGCGCATTTCCAATACTGGTTCCATCTGACATTGGTGGAACCTGTTCTTGCGCTAACACTTTTACCTTCTTCCAACCAGAAGTATCTAGATTATATTTTCTGGCACGACTTAGAATCTTTCGTGCCAACGGTTTCTTATCTGCACCCTGGGCGTATCCAACTTTTCGTGCAGCATCTTCTACATGCGCTGCATCGTTCAGTGGGAATTTTCTTTTATCCGGAATTCCGAATTCGGAAGCCGGTAACTTGTTCCGATCTTTGGTGGATAATTTAGCCACGTATAGCAGCTCCTTTCTGAATAAAGTTACTGAAACGTTTGATGTCTACTATATTGAAATCTGGTATATATATTATTAATATGAACAGGATGAAAAATGCCTGTATCATAAAATAAAGGAGGTCATTATCATGAAGAAAGATAATGACAATCTGTTCCATGAACAGATTGAGTGCTATAAAAATGCACTCATTAAACTGAAGGAGCGAATGGTGCTCCTGGATCAGCGGGGCGATCAAATCGTAGCACAGATCCATGCGATCACGGGCGAAGACATGGACGCCTGTGATCCAAAAACCCTCACTGTTTCCCAACAGTGGGAATTAGCGATTCTCTTCGCCAAGGCGAAAGCCAACAGCGAAGAGATCGAGAATTGTTATAGAAAGGCGATGGCCATCACCAAGATGGTCAACGCCATGATCGAATTGAATTCATGAATAAGGTGCCAGGATGATCGTCATATCAACCGATTGGCACTTTGTCAAATACGACAAGGTGTCAAATCGAATCAGCATGAATCCTGATATCGATTCCTGGATCAACGCTGTGAATCAAGCGTTGAAGCCAGGTGACACCTGGATTTATCTTGGGGACCTCATCGATTCGGAGATCGATGAAGAGGCAGCCGAATACCTCTCATTGATCAACGGGGTCCGCGCAACGAAAAAGATTCTGTTGCGCGGAAATAACGATCGGAAACCCGATGCGTTTTATCAATCGTTTTTCGATGAGGTTGGATTCGTGTATGTCGATAACGACACGAACACGGTCCTATCCCATTGCCCCGTGCGGAACCGGCATGGATTTGTTAATGTCCATGGCCACATCCATCACGGGCAACCCGGTTATGGGGATGCTGGTGCATTCTGGAAGATGTACAGCATAACTCCAGATGCTGGGTATGTCAACGCATTCTCGTGGCAGCCACAACCTGTATCGCTGGCAGAGCTTCTGCAGCGTGATCGGGTTGCAGATATCGCGGTAGCACCACGGTATTCAAAACCAAAGCCGTATACAATACAGCTTATTGATGCGGCATCGAGAATGTTTGACGAGATGTGTGCTGCTCAAACAGAGGATGACTGTTGGGATTAACAGCAATCTCATCCAGAAACGGAGGCAAATATGAACAACATTACGAGAATCAAAAAGGCGGTTAACAACCGCCGCGCAACGGGCGATAAGTATTTCGCCCCCATGAATAATCTGGCCTGGGACTTCTGGTCCCAGGCAGATAGCGTGAAAGTCGCTGCGTGTTACCGCAGCGACTTTCTGCATGCATTTCTGCTCGCCGTGTGCGAGCAGACTGCATACCAGTATGCAGAAGAGAAATACTGGTACCCACAGATCGCTGACGCTGTCAGCGATCCTGAGCTCGCTGTCGACTTGTTCGACAGCGTGATGACCGCGATGGTTCCGGCCATGCCGGGCCGTCGCCAGGTCAACGCAATGTTCAAGGCGGTGCGCAAGCACCGCTGAGAACACAGAGAGAATGGGGGCGCTCACGCGCCCCCACCTTCTTTTTTTTGTTTTATTCGTATACGCGTTCTTTCCGAATGACCAAGACATCATGATGTCCAGATTTCGAAATGCCTTTCATTTTTTGGATATTACCTTCGCGAAATACATTCCCGTTATCCAGTTTTGAATAATGCTCCAACAACCATTGGTCCATTGCTGCTTGTGATGAAAATATCTTGAGACGAAGTTGATCTCTTTCCAGACTGGAAGATTCCTTTCCTTCTCGATTGATTACAAGAAGATGAACGCATTTTTCATATCCCATGATTACTTGCTCCTTCTACAAATGAAATTGTATGTCGGCTGTGGTTGATCAAAGAACCAGTGTCGAATATAATCATCCAACAGAATTGCGATTGCCGACAATGGAATCCAATAGAGCAAAGTATGATGCAAGCATATTTGCCCATATAGATTTAAGTAGCGGTTTGAATAGTCCCAGATATTCAATCCCATTTGTATATTCAGAATATATCCGGATACGAATTCCAATGCTGTGATGACAAAACATCCAATGAGTGTTTGTACTTCGAACAGCATTGTCCATGTATACCATTCATTCAATAATCCGATAATGACGAAACACATCCCACCCACAACAATCATGGATGGATGTGAGAATCCACGCGCAAAAATTTCAATCATGAAATAGATGAAACCACCAATCATGAACAATGTTCCCTCACGTGCCAGAAACTGTTTGATCTTCGTCAGTATCGTCGGGGGTTGGTTCGATGTCTTCATCGGCATCTGGTTCGTCACTTTCATCACCTTCTTCATCAGGATCTTCTTCGGGTACACCGGAGAAATGTGCGGCGTCAAAATCAATTGTGTCAACCGTTTCCGTACAATCAACCGGATCAAGAATATTCGAATAATTCTCAATCGGATCATCGAATATATGAACAAGATACGGTGTTGGATCCAAACCACCAATCATTTCTTGCACATGTTCCATGTATGGAGAACCCAACGTGTCACCATATTGGAATTCCGCAATTGCAGTTGGGTCCGTCATGTCATTGATTTTTGCTTTCATGAAATTGTGATATGTGGTATGGAATGTAATCCATCGAATTGCAAGTGTCGCAATCTGGATAATTTCCGTTGCGGTAAAGATCCGACACAATTCTCCATCTGCATGATATGGGATTTGTTCAATACCACCTTGCGCCATCATCGATAGATTCGTCAGATTCATTTGATCTTCCGGTGACAATGAGAAATGTTCACCGTTCACGTCAATGCCGTATTCAATGACCTGATTACAGATGGCTCTCATATTCGCAAGCTTCGTTGATTTGACATGTGCAAGCTTCTCTGCGGCATCCGATTTCAAAATGAATTGACCGTTGATATACTGGTAATGAAGAATGTGACGGAGTATTTCATCCGTCACATCTTCTTTTTTGATTTGATAAAAGTTGGGTGTTCCATATGGAATCGTTCCAACCAGAATGAATTGAACAATGTCGTGATTATTATTGATTCGAATAAGCATATCAGACCTCCATTATTGAATACCGATTAAAACAACACGCTTGGATCCGGACCATGAGCCACGTGTAACATCAATTACAATACCTTGACCAATGCTTGTTGGGTGTCGCATCAATGCTGCGGCCGAGGACAAATCCGAAATACCTTTCGGAACGTAATATTGTGTCGTAATATCCGAACAAAACAGTTGCCATGGAATCACAATATTTGTCCATTCATCAATACTGTTTGCAGTACCCGTTTGAATACACATAATCAACATTGAAAATGACTGCCAATCATAATCGGTATTGGTTATTGCGTATTGAAGTGGAATCGCAGGATCTGGTACAGTTGAGGATGAAACAGTTCCATCAAACAGCGTTGTCCCATTACTCAGAATTCTAGAATTCTTAGATGTGAATCCAGACGGTAATGACGCGGAACCAGCTGCACCATTGTTTGTTGTTAATTCCCATTGACCACTGATGACACCTTTTCGGTCATGTTCATCAAGTAATGTGAATGTGTAACCGGAATATCTACGATTGGATTTCGCCCAAATCTCAATGGTTGTACTTGTATTTGACACGCTCTTGTATAGCAAAACAACATCTGACAAGAACAGTTGTGGTGATTTATACAGCCATGTCAATTCAGCAGATGAGAACACCTTTGAACCATTTGTACGGAGATGGCATTGTGCAATACCGAATTTTTTATCAACATCACCGCTATAGTTTGCTGCCACAATGAATGTTGCCGTTCTGTCTGTACTGGCTGCACCTGTTGTCAATGAAGCAACCTTTTGCCATGGTGTAGATGTTACGGTGGATGTATCATCATAGAAGTTCGCACGTTGTTCGATGTGAACGATACCAGAAGCATGTTTCGGGAATGTCCATGTACAGTTGGCAGTCAATGTATTCTGATTAATTGTACCGGTGTAAGAACCCTCTTTCAGAACAAATGCACCGGTAGTTGTTAGATTGCCGGATGATGGATTAAGTGTGACAGCACTGGACTTTCTAGCACCTTCTGTACGAGTAGTATTGTCGGCGGTATTTGAAAATAATACTTCATAGTTTGCATCTGTTGATGTTGCTGTTTGTGTAACATTCGCATCCGATGCAGATATTGTCAATACTTTTGTTGTTGAATCTGTTGAGAATGATACATTGGAACCATTTGTCATTTTCGACTTCATGTATTGCCACAGTGCCAATACAGAACGACGATGATATGTTGTGGTTGTTGTACCACCATTCACGTATTGTGAAACATAGAAATCGTTATCGACAGGAATCAATGTACCTTCGCTAAGTAGATTGATCATTTCATTCGTATCCGCTTGGGTTTTCAGAGCAATCGTTCCACTTTCATTCGGAAAATAGATTGTTCGATACGCGGTTAATGTCGTTGGCAATACCTGAACATAGTCAGCACCAGAACCAAACAACAGAAGCGACCCACGCATGTTTCCGGTATCATCAAGAGTTTTGTTGTTACCGAGACGCAAACTTGCAACACCCGGTGTTTTTGGTGATGCTGTTGTATCACCATCATATGTTGCATAACGAATACCATCATTTCCACGAATGTAGTTGGTGCTTTGTTTATCCACCATGAATGGCACATAATATGTCTTTTGTGTTGTTGGTGTTGTTCCATCACCATGGGTTTCTGTAACAGTGATTGTACCATTCAAAGAACCTTCGAATGTTGTTGCATGCAATACACCGGCTGATGATGTCAGATAAACGCCAGTATCACCAACGGATGTAACAGCCTGTGCGGATGATGTCGGTGTAGTTGTTGTTGCCAACAGATATGCCTTTGATGTCGTTGCAAGTGTAACGTTGACTTTCGTATCGGTATTTGTTGGAGCATACAAATCTGTCGAATCAGCACCCAATGAAACGGTTGCAATCTTTGTTCCGGATGACAATACTTGTGTAACACTCGTGTTTCCTTTGTGAAGAACACCGAAAACTCCATTTTGTGATAATTGTCCACTGTTATCAGCATTCGGAATCGAAACAAAGATTGTTGAATATCCACACGAATTTGTCGTATCATATCCCGTTGAAATATATGTAACACCGGTATGGGCTCTGGAAGACGAGTTGGCTGCACCAATCCAAAAGTTTGACCCACAGAAACTAGAAGCAAACATTGCACTTGAAGAATCTGTTAACCACAAACCAGCATTATTCACAACACATTCGAAATATCCTTTCGTGAATACAGAACCTGTCGATGGTTTCATATACAGATTCGAGGTTCCATATATCTGATCAGTTACAGTAGTAGGATCCGTCGACGGGATTGAACCCGTTGTCCATGTGTGTTTACCCAGTGCAATCGGTCGATAATCCGTTGTTGACGATACAGACTGTTTGACATTTTCATCTGTAAAGACCGCTGTGGCTGGAACATCAGCTCCAACTGTATGATTATTAATCTTACCAGAGAAATTGGTTGCAACAATCTCACCGGCAGTTGTCGACAAATAAACACCTGTATCTGCCAGTGATGTGACAGCCTGATCAGATGATGTTGGTGTTGTTGATGTTGCTAACAGATACGCTTTCGTGGTTGTTGCCAATTTAACATTAACTTTCGTATCTGTATTACCGGAGTCATAGATATTGTAATTTGTATTATCAATCTTGATGGATTTGATTGTTGTTGCACCCGACACGGTAGATGTTGATGCAGTCACAACTGATTTTCCATTTGCTAAATCATATGCTGTTTTTACAGAATTTGCAGTTGCAGCCAATGCCGTTGATGTTGATGAAGTAGAATCTGAAAGTTTCGTGATACCATACACGGATGTTGATGCGGTCGGAACAGTTGATGTTGTGCCGGAACCACCCGCTGTCAATGTCGTGACCCACGTGCTATTTCCAGTTCCACCATATGCACCAGATAATCCATATGTTGTATTTGTCGGAACTGCCCAGCTACCGTCAGCACGCCAAAACTTTGTATTGTATCCATCCTTTGGAGGATTCACGCCAACATATCCAGCTGTACCATTTGCCGAAGATGTTGCACCGACCATCGCTGTCCATGTATTTGTGTTGACACCATAAAATGTCGTCGTGGTATTCCGGATTGTAACAGTACCAATTTGATACGCACCAGTTGCTGTTGATGCAATACTTGCAGATGCAGATGTATTCCCGTCGTGGAGAGCATAGTAGTTTGTCGCACTATCGTTGGTTGCGTTCGGCACAGAAACTCTGATTGTGTCGTAACCGATACTGTTCGCGGAATCATAACCAGATGAAATGAATGTTTGTCCAACATGATGTGCAGTTGCCGCTTGTGACGAACCAATCCACAGATTGTGGCTATTATCCCAAATTGCGGCATATGAATTACCGTCAGTATCGGTTAACTTCAAACCACTTGCAGTTGTCGTGACGATAATTGAACCATCAGTATATAAATCGCCGGTCGTTGGTTTCATGTATAATTTTGACGTGACATACACTTGGTCGGTTGGTGCTGTACTCGGTGCAAGATCGCCCGGAGTTGTGGAATGCGTATAACCGAGAACAATCGGTCTGAAGTCGGATGTTGAAGATGCTGTCTGTGTAACTTTTGTGTCAGTGTTTGTATTGGTTTGACAATATAGATCCGTACCAGTTCCATCGATTGTGATTGTACCAATCTTTGTTCCAGACGTCAAATCTCGTGAAATTGAAACCTTGGAATAGTCGGTTGTTGCCTTTGTGATAATTGTACCAAACGCACCTTTTGCGCAATATTCCAGGTTGGAACTGGTTCCGGAATAACAACCATTCCAGTATGCAATCGAGTTCAATGTTACAAGAGATGCATTTGCTGCGGCACCAGAAGCCCAACCAATTGCACTTTTTGATGTATTATTTTTGACAGTGATTGCAGTCGGAGTTCCAGCATTCAGATATATCGGCAAGTATGTTCCACCAACAGTTGAAGTACCTATCTTATCAACAACACCCCAATAGCTGGACGTTCCATTTGTTTTTAAAACCTGACCGTTTGTACCTGGTCCATATGTTGTACCACCAGCAGTTGTGGGTGCTTGCAATGTTGTCAGTTGTACTGTTCCAGATAATGTCGAATCTGAAACTCGCAAATTACCGGATACAATTGTATCTTTTAATTGTGCCATCTTAACCTCCCCTATCAAGTCTCTCTAAATTCGTTCGCTTGAATAGTTCCCTTCTTTTGTATTTGTGCAATCCCATCTGCTTCAATCAAACCAGCTGTTCGTGTGAACATAACATCATTCTCATTTGGAACCCATGGTGTTACGACCTCACCCTTTTCCAATTTGCAATGTCTGATCGTAAATGTATCAGAACCACCAGATGCGCCGGGATTGACGGTAAAACAATACATGATATATTGTGTATTTGCATCTGGTTTGAATTTCAATTTGAATTGTTGCCACACATTCACAGCAGCAAATGTCGTAGTATACTCACCACCCCGCCAAACCCATGCGTCTGCCGTGCTATAATATGAACGGCCGATTGATAGTTTCGCACCAGACTTCGTACACTTTGCTTCACACGAAAGCATGTAATACGCGGTTGAGTCTAAATCGATATCAGTTGCTTTTCTTTGAAATGCAATACCGAGATTGGAATTTGCATTCAATAAGATAGTATCGGTATCACCGGAAAATGTATGGATACTTGCAGATCCATTGTAATATCGGAATGGTTGAGTCCAATCAGTACTGCCATCTGCAATAAAACTGATTTGTGCACGTTCGATTTCCGTCATTGCAGTTACACGCAATAAATTTTCATTCGGAAATCCTGTCGAAGTGACGATTCCGGTTTTTGTTATATTCGCCATACATCATCCTTCTTTCATTTGATAACCGATGAATGCACCATCGTTTGCAACACTTGCACCGACATTATACAATGCGAGAACATCCTCTGCTGATAGTTCGGTTGCATATGCACGGAAGTCGGATAACTGTCCATTGAAATATGAGGTATAAACACCACCATTATGACGTCCGCCAATAAACAATTTTGTCATATCACCAGCCCAATAGTTCACAGATGATGCTGTTGCCAATACACCGTTTACATATACATTTCGTGTTGTTGCACCAGTCTTTACGACAACAATATGATTCCATTGATTTGCTGTGTAGTTGGTTGTTGTGATATCGATACGGGATCCAGTACCACCATTGGAAGTTCCGACATATGTAATCAATTGATTTGATGACCACCCAATTGCAAGCCCCGTATTTTTATCATGTACTGCGAGTCGATATCCAGATGAAGACACCCAAGATGTTTTCAACCAAATACTGATTGTTTTGGATTCTAATGGCAATGGATCAGCTTCGATATATGCGGAAGTTCCATCGAACACAGCACCAATGTCATGTCGTGCCGATTTGTATGTGGCTGTAATATAACCATTTCGCGTACCATGACGATTGTATCCAGAACTGTCAATAGCCAGATCACTGTAGGAAAAGTTGTCAACTAGCTTGTTTCCGGCGATATAACATCCACCATACGTACTCCATCTGATGTATTCACATGCGAGTAATCTGGTATCTTTTGTTGAAAAATTTCCCGTTTTGAATGTCCAATCCGGAATTGATGTGGGATTTATACCACTCCACGGATAAAAATATGTACTACCAGCTGCTGCTTGACAAATTGCAGTTCCAGCAGGTCTATCTCTACCAGTGTATGCTGCTTTCAATGTGATTGTATTTGTGGTTTTGTCAATGTTTGATTTGTCTGTTTGTGATCCAAATGACAACGAATCCCTGGTATATACGAAATCATCATAAGTATATCCAAATGAATTCTTATAACCAAACACCGCACAAAAATAATAGTGTGTAGTTGTATCAACGCGCCATTTGCTTAAATCGGTGGCATGGACAACTGTATCACCATTCTTCAAGGGTTGACTAAGCGTTGTTGCTGTGTTGAGATCAAATCCAACTCTCGTTTGTTGGTTTGTGATCATCAATTTATCTGCATCATATGGATATATACTAGGATACACATTGCTTGTTCTGCCACTCATCGCTTTGATATATCCACTAATTGTGTATATATGATTTTTACTAATTGGGATGTATGATACTGTCATATTCGCATTATAGAAACTTGCTTTTATTTCAGAATGGTTGGGTGGTATTTCGGTGGTAGAAATGCTGGATGATGTCCAGTTCTCTGTTCCAAGTTCACCAAATCCATTTACAATCAAATTGTCGGTGGATGCAAAATCATCAAGCTTATAATGTAAGATCAAACCTTTTGACAATTCATGGATTTCCGCCATGGAAATTGCATGATCATAAAATCGAACATCATTCAGATACCCATTCAACCAGTTTCCAGATATTGTTGTTGAAGTATTTTGAGTACCACCAATCGCATAGTTTGTTGTTGATACGGTTGTTGGAGTTCCGGTAGTTGTCGTTGATTTATCCAATACACCATTGATGTATAAGAACTTACCAATACCACGTTGGTATACAACACAGATGTGATACCATGTATTTGTTGATAATGATGCTGCCGGTTGCCATCTCTGTCCATCATCAATAAGCCATGCTGTTCCATAATATATGATTGTGAACCCATTCTGATTTACGCCAGTTCGACAAGAAAATAGTGTTTGACCGGCTGTTGTTGTATTTAGTTTCACCCAGCATGCAAACGACCATTCCGTTGTGTCGTTTGATATCGAACTTTGTGTTCCTAATAAATATGATGATGAGCCATTGAATGAATAACACCCACCAATCTTTCCATTTGTATTTGTAGTAACATTTGTCTCAGTTACGTTACTAAGTTCCACACCATAGTTCAACGAATTCTGTTCAAGCGGTAACCACAATCTTAGACTCATCATCAACCCTCCTTACGGAAATACAAAATTCAATGATTGCGTTGTTGAGTTGTATTCTAATCGACAACTTGTACCACCAACAGAAACTGTCTTCGTTGTTAATGCACCGCTGGTCACATACACTTCATTGTCAGAATACGTTTGTGGATTTGCCGCTTGTGATGTTGCACCAATCAGAAAGATCTTGCTGGATGTATCCGTGGATCCAGCTGTATTCAGTGTATCTTTGCTGTAATCATTCATGATCCAGTTTGTGCCATCATATGTGAAGGACAACATAGCACCCGCTATCCACGATGTTGATTCCGCGGTTCCCGGTGCAGTCGTTCCATAACGTTTGATTGCCTTCGCACCGGTTGAGTTCACATTCAATGTCGGATCTGCAACAGTATTTGAGTATGTCATTTTCACGTGTACCGTAACACCCGTAATCAACGTGTCGAATTCCGCAAGTGTTACGGTCTTCGCCGCTGTACCGGCCGCGGTCGAGCAGGTTCCATATAATGTGGAACCCACTAGACCAGTCGTGCCATCAGTACCAGTGATTTTACCAACATATGCCATGCTGTAAAACCTCCAATATATTTATAAATTAAACAGGAACAACCACCGTCTTCGAAGACACAGAAATATTCGGAACACTGATTGCAGTACCAGCAGTTGCTTTTGAAGCAGTCACAGACGATGATGTGAAGTTCTTCGCGGTGAGTGCAGTACCAAGCGTAACCTTCGACACAGTCTCTGTTCCATTTGTAAAGTTCTTTGCAGTGAGTGCAGTACCGAGCGTAACCTTTGATGCTTTGAGCGCAGTACCAAGTGTAACCTTCGATGCCGTCTTCGAAGTTTCGGTGATAGAGTCACCTGTTGTGAATGTCAATACACCACTACTAATTGCCGCTGTGATCATAACTGTCTTTTTTGTTGCAGAATTGAATGTGACATCCGTATTTCCGGTCACATTCGGAATGGTGACTTCGGTATTTCCTGTTACATTCGGAATTGTCACATCAGCAACACTTGATAGTTTTGTAACAGTTTTATCAGATGCGGTAACAACCGGAACGGAAACGTCAGTAACGTCCGATAGTAGTGTTGCAGAGACATCGGCGAAAGTCCAGGTTGGTACCGAAATAGCAGTACCAGCAGATGCAGAACCATATGATGCTGTTTTTATCGGTTCCTTATCATTCATATACCAATGACCGGTAGATGCTGTACCGGGCGTATCTTCAATGTATGTGAATGATACGACTTCTCCCGCGTTCCATGATTCTATTGCATTCGTACCTGGTGCGGTTGTTCCATATCGATAGATTGCTTTTGCACCAGTTGAGTTCACATTCAATGTTGGTGAAGCGACGGTGTTTGAATACGTCATCTTCAAGTGAACTGTAACTCCGTGAATCAAAGCATCGAAGTCAGCCAATGTGCCGACTTTCGCAGCAGTATTTGCCGCGGTTGCACATGTACCAAATAATGTAGAACCGATCAAACCTGTGACGCTACTTGTATCGGTTATTTTTCCTATATATGCCATACGATAAATCCTCCAATTACGATAGAGATGCCGCAGTACCCGCGGTGAATGTTAATACACCCTGTGAGATATTACAAGTTGTCGGTGTGTTTGGTGACCATGTAGCATCACCAATCTCATGTGTATCGGTAAACTTTGCAATGGATCCTGCTGTTCCAGATCCAGTGATCATATCAGATGGAATAGATTGTTGTGCTCTGTATAGATCCGCATCAATCAGATTCGTTCCATCATAATAGTATATTGGATGGCATGGGTCAATCGGCATTTGATATACTGAAACGGGGATACCAATCCAGATATAATAATGACCACTAGTCAAGGTCTGCGTCAATCCCGTTGCTGTCGGTGACCAATATCCATCTGCATCATATGCGATTTCCAAATATAATGGGACATATGCGGTGAATCCCGCCGACGTTGTGACATTTGCAGAGTATCGCATGTCAAACGAGTTCATAATTGGATACAGACATGATGCGCCAATCACTGCATCCGCTGCAATATTACTGCTTCCACCATAATAATATAGGCCACCATGATTTATGAATTTTCCAGTTGTGTAGAATGCCTTTGATGTACCTGTTCCGGATGTTGTTGTAAATGATTCCAACTTACCGTCTTTATTATACGCACACAACGAATACTGTTTCACACCATTTGCTCCAGCACGTGGACGTTCATTCAAATATGTACGATCATATGTGTTACCGTCAGGATATGTGCCATTCCCAGAAAACGTTCCATTTGTAACAGAAAAGTTTGTAGAACCATATCCAGGAACACTCGCAGCAGCGGTAATATCGTCAAAGAATGTAAACGTACAATTGATGGACTCCAGAATTTCAACAATACACGAACGCTTTTTAGTAGTATCTGTATTCTTCGTGGAATCATTCAAACCGATACCGACGATAGTTCCATAACCAGCAGTATATCCAGCTGCTGTAACTCTACCCCAATAATGGTAATAAACTGGACGATATGATGTACTGCGAATGTTTTGTGTTGTATTATAAGCTAAAGTACCTGCCAAACATGTGATCAGCACATCTGCGTATGAACAATAGTTAGCATCAGCTTCAACCCATACTTTGATTCTGTATCGCAACAGCATTGGAGTATTCCAATCTGTTTGTCGAACAGATCCAAAATAGAACTGTGTGTTGCCGATAAAGTCTGTGAATGTTTTTGTTGATACCAACAGATCATTTCTAGATGTACCATCCCACGCTTCACGACGTAAGTCAGTGTACCACTTTTGGATTTTACCCATCTGAACCGCAAGGTCTTCTTGGGTTGATAATAGATTTGCACGAACATTTTGGGGTTTCAATGTCATGTTGACTTTTACATCGTCAAATGTTCTATTTGCCACATGATATCTCTCCTTTCATCGAGACTCACCAAAAGGTTACATTAGCGTTTTTCACTATATAAAATGTATGGAGAATGGTGGGGCGTTGGCCCCACCACTTTCCATCAGATCATGATGCAGCGATAACATTCAAAGTCAAGATATCAACTTCCGTAACTGGAGCATCACTCCATGATGCATCGCCACGTAAGAAGTATTCCGTATTTGCACGGCCAGATGCAATCTTTGCCTGTGCCGGAACATATCCATGAACGCCTGCCGAACTTGTCGTAGCAGCAACAAAATCAGCATGGTCATGTGATGGAACATCACCCCAAGCTGCAGTTCCAGAACTTCCACCATATATGAGAACTTTACCAGATGAGCCACCACTTGGAATGTGTCTATTGCCAGCGGTAGATGGGTGCGTATACGCAGTAACATCAGATGATGTTGAACCATTCGTATATGACACTGTCAAATGACCATTTGTTCCTGCGGCAACCACATTTGCAACAGCATTGATTTCCGGTGAACGCATAGACACATATGTCGAACCACTCCAACGATATGGATCTGCAGGATCTTCACCCAAGTCAACATAAATCTTGCCACTCTCACCGGTTTCAGTTGTACCAGTCAATGCATAATATGTTGACGCAGCCCATGTCGGAGCCGTTGAACCAGTGACGTGTGTATACACATAATTCGGTGACGTTCCACTCCGAGTGAAGTAATTGGTATACTTCGTTGACCAATCACTTGGTTGTGATGATGTAACGGTGAAAGTTGCATTCGATGTCTGTGTGAATGTGTCATCATATGGTTTGTAATAACCTTCAATGACATCATCAACATACGACGGTAGATATTTTGAATTGATAATTTTGTTGGAATCATACAGGTCGGTTGTTCCATCCGGTTTCATCGGAACGAAGCTTCCTGTATCTTGATATGCCATTGAACCAAGACCATGAATTTTGACAGTCTGTGCAGAACCACCGACCGGTGTTACAGAAAATGCACCATTTGTAGAACCTTCTGCAAATGTGTATGTCGTGTCTTTTCCATACAGCGTGGATGACGATCCATTAATCTTTAGAGTTCCGATTGAATATGCACCATTCGTTGAAGACGTTGGCGCCCCGGAAGCTGCAGTCCAAGATGTAGTACCTGTATTCAGAACTGTACCACCCGTATTCGGGAACACATGCTCCGCGTCTGCCGTCAGATTCGTTGAATCCGCTTTCAGAATATGTGCATAACTTCCGGAAGTAATTGCATATGTTCCAGCCTGCAATCTGCCAGCGGTTGTGGTTAAGAACACACCCGTGTCACCAACAGATGTAACTGCTTGTGCTGTACCGGTTGGTGTTGTGGATGTACCAAGCAGATATGCTTTTGTGGTCGTTGCCAATGTAACATTGACTTTCGTATCCGTGTCAGTTGGAGCATACAGATCCGTTGAAACATTATTGATCTTCAGTGTTGCAATCTTTGTACCAGTTGACAATACCTGTGTAACGGAAGTTGTTCCAGTATTCAGAACGGTACCGGTTGTTGCCGGGAATGTTTGTGTGACATTTCCGGATAATGTTGCTGTCGCGAGCGTGTTGGTGTATGAACCATTGGTCAATTTCACACCCGATGCAACGCCACTCCAAACAACCTCGTTCCATTTCATGTACCAGTTTTGAATTTTACCAAGTGCTTTGGATAAGTCTTGTGATGATGTCAATTGTGTTGGATCGCCAATATTACTAGCATGCGCAACAGAATCACCTGACGCAGGTACGTAATTCGGATCCAATGCGTGGGAATCATCTGTCAGTTTCGTTAACGTGACATTGATTTTTACATCATTAAATGTCCTGCTTGCCATATGATCACTCTCCTATTCTATTAAAATTGATCAACGTATAAAATCAAACTATGATAGTCGGGAATACCGACCACGCCGTCTGTCACTTCGAAATCTTGTCCGAATGCAATAATATCAGATGTTTCACCATTCTCAATCTTTTTGATTGTGGCACCATCCAATTCCACATGTGTTACACCAGTATTCGTTATGACGAACTTACCTACTTCAATTGGATATGATAGTTCAGCATATCCAACAGAGTTTTCATCAACAACACCAAGCGTTTCAGATTCCAAACAGATTCGGATGTATGTGGCTCCCATTGGTTTATTCACCATATCCGCATACGTCTTCCAATCATCAACCATTGATATGAAATCGTGATTGGAATCATAGAATGCAAGTTTGTATAACATGTCATGTGAGTCGGTTGTCGTTGCGGTTAATCCAATGGATACTGTCAATCCGGTTGGTAAATAATCAGAACGAATGACACGATCGGTTGTATCATCTTCATATCCATTTGTCGAATTAATGGAACCTTGTGTCCATACAATGTTCGTGATGTCAGTAGACCCTTCACCTTCATCAATAGATATTCCATCACCTGCAACATACTCTGTTGTGGCAGAACCCGTCGCAACCAATGCACCATGCTCATCAAATGCCAAACCGGTTCCAATGTTGACACTGATTGTTGATGGGTCTGTTCCAGTATCGATATCAATACCATCACCTGCTTGGTATGAATCTCCTCCACTTGGAACATTCTGCCATGTCCCATCTGCCGATAAGAATTTTCCTTCATCATCAACAGTTGGTGCAGGAACCAAACCATGGATACCATCCTCTTCACCATCGGTTCCAACGAAATCATTGTAATTCTCCAATGATGCAAGTTTCAACTTTTCATCAGTTGTGAATGGTGCGGTTGTCTGATCCAGTACGGTTCGATTCGCATGCTTATGGGCATAATCAATCACGGGTTGTGTCAGTTGATCCAACACATCTTCATTCGGATGTGAGTGGGAATTATCAATCACATCTTGTGTGACTTGATCCAACACCGTTTTGTTTGTATGTTTGTGAGAGTCATCAATCACATTTTGTGTGAGTTGATCTACCACGGGTTTGTTTGCATGTGTATGAGCCTGTTGCTCCAATGCATTCAAACGGGGATTGACTTCACTCTTCTTGGCATATTCCGATAAGTCGATATCTACAATACCGGTTACACCAATCCACTTCAAACCATTCCACAAATAGGTGTATGGATCTTCACCAGGTGTTTGGTTTCTGACGAATCGCACATCACCTTGTTTGTTACCGGTTTTCGGTAAAGCTTCCGGTGAAGGATATTCATTAATAGATTTGATTGACATATAATCCAGATTCTTCAGAATCATGTCAATCTCTTGCTTGGTGTAATAATTGGATAAGTCTCCACCCTCACCGCCAACATATGGCAGTTGATGGTAGAATTTATTTCCTTCACCAATCTTGAGTTTTGTCTTCAGATCAGTTGTCAATTCAATACATAAACAACCACGTGGAACTACCCAGTTTGCAATCGCACGGTCATTCCATTGTGCAGTTGTCTTTACAATATGCATATGGGAATCCGATGTTGGATTCACTGGTTGTGCCATGACACTCACCACCTTTCCATCACCAAGTTACAAAACCGTTTTCAAAAGTATAAAGGATTGACATTATTCTGATTCTTCATATATATATTATTAATATGAAGAGCAGGGAATAAACGATGCCCTGCAAAAAAATTTTAACTGGTCTTCGGACCAGAAAGGAGAATTATCATGAGAATTAATAAAGAGAATGCGGGTACTGTGGTACAGATGCTCGCACTGTTACTCAGAGTGGAGCTCCACTCTGAAGAAGACAATTGCCAAGGGCAATTACAAGGTGACCTAGTTGAAATCTTTGAAGAATTCTTTAGAAAAATCGAAGCATTCTTCAAAGAATCACCGTCCCTTTCATGCTATGGAGATAACAGCGACGCTTTTGACACCGTACACACCATAAAGATGTACGGTGGCAAAAACACAATATGTTTTGTCTATGGATACAGAACTTCGTTTACCAGAATGGACATCTATTCTGGTGAAAAACGAAAGATATGCGTAATCGTTGATAAAGAGAAAATCTTTATCAGCGATTAATTATATTGGGGCGCCACACGGGCGCCCCATTTTTTTATTTTTTTAAACGATACGTACTGGCGTTGTTCCATAAAATCACATCCTTAAAAATAATACAGGCTAGCGGGGCAAATGCCCCGCTAGCCGTATCATGTTACATTAGTCGAAGAAACGACCAGGCTTCGGAGCAGTTGCAGGCTCAGGCTGCTTGTAGCCAAGCGCCAGATCAGAATCTTCAATGTCGATGTCAAACTGACCGCTCTTCAGAGAGTTGTTGCCACCAGACACGATGGATTCCGGATTGAACGAAGTGAACTTCGCTGCGAACAGATCCGCATAACGGGAGGAAGCTGCATCGTAGCTCTCCTGAACGACCGGATCGGTGCTCATGGGATCGAACTCGAAATCATTGCTGCGCATATTTAAAATCTCCTTTACATAAGATTTGTTTGGTCCTTACCATATAGATCAGTCAACAATTGATTCAGATATAACTGATTTAATGTGATGATCAAACGGTAAGTGTTTGCGTAGTTTACGGTTTGGAATTTTAGTATACGATGTTCCCAGTCTACATAAAATCCATCCCGAATCAAAGTATGATTTTCTCTCATATCAACATGGACAAATAACTCAGGATTCATCTTATGCTGAATATGATAGTCAATCATCTTATTGATAGTGTCTCCAAAGATTCCACCGATGTTGACTTCTGTTTCACCCCAGTCCATCTTAACGATTGGACGTGAAATGATTTTCCATCCATACAACAACGGGAAATCTTTTTCATTGAAAACATCAGAGAAGATTGGTATAGAAATTGCTCCGGGAACAGGATCAATCATCCGATACGGGCCTGGGTTCGGAACCGACAAATCAAACATACCAATCGTGTTGAATTCACATTCTACTGTGAATGTGATCGGACAATCTGATTCCGTCTGACCAATCTTTGTGACGTTTGTATAGTTGAGCTCTCCAATGCGACAAAGTAGCGATGTCATATAATATGAATAGAATGCATCTTTATGTCGTCCAGATGAGAATCTATACGAAATTGGATACACCGAATTCATATTGAGATAATCCACAAATTTCGAAACATTTCCATCCGGATCCTTTACAGGAATCTTCGCATATTTGGAAGTCTCTTGCAAGAATCCATCCGGTAAAGCCATCTCCAACGCAGTATCGATATCGAAGTAAATACCATTTGTAGGGATTTTATTCATGAGATAGGAAGCCCAGCGTAGTTGTTCCATTGCAGAACGGAACGACAACACGAAATCAAAATACATGATTACACGATTGATCTTACCACGCCATTCAATTCCATTCCGTTTGTCAAAGAATAACTTTTCCATTTCGGAGCGATTCTGAAATCGATTTGATGTGGTTGACCAAAGTGTCGTTGCATATGATCCGGCTGCTAATCTATGATCCAATCCTCCTAATGATACACGAGGATTCACAATACACATTGGATATGGTTGTGTACGGATTTGTTTTGGAGTATGTCTCAATTGACGATGCGCAATCTTTGTTGATGGTAAAGCGGTCGCGAACGTATTTGAAGGAAACAAATCCAAGATAAACTGTAACATGATTGCAGTTACATTTCCAACAGTATGTGCCATATCCGTACCAGATTGACATGCCAATGATAACTCATAACCATGTTGATGGTACTCGGGTGATAGTGCGTTATACTGATAAGAATATCCAGGATGTGTTTCATTCAGGTTCGTTTTACCCTCATTGAAATTGTTTGCATTATTCAGATTTGGATGCATATCATCGTAATGTGTCATTGTTGTTGACACCTCGCAATCAATACAGCCAAAACAGATGTGAATTTTTCGATATTATAATATCGAATGAATTTGAAGTTGAATCTCGCAATGGATGGGCATCGATTCAGAATCATTAATGGTCTCCACATATTTGTGAGTCCATAACGATCATATGCACATAACTTTGGATTTCGTGCATATTTCTCATCAAACTCTTCGAGTGTGTACATATCAGGATACGACTCCAGAATACGATAAAACTTTAGAGGTAGATAAGAGATGACGACATCCCAAGTATGTTCATTCAATACATCATCAATACGAAGTTCTTCTTCTTTTGCCAATCTCACAGAGGTGGAAATATTTTCCAATGTGAAAAGATCCGATCTGATGTATGCAAGCAATGAGGGTAGCAGTGTTTTTTCATCAGAGGTCATTGGATCTTTCATCTCCTCTCATGAAATCATTGTACGCGAACGTACATGTGGAATACATCATTATCATCACACACAAGTGTTGTTTCATAATTACCATTTGGATTCGATATCATTCTGGATTCATTTAAAATCCGAATTGGTAATTTAAATGTCTCCGTCATTTCAATGGATCCGGATTGATAATTTACCGAAGAAAACACTGGGGATACAATCTCGACAGTATCGCCATCTTTGATTGTATCCCGTGTGCGAATGATACATTGTGATGTATGAGGGATGGAAATCGTCATATCACGATTTTGCAGTAACATGTTTCATTTCATCCCTTTCATCATACATTACTCTTCTGCTGCTGCAGATTCAGCGCCACCTTCATCAGTGACGCCTTCGGTCTCACCAGTTGCGACCTTACCGAGTGCAGAAACTGCATCGGAGAAGACCTTAACAACAGAATCAGCAGTCTTAGACACATCTTCTGCCCAATCCTTAACATTCTCAGCAATCTTCTTGAACTTGGCAGAAATCTTGTTAGCCTTCTTCTCATCGGACTGAGAATGACGCTGCTCTTCAGCTGCACAAAGCTGCTTGATGAAGTTTGCGGCACCAGCCTTCTTCGTGGCAGAAGCTGCCTTAACGATACCGGCAGACACCTGACGTGCAACGTAGGTATAGGTGATCATCTCCGCAATATCAGTAACAGATGCCCACACAGTGGTACCCTTACCCTTACCAGCCTGACGAAGTGTGAAGGTGGAAGAACCCTTTAGAAGCTGCTTGTACAGTGCATCAACATCAGCGACACCACCCTTGTTGAAGCCGGTCTTAGGAGCATTCGCTGCATCCGGGTCGCCAATTATACCAACAACGCCTGCCTTCAAAATTTTGATGAAATTCCCATCAAGAGACAGAACTTCCTGAACGGTAGGATCTTCAATGCAGTCACTAATGTTCATGCCAAAGACAGACGCAAGACGAGCCATGCAGTTACCATATGCGAAGATAAGGTGCTCGGATAGAGAAGAATCCGGGAAAATGCCGCTCTTGAACTTAATACGGTTTGCATACTTTCTGTTCGTTGCAAAATCACGAACAAGTGCCTGTGCGAGAGGTTTTGCAAATGCGATCATAAAGTTGCCAGAAGTCGCAGCAGAAGCGGAAATACCATACTTCTTACCAAGACCGATGATAGCCTTCATGTCACGATCAGCAGCTGCCTTAACCTTCTTAGCATTCTCAACGACAACATCGTAGAAGCCGATCAGTTCCTGAGCAACAGCTTCGGTTGCGAGGCCAGGAGCCTCTGCGGGATCAGTAGGAAGACCGGCCTCTGCAGCCTCATCAGCAGCTTCCTGGATAAATGAAGAATTTGCCGGAAGTTCAGCGAGCTTCGCAGCATACTCGAAAATCGCGGAAGAAACGTTAACCTTGCCAAGTGCCTCCTTCGCATGAACGTCATGGATAGAAGCATCACCGGTATCAAGGTCAAGCATGATTTCAGAAAATTTCATACTCATCATTTTCCTTTCTCAGTGATTATATTCACACAATTCATACATGATAAGAGCCCCCTAATACCATGTATTATTCGTGTAAATTACATTTTGGTTTGTTATGCGTCAAACATCGTCACGCATTTTCATTTTATAAGAATCAATCAGTTGATTTGCTTGATTCTTATACTTATTGATTAGATCAGTTCTGATCTTACGATGATCCATTCCAGCACGTACAAGTGCTTGATAATCTGGATCGGAGTCTTGTTTTGCAAGCATCAAAGCAACTACGGAAACTGCAATATTGTTTGCAGTCTCTTCAGTTAAATGAATTGTATTTTTTACATCAATTCCATTCTGCGATGCTAACTCTTGAAGCTTTTGATTTTCATGAAGCTTTTTCATGATTAAACCAACTTTTTCAAGAATTGCATCATTTGTTGCAATATCATTCATAAAGCATACCTCCAATCTTCGAGTATTATCATAACGTAAATTAAATATATATAGTATGAGGGGCATTGAGCCCCTCAATATTATTTATATTTATATAGATATATAATTGATATGAAAGGAGATGTTAATATGAATCCATCCCAAATGATGAATGTGTGGAACCCGTTCCAGAAACATTCCACACAAACATCATCCGAGATTGTCCATTCAACTACGAATGTTGACATCCGGATGATCAACAACCGTAATATCATGGATGCTTTACATGTCGCCACATGTAAAGCGATTGTCGGCAAAAATATGTCGACAATCGAAAAGCCGTGGATACGGTAGAAGAAAAAAGAAAGAAATGTAAAAACATTTCTTTCTTTTTTATATTGTTGATGATTTATTTTTAAAATGGAACCTCATTCGTATCATTTGTAATGATTTCGTTTGCATTCATGATCAATGAATCATATTGTCGATTCATTAATAATCTCGCATAATATTCCAATTGATTCAATACATCAACCTCTTTATCAGTTTCCAGATAAATATGTTTTCTATATGCCACAACCAACTCGAACAATTGTCTTGCATAAAAATCGATATCATCAACATACAATTTCATCACAACATGATTCTTTGCTTTTGTATCATGATAGATGTCCATATGTAAACCTCCAATCTGAAAAACATACTTTCTAACAATATGGAATATTATTTCATATTGATACATCTAAATCATATATTTATATAAGAAAGGAAAATTGTTATGTTTGATATTGATAATCATGAAATGATTATGCAGATGATTTCTGCAAAACATCCCGATGCATATGTAATCCCGTTGTATGTTCAATTGTATCGTGATCGATATTCTATCACAGAATTGAATCAGATTAAACAATTTAATCCTGCGGGATTTCGTGTTGGTTTTGGAGCAAGAATTTCAATCTTTGATAAACGTTCATTTCCATCTGACAAAATGTTTGCTTATGAGATTGAAACAGTATTTTCCCATTTCAATGAAAATAAAAATGCAGATGAAAAATTTGTTGTATTTTCTACAACAATTGTGAAGGAAGAAACTCCAACGGAAGATGAGAAGTCTATTTTTATACCCGGGAAATCTGCACATGTAACAAATCCTGAAGCATTCTACAATAAGAAGTCTCTGGTTCATTCTGCAATTGATGATCAGATTGAATATTATTATAATCAACTGAAAGATTTTCTGTTGAAACAATATGCAGAAATCAAAAAACAAATCATTGCAGATGAAATTGCCGCGAATACTTTTTCCAAAGAATAAAATTTTTTGAAATTTTCATATATATATTCTTAAATAGAATATATTATATAGAATAATATATAAATAATATATTATTTATATAATATAATTATATAGTATATTATGTATTACATGTGTATCATAGGCAAAAATTTTTTAAAAAGAAAGGATGAAAAGTATGCACAAAAATGGAAAAATTTATAAACGAAATGAGGTGTTTTTGATTTGACTTTATCCGAGTTCAAAATCAAATTACTCGAAACAGGATTGTTTCACAAAACTTCCGGTGATGGACAATATCGATGTGATGTATGTCCATTCTGTGGAGATACTAAGAAACATATGTATGTTTTGATCAAACCCGGTGAGGATTCACCAATCTTGTACAATTGTTTCAAATGCAATTCTCATGGATTCATGAACGAAAAGTTCTTGAATTATTTCGGTATTGATAATTTGAGAATTCCGAAAATGACAAAAGGTTATCACAAACTATTGTCAAAATCGGTTTCTCATTATTCTGATATCGATGAAACATTGTTGGATGAAACGAAGCATTCTGAATTGATTGCGATGGCTTCAGACTATATTCAATCTCGTGTTGGAGTCAGGCCGACATTAGATGAACTGAAAGCATTTCGTGTCATCGGAGATCCACTGGAATATGTTCAAACATATATTGGTGGAAAGGGATATGGGTTATCAAACAGAATATGGTTCAAGTTATCCAATGGAACAATCACCGGAAGAAAATTCTCTGACGATGGGGAACGTTGGAGAAAGTATACCGGAGAACTAAATCAACAACAGATTGGGCATGGTATGTATATTATAAAGACGGGAATTGACCCATACCGTCCAATCAATATCTGTATTGCAGAAGGCATCTTTGACTGTATCGGATTATATTATAATGGAAATATACCGAATGCAGTGTTCATTGCATGCTTGGGTCGAAATTATGTCAATGGCTTAAAGTATGCCTTGGACATGGGCATATTTGGTGATTCTGTTCAAATTCGATACTACATGGATTCTGATGTAACCGGATTCAATATTCGTTCTCCATATGACAAACTGTTTCATTCAGTGAGTCAATATAAGAATGCTATTGGAAAAGATTACGGTCTGCCTGCAGATAAAATCCAAATTGAAAAGCAATAACGAAAAAGAACAGGAGAACTACCATGAGAAAAAATATTCTTGAAATACTTTTGCATCTGGACAGGATGACAAATTATTTCAATGCAAATGACATTGAATGTATCGAGAAGAAAGAAATTGTCATTTCCAACAAAGGTGACTATGATACCGTGTGGTTGATTCACCGTTCATTCGGAAAGTTGACAATCGCCATCGTGCATGAAGATAATTCATTGAGTCTCCATTCCATTGCAAACACATCGAACAAGGTGGGTCTTGTCAAGGAATTGGTGCTTCGGAAACATATGACTCCGAAATATGTTGCTGAGCTTTTGAACTCAACTGAAAAAGACATCATGGAATGTATAAGAAAATATTGAACAGGTCAAAGAAATTGTTGAAATCGATTCAACCGATGAATTGATGGCAATGATTCGGGAGGTATCAAAATGAAACGAGAAATCAATGTGATTCGCCATGGAAATGCATATGTTCCACCACCAGATGAAAATACTCTGGTGGTGGCATTGTGTCCGGAATGTCAATCTCCTGATTTGGTATTGGATTCGCAATGGACTGAAACTGTTCGAAACAGTATATTTGAAACGACACAAACAATGCAAACATGTGTATGTCTTGATTGTAAGTGTCAATTCAAAGTGAATGTGGATCGCAAACGCATTCATATCTATTCATGTATAAAGGCGTGGACTTTATACGCGATCGGACTTTTGCTTTTCGTCGGGTTATTCATGTTCCTTTATCATCATAAAAGTGTACTCGGTTGTATCATCGACGTTGTGCTTGGTGCAATATATGGCGTTTTCGTTGCGATGCTCATTTCCGATCATTATTAAGGGAGGATAACTCATATGCGACCATCAAAATTCGAGTATTATCTTCAGATTGCAAAAGATGTTGCAATGCGTTCAACCTGTCTGCGGAGACACTATGGTGCTGTCATTGTAAAAGATGACCGCATTGTTGCAACCGGATACAATGGTTCTCCTCGTGGAGAAATCAACTGTTGTGATCTCGGAGAATGTAAACGCATTCAGAATAATGTCCCTCATAACTCCGGGGACTATTCGGATTGTTGCTCTGTTCATGCTGAACAGAACGCAATCATTCACGCATCATTCAATGATATGATTGGTGCAACCTTATATCTTGTCGGAGTTGATCCGGCAACAAATGAGTTGATTCCGGGTGTTTCATGTTGTCCGATCTGCTCGCGGATGATAAAGAACGCCGGGATTGCTGAAGTCATTGTACCGATATGATACCGGAACAATACCGAGACCAATTATGGGAACCTGTATATTGGTACGAGCAGATACCGAAAGACAAATATTGGGTTTCCAACAAAGGTTTGGTTTGGAATGATTATTCGGGAATCATTCTGAAATCATCCTATACAGATGACGGATATGAATACTGCGTGTTGAATGATTGTCCGCGAACCTCCAAGCGCAAGTGGGGTGTTCATACAACACATCATTCATGTAACATGTGGATATCTGTCGCTGTCGCAAAAATATTTCTACCAGATCCGTTGATTATTGATCGGAAACATCTGGTAGTATATCATAAGGATGGAAACATCCGAAACAATGATTCTAGTAATCTGGAATGGAGGATTGGTGGAAGAAAACACACAATGATGAAACCAGAAGATCGATTCAAACTCCTGATGTTTATCAAACAACATGAGGAGCAATCCCCACATGAAGTCCATAAGTTGGTTGTGGAAGAATTCGGTTCGACCATAACGCTCCATCAAATTGCGCAATTGATGGGATACGACCGAATTGGAAATCCCAGATCCAAACAATGGGCAATGTTTGGAATTACTCCACCAAAGAAACGTTCTTTGCAGAAACATTTTCCAGAAGAACTGATTCATGCAATCTGTCAATTGTTGTGTGAATACAATGGTTCTACTGTAAAAGTGAAAAGGGTTATCAAGGAACGGAAATACAAATGTTACCCAGAACTCGTGAACGAGATATTGACGAAACGATCGCATGCAAAGATTTCGGACCAATATTTCGATTATGATAGATGGGGAACATTCAGAGTGATCAAAAAATAATATATGGGGACGGCGAAAGCCGTCCCTATTTTTTTATTTTATATACATATATGATTATGGTGAGTATGAACCATGAGTTCAAATATTATGAGGAAAGGAGTTTGTATTAACCGAATAAATGGGGATTACTCAAATAAAATTAATCCAAATCAGGAGGATAAAATTATGAAGTATTCATTCGAAGATGCATTATTCTCTTCAATCGAAGGTGTGTGCAGAAAAGTAGGAAGTTTCTCGGTTGACACCGATAGAACCACCATCACTGGTTATGCCAGGATGCGCGAGTTCGTCAAGAGAGCTCAAGACTTTGGACAACAGAAAACCCGAAATCTGGATGTGTTGAAAAGCATCCTGTCGGAATGGCAGGATATCATGGCATCCGGCATGGTGGTCTTCAAAGACATTGAAGACGTGGACCCTGCACATCCGGCAGTTCACAAACCGACCGAAACAAAACCTGAGACAACCAAACCGGCTGATGTAAAGCCCAAAGAAATTTCAAAACCCTCGACATCGACAAAACCCGCAGAAACAGCAAAACCCGCAGAACCTGCAAAACCGGAAGAGAAGCCGGTAGAAGAACCTGCAAAACCGAAGCCAGTTCCGAGACTGATCCCGTTCGAGGATCGTAATAAGGAAATCGAGAAACCGATTGATTGGATTCCCGATATTCCGTCGAACAAATATCTCATCAGAAAGAGAGGCGATAAAGTAACAATCATCAACCGGGCCACCAATAAACCGGCACCGATTCAGGTGACATCGGAAGGTCCGAAGGTGAAACTCACTGGACTTGTCAAACCCGGTAGAAGAAACCCCACAACACGTGAGGTTCTCATTCGGGATCTGACACAGCGAGCATTCCCGACAATGCCGAAGCCTGATCAGATTGATACGACTGGTACCGGCAAGGTTCATCTTGAAGATGTATCTGTACCGTTTGATCTCAAGGCAATGACGGTCAAACCGAAGCTGACTGTCAGAATGGAAGACATCACGGATGAATATGTTTACATTGACTTTGTCAAAGGTATCCAGAAGGACAAATATAAAGTCAATAAACATGGTGACGTATTCAATACCATGACATCCAGAAAAATCACAATCGGGAAAGCGTCCAACAGTGACGTCCCGAGAGTATCGCTCAACAATTCGTATTTTGCAAAAGGTGAAGGTTGGGGACACGGGCAATGCAGAACCAAGCAATACAACCTGATGCATATTCTGATTATCGCTTTCCTCTGCAAAGAGAAAGTCGATATCGATATTCTGACCGGTCGGAAGCTGCGGAAGCTTGATGAAAGTAAACCGTGGGCTCTCGACAATATCGATCTTGAGGAATACGAGGATGTGCTTTAATAGCACATCCTCCTCCTACATACTTATATCAAATTCCATAAGGAGGATATGTTCTTATGAGCAGACTTGGCAAAGCTGTTGAAAGCATCAACAGCAAGAACAGTTGGCAACACAAGGTTGTCAACTTTATGGGAGGAACAAGCTACACGCTGAATCCTCTCGATCGTTTGAAGATGATTGCGGCATCTTCAATATTCGGTGAACCCTCATACTACCGCAAAGGTGGTCTGAAGGAAACTGCCGTTGTTGGTTATAAAGAAACCATCAATGGGTTGGAGCCCCTTTTCCAGGAGCTCACATCCAGATCGAAAACAACGACAGAAGTTTTCGAAGCAGCAATCGATGAGGCATTGGCATATGACTTTACCGGTACACTCAATCTTGCAGTTGAGCTTCGTACCGATTACAATATGCGGCTCAACCCACAAGTTATCATGGTGAGAGCCGCAATACACCCGGACCGTATCGAATGGTCCAAAAAGAATCACGGCATGTTCATGAAACGGAACCTTGCCGTGATGCAACGCGCAGACGAACCGGCGGTTCAGATCGCGTACTTTATCTATGTTACGGGATCGAAAAAGAACATGCCAAGCATTCTGAAGCGCTCAATCGCAGCAAGACTATCAACGCTTACGACATACGAGATCAACAAATACAAGAATGCAGAGATCGGTATGATCAATGCAGTTCGTATTTGTCATGCTCAGTCGGAAGCAATCGATGAACTGATGCGAACTGGAACCGTTCAAGTGGATGAAACACAAAAAACATGGGAGAATCTTCTCTCGGCAGGAATGTCGTGGAGAGATCTCGCATGGAAGATGTATACGGGAGAAATCAAAATGCCGGCAATGGCATTTCTGAGAAATCTCCGGAACATCTTCACCGGGCTTGAGGAGGAACCCACTCAGGAAATGATTGAGTGGTTCTGCAACAAGCTCAAGAAAGATGTACCGTATGCGAAGCAATTTCCATTTCGGTACAAATCCGCGTATGATGCAATTGCGAACTGCGGCCTCAACTTCCGTGTGAAAGGAATGTTGCTGGAAACACTCCAAGAGTGTATCGACATGTCCATTGACAATATGCCACATCTGAAAGGTGTGACGGTTTGTCTGACGGACAATTCTGGTTCCGCCTGGGATGGATTCACTTCAGAATATGGATCTGTTTGCATTGCAAATATCGATAATCTTTCATCGGTTATCGCAGCCAAATGCTCGGACATGGGTATGGTTGTGAAATTTGGTGACAGATACATCGAATTCCCAATTTCGAAACATGATCATGTTCTGACACAGGTGAAGCCGATCGATGCCAGAGGTTCTAGCGATGTTGGCGGTGGCACCGAAGGTGGTATCTGGAAATTCTTGAAGAAGGCGATCGATGAAAAGATCTTCATCGACAACCTCTTCATCTTTTCCGACCAACAAGCCGGCATGGGCAAACTGTACGGAACGGATGAAGATATTCGTTCCTATATTTCAGCTGGGTTTGGTATCAGTTCCAGCTACCCACCAATGATTGACGTTTACGGTATGATTCAAGCATATCGTAAAGCAGTCAATCCGAAGCTCAATGTATTCTCCGTTCAGACGGCAGGTTACAGCAATCTGGTCATTCCCACCATGACATATCGCTGTGCCATGTTGGCTGGATGGACGGGAAAGGAAGTCTCGTTCGCTGCTGAATACATCAAGCAGTGGGATGAGATTGAATTCCGTAATAATAAACCTCATCAGTAAAACAATCAAATAGTTGCGATGCAGTATTATCGGTTACTTCACTTTTCTGTTAAAAAAGATCGAATATACACCGATGATGTCATTCTCGCGACTATTGATTGTTTACGAAATCATGCTGATGCAGATGTTTGAGTTACTTCACTGCAATTGATGATACTTGAACAAGCATTCTCAGCATGTATAAAGGCCGAGTGATGGAAAGGAAGACATGATTGACTCAAAATCAATTGTCGAAAGGCGTGTGGGTTCGAATCCCACCTCGGCTACTGTCAGTGTTCGGGAACATGTAACATCGTTACATGACACTGGCATAGAATAGTAGGAACGTGGGGCGGTATTACCGCCCCATTCGTTCTAACTTATTTTCCCGGTGTAAAGTATATGTAGTATTCAGTGCAGCAGAATCATGTCCAGTCAGGGTATCGTGTAGTACCATCAATTAGCATCAGGTCCTGGTGTGCTGAAGTCTGTTGAGGCATCATGACGTGCCGGTAGCATAACGTGTTATGATATCTGATCACGTTTTGGTTTCGTGCGGTAGCATAACGCACCGTGATGTCTGGTCATTTTGTGGTGGTGTCATAAAGCACGCTGCCGTGTCATATCGTTTTGTCCAGGTACAGCAAAGCAGTGTCGAGGTGGAGTATGGTAGTGTTGTGTTCAGCCCTGTACATGTGAAGTCAACTCAATGTAGTTGGGTCAAGTATTGCTATGGTTGTATCCCGTAAAATTTGGTTATGTATTGGCGAAGTCAACTAAGCTGAAATGCAGTGACATTGTGGTACGGTACAGTGCCGTGGATTCAGGTTCCGTATCGGTAACACGGCGTGTTATTTTCTGACGTATTGTCGAGGTTCAGTACTGTTCTATGCGGTTCCATTGAGTCATGTCTAATATCGGTTTTATACGCTAAGCTTACGTTACGTGCCGTTTCGGTTGGGTATGGCACTGTGAAGCCACGCGGAGGTGTTGTGAGGCCCCGTTAGGTTTTGTTTCGGTAGAGCTATATGGAATGCAACATTGTCATGTCTGGGCGAAGTCAACTAAGACAAACTATGGCGACGTCAAGGTAGAGCAAGGTGAAGTGGCGTTTTGTTGGGTTCCGCTGAGGTGTGGTTCGACTGCGTGAGATGGCATATCATACCGGTTTTGCACAAACCACCAAGTATGTAAATCGGGTATTTTGAAATATAAATACCCGATGAGCATACTGTATATTACTTTTGTAATCGGGGTGTAGGGTAGTGGTTACCCACCACATTTGGGATGTGGTTCACGCAGGTTCGAATCCTGTCACTCCGACTTGAATTATTTATAATGATGCAGTTCGGTAGGGTTACTTCGGTAATAAATGATTATATGGAAATTATTTTAGTTGGTTCGACTCCAACACCCCGGGAAACTGGGTCTTTATACCCGACGAGACATTCTCATTATAAATGATTCTGGCCCCTTGGTCAAGCGGCTAAGACGAGTCCCTTTCACGGACTAATCGTGGGTTCAACTCCCGCAGGGGTCATTTGTGCATGGTTACACACGTCGAGAAATCGATGGAACAAGTGTGTTGTTCCGGCTGTGCACAAAACCACCGGTATTTGATCATGTATCCAAGTGGTCGAAGGACCCATGTGTACACCTGGCACATGGTAGCATTGATCATGGTCCCGTTCGAATATTCTTCGGATCTTGCGCTCCGAATGCAGCAGAATGGGTTACTTCATTAACGCTCGTGAGTTCGAATCTCACCATGATTCAAATACCAAATGGAGGACGTAGCTCAACAGGTAGAGCACGAAAAATAACTTGTTACGTGATTCTCGGGACCCAAGTGCCCGATGCAGTGTGATGAGTTACTTCGATGATGACGACGGGGTTATAGGTTCGAGTCCTATCGTCCTCCTTGATGTGCCTGTAGCTTAGTTGGTAAAGCAAGCGACTTTTAATCGAGAGAGCGCGGGTTCGAGTCCCGCCAGGCGCATCACTCATATTCCCGTATAGCTCAGATGGTGCAGAGCTTAGCGAGCGGCCGTTAACCGCTAGGTCGTAGGTTCGAGTCCTACTGCGGGATCCATTTCAATTAGTGAGGGGACCTTCGGGTCCCCTCATAAAAATTTTTATTATTTTAAGGAGGAAGTAAAATGAAATTATGGGATGTTCTTAGTGCGGGAGCATACGACCAACTCGTAGACATCTTCACAACCAATTCTTACGATGAAAACGTAAGAATTGGTCAAGGCACATTTGAAGCAATGAGAAAGGACGCAGATGTGTTTGACAACCTCATGCTCGAGGTCGAAATGATTCACGTTATGAATGATAAGACACTTGTCATCATATGTAAATCCGAAAAGTATGATACGCCGTTAAAAGAGTTATATAGCGATAGATACGCAGCCAAATGGAAACGCGATGATCCGTCATCACGACCATACTTGACGTCGTGTGAACTCGAGCATATGCACGGAAATAGCTTTCATCCGTAATAATGAAAGCAGTAGTATTTATATAGGAGCCCGGGTGGGCTCCTATATTTTTTTATATTGAAACGTATATTATTATAGTGATGCAATATGAGGATTTGCATCAGAAAAATTTTTAGGAGGAATTAAAATGGATGAAGAATTGAAAGCCCTGTTAAATGGAAGACCGTTGTTCACGCGATTGGAACGGTACGATGCGGATGCGGTGTTATACGACCATGTTGCAGCAGCAGTCAAACACAAGGTGACCGATGTCATCGAATTATCAACAGCGGATGTCAAAGAACTACTTGAGATTGTGTTAAATATCAGAGAGGGTGATAGAGCTAGAATTCCATCAGACATTATATTTGCGAACACATTACCACTCAAGGACTTCACTGTCGTGCAAAAGACAGAATATCACGATAAGTATGAATCCATAACCTTCACATTCAATATCTGTGATGAGTACACAACGTTCCACACCTATGTCCAAGAAGATCATAATCCTGACGAGCCTCGTGATGTCGTATTCGCAAGTGTGTATCCCGACAAGTTGACAGAGTATTATGCACTTCGTGAAAAGGACTTCGATTTTACTTCTTCAAATTTTGGAACACTCACGATTGCAATACGTTGCAACGATGGTTGGACGACTAAATTTGTTTTACCGATGGAATGCAACCATCAATATATAATGCCGTCTCGAATGCTGTATAGTTATGAGGCTGGAGGTAAAAGCATAATTCAGTATTTCATGAACGGTCATTATGTCAAACTTCCAGAGGATTTGGAGAGTGAGTTGTATCACTGGGCAAATCTTGGTATTACGATTTACTATGCAATTATGGTTGCTCTATTGAATCCATGTATCAAAGAGGTTTTCCTGAAAAACAGCTCCGCCATGCCCATGTCAACTGGAAAAGCAACTGGTAGAAATAAACGTGCAAAGATACGGTATGTGAAGCGGCACATCATGAACGCAGCTGATATCAAAAACGCATTCGAGAAACGTGGATTTATCCGCAGAGCGATGATTTGGTATGTTACCGGTCATTGGCGCGAGTACAAATCCGGAAAGCGTATATTTGTCCAGGGTTACTGGAAGGGCGCTCTTCGCGATATAAAGGCTGCTACAGATCTTGCCGAAGAACGTGACCGCGAAATTGTTGTTCCGGAGAACAAGGAGAAGAGACAATGATACGTAAGAAACAAGAATCAATTACGCGGTATCTGTTGGCATTCATGCTGGCAGTATGCGCAATACCTCTGATACTGGGAATGACCATAGGTTCTACAGATCCGATTGTTGAAGAGCCAACGGTCACAACAGTTACAGAGGAAACAACGACAACAGAGATAGTGACGACAACAACCACACCAGAATTGGTTACGACAACGACTACGGAAACAACGACAACCATAGAATCGTCAACATCAGAAGCGACGGTTACGACAATGACAACATCATCCGAAACAACGACCACAACAAAACATCTGATGACATATGATATTCTAACGCGAATTGACATGATTTCTATGCTACTGGATCAATCAGACTACAAACGATTGATCGAAAAAGATCCAGCAGATTTAACTGCGGAAGAAAGAACCGAGCTGCAATACTATGCATGCTTGGTATTCGAACGTAAACAGTTGCGTGAATATCTTTCTAAAAATAAACCAGATTGAAATATATATATATATAATTAATACGAACGAAACGTGAAATATTTCGTTCGTATCATCTGTTTGATTGAATAGGAGGTAAACATGGAACCCATTCGACCATACGAAATATTTTATAAAGTATTTCAGCCAGTGAACAGACAGATCTTTGAACACATCACACAACGAATGCTACTTGCGTTGAAATGTTATAAACGCAACGTCTGGACTGTTCGTGAGACACATGAACAGACCGAGAAAATAATCGTTCAAAAAATATACATCACGGTCCAATCACAAGGTGCTGTCAATACTCCAATGATACAATTCCAGACAGTGTATTCCTCTGAACGTGACACGGTTAAGTGCGAAATGGAAACAAAGAATGTATTTGGTGTTCCGGATGGCAAATGTGAGGTGTTCTATATCGCAAATACTGATGAATTCATGTATGCGAGAGATCCAAAAGTTTCTGATTACATGAACATCATATTTGCACCATTGTTTGTTGATATCTTATATAAGGATATCGAAATTATCGTTGCAACACTCCGATGGCATCATGATGCGTATGAACATACGAAAGAAGTTCAAAAAAGAAAGATGGAACACCGTGAGACTGACGATGACAAATGCGATGCTGCATGGCAACAAGAACTCCTACACTTGTCAGAAACGTTGAGACAAATGAATACCGAACATACCGGTATTCGGTATGAGACAATCTTGTTTCACAGAGGCAAACATGCACCACCGGCACTATTTGCATACGTTGTACAAATGCCGTATGATGTACTGCGTGGTGTCATCGTGATTGCGGCAAATCTGAATGATGATACCGCATTGGAATTGCGGTATTACCAGACTTCCAGCGGTTTATTATCAAATGATGATAAAACCACGGTCATGTCAATAACGCATGCCGGCGTTGTATGTTCTGGTTATGATGATGCGTACCAGAAATTGTGTGCCGCTGTCGGTAAGGACCATGGCGATAAAATCGTCGGCATGGTTCAAGAAACAACCGGTGATCCAATAAAACAAAAGGAGGAAGTTATGGTAGATAAGAATAAGTGGGTTTCGAAAATGGAAAACATCCACAACAAAATCCAGCAGTTCAAAACTGAACGGTTCAGTATTGAATCGAACTTCATTCAGTCGGGTGATGAATTTGCGCAGATAACAGTGTATCTGCATGATAAAGCCGACGATGCTGGGGAACCATTCGGTGAAATCCGATACACGGCAAATGAGAAGCATGATTCCATAGGAGCAAAGTGGGATGCCGGCTTGACAATACGATACTTCTCAAATAGACAGGATGTTCAGTGGTGCGAGCCCCTGTCCATTGTCGACGCAAACACCGGGAAGTACATTGCTCGCGAGGAGCCATCGGTCATGTTGAAAGACCTTGGTTCCAGATGGACCGACAAGTTCATCGGTTTGTTGAGAGCCGAGGCTTCTGATGAACCGATCGAAGAGACTGATAAGAAGAAGGAGGAAGGTATTGTGTCTGAAAGAACTCACACAATTGAGCTCAAGCATGTCATAATCGGAAAGGCAGTTCTGCCCGAAGGGTGTGATGAACATCATTACATTGCACTCAAGATATTCAGTGTCGATGCCGATGTTCATAATCAGATCTTCAAAATGTATGAAGATTGTCCGCTGGAAAACCCGATCGACGCCAAAGAACGGTATGCGCCGTCTCGGGATGGTGATACGACAACTGTAGTTATATTCGTTCCAGACGCTAACGAAATTGATATGGAAAAGGTCTGGGACTATTACAGTACTATCACATTGACCCTGGATAGTATTTTCGTTCCGTGCAGAGCACGGCTCAATGCGGAGGTGACACATATTAAAGTCCCAAGCATCGGTGAATGGGACGGGCTTCCGAAAAAGAAACACGAGGAGAAAAAGTGTGAATCTGACGAAGAACCAGTAAAACCAGCAGAAGACAAATGGGTGCGGTTTATCGAAGACATGGAGAAGATGTTCAACCGCCAGAATGATAAATCGCGTTTCAAACACATGAAGTTTGAAACAAAACACAAATATTGGGATCCACAACATAGTCGTGTTGAACTGGATGTCATCTGTTTCATCAATGATAGTAGGGCTGGCCTATTTACCATTGGAATGAACAATAAACCGAATAACCATGAAGAACGTGTTCCGGTTGTTATCCGATTCTGGCCAGAATCCGAAGGGTACTGTGAAGGTATCTACTGGATTGATGACTGTAAGCATCATGCGCTTCATGTCAATAAACAGACAGGCGGTCACCGCCCGTTCTATACTGATATGGTCAGAACAGTCGGCATCAAATTTGTCCAGTTCTTTGAGCAGTGGCTCAAGAATAAACTGGAATACATCAACGCTGATTGTGAGGAAGAAGAGATCGAAGACGTTGATGAGGATACAACTGATTGCGATAAGCCGAAAGTCGAATCCACACCCTTTGCACCACAGAAATTTACATTGCGTGATGTTGCAATAAACGTGATTCCGCATTCGGCATGCAAGCATCCACCATTCATTGAATTTGCACCAATCTCGGAATTGGAGAAGATGAGGATTCTGGATATGTACAGCGGCAACCCGGTTAATGGGGAAGAAGCAAAACGGATACGTATCGTTCCGCAGTTCTGGCAGATTCGTGGAACGAATACATTCAGAGTGAGACTATGTGTATTCATTTCCTCATCCGATATGCTTCATCGACTCGAAGCTGCACGGCCTTATGAAAGATTCGATGTGAAACTGTTAATGGCGAAAGGACAAATTAATATCGAAGTCGAATCTCTCACATTCAAGAAGATGCTCCGTGGATCCACGGAACTCTTTGAGATTCCTACTGAGGCGAAATCCATTGAGAAGGGTGTACAACGAGTGGCTGCAAATTCCACATACGGCATGATGGGTCGATCATTTGATGAATGTGTCGAGGAGGCTGTGCAACTTGCGCAAGCCTTCTATCCCGAATCCGATACCGCAAAGAAACTCTCAGCAAATCCCGGCGAAACAATTTGGATTGATTCGTTCGGTTGCAATAACAAAACCAAAAATTCAGGAGGTACAACTATGAGAGGCACATCTATTTCCATCGAAAAGCTGTTCTTCAGCGGAACCACAACAATCGTCATCTGGACGGACGGTACGAAAACCGTTGTCCAGCCGACTAAAGGTGAGCGATTTGATCCGGAGATCGGCATCGCAATGGCGATTGCAAGAAAGATCTTCGGCTCTCGTCATCAATTCGATAAGTTCACAGAAAATGTATTTCGGGAATCATATGCCCGAGATGCTAAGTCGCTTACAGAAAAGGAGCTGGCGATGCTGCTTCCGGAGTATGAAAAGATCATTGCGTCAGCAAAGGCCAAGCATGAAGCTGTTCACCAAGCGTATGAAAAGGCCGTAAGTGAAGGTTCTAAGAAGCTGCCGAAACTTTACGGATTGAAATCCGACCCCGATTACAGGTATGCTACAATCCGGGCTTCCATCATCAAGGCAGAGCTCGAATCTCGCAAAGCTAAGAAAGCTGTCCGTGCGGCATGTGCCAAGAAACCGACAACAGCAAAGAAACCTTCTACGAGAAAGAAGAGCACCAAATAATTAGATGATAAATGGGGGCGCATATGCGCCCCCTGATTTCATCGTTGTAAAGTATTGGTGACATCTTGGCAAGGTGAATTGTCATATAGTCGCATAGCATGTCGGCATTGTTCTACGTTGTTGAGTGGCGTCTTGTATATGTGTGGTGTGGTATCGTGTTGTGATGTTGTGTGTCGGCACGATTTGCATCAGAAAAATATTTAATGCGGAGGAAAATAAAATGGCTGAAGAAAAAGTTACATTGGATTATTCCAATACACACAATCTTATGTGGTCTCTAGGAAAATTAGAGGGACCGGGTTTAGAGTCTGTGGAAGTTGGTCGGAAGAAAGTGTTTGACACTCTGAGCATGATTGAGGGCTTCTACGGACACCCGATCAAATGGGATTGCCCGGGTGGGTATGGAAAAAATCCAAAAGATTTATCAGGTGTGGATGAAGAGGGAATGCTGTCATTCTATGGCGAGATCGATATTGACAGCGAGAAGGACGCAAACGGAATCCCTATCTGTCGGATGATTATCGGTGTCGTCACGATTATCCATCACCACCCGATTCAACATTCACTATTTCTCAGATTGGAGTATACCGAGTTAATCGAAGATCTCATTCAGATAAACGTCTGTATCGATTCTGAAGGAATGGTTGATGCCGATCCCGGACAAGCAAACTTTGTTTATCGAACTTTTCACGAAAAGTTCGATAGTGTTGCGAAGCCCGAGCATCTTTCAGAATGCGAATGGCAATATTCCGGCATGAAGAAATTGAGGCAAGTCATTCAACATGGACTTGACAACGGGTATGACAAGCTTGAGCTTGATAGGTTTGTATTCCCATCGCTTCACATATATCTTTATGAGAATCGAGAATATCCTGTCGTGCATACGATCAAAAGGGTTGTTGAGAAAATAAATAATGGGTGTAGGCATATACACACAACCCAAGTGATCACGAATCATCGTCTATTGATGCATCTATTCGATATATATAAACTGAATTATGGCATAATATATATCCATGAAAATCCTAATAAGACGAAACGAATTTATGACATGCGGCAGTATTTGAACGAATCCGCACTCACACCATATTTTTGATTTATGTATATATATATAATTATTATGTGAAAAGATAGATTAGATAATCCTCTAATCTAATTTGTCTTTCATATATTAGCAACCGGAGTAACGTATTCATGACAAGAATACGTGAATCATACGGCCACTGCGTCAGCAGTGCAGGTGTCGTAAGACCGCATCATTCGTAGCGGAATATAAATAACGAAAGAAAATTAAAAGGAGATTTTCAGTATGGCAACCAAGAAAACAACCACAAGCGAAAGACCGGGATTTCTGAAGCATTACGACTTCGATATCACGATCACGTTCTCAAATGACTTGCTCGGCATGCTGCCGAACAACAAAGACATCATGAGAGACTACATCGTCTCCAAATCTCCGGATGCAATCTCAAAAGAGGATGAAGTCGCATCCGTTGGAGTCACCCAGTATCTCGAGAAGGGAATCACTGTATTCCCGAGAGACCGAGATGGTAATCCGGGTCTGTTTGATTACCATTGGCTCGGATTCTTCGCAGAGAAGTGCGGTTATCTGCGAAGATTCGACGACACGCTGTCGGCAGGATTCACCGCATATAAGAAGGAAATTCATGGAGGAATCTTCCTGGCAGATCGGTTCAATCCGATCATTCTGCCGGACGGTTTCGATATTGAAACCTTCACCCACATTGTCCGCACCAAGCCGCCTACTGGTCCGCAAATCAATACTCCGACGACTTCGGAGCTGATTCCGATTGGCTCTAAAACAACCATCACCGTTCAGGTTATGGCAAAATCGTACATCGATCTGGTCAAGGAATGGATCATGTACGGATTCAAATCCGGAACTGGACAGTGGAGAAACGGTGGTTATGGCACCTTCATTGCCGATTTCGGTGAAGTCACTGAAGGATGGTTTACCTATCCGGAAGTGCAGGAGAAGATCAATCATCGCATTGACGAAGAGGTTGCGCTCCGGCGGATCGAGAAGCAGCTTGCCAAAGAAAATGCAATGAAGAAGGCATGAGTACCTGATTGGGATGCGGGGATATCCCCGCATCCCATTGTATCGTATATGTAAAGTTCTGGTATGCTGCTATATATGCATTCAGGTGATATACCGGTATACCATAATAAAGTGATGGACGGTGATGATATTTTCTATTGTCATCGTCCACATTTTTATCAAAATTTTTTATAAGGAGCGTGCTGATTCAAATGGGAGAGAGATTAGTATTTGAGGTAATGCGTCATGACAAACGGTTGTGTTGTATCCACTACCATTGGTCGGCGTATACCAAAGACTGTTACATTGAGGCGCGGGATCTGATTAAATCAATCCGTGCCCAAGGATACACCAAAGACACGAGTGACTCCGACCTTATCAGAATGATTCTCCATCATCTGTATAAAGAGAAGAGAATCGATACGGAATCCATTGACAAGAAACCGTATCGAGTATGCGGTGGATTAGCAATGAACCAGGAGACTGTCCTCAAAGAATTGTATCCGGATATCCCAGAATCCGAATACACTCCTGATGAAGGATTTTCGATTTCTAGGTCATACGGTCTGCTGCTATTAGACGATGACCGTTGCAAAGCTGCACTCGACTATGCGGAAGATTGTGAAGAAATCAACTTTGATCTTGAAATCTTCACCAATGGAAATTGGTTCACATATGAACCACCGCTCGATGATGCATTTATTCGAGCAGAAATTGGTGGAGATCCCGAAAGGCTTCTTCCCACGTTCATTCAACCTCCCGATGAACTTTCGTATTGGGAGGTGTCATTCGATGATGCTGACAAAATCATTGAATGGGTAAATAACCTGACCTCTGAGACGGATTCCTACAGATGGTGGGATCCGCTCAATCATTTCACGATTGAAATGAAATGCTAACCTTAGAGACAATGACCTGGGGCGTAACGCCCCAGTGAGTCTCGTTGTAAAGTAAAGGTCCAGTAGCGTCTGGTGTGGTAGCGTCAAGTGACGTTATGGTGACGTGTGGTCAAATGCAATGCCGTTGAGGCGAAGCGTCTTAAAGTGTTGCTGAATCTTGTCCAGGTTTGGTCTGGTCTGATTTGGTGTAAAGTGGGGTGGCGTACAGTGTCGTCAGGTCTTGGTATTATGATGCCCAGTGTAGTACTGGTATTACAAGGTCTAGTTCTGCATGGTCAGGTAATGTCTAGTATCGTAACGGCAATGTTTCGTACAGTCTCGTTGTGAAGTGAAGGTAGACTGTGATAACGTGGCATGTCGTACAGTCCTGTTCTGGTGACGTATCGTGAGGTTAATTAAAGCGCGGTCTTGGCAAAGTAACATCCAGTGACTTCGCGTAATGGTAAGGTTGCATTTTGTGGTATGTTGTGAGGGTTATGTTCGGTGATGTTATATATCATGCAGTATTATATGGGCGAGGTGAGATGCTATTTTGTGAAGCGATGGTTTAGTCATACAGAGTGTGTGCCGTGCTGTCCTGTTCTGGTAAAGCGAGGCGCTGTATGATAAGATCGAGGTAAAGTACTACGCGGTGAAATAGTGTGGAGTTTTGGTAGAGCAGAGTTGGGTGCTGACTGGTGCTGTTGTGGTATGGTTCGATATTGTCTGGAAAGGTATGGTGTTGTAATGTGAGGGTGTCGTATTGTTGAGTGCGATGACGTGAAGGTGTAGCCCCGTTTTGTTTCGCGGTGTAGCGTGCGGTGGAGTGTCATGATGGTATGGCAAGGTCTAGTTCTGCGCTGTGTTGTTGCGGTATAATCGAGCACTATCTGATGTGATCGAGCACTATACTGGCGCTGCAAGGTCAAGCTCCATGTTGTTCGGGTTCGGTAGAGCTCGATACTGCTTTGTCTAGGTACAGATATTTTACGGAGTATCGCAACAGTATGATACTCCGTAAAATATGCCGCTGTGGCGAAATTGGAAGCACGCAAGAGACTTAAAATCTCTCGGTGGATACACCGTACCGGTTCAAGTCCGGTCAGCGGCATCTTGTCCCTATGGTGAAATTGGCAGACACGCAGGGTTTAGGTTCCTGTGCCGAAAGGCATGTCGGTTCAAATCCGACTAGGGACATTCGTTGTATATTCGAACAGAATATACGGCACCCACAACAGAGTGAACAAATCTATTTTAATAATACGCATTTGTCCGTGCAACACTCTGTTGTGGGATATGGATCTGTGACGCAATCGGTTAGCGTTCTTGGCTCATAACCAAGCAGTTCTGGGTTCGAGTCCCAGCGGATCCATCACATATGTGATATTTTGCGAACGAGATATCACATATGTATAGCACACTCAAGTACCTCCTGAGCTTGGGTGTGCATTTGGAGGTGTACCCAAGAGGCTGAAGGGTTCGGTCTTGAAAACCGAGAGGTCAGAAATGGCGCGGGGGTTCGAATCCCTCCACCTCCGTTTACAAAATCAATTTTACCTGGGGAGGTAATACAAATGACTCAATCATCATCAAGCAAAGCTGCGAAAGGCGGAGTCTCGTTCGCCGAATTGTTACAGCTTGTATTCATTGTTCTGAAGCTGTGTAAAGTAATCAATTGGAGTTGGTTCTGGGTATTATCTCCTACACTGATTCCATTGATGCTTCTCACAATCATTATGATTGTATATTTCGTTTGTCGTTTCGCATCCAAGAAAATGCGAAACGATTGAATGGTCATGGTCTTCCTATTGCGGTATGTTGGTCTCGAAGGCGCCACATGTACGAACATATACGTGAAAAAGTTTGTGTGATAAGGGAGTATTCAACACCATGCCCAAATGCTGGCATAGCTCAATTGGCAGAGCAGCTGATTTGTAATCAGCAGGTTGCGGGTTCAATTCCTGCTGCCAGCTTTGAACCTGATCGGAGCATATCTCCGACGAAGCGTTTTATGGGTAGTCATATGTTCGCATATGGGTACTTGCCTGACACGCATGCACCACTTACAGTATTCACGAGGTTCGGGTGTGAAACAAGGGTTCCAGAGTATAGCAGTGATCCTGGAGAAGTAGACTGGTCGCGAACGGACTACTTTGACGTTTGGAGGTAGGCGTTAATAAACCTCACACTCCTGGCATGATGAGTGAGGGACTCTGCCCGGTGGATTGATCAACCATCGTAGACATCTCCGAGCTATACTAGGAGACGGCATTGGTGTGTGCCGACTTTGCGGTCAACCGACAAGACCGTATGCCAAACACCAGGGGTTGGGAGACCTGGCGGTTATAACGCTGAGTATTTTGCCTTATAACTAATACAACCCGCTCTGCAAAGACACGCGGTACGCTGTCAGTATCGCGTGTCGCACTGGGGTATCGCCAAGTGGTAAGGCACCAAGCCTCCCACTTGGCGACCCCAATATTAACGAAAGGAGGTATTGATGATGGCTGAGTATAGATATCCCGCATGGGTTCAATGGATGAACGAAGTTTATTATAAACCACAACCCGTACCAGGTTATCCAAATTTCAAAGCTGACAGAGCCGGTAATGTGTACAAGAATGATGAGTTGGTAAAACCGTTTAAATCCAATGGGTATCAACAAGTCTGTTTAAACGGTACTCGTAAAAACAAAGTGGTCAAAGGTGTGCATCAAGTCATTGCTATGACATTTGATGAGCGATACTATGATGGTTGTCATGTTCATCACAAAGATGAAAATAAGCAAAATAATAATATATCAAATCTCGACGTTGAAGATCCACATGATCATATCAGACATCATGCAAATCCGGAGCATCTCAAAAAATACATCGCCGAACATGGTCCCGCAAACAAAGGAAAGAAAATGTCCCCGGAATTCTGTGAAAAATGTCGAATTAGTGCGATAAAACGACGTGAGCGTGAACGATTGGAAAAATCAAAATAATATGATACCCCGTGGTGAAGTGGATGAACACCTGCGGCTTTGACCCGCATATTCGTTGGTTCGAATCCAACCGGGGTAATTGGGGTAGTAGAGTATTTGACTCTGGTATTCGTAGGTTCAAATCCTGCTACCCCAATCAAAGTAAGAATGGAATGATGGGGCGCATATGCGCCCCATACCATTCGTTATTTTTTTTTATACGGTATTCCATTGACCTGTCTCTTGATTATACAGATTCAACACAGTTCGATTCAAATCTGAACGATCATTCAGAATCAAGGTCTTGTAGTTTACCGGTTTATCAAAATCATTCAACACATTACCAAATGATTGGATATCAGAACCACGAAGAATTTGCATCTTCACCGGAGTGACTGATACAGAATCATTGTTCGCATCTTTAAATGAGAAAGCATGTACTTCGGGGAATACAAGTCTCCATGAACCACGTGGTTGATGTGCTGGAATATTGCCGATAACAAGATCTTCCACTGCTCGATATCTCATATCATAAATTGAATTCTGTACGGATAGTCCTAATATAATCGGATTGTTTGTTAGGATATTGAATAAGAGATGGCCGGAATCATCCGTGAGATTTATTTTTTCATGCGTGATTGTCGTTGTATCAATTGTACTCCAATCAAATTTTGTTTTTGTAATACATACGTCACGAGATTCTGCATTCACATAATATGTTTCGTGTGTGTCAGAATATGGATCGTACATCCAAACCATTGGCCCGACTTGATCAACATTCCATGTGATAGTTGTTTGTGAATTGGTATGAATAAAGTGATTCTGATCGAATGATTCTGGAATTAACGATGTATCGGTTTGTGACAATAGATTATTCAATGAACGACGAATGACCGTAAATTCAAATTCACGATTTGTCGGATCATCATCAACCCATCTCCATGCAACATACGTATCATAACGATTGAAGTTTGCACGATTGATCGCAGAGATAACACCTTGTGTATTCTTTTGATCTGCCGTTAATTTAAACAAACCTCTGGAATAGAATTTATTGATATCAATCACGGTTTTGGATTCATTCGGAATATCAATTGGGATAGTGGTTTGATCAATCACATTGATGGATGTCGCCGTTGCAAATGCCGTGATATTCACATCATGCGATACTGCTTCTGATACTGTGAATTCTCTGATAGAAGGAAGAATCGCATTAATGTATGCGCTTTTCTCTGACACATTACCATCTTTGGATATTGTGGTCGAATCATTTGCTGTTGCAAATAAGGATTGTTTTTCCCAATGACCATTGGTACTTGTGACAATATACTGATACAACCAGATTCCATCAGCTTCTCTGACGAATGCACACAATCCGTCAACAACATTTCCTTTGACCGGTAATAACTGATCAAAGTTCTGAATATAGAATGATAACTTTAATCCGGTTCCGGTTGAATCTCCCAATGGCGATGTCCCGTATGGTGTGGTCAAACCATATTCTTCTGAATACAAATTGAAGTTTGATAGATTGATTGGAGTGTTATCTGACGGCGCAATACCAACATCCGTCACACCGCCATCATCATCAACTGCATTCACCACATAATTGAATGAGAATCCACCAACCACAATCACACCCACATCAGATACAGTATAACCGGAACCTCGTGCAGTGATTGCGTGCACAGACACATCCTGTGGATTAACCATTGGATTTAGATTTGAAATAGAACGGAAATCGTTATGACCCGTCATATCAATTGATTCCAAATTTTCTAAAGAATCAAAGATGAATGGATTGGATTGTGTTTCCGAATCTTCAGTGTAAACAGGTTGACCATCACGATCTAGATGTGTTGGACGCACCCATTTATCACGTAATCCATTATACAAACGATTCTTGTCGGTTTCGGAATAACTTGCTTCGGATCTGACATATTGTTTGTCAACAACTGATGTTGGTGCCAATCCGGAAATGTTAGATAATTGCATGACGGATGTTGGAATATCACAAATACGTGCAATTGTACGTGCAGGTTTAGGATGCTCCGCAGTTGCATTGTTTTCATATGTGATATCATCATTCGATAATAGATAAACACGACCGATTGATATTGCTGCAGTTTCTTCGGTTTCTGGATATGAACGTTCTGCACCTGGATCAAATATTAAACCGGCAATTTGTCTGGTCGTTTGATCTTCTGGTTGATATGTTGGTGTATTGTGCAATGCGTAGATTGCCATATGTTGTGCAACACCAATATTTGAATTTGAACGAATCCAATCCGGTAAACCGCTCAGATTCTGGATATCATGGGGATATCTACTTCCATCATCATTCTTCAATGACGACATCTGAACACCAACGAAACCTGCATCTGTATTAACAGATTCAAATGGAATTGTTGTATCCAATGAGATTTCAAATGCCGGAGTTAACGATCCATGGTTCTCATACAAGTTTGCTTCAAATGACGCAACCGGTACAACGTACTTTCCGGTATTCTCATCATATTGCCAACCAACATTTGGAACCATCTTGATGATGTTGCTTCCCACATTTGTGACCGAAATCAATTCTGTATCCGATAATGAATAGAACTCGATTGATGAAATTGGTTTATTGAAATCAAGTGACGTTCCATCAAATATACCGGATGCCGGAGAACAACGAATACTCCAATCTTCGATTGTGGTTGTTGGTGCGGAATAATCGATATCACCGGTGCATGGATAAATGAACGCTGTGTATCGATCCATATTTCCAACATGTCCGATTTCAAATAGTCTGGAACGTGGATTGGTTTGATCGGTTGCAATATTACCCAACGTAACGCTGGGACCAAGGTTCGATTCATCACATGTAAACCAGAACAATGGATATCCGATTGCGAGTGGATCAGTAATCAAAATCGTTTGACATGTGGTATCAGAATTAGATGTCAACGAGAATGGTTGAATCACTTCTTCGCATGGATAATAGAACACCGGATTTGTCACACCGGATGAAAACGTGACTGGAACATTGATGGTATATTCATCATTATCGTCCAAGCATTGTAGCACTGGTGAATCAGTTGTCATATACCATTTGTATACAAAGATACTACCTGTGTCTGTGTTCAACGACATTGGCATATACACAACCGTGCAATTATTCAATACCAAACGGAAATTGTGATACACATCTGAAATTGATAGATTGATGGATTTCAATCGTGCAAATTTCAATCCATTCATTTCACTGATATGACCAAACACGGAATTTGCCAATGACAAAACATCTGCCACATTCTCCGAAGAGAATGTGGCATCACGAACAACAGAATCCTCTGTTGATGTTTTTTCGGTTTCAAGCAGAATCTTTGAACCAAGATTGTCAATTGTTCCGATGAATTGATCTCCAGTGATTGGATCTTGCACCGCTTTTGTTTTGTCGGTTTTCAATAACCAGTGCTTTCGTTCTTGTTCCATGATTGCAGCAAGTCCGGATGCACCGAGATACCAATAGATTTTATTTGGCTTCAATGATCTCACTCCTTCATGAATGATAATACAATTGCCATGAACCATTTCTGAATGTGTAGATTTCTTCATTCAGAATCAACAGCGTATATTCCGAAATATCGACATCACCATCATACATTCTAAATGTTGATAGATCAGATATGGAATCATTGTCGACACGGAATACAAACAATGGTTCGGCTTTTTCATGTGATGAACCAAAGACAACATTCTCATGGAAGGTATCAATCAATGGAACATAACCACCAATTGGTTTCTCATCCGGAATCGTTGTTATGGATTCGCCTTTTTCTTTGTACAATGTTACATCAGCAATATCATACACGGAATCTTCATAATAATTTGACATGTAATAATCAATCAAATCTTGTTTGCGCGTATCTGTTCCTGCATAAACGAGATTTCCATTTTGCACATCATTTTCGAATGACGATGCCATAAATGGACGTGTTACTCGATAAACACCAACTGTGTTGAGCTGTTTTACAATCATATCTGTTTGATATGGATCACCAACAATGTATTCATGAATTGGATACATGATGTATGGTAACATATCGTCACCATATCGTGATTGAATCTTTTCAATCAATACTTCAATCGGATATGATTCTAAGGTTTCACGAATAGAATCTCGTTTATCTTTGATTGCAAAATGATCAAATCGATATAGATTATATTGCAAAGTGTTTGATTCGTATAAGTCTTTTGCATTTGAAGGATACCCATCCGCTTCTGCAAGTGTCAGAATATCTGTCAATTTCTTTGTTACCGATTTGCTCAAAATGTTGACGCTTTCATTGTGATGATATGTATCTTGTGTCGTATGCATGATATCATATGCAAATGGAACTGGTTTCCCATATTCCATGGTGAACATCATGCCAGTCCAAGAACCATCATAACTTGATACAGATAGATTGCTTCTGGATGGAAATACTAGATTTTTATCTTCATCATTAATGGAAGACAATGCATCGTAATCCCACCGCAACACATAGTATCCCGTCAAATCATCAGTTGGCACAATTCCTAAGAATGCATTCCACGTATTCAATCCAGCTTTCGATACCTGTATCGAAAGATCAGTCCCGTCAACAATTCGATCAATAACAACGTCAGATGGGAACATGTAATTTTTGGATGTCAATTGTGATGTACCATATTCAGAATACAATTTCCGATATATGAGATTATTGTATTCCATCACATTGCTCCAGAGCTTTCTGAACTCGTATGTGTCTGTTGGATCATAGTATATGTTACCAAGATCCAATTCACCAGTCAACTGAATCCGATGATCAAAATCCCAATCATCAACTGCTGGATCATATGTGACAATACAGACACCATATCTATCAGGATCCCAGATATATGTGAATACATTTTCTTTTGTTGGATCAATAGAACGATTGGGAATATGTTGATCCCAAACATCAGTATCAATCTCCCATGTTAATGATGCACCTTCACCATTTCCACTGATTGTGCTGAGCGGGAATGATGAAACGCGTGAATCAAAATTCACCATGGGAATATGCACCGGTTGAAGTGATTCATTCCCGGGAATGGAAGGATCCAATGTAAAATGGAATGTTGCAATTGCACCGGAATCAACAGTATCCACAACACCACGGAAGAACAAACCACCAATGTTGAAACCGAATTCATCATTAGCGTCATAATTGGATCCACCATTTGCAATGGATACAGTGTATTCATCACTGCCAAATTGGATCGTGGATTTTGCAATTACAGATTTTCCGCATTGTGCAATGAATGATGAAGTATCAAATTCATTCACAAATGTTTCAATTGTTGGTAAATAATTATACCGTGTTGATTGCAAAATATATTGATCTGTCGATGATTGATTCCAAAGTTTATCCCATTCATCATTTGTAAATGCTGCTATTTGACGTGTGTACTTTTCATCAATCACGAGCGTCGGAGCGATACCTGTGATATTTTGTAATTGAGAAAATGATGTCGGAATATCACAAATACGTGCAACAGTTCGTTCTGGTTTTGGATATTTTGCAGATGCATTGTTCTCATATTTTGTACCATCATTTGAAATCAGATATCCTCGACCAAATTCCAATTCCGGATCATATGAAATCATACCCAATGAGAATCTTCTGTTTCCATGATAAACAAATTGTTTATTGTTTTGGAATTGACCCATTGTATGATCGCCGAAATGATTGTCAGATACATATGCAACGTTGGACAGATAGTTTACTGTGGATACAATTTTGCTTTCATCACTTACATATGTACGATCATATGAATAAATGATGACCGGTTCCATATCATCAATGATATCATTGATGTCATTCTGGGGAACCGCAGAATCGATGATGATTGCGGCAGTTTGTTTTTTCGTTGCCGCAAGATTTGGTCGATTCACATCATCACGAATTGTATACAACTCTGCATGTGCATGATGAATCAATCGGTCCAGGTTATATTTGTAATATGGAGGTAATCCATCGAAATCACATAGATTATATGCAACGCCATATTTCTTTATCACGGAATGATCTGAATGATCTGATGTATAGTCGACATGAATTCCTGATCGCATCCGTGTAATACTCTTTTCAAATGGCAAAAAATAATTATTGCTGAATGTTACATGAAACATTGGAATACATGCCGGATTTGGATTCGTTTCCGTAGAAATATTTTGTATAAAATATTCTAAAGGAATCAAGGCATATGTCGGATTGTTATACGTCGCACCATCGTAATCATAATCACCTTCAACAGGTGTGTGAAACACCCATTCAGGTTCCGTGTTGACGAGTGTGATCTTTGTATAAACTGCGTCCCATGTAATTGTTTGACCATCTGTTGGTGGAATATGGAAAGGATCCCCAGTGAATCTCAGAAATTCAATCTTCGTTACATCAACAGAATAATTCTTTTCTTTCGCTTGTGGTTGTTTATAAAACTCACCATACGCTTTGACATACCAGACACCATCGGGATCACTTGCAGGAATATTATCTTCACCATAAATGTATGGATATAATTCGACACGATGTTGATCACTGGTTCCAATTGTCAACAATGGATTCCCGTTTCTGTCAACATTTCCAATCCATCGAATAACAGGATCGTATTCATCTAATGTTGAACATATCCATATGAATGGTAATTCAGCATAGTCACGTAAATCAATCGTAATCATCGTTCCATCTTCATAAGAATCGATGAATGATTCCGTCATACTATTTAAAGCAAAATAATATGTCGCGTGATGATCCCCATTTGAAGATTGATCGATATACAATGGATTCTCTGTATCATCAATCAGTAAAATAGGATTGTCATATGTCTTTATAAATTTTGATTTTCTTGTATAGAAATCACCATCCGCTTCTGCGCGGAGAATATATACCTCGCTCACATTTGTAAATTTCAATTGATATGTATGATTGGATGTCATAGCATTTGGTTTAATGTATGCCGCCATCATGTTTTGTTGCTCATATGTATCAATGAAATCTGATTTCTTTAATTGGAAGAAATATGTGAATATTTGATTCATATAATGGAAATCAAATGGTGGACGATTCATCAACATCTTTTGTGATTCGATTAACATCTCAGAACCAAAGTTTTTCACAGTTCCAACATACTGCAATCCATTTGAATCTTTAAACCCATAACTTTCTTTTGTATGTTGATCATACATCTTTTTGGCTAATTGCAGAAATGTCCGTAATGCATCCGGAGATGTATACGGTGTTTTGGTGATCAGATTATCGGACATATTTTCATCTCCTTCAGAAAGAATTTTTACAGACATATACTATTTTTCCGAACGGGATAGAAACATTATGTTACTATCCACATTTCAGAAAGGACTGGTGTGTTGTGTTAGATTGCATGATAAAAGAAATGGCAAATCCATTGAGCGGTATTCGCGTCGATCTTGGTGTCGATCAACCTCTATGGAAGTATGTCAAAAAGGCAGTTCAAGATATCGAGGTTCTCAATATTCTTGGTTTGTATCGTTACGACAAAACGATTGATCCACCATTCTTACATGTCATCAACTGGAATTGGAATCCGCATCCACTTGCAGAAGAAATCCAGTATCGCCGGCGTGAGACCGGCGACAAACTTTCAACAAAATCAATTGGAGATACACGTATTGGTATTCTGGAATTTGACATCTATTGTGGTGCAAGAGATAAGAATCGGAATATTGTATCCGAGATTGTCCATAATAAACTATATGTCCCTATTGAGGATGAACACGGAAATTATCTATTGGATAATCAGCTGTATTCAGAATATCAGCTTGTCGACAAATTGCTGTATCCATCTGGCAACAACGCATTCACATTAAAATCATTATTACCAGTCGTCATCCAGTATGTCGACGCCACCGAGACTTCCATGGATGGTTATGTTGTAACATCCAAAATTGGTATGGTGAAAATCTTTACAACCATGGAACCGATTCTGGCATGCTTTATGCATATACCGGGGCCATTGTGCTATCTCGATGTATACCCAATATTACAGTTCTGTGACCATGTCCGTCCGCAGGATAAGGATGAATATGAATACTTTCAGCCTATTCCGGATAGAGACATTTACATTCGGGCATACCGAAAAGGTTTGGAACGATTCGATTATGTTCGGTCAATTTTGGTTATGGCAATATCATTGATTCAGAAATATGATCCTGCAACATTGGAAGAATTGAACTCTCCTGAATGGTGGATTTATCAGTTGTCATACTATGATAACATCATTGAGCATCGTGGTGCATGCCATGAGATGCATGTTGCAAGAATGTTGGATACGATTTCTGCAAACGTATTGCCAATTCCCGATATTGACAAACGGAATATGATTGCCTTGTTGCGTTATGTATTACAAACGGAATTTACAGATGTAAATATCTATTCGTATGAAAATAAAAGATTGAGACTGAACGAGGTTATATCGACGATTGTAACTGCGGAAGTATCTGAGAAACTCAAGAAGATGTTTAAATATGGAATGCTTCTGAAAATGGTTGACATGGAACCTGCAGTGAAATTCCGTCCTGATTTGATTCTGAAAAATATTTATAAACTTGGAACCGTCCATGTCACGGACTTTGCAAATGATTTGGACTATCCCCAACACCTACGTTTTACAAAACGCGGGCCGAATTCGCTGGGACGTCTTGACAATCATAAAATCAATTTTGTCCATAGACAATTGCATCCGAGTATGATTGGTGTCATTGATCTATTAGATTATTCTAAGGATGTCGGTCAGTCTGGTATGATTTCACCATGGGCTGACATATCGCTTCTTTCAGAAGTTAATACGAACAAATATCCGAATATCAAATATGATTTATTCGAATTCATTCAGAATGAATTTCCGAACCCAGGCATCCGATTCAATTGTAATAATATTGAAGAATACAATCGTCTATTGGATAAATTGGTTTGGAGTACATATATGAATATTGAGTATCATGTAAATTCGGAGGAGTCTTCAGCATGAAAATCAATTATAAAATTTATCGCGGGTCTGTTGATAAAAACCTGTCTGTGACATATGCATATACGTACACGGATGTTGGTGATTTTCAGACAGTGACACAACGTGACAACGGAAGTGTGACAATCATTCCATCATATGGAATTAACATTTCCAGAGGTTTTAACCAGGAACACATCTACATCACGTCGAATCAGTATTATGTGTTTACTTCATTATTATTGAAAACAGTCAAAATGATTTCAGATCATTTGTATGAAATATTTCCAAATGTTGGAAAAGCGGAATTTGAGATTGATACAAAAACACTTGAAAGATTTCAAATCGAAAAAGCGATTGCTGCAGATGGCATTACAATGATTCCAACAGTTTGGGTTGATGAGACAAATCAATGTTTCCCAGGAATTCAAATTAACACATTAAAACTTGGATCCATTAAGATTCCATTACAAGATGCAATTCCAATGAGTTTGATGTTTAAGAGTTTTGATCCATTGGCAACTTCATTAACAATGTTGCGCATTTGTGGAAAGATAGAATAATGATATGGGCGGGGATATCCCCGCCCATATACAATTACATTCTGGATGTTCCGAGGAATCGGTTTGCCGCATCGAAGAAATCGGATTCCAACGCAGTACCGATATGATGGAGAAGATTCTTTCCATCGGATGCTGCAAGAATCGCTTTTGTCACGAGTCGAATGGAACCATTCACACGATATTTATCAACACCACAACATTGTGCGATATAATCAAACATCGTATGGTTATTCAGCATAATTGACATTTTATCCATAGGAGATGTCATTAATACATTCTGAAGATCTGTGACGGATATTGTCATATCAACAGATAACGGATAACCATACACGGAAACATCATTTCCATCCGAATTTTTTGAGATTGTTAATCCGGTGACGAGTCCAAGCCGTGTACCCCAGATACCCGGAATATTACATTGAATGATTGGTGGATAACTATACGATGCACCACTATTCTTTGACATCTTTGGCAAAACCATTCCTAATGCGAAAAACATCGGTACGAGGATTTCTGTCAAGTATGAATACGGATCTCCGCCAGATGCACGGAGCTTTACAGTTAAAGCAATCTCAGATCCATTTGCAGTATGCCGTTTGAAGATCTTTGGATAAATCGTGTGATCACCTTTAAATGACCGAAGCATGGATGAAGCGATGCCGGCAGTGAATCTACCAGCTGATCCAAGTTGTGACATAACCGCTTCTGCTGCAGTAACCGCATTGTCTGCCAGATTGATAATTTTGTCTGCTGCACCGAGTGCTCCTTGCGATGAAGATGTGATAAATGCAATCTCATTACCATATTCTTCACCCATCTGCAGTACCGATGAATATATCATGGAAGCTCCAGCTTCGTTGGTATATGATTCTTGGATTCCTTTTGGATCAATCATAAATGACACGTATTGTGATGTGTCACCGTTTTGAGTATCCAGTGCCACTGCAGAACCAAGATTCTTTGACGGAGTGACATATCGATAGTTTGCCCAAACATCATCTTCATCATTTGCTTCTGTATTATTTGGTGCGATGTTCAAAAGTCGATCACCAATGCGCACGCATGATTCCTGCAAACCCAACATCACAATTGCAGAGTTGATCATCATCTTCACATTGTTGATGTAAGTGTTCCAGTCTGATTCAAATGTGTAGAATGGTTGTTGGACACTCAATGATGTCAACACAGGTGCCAGCAATCGTCCTCCAAGATAAGATCCCAGACTGGAATTGATATAACTGGAAATGGTTGGATCATTCAGGACTTCAGTATCTTCATCAAGATCTGTAACTCGAAGACCCGCAACAGTTGAGGCTTTTGCAGTTTCATATATACCGGAATCATTGACAAGCGCATCCTTGTAAGCCTGAATCCATTGTTCTTGTTCTGCTGCAGATTGCGCGCTATTACCATTACTAATACCGCTTTCAGAACCAGTGACGGCACCATATTTACTCAATGCATATTTATATTGTGCAACCATACGAATCGCATTTGCAATGGATGACATACCGCCCGTAAACATAGCACGACCGACAACGAAGTTTGCAACTTGTGCATCACGCAATACATGACGTAAATAGAAATCACCAACTGGTCCATCATGTCCCGAATTTGGTTCAGCACTCATTAAACGCATATCATTTAGACTTGTAAGCTGAGGGGGTGAACCAAACAATCTTGGAGAATATTTATTCAGCAACGGTGCGGACTGTTGTAATCCTGGAGTGGCTGTTTGTGAAATGCCACTGATACCTGGAATAATGTAAGCCATACCGTAAACCTCCTTTATTAAAAACATTACTGTTCGGTCTCGAACAAATGAAATGAAAGGAACGATTATTATGTTTGAAATTCGTATTGATGAAATATCGAAACCCGATATTCGAGAGGATACTCGTGTGTTTGTGAATCAATTGATTGATCAGCAGATTTTTCATGATATCCTATTCAATGATATTCATTTTATGATGTGGATCACATTTGCTGATCAGATTGTTTATTTTAATAGAATGATGTGGTTTGAGAATTGTATTCAGAAAAGTCATGTTGTTACAGAATTACAATCAATGCCAAATAATTTATATGCGGCATATTTTCCAATTACATTAACAGAAGTACTCACCTATATTCAAACGGCACTTCCTCCTGTACTAAAACCACAAATGGATTCGTTAAAAACAATCGATGATGTTTATGAGGTATTCAAAACATTATTGACTGATAATTCTAATCCGAGTACATTAAAATACAACATTGATTGTTTCCAGAAGATGATGCATTTTAATGATGACCTGCTTTTGAGTTATACGGAGAAAAATCGATTCATTGCAAAATTAAAATTCATTGCTTCAAGAATTCCGAAAAATACAATCGTAAAATATCCGATTGGTATTATTGTATCATCATGGAATCCTGTTGATAAAATTATTGACTTGCTTCCGGACAATGAGACTTTTCATCTTCAGCTTGTATTGCAATTACCGAAAGAACAATTTGATGTTTTGCATAAAATGATATTTGATTTCGACGCGACAGTTACCCAAATTTATTATGAAAAGTATAATCGTTATTATGTCTCGATGTATATTGAGCAGAACTCTGTTGCATTGAAAGATTATCTGAAATACATGTACAGAGAAATCATTCCGATGATTTCATAAAAATATATTTTATATACATATATTCTTTCTGTGGATATGGGAATATTATATTAATCCGCATATAATATGAATATCCTATCATATATGAAAGGAGAATGTGTATATGTCGATTACCGCTTCTACCGTTGCCGGTATTGCTGGCGCAGCACTCGCAATCGGAACTCTGATTGCAACGCTGGTGTACAACAAGTCCGCTCACAATGGTAACACGACTTATGAGACCAAAGGCCAAGGTCCCGTCGAGACGACTTACGCACAGCCGCAGGCTCCTCAGCCGATGCCGCAGCCGATGTGTCCGCCGCCATATGCATCTATGTATCCCTGGGGATACAATGCATACATTGCGACTATCGCAAACACACCGATGCAGAGTCCTGCGATGAGCTATGGATATGCATACACGCAATATACACCGTGGTATAGCCCGCAGGTGTATTCTTACAATTTCAACAATCCCGGTCAGGGATATAACAATGGGGTTGTGACAAATCCCATCAGACCTAGTCCGCCAGGTGCACCACCAGGAAGTACCTGTCCGCAACAGTGTACTTATAACTGGAATGGATATACTAGAACGTATCCAAATGGATCTGTATCGTTTGCACCGATTCCGTCATGCTATGATGACTATGGTCGGTGGAGAGGATAATAAGATACCAAACCAAAACAATTGATTACATGATTATTTGGGAGATGTCAGGGCTTTCGAATAATCTGTAAAATAAAAAAGGAGGCCAGATAATGAATCAGATAGTTGAGAATGTCTTCAACAGCATCTCATCTGTTGCAAACGGTGCAGCTGCCGCATGCAGTGGAATTCAAAATGGTTTCACCACTTTTGAAACATTGCAGAATCAGCAGCAGCAACAGAGTGATATGTCTAGAAGAAACATGACGCAAATGCAACAGCAGACATATCAGTATCGGTCACCGGTATATCCGTGGGCAGATGCAAGTTATTCCGGTTATGGGTTTGGAACACCGGTTGCCGCGCAGAATGTCGGATATCCCGGCATCACAAATCCAAACTACGGTAAGTTTGGTGGTTGTGGTTTTGCACAAGCGCCGACACAATCTGCATGGGGATCGCCTCTTGGTGGTAATGGAACACTTGGAGGTGGTTGGAGATGGTAACATTCAAAGATTTCTGTATGCAGTTTTCGCCAACTAGTGAGGGTGGAACAGACGCGTTGAATATCAACGCGTCTGACCTCACGCCGGAGCTGAAAGCTGTTGCTGATGGAATCATCAAAGCGATGAAAAATCCGGCGATTAATTATGGACCTCATAATTATCTGGATGATAAATCACTGGATAATATTCAGGATGAGCTCTCTGATAAAGAGAAAGTGTCCGAAATTATTGCATCATTTAATGATGGGGAAATTCCGGATGTACTTCTTGAATATTTGAGCAGAAATCTGCTGGTTCATTCATTTGTTGAACTTGATGAAACGCATCAGTCTATAATTAAAACACTGGTGGCGTACATCATTGTATCGACTCAGAATGAGCGTAATGCAAAACCCGAACCCGAACCCATTACAAAACCAAAGGAGGACAATCCCATGTCTGCACCCACAAGATCTCATCTGACAGAAATTCCTGTCAAACACGCCCGTATCTCCTCGTCCGATGTTGTCGCACATCTCCAGGACCTGCTTGGTTTTGGATTTGATTGTGACTTCATTCTCTGTGATAACAGAGCGGATTGGGAAAAGCCGATGACGACAAACAAGTGCTATGTCATCATGCGCGCTGTGTTCCGTCCGGAAGACATCACCGTTC
>Ga0310786_10000410_pt1 | contig 69532 bp, 97 predicted proteins | sample AusTroGonzalo_MG_FD_203881 | JGI IMG/M metagenome (GOLD analysis project Ga0310786, IMG submission 203881) | Bovine rumen microbial communities from tropical cattle in Woodstock, Queensland, Australia - Gonzalo_03 (v2) (version 2) | ecosystem: Host-associated > Mammals > Digestive system >... | reverse complement strand
TCGATTATCTGTAAGGTCTTATTATCTAAATCGACATCTTCAATATTTATCTCTGTCAGAGCAGTTTTTCTCATGCCGGTTGTCATAAATAGACAGATAATTAATTTATCTCTTGACCGTGTTTTACTTTGCAGTTTCTTTGCCGTAGGATTTCCAACACCTTTATCCACCATTTTCAGTATATTATGAAAATCTCTTTTTGTAAGAAGTACACGCTCCTGCTTTAATCTTTCTTCATCTTTGTTTTTAGGACGTTTAATCGTTTCCATATAATTATTTGGTATAAGTCTTACCTTATGTAAGTAATCAAAGAAGTTTGATAATGCACACCAAACCGACTGCTGATAAGAAGACGAAGAATATTTTACGTTCCCTTTTTTGTCTTTAATTTTTTGTATGGTATCAAAATATTCAATTGTGTGTCTTTGTGTTAACGCTTTAACATCCGGAATGTTGTCATACGACATAAGCATCTGTTTTACTTTGTTAAGATAATCATAACAGGTCGCTGGTGTATTATTATTTGCTTTAAGATTCATATACCAATCATATACATAATCAGGACAACCATTAAGATTATGTTTAATTCTCTCTTCTATTTTATTTTCAACTTCAAGTTTACCGTTCATATCAAACACCTCTCTTCATTTGAAATAATATCAAACCATCTTGTTTTATCTTGGATAATACCATTTGCTAAAATCTTTATATTTAACAAATTTGCAATATATTCTTCTTGAGCATGAGATGATAAGTCGTCTTGACTCGGCATAATTGGACTTCCTTTTATATGATTATGTAAAAATATACATTCATCCGCATTTGTTAATAATAAAAATTTAAAGCAAGACGACAAAGGAATAGATACTGTTTTATGATCACCAACACCTACTTCAATAAAACTTTCAAAAATCCCATTTTTAAAAGCTAAAACAAAAGCTTTTTCTACTGCAAGATTACTAATTTCACAGTTTTCAACAATATACTCCACCGCATCATCAATTTCTGTTATCATACCTAAAATATCAAATTCTTTTTTGGCTTTTAATGATAAAATTTGATCCTTTAATACTAGTTCATATTGAGTAATCATACATGTTCTCCTTTTTATTTAATATTTTCCACAATAACAACAATCATCTGCAATATGCCAATATGCATTAAAAAAATATTTACCTACATCCTGAAAAGATTTCTGTTTTTCAATTCTTTGTAAATGGCTATATGATTTTATTATTTTTTCTACATTTTGACTATGTATTTTTGTCTTATCAACAACTCCTAAAATTTTTCCTGTTTCAATATTAACATAAAAGGGTATAGCGTTAAAATTTCGGATAACATATTTTTCACCAGTATTAATATTTAAATAACGCATCCCTTTTATCTTATCTTTTTCATGAGTATTAAAATCATAACAAAAAATTTTGTTGCCGCTTTTAATAGCTTTTTGATAACTATTATAATAATCTTTCTGATTTTGTTCTTGTGTATAATTTTTAATTATATCATTCGTTTGTATATCCCTTAATACCCGACACCCGTTAGGCAATGTTTCATATATACAAAGATGATTATTTGATAATAATCTTATTTTTGCATTACCATCAACATAAGTTAAATTATCTTCGGATCTACTGTCAATTTTGCCACGAATCATAGCATTGTTATCAGCATTAGTCTTATATAGTTTTAAAATAATTTTGCCAATTAAAAATATAATTGCAATTTCAATCATACAATCACCTCATTTATATTTTTCCTGACCATTTTTGTAATACGTGTCGAAAATTACAGCACGGAGCAGGAATAGGAGTAATTTCATGTTCTTTTAAATCTCTATATTCAGATGTTCTATTATAATAATTTTTTATATATTCCATTGTAACATCTTCAGAATCTAAAGTACCTCGTAAATCGTATACGTTATACAAAGGATCAGCTCTCATTATTTCATAAAACCGATCCTCATCATATTGATATATGACACCATCCGAATATAACCATTCCTCAATTTCCTTTTTGAAATTTTGCCACCATTCATCAGTAACTCGATATGCCTGAATACCATTGTCATATTTCCCGGATAAATTATCAAGTAACAACTCATCTGTTACCTCATAAATATCACATTCATCATAAATACTATTTGCTCCTATTAATATTTGATAATATGATTCTAATTCTTCATTATAAACTATTACCATATTGAATCACCTTTCTTCCTGCTCTATTTCATTATGTTCTTCCTTTTTAGGCTCCAATCGCTCAAGGATTTTAGCTAATGCACCTAATATAGCAAATATGACTAATGTCGATATCATTGCTCCAATATAAATTCCTATTGTTAATCCCCAATTTCGTTTGGCAGTTATTGTCGAAGTTTTAACTTCAAGACCATAAGCTTCAGCAATATATAATGATCCAAATATTCCACAAAGCAGAACTATCCAAGATAACGCTCGACATAAATTTTTCATCCCTCATCCCCCGCTTTCTCAATACATTCAACAACATACTTCCGTGCCTCTCGAATTTCCGCAGCTCGATCTGCATTATCCGCAACAGTCTCTTCAAATTCCTTGATAGTAAACAACATTTCAACCCACCATTTTGCCTTTTCCTTGTTCATTACCTTCGGTTCTCCTTCCCTTGCTAACCGTTGAGCGTCTTCACGCCCATGTTTGTACGCCTGTTCTTTTGCCGTCATGCCTCTGTCTCCTTATATTTATTTTTCCATCCACCAACAACCTCTCCAATTGTCAAGATGTCACAATCATTAATGGTTGTATGACCTTTATAAATATTTGCGAAATTCTCATACAAATATGTAGCATAAAACTTATTAACTACATCTTGTGGATTTTGAGCGGTTATATAAGCAATCTCTCTTTTGCCTTTAAGTTCGTATACAACTACATAATCTTTCATTTTAATCATCACCACCTTCTAAGTTTTTTAAAATCGCAATCTTCTACATATTTTAAAAATGCCAAATGTTTCAATTCATCTTCTGAAATATTGTCATCTATAAATAAATCATATATAAAGATTCCAAAATCATTTCCGTTTTTATCTGTACCTTTTATATTCCAACCATCTTCTACTCGATAACAGCCCTTAACACACTTAATAAATTCAAATTCTTTTGATACATAATAAGCTTTCAATTCAGTCAATAATGCAATCATAATTTCCATTGCCGCTGAATCATATGCATTATACATTGGTTGAAATCCGTCATGACTCATTTCTACAAGTTGAAATTCAAAATTTTCTAGCTTATCATATAATAAGCCATAATCTTCATTAATATTACAATTTTGCTTTAAAATTTTAGCATCTTCGTATTCAGGATACCAACCACTTTCAGCATCATCAGTAGGAACACTACAAAGGTTTCCTTCCCATACACACAAAACATTCATCTTAAAACCTCCTTTTTATCCGTCATTAATCTTACCTCATAATCTTTAATTTGTCAACTGGTCGAAGCCATGTCTCTGAAGATAACTTATATAATCTTTTATGCTTCCTTTACTACTCACCTTAATTGAGTTCACGCCCTCTGTAGGATTATACATCCCTACATTATAACGATATTGCTTTTTGCCATAATCAACAACTAACCACTGATTATTAGCATAACCTCTACTCTGCCATTTCTCTTTTGGTTCAAGCCAAAATAACTGTTGTACCATAACCTCACCCCTTATCCATTAATATTTTTTCCGCATAATTGTAATCGTCTGTTGTAACAATTAACTTCCGATGTGAATTGTACACTTTGTAGTTAACTGTTTTTCCGGTTTGCCGATTATAAAATACATACATTCGAGCCTTGCCATGTTTCTCGTAAAGTTCCTTTTGAAGTTTGTTCATGCATATACCCCCTAATCTTCATCTTTCATAATATCCATTGTTGTCTCTTATCAATACGTTGCCCTTACACTTTACAACGCTTATCTCATACTCATCGTCAGGATCATCCATTGTTGTATAACCCTGACAACCAATATGTATCTTTGCATCTTGATCCTTATACTGTTTAAGTATTAGTGCCAATTCCCTTACTGTCATATCAAATCTCCTCTCCGTCATCAGAATAACTATAGCAGCCATATTCCAACAGACTATTAATATCAGCTATATTACTTGTCTGCCAATCCTCATCAAAATTCTTAAGCATTTCATTTACTGTGTTTCCGTTGTAAAAGAAATTTTCCTCCTTAATCTGCTTTCTAATATACTTACGGAGCTTTTCTTCATCCGTAGTTAACAGCTTCAGCCTCATACTGTCACAGCTTTTCCATTCATCACAACTCATTACATAATAAATTCTCATAATCATAACCTCCATTTTTCACATATTGTTTCGTACTCATCTTCGCCGCCATAATAATCAACTATCTGTTGTATTAGCGAAACCTTATCTTCTTCAGTAAGTTCTATCTTATCTATGTATGAACCGAAGCTCTCATAATACATAGATGTCACTTCTTTTCCGTTTGTATCAATATAAAAATCATACCAACCGTCATAATTGTTATCCGGATTATCATAGTCGAAGTATGTAACCTCTCCGTGAGCCTTTTGTCTTGCATCAGCAATTTGATTTAACTCGTTAGTATCTTCAATAAGGATTCTGAATGGTGAGAAAAACATTTTCTGATCTTCAGCAATTGTTATATTCATCCCCGATACCTCCATTCTATTCCTTTACCTAATGCAATGCCTCTGAATAAATCGGTTAATATATCAATTACCTCGTCAAAATGTAAGTAATTATCCCAAGTTTCATCCTCAATATCTATTGCAAAATATTCGTTTTCTATCCGTATTCGAATCTGATCATGCGGAAAATTTGTCGCAGCTTCTAATTTTATAAGCGTTTCATTAAGTGCATTTAATTTTTCTTCCATATTTATACCTCTTTATTTTCCATAATCCTTGGTATCAATCCATTCACCACTATAATTATCATTACACCAATCAAGATTGCTATAATCACCTTCTTTGAAGAAATCATAAGACGGATCGTCAGCAATATAACCACCGATACCAAGAAATCCACTCCAATAATCTCCATATTCTTCAGCTTCATCAGCCAATCTATCTGCCGTTATCTCATCAATCGAATAATATGCAATCGAACCTGCATCGTTATAAACAAATACATATGTTTCCTTTTCAGGATTATATAAGTCTGTACCGTCTAAAATAACCTTAAGCATTTCTGCTCCACTATTAAATTTCATACTTTCTCCTTTCTCTGCGGTTCATAACCGTTTGCCTTACATATTTCTGCAACTTCTTTGTCACTTAATACTCGAACAACTTTGATGTTATCCGATATAACCCATGGTTCTTTTTGTTTTGAGTTGGTTTTAAAGTGATACCAACTTCTCGGCAGATGCCTTAATCCGTTACGTTCCTTAACAATCTGTTCTTTACCAACAACTTCACATTCACACCAAACTGTATCAGCTCTTTGAATCAATGTTCCGTCATCTGCCTTTTTACCAATCCAATTAGTGAACGGAACGTAACAGGAATGATATCCGGGGCGAAGCGATAACGAACCGCCACACCCCTTTGCCTTAACATGAGTTTCATCTTTCAACTCGCCAATTTCTGCCTTAAGTGTCTTGCCTATTGGTGTTTCTTTATCTGCAAGAACATATAACGGATACAACTTTCCGTTCTTAACTCTAAACAGCTTATATGTTTTCATATCAGCACCACCCTTCAATGTACATGGAATATAACGTGTTCATTTTTCTTTAGTTTCCAACAACCTTCCTCAAAGAACGCACACCTTGTACAGTTGCCTTTGCAATAATACCCACCAAAAGATGGAGCCGTTGTTCTTCCGTCCTCATAAAGAACATGACTACAAGGAAGTTCGTGAGGATTCTCCATTTCCATTCCCTGCCAGCAACTCATAATCGGTCTTACGTTATCAGGAAACGCTTGAGAGTCAAGGAAAGCATTAATCCCTTTATAATTTTTAGTGAAGAATAAGATCATCGTTTTAGGGTTACGTCTTCCAAGCTCTGCTACATAAGCAAAATCATCATCAGCTAAGTCACCGCCAACATTGATACGGAGCTGCGTTGCAAAATTTCTTTTAACTTCTGCATCAACCTCATTCCAAAAGCGTTCGGGATCTGCCTTATGGATTGCTGAGTTCTTACATCTGTCGCTTCTGACAGTTTCTATGTAACAATCATTTCTCAAGTCATAACATTCATACATACATTCCGAACAGTAAGGACAATCAACAATCGGCAAGAGTGATATTGTCCAACATAACTTACCTGTCTTTTCGTTGCCCTGCTGAAGCTTTACATGAAGTTCTTTAACAATCTTCAGTAACTCATCTCGCCTTGCCTTTAACTGCTTTGCGTGTTTCCGTACTGTTTCTTTCTTCCAAAATGCTTTTCCCATAAGTTTTAATCTCCTTTTAAATTTTTGTAATAAAAAAGGAGATGCATTACACATCTCCTTTAATATACCGTGAGCAAGAAATCCCCCACCTCTACAGGTGATAGGATGAATTACGGTTATACGGCGTTCCTATTGTTACCTTTAAAGCCTACTCGCAAGTGGCTTCCCTTTCTTATGAAAGTTTGTTTCCCTTCCTCAATGTTATAAGTGCTTGCCGTAATCGGTCACTTGAGGTTGACCGTTCCTACCCAACAGAACTGTTTACAGAGCCTCCACAGTTGCTACGGACTTGGGAATCATCCATAGGTGTGATAACACAAATAACGTAGTTCTTGAAGAACTTAGAGTAGTCAATCTGAGCTTTTGCAAACTCCGACCACTAAGGCATTAGCCGTAGGTCGGGGTGGTTGACGTGAATGGTATCTCAATCAATAATCCCATATCAGCCGCATAATTATAACTTGTAAATCTCTTAACTTCTTCTGCCGTCATCAGCTTTGCGTGTTTGTCAATCCATTTAATATTTCGTTCGGTATACTTAATTTCTTTTTTAAGATACGGATTATCACGCCAAACTTTATACTCGGTATCTTCATAACCGCCCTCATCCCATTGCATATATTCATCTCCGTTCATAACCGGAGAATCATCTTCATATGTAAGAAATGCATACTTAAATGTTATCTTTTCTTCGTTCTCTCCCCAATCAATATGCATATCGATTAAGAGCTTACCATCATTGTTGTCCTGACCGAAGAAAACTGTATCATTAAAATCTAAACCATTACAATATTCTTTCCATTCCTTGATAATGTCATGTCCAAGAACAACATCCTTGTAATCAAAGTTGATATCCATTATTCTGCGTAACTTTTCTTCATTTCCGCAATCAAGATATGTTCCGCTACCTTTAAGCCACTCGATAATACCTCTTGCTCGACTTATCATTCGGGTACCGTAATTCCATTGATAATACCGTGGTACTAAATACATATCACCATTTCTTTCATTCCACCTTACATAAATCTGTGATCTCTGTCCCATATTTTTTCTCCTTTCACCACAACTTATAAGTTAATGCTTCTCTAACTCTTTTTAATTGTTCCAAAGCATCTTTTAGATATAATTGATAATATAAATCCGATTCTGTCTTTTCCGCCTTGGCAGCTTCAGTCTTATATTGAGCAATTAATCTATCTAATGCTAACCATGTTATAAAATCTTTTTCATGATCTGACAACGAACTAAACTTATCATCAAGCTCGTCATATCTTTTATTCTGTTCTTCCTTTGTCATTTCTGCTCCTTTCCAACAAGAAGGGGCTTATGCCCCAACTTGTTAAGCACTAAGTAATATATTTACTGTTCTGTCAAGCAAATCGTTTCCGTCAAGCATACTCTTGAAGTGATTTTCCTTGTAGTTTGCCGTCTGTCTTAACGGAGTAATGTGGCTTGTTGTATCAGCAACCGCCTGAACTAATCTTGCTCCAGTTCTATCAAGTACTGTTAAGTCAGGAGCATTATTATATCTGTATAAGATATCATCCGATAAACGCTTGAGGTTTTCTTTCTGTCTGTCAGTTATATCTTTTCCAATAGGAATAATGTTCTGAAGAGTTCTATATAAGGTTACATCTGATAACTTTACTTTATGCAACTCTTCCATTGTTTCCTTCGTGGCTTCCATATATTTGTTAGCGAACTTTAACGTTTCCATTGCTTCGTCTAACTTATTCTGTATTGAACCCGTATGTCTTGCTGACCAAACACGCTTTGCGGTACGGAGTGCAAGGTTAAGAGTGTTGTTACATACAACTCGAACAGGAGTCATTGTTACTCTTACCGCTCCACTTCCATCGTGAGTACTTGTAAATACTAAATAAGGTTCTATCTCATCACCAAGGATTTCAATGTTTTCGGGCATTTTTGCTAACAACCAAACCGTCCTGCCGTCCTTTAATGATCCTGCCGTTTCGTATCTAACACCCTCACCAAGAAGTGCATCTGTAAATTCAAACGCTTCACGGTTCTGCACTATCTTGTAACGCTCACCAACAATACCGAGTACCCGACCGTCAGACGATCTTACATTTGCGTAATTTCCCATAATCTTAATTCCGTTCCCTAAGAAAATAGGATGCTGTTCTACGTTCCAATCCAATCCTGCGTACCGGATTGCATCTTCGCTTGTTGGTGCTGACTCTACTGATCTTCCAAGACCGTGCCAAGGCTTTTCTCTCCCTACAAAAAACATACTTTCTACGTTAGCTGACATAATAAATTCTCCTTTCAATGTGTTGTTCAATGTGTCGTTCAATGTGTTGTTTAATGTGTCGTTTTCTGTTCCCAACCACCAACAATTTCTGCAACCGTTAAGATATTAATACGTTCACAATTTGGGAAATTTTTATAAATATATATTGCGGAACATTTATCCACCGCATTTTGTGGATTTCGAGCAGGCACATACATTATTTCTTTTTTACCTTTGAACTCATATACAATTGTATATTCTTTCATCTCACGCCTCCTTTAACTTATAACCTTTGATCAACCTATGCTGAATCATAAAGTTGACATTGTGACAAGGGACTACGATTGTTTCCCTATCGTTTCGCTTCCATATCTCATGACTACCCTTTACCCTAACAAGGATAAAACCGTTCTTTGATAGGAGCGATGTGAACTCTTTGTGATTTCTTGTCTTCATAATTTCACCCCCTTTCTCATACAAAATCGCTTAAGTCAATTTCTCTTCGCATCCATAACTCAATGTCATAACAGTTTGTCTGATCCTCAACATCGGAGTCATCCTCACCTATTCGCAAGAATTTGTATCCCCAATGATTGTCATAAACATCTTCGCTATTTCCATCAAATATTTGATCAAGTTCAGACATAACCTTATTGATTGCTTGAATTTCCGGAAAATCGTCGTGCCACTTTATCCAACTCCAATAGAGTAAATAATCATCATCTCCATTACTATAAACATTATCAGGTTCACAACCTTTATAAGCCTTTGCAAATTTCTCATATGCATTCTTCTGACATCTAATAGCAACCTCACTTCTGTATCCCATAATTATTCTCCTTTCTTACATTACTGCTGCAAAGTGTTCATTCCTTGCGATTGATAAGTGCTTATTTCTTGCAAAAGATTTAAGGAATTTCTCAACCTCTTTCGGTCTTGGACAGTTCCTATATCCCTTGCATTGTGTTATTTTCTTGCCGATAATTTCCATCGTAAAGAATGGAACATCAAGTTCGCTTTTGTTCCGAACAAACAGGATTGTCTTTTTGTTCGCCACTACATCACCCATATATTGAGCAACACAATGTCTTAACTTATAACCCTCATGTCCAATCTCACGTGTTGTCTTCGGCACAACGATTTCCATTTGATCATTCTCATATTTATACTTCTGAATGTTAATCGGAACAATCTTTTCGTACTCACTCTTATACTGATTAGCTTCATCCGCATATTTCTTAAGCTTAATGTCAAACTTCATTTCGTTATACATATCTGTTACCATATTGTGTGCTGACTCAATATCTTTTGGCATAGATACAAACGTGTTTTTCATATCTAAACTCAGCTCTTTACACATATTTAGATAGTCAATATAACTACGTGTATCAAACTTTTCTTGTGTTTCTGCCCAACGTCCAAACTTATTAAGTGACATCGGAAGTATTTTTAATAACGTTTCTGCACTATATGTATCATTAGCAAGAAATTTATCAAACACTTCTCTATCACGCTGATTAACAAGCTTAAACTCTGTATACTTCTGTAGGCGATTAAGATCATTTAAAGTTGCCTTATTGCCAAGCTGAAGTAATTCTCTATAATTTTCCTTTGTAAGCGATAACATATTTATCAGCGACTTTTCTTCCGGTTTAATAGACTTATAAGCATTCTTTGTTACTAACTGAAGTGCTAAATTATCTACACCAACCTTAAAGATATACTCAAAAAAGTTTACATATCCATTGAATGCGTCATAATAAACAGAATACACATCATATCTACTTGTTAACTTGACACCGTTCAAAATCTTATACATCGGCATTCTTTCAAGCTTCGTTCCCTTGAGATAACATGTAATGTTTTCTGTATATATATTTACGTTTTGATTTGGCAGATTAGTATGAGTGCCTAACGGTCTATGTGTATACCAACTTACTTGATAACCATATGACGGCAACTTACACCGTTTCCATTCATCTTCTTCCCATCTACGATCCGTTACAGTAAGATGTCCATTAGCATCCCATCTTTCTCTAAAGCTTTCACGATAACTAATCGTATACTTTCGCCAACCTTCTTCAAAATGTCGCTGAACACGGAAATATCTCAATATTAAATCGTCATCATCTTTATCCGGGATGATTGCTGTTCCGTCTTCGTAACAATTAGCCGTACATTTTGCGTTCTTTACTTTGCCCTTTTTACCACAACACGGACACTTTATTACCGCACCAATCTTACGAGTTTCTAACTGTTCTGCATCATATTCGCTTTCACATTTCTGACAATAAACTGTTCCGTTTGGCTTGGAGTAGATTAAATAATTCGGCATTGCTTCTGTCCGCAACCATTTCTCTTCCGCTAATGTTATATCTCTCATCGATATTCACCTCTCTTAACACTTTAACTTTTCTTGTGGTTATTACATAACCATTCTTGTGATATTTACCAATCACTTCCATTTCCAAAATTGCCATATCAAACGGCACATAACCATAGTCAAGTACATTTTCTATAGTATCTGTGCCATAGATATAGTTACCTTTTGCTGTACATACTTCACCAATTTTAAACTCATATCCGTTATCATATCGGGAATAGTACTTACCGTTGTATTTATGAACCTCTTTGTAGAAGACCATAACATCACCCCTTTCCTACAAGCTTTCTCTTCAGCTCCTTAGGAATTTCAACATCCTTCTTTTTTACAGTATGTGACTTTGCTTTTGACTTTGACTTAGGCTGAGGCTTATCGCTTGTATCTCCGATATATTCATCAACGAACTGGAACATAAGCTCGTTTGCTTCTTCCCTTGTGGCTACATTCATAACCGCTTCAGCATTTTCAAACGCTTTATCCTGACAGAACATCATCATCTTATGTGAATCTTTCCATTCCTGCATAGCGTTCTTGTTGTACTCGTCAGATATTGCAATCACATCCTTGATGTGTTCAAGGATAATGTTGTGTGTCAGCTCATAACCTTTCTGCCTATTCTCCGGCTGACTCTTTCTATACTTCTCAAACTGATCCTTAAATTTTTCATATGCGTTAGCATACGATTTCTTTTCTTCTTTCTCTTCATCTGCAGTATCATCATCCGCATCATCGTCAACTTCTTCAATTTCTACTTTCGTTGTCTTAGGTTTTACCTCATACTCAAGTAGATTGTCCTTTGCGGTATCAAGGATAACTAACAATGCTTCCATTTCTTTCTTTGTTGCAAACGGTCTTACATAAGTGCGACCATTGAACAGTACTGATAATGCATAACTGTCACCGTCAATAACACACAGCTTGTTACCAATCTCAAACGGAACCTTGCCACTCTTAATTCCCTTGTAAAGCTGATCAATTTCTTCCTGCGAAAAACGTATACCCTCTTCGTACTTATCTCCGCTCCAAGCACGGATATCATACTTCTTTTCTCCCTCAATATCCGTATACCGCAATTCTCTTTTACCTAAAGTTGCAATCTTCTTAATTGTTGTGATAACCTTTGCCATAAGCGTTCTCCTTTCATAAATGACACACATTTTCAAACTCTTTCATTAGTGTCGGTGTGCATTAGTCAAACATTTCCGATGCTGACTCTTTTGTGTTAAAGCTTGACAAATCAATTTTCTGCATTTCTGCAAGATCCTTTATTGTCAGCCCTGTTGCATTGACGAATGACCTCTTCTCGCCATTCTTTGTTGTGTACTCGCCTGTCAGATAAATCTTCTCGGCATACTCCTTGTTGCTGTCCTTGTCCTTGTAGTGACCAAGCTCTACCTTCCGTCCGTCACTAAGTGTTCCAAGTTCCTTTGTACTTACGTACTCGCTGTTAAACTGCTTCATAATGTTTTCTCCTTTCATTCATCCAAGTTAATATCAAAGATTTCTTCAATAGCACTCAAAATTCTGTGACTATATCCGATAATTCCTTGCCATTCCAACCACCTATCAAAGATTTCTGCAGGTGTCATTGTTAAGATTTCCGAATCTCTCGATGTATCGTCAGGTTCCAATCCCATATTCTGACGCACATCTCTTACAATATAATCCGGATATTTCTTTTCTGCCGGAATTTCACACCATCTGTATTCTTCACCACCCATATTATCTAAAAACCGAACAGATACACACTCAATATTGTTTTCCGCAATATGCTTGTATTCTTCTAAAGGATAATCCCATTCTTGTATACCGTTGTTTTCTTTCCATTCGGTAAATTCTTCTACTGAGAACATATGCGGTGGTGCTGTATCATAATACTCTTGCATAAAATCATCAATGTCTATCATATTGTCACCCCCTTTCTTTAAAAGTCAGATTTTATTGTAAAATCATATCTTTTTCATCTTCTTTACAACAAATGTATGTTCTGCTATCTTCTTTAGTTACTATTGCATATCCAACCTCACCAACCTTGAAAATACTAGGGTTTAGCAAGTGAGGATTCCATTTGTCTGCTATAAATGCAGGTTTTCCTTTGAATAAGATATTATCACCGATTTCCATAATTTTTTCCCCTTCTTAAAATTTAGTTTTTATTTACCTTTTCGCATTTCTCTAAGAAATCATTACCGCAAAAATACCAATCGCCTTTTGTTTCGTAGTAACTTACACCATTACCATCAATAAGCTCACAAGCATAAAAAACTTCAGGAGGTCTACAATAATTAACATTAACAACTTCAACCTTATAATCCATTCCGTTCAAAGAATGTAAAATATATTTGTCTCCCTTATTTACCATTTTTATCTCCCTTCAAACCTACATTTTAATAATCATACTCAATACACTCATCAGCCTCAGTATAATACTCACCGTCATATCCCTTTTCCATAAGCTTGTCATAGCACTCATAACATACAAGCCTGAATACAATACCGTGACAATCTCTTGTAAATAACATATCGTGTCGCTCTACTGTCTTTTCACAGACAGGACAAATCCGCTCATCCATTAAAACTCTCCTCTCTTCGCTTTCTGTTTTAAGTAACTATACCTCTGTTTCGCTTGCTTTAATGTAGGATAGTAATGCAGATTTATTATTCGTCCTACCCTACCATAGCAAGCATTTATAAGTCTTGCTATTCCTACTTTATAATTAGTTGAGTATTTATCTTGTTCAATATAAACATTGTAATCATTTACATTTTCTTCTCGTATTGTTACCGTCATAGCATCACACTCCTTTATAAACACTCTACAAGTGCGTTTCTGATTTCCTCATCTGTTGCAAGCCGGATTTCATTATCGTTAGGTGAGAAAACCCATTCATCTCCGTTTGTAAGCCGTACTAAACAATCATTGTTTTTAGAAACATCAATGATCATACCTGTCTTCTCTTTTACTTTTACAGTTGTTCCTGCGGGAAATTCACACATAACCGTTACTAAATCTCCTACTGTCATACTCTCACCTCACTTAATTAATCTGATGAAATCGGTGGTTCACCGTTTGCATATCCATCATTTGTCCATGTTGCTCTCCATTCTGAACCGAGTATTGTATAGTCGAATTGCTCAAGCGTTTCCGCAACTGTTTCTGCAATATCATTTCCGCTACAATCCTCATCAGCTACCGCAATATCTACGCTAACTTGTACTACCATAACATTTACCTCACTTTCACATATGTTTTCTGTACTTCAATCGTGCTATTAGGATACATAGTCTTTAAGATTTCTACAATTTCATCTCTACGTTCTTTTGTTTCTGATGTTTCAAAAAGCCGTCCGTCTACTCTTACGTTCCATGCCTGCTTCTTTTTGCTTTGAGGATTGATATAAATATTCATCTTCACTCCACCTTTCCGTAATAATCTGCCTCAATTCCCTTTGCCTCAAGTGCGTTCTTAACACATTCGATAAAGCCAACATATGTGTCATTGGAAACCCATTTATCAATTTCCGCTTCTGCAATTTCCATAGCCTCGTTTGTCAATGATTCTGTCCAGACATAGACGTAAAAATCTATGCCTGACATATCAGAATAAACAAGAAACAAATGTTCATTAATCTGCGTTACGTAATTCATCTTCTATCTCCTTTCCGTATCTTCGGGAACTCCATAATCTGTTTATAGCTCCCTTCAAGTGTGTTTGCCTGTCTGAACCCTGTTCCGTTTGGTGTAAAGAACTCATATCCATATCCGACCATACTATTAAGCCATTTTCGTTCTCCATACCAATGAATACCACGACACTCAGCCGCAAGCTTACATCTTGCTTTCGTCATTTTTATCACTCTCCTTTGCCTTAGGGTGGAAGAACTTTTTGATGTCTTCTTTGAACTGTTTAATCAGCTCTTCTTCTGTACGAGGACAAAGGTTACAATCAAATTCACCATTATATCCTATGCTAACCAATACACGCTTTCCAATATAATCAGGTGAAACCGATCCACATTTCTCTAATTCAGCAAGCATATTTACAGCTCTTAAATCATCTTCATTTTTAATTTCGATTATTGCTAAATTAAATTCCTCACTACCATACCCGAAGCGTTCCCATATATGACACTCCGGAAATTCTTCTCCAATTATAAGACGCTTAAAATTCCGCCTTATCACCGCCTTAGCAGTTCCCTCATACTTCTCACATTCTTCCTTACTCTTAAAGAATGTTCCGTCACTTGCCTCATAACCTTTGATTTCCTCAATCATTCTTACGTCCTTAATCTCTTTCACTGGCCTATCCTCCTTAAGCTATATTAATAATTTCCGAATACTTCTCTGCCGTTGCTTCAAATGTGTCTTTCCAAAATCTCTTTCTCTGCTCATCTGTATATCCTGCATAGATGTAAGAAATGAATTTTGTTCGGATTTCCTTTATCGCTTTCTTACCACATCCCCAAATATCGTGGAGTTCTGCTGTAAGAAGCTGACCAAATGTGTGGATCCCTTTACGCTTCAAAGAGTTTCCTGCCCTTGCACTTAAATCAAGTACATCGCAAGGTGTGTCAGGATTGAAACTCGGGAAAACAAAGCGGTAATCCTTATAATTAGGAACATCCGCATAAGTTAAAATTGTTACAAAATCTCTTGTGAAATCAGTTTCCATCTGTGTTAAATCATTTTCAAAGTTACTCATAATAAAATCCTCCTTTTATTTTGTTATTCTTTTGGGTATTGTTTTGCCCTTGCAATCCCTAAGTGATACATATACCTTGCGGACTCCTAACCGCTGTCCATAAGGGAACGGAGTATCCCAAGTATCGTACTGTTTCTGCGTTATATCTCCGTTCTTACAAAGTATATCCGTGAAGTTTGCCAAACATTCGTGAGCTGTCCAGTAGTCCGCTTCATTTTCATAAAGGTCAGCGTAGGTTTCTTTAAACATTTTTATTGCCTGTCTGTATGTCATATCATCACCTCTAATCTTCCTAACGGATACATTCCTTTCCGTTGGTAAATCTCAATTAAATCTCCGTCATCAAGCAGATATAATCTTCTCATATCGCTTGTTGCAAGGAATCCGATTGTCACGAGAAATTGTGCGATTTCTTTCATTGTGCAGGAATCATCAATCCACAAGTCATCTGCTTCTGTGCAAAGGTTATTTACCTCATAACCGTCCTTTTCATTTCCCCAAACATCAAAGTAATTAACAAGTTTATATTTTCGTGTCATAATATCACCTCGCTCTTCATAACTCATACCTCCAAAGGTGTATCTTCTGCGTATTTAATTGAACGCTCAACTTCACTTAATGAATTGCTACTGTATTTTGCATCGTGAAAACGATCCCAATAGTTTGTTGTTGTTAAGCGTTCAATTGAATATCTACCTTGTATTGCGAATGGATGATAAACAATGCGGATATTTCCATTTTTGGACATTCGCACTATCTCATCGCCTCGTTTTGTCTTACCGTGATTTACATAACCGTCCCATTCAATCATATTACATACCACCTTCCGTTAATCCATTTACGGATAATGCCTTTGTAATCCCAATAAAGCCTTTTCATGCTCTCACCTCTTTTCTTTCTAACCGGAAAGTATGCGTTACCTTTCGGTCTGTCTTAAAGATACCCAAAACGTGCCGAGTTTCTTTCATTACTAAGTTACGATAGGCGTTTGCTTCGTCTTCGGTTGCAAACACTAATTTCCCGCAGATATAATTCATTTGCTCACCACCTTTCGGATACGGCAACTTCCACCGAAGCTCTTTACAAGAAGCTGATATTCGGGCAAATCCCTTTCAGCCTCTTCCTTTGTGTCATAGCTGCTTTCCTTTTCCCAACCGTAGCCATAGTTGGTTTCGATGCACCATTGTGATGCTGATGATATATAAATCATCACGCCACCTCCTCTAATTTTGTATTGTAAAACTTCTCATACCACCTAATGAACGCCTCAGGTGAGTCATAAAATTGAACTTTCATTCGCTTCGCCCATTTAAGTAATTCCTGCTCCTTTTCCGCAATCAACTCCATTGTGTACTCCGTAGGAGCATCATATTGGTTATAAGCTGCACACCCTGTCCCCGACTTTGCCGAGGGAACATACTTCAGCGATATGTTATAACCGCTGAAGTACTCCTCGTTTATCATCATCACGTTTCCGTTGGGCGTAATCAGAAATCCGTAACCCTCTTTACCCTTGCACATAAGTGCCTTGTAGCCGTTCTGCATAGCCATTTTCAAGATTTCTCTTATCATACGTTACTCTCCTCTCTATATCTTTCATAAGCGTTATACTTTTTAAGAAACGCTTTCATTTTCTCGTTTTCTTTTAGTAACTCTTCGTTAGCTTGTCTTTCCCTGTCATACGCATCTTTTATATCCTTTGCAACCTTTCGTGCCGTTTCGTGACAGAATGTAGCAGGAAATTCAAAGAAGCGTTCTTCAATCAACTCCTCACCGTCATAGATATTTTCCCACATCTTTACATCCACGATTTTACTATTGAAAAGGTATCCGATATACCTTTCGATTGCGATTCCATCAAATGAATAGAATCGCTCGTTGCCATCTTCCTTAAACTTGATGCTGTGATACACATCATCAAGTTCAAGCCCGCCATATTCGGGAAGTAACCCGAGGCGGTTTAGTTTACAAGCATCATCACAATATTCGATAACGTATTCTTTCCGGATGTTTGTATTTTCCTTTTTGTAGAAGATGTTACTATGTCGTACATCTTCATAGTCTTTGAGTGTATATGTCTTTTCCGTTATCATTATTCATCATCCTCTCTAACGAGATAAATCAAATCCAAAATTGTTACATTTCCTTGCGGTTTGTTCTGAGGTAAGGTCATTCGCTTAAGAATTTTAAGTGTCGGGTAATACTTCCGTTTAAGTATGCCCGATATGTAAGATGGTGCTATGCCTGTGTCAATAGCCATTTGTCTTATGCTACGGTCACCTTTTATCTTTGCAACCGCCTGTGCAAATTCTTTATTTATCATACGTAATTACTCCTTGCGTTATTGTTCAGCTTGTTAATCAACTTTTCCTTTGTGCTTTCTTCATACTCTCTTGCCTTACATCCGAATACCTTTTCCGCAAATCTCGGCAAGCGTGTATATTTATTCATAAGCTGGTTTCCGTTAGGTGTTCTCCAATCCTCATTACAACGCTCAAGATAATCGATCCCTTTATTGGTAACCACTTTGATTTCTACACAATTTGTACCGTCATGATGCGAACAGGTGATGTAAAAATGTCCATTCATATCATACAGTTTCCAATAGTGACAATCCTGTGTAATATCGCCAAAAAGTTTCCAAAAGTCACCTATATCACAACCTCTTTTAATTCCGTTCCAACGTCCGATTGTACCTGACATAACAACTGTCTTATCATCAAAGAAATTTTTAAGCATCATCTGTTCATCGTCCCACCAAGTTTCCATTTCAAAATTACGTCTTTCCCAAATGTCATTTTCAGATATTTCATCTTCCGAGTATCCGTCACATTCTAAAAGTGCTTCTCTTACATCTGCATCGGGATAGTACTTATCGGGATTGTAATTGTCAAAGATAATCCGTTCTTTTGCTATCTTCATAAGTTTTCCCCTTTCCATTATAGGAGAAGTGGCTTATGCCACCTCTCCAAAATAATATTCGTGACTTCCAAGTCGCTCTTCGGGAGCTACCTGTCCTTCGTTGACCGCCTTTATCATTTTCGTAAAGGCGTCATCCTTGCTATCCGTAGGAACAACAATTACCTCATGGATACTTGACGGAATAACCATAAAGCTACCGTAACGCTCTTTCAGTTCCGCAAGCTTTCCGAGAATACCAATTGCTCCGTGCATCTTTGAAAAGTTACTTACAACTCTCATAGGCGAGGGAAGTGCTTCTTCAGGCAATCCGAACATTTCTGCCATAGACTTCTCTTCTACATCCTGCATAGAGTTTTTCATAGCAATTTCAAGTACTTCGTTTGCGTCTGCTTCCCAACGCTCAATTAAATCGTTGGTTACCTTGACCGACATCTCAATATTCAACTGTACGTAAGGAATTATGATAAGGTCATCAAAGCCGTACTCAGATGCCGACCTAAACACATCTGCCTTGGTTGACGAGTTATAAAGCCTTGCCCTAAGCATCGGCTTTACCTTTTCATAGATAAGAACATCATCTACGTTAGGGATTTCCGGTGCTTCGGCGTCAAAGATACGCTGTATCTTGACAGCTACTTCCTCAATAGGCTCGCCATACTCGTAAGCCTGATCAATATAAACATTCGGAGCGACCTTTCCGCTCTCCGTCCGTTTGGTAATTCCAATAAGCTTGACACCGTTTGCCTTTTCTACTTCCTTAATCTCACCGTTAACTGCTAATGCTATTTCTCTTGCATACTCCATTTTTGTCATTTTTTGTTCTCCTTTGAGTTTTCTGTTAGAGTGCGTTTATACTCCCTACCCACGACGGCTGTGCAATTTTAACCGCTTGCACACCTTAAGAGGCGGTTTGTTACCTTAAACCTTTGCCTGCCTTTTAAATTGTGATCTAAAATAAATTTCGTCATAATTATAATAGTCAACGATATCATTCCATTTGATGTCGGGGTTTTCCATAAGAAATTCCCCTACGGCTTCGGAAAGCTTTGTGCCATAAGCCTCGTGTTTTTCGCCGTCCTCTGTAATAAAAGCCCATTCACCATACCAGCTATAATCTGAATAGCCTGTGTCCCAGAATTTAAGCGGAGTTTCTTTGTATTTCCAAGGTTCGCTCAGTTCCTTTGCAGCTTCAATGAGCTTAATGGTTGCTTCTATACTGTTTTCCATTTCGCTAAATACTACATATTCCTGAAGAGTATGTGCGCCATAATAACCGCAAGACACATTTACTCCGCTTATTTCAAAGTGTGGACAAAGGTGACTAATATCTGAAAACGAACCATAATTGGTTTTGTATCCGGTTACCTTTTCGCACCAATCGTGAAATTCAATATTGTCATCATTATAAAACACTAAATCCGTTGCGTGTGCTCTATCAAGCTCTATAAAGAACTTCACAGGCATTTCTCTTCGTGTCCGTACAAACTTATTGCTTCCGATACCGCCTATCTCTTCATCTTCGCAGAACAAAACTGTTGGATGAAAACCCTTTTTTATGATCTCTAAAATCATATAGACACCACACCTGTCATCTCCACCGATGCCTTGTGGCGAGGAAACAATATCGTCTTTTATTACATTTACCTTTTTCACAAGTTCTTTATGAACTGTGTCAAGGTGTGCGGTTAAACATACATCCGAACCCTCTGCATAAATATAACCGTCATCTACTATCGGGTTATATCCCTTTACCTTAAGAAAATTCACTAACAACGCCTTCAATTCAATTTGACTCTGTTTACAGAGCAATATAAAGTTACTTATCTCTCTCTTCATTTTTTATTCTCCTTCCCTTTTACAGACAACAAACATATCCCTTGAATAGAACCAGTAATTATCACAAGTTCTGTATCCTATATGGTAATCTATCTCTCTCATATATGGCATCAATTTTTCCTATGGTGTATACAGGGAACAGCCGATGCCCCCTATCATCAAACTCCCGTATCGTCATAACAATATCTCCGATGTGAACTTCTTTGCCTCCATCATTTGGTATCTTTATGTTTTCGGGATATGTATAATAGTTACCGTCAGCATGGAAAAATGTATATGCCTTTTTTGTCCATACTGATTTGCCATTCTGGTCTTGAGCTTCAATATATCCTGCGCAAGTTGCGTTATGTTCCGTATAGAATGCGTGTCCGTCATTGGTACGGACGTCACAATCTGTATCGTAATAATAGTTACCGTTATATCCATCACAGAATGTGTCAGGGTTTGATGTCCAATGATCTGCATTCTCGATATAATGGACATCTCTTTCGTATGCACAAGATTCGCAACAATAATAACGACCTGTGAACTCGTCATAGATGTAATTTTCATCATCTAAATGAATGTCGCATCCACACTCATAACATTGTTCTATCCCTGCACATTCTTTGCAGGTTAATATGTCAGTAACGTTGTGTTCCTTTCCACAAGATAAACATATCGGAGCTTTCCCGATATATATTGCGGGAAATTCGTTAAATTCTTTATTCAACGACACATTAACATCCAAATACTTTTGGAAGTCCGGATAGTACGTTGCTCCACCGTCTTTTTTAAGAAACGAGCATACGTCTCCGCCATTGCGTATTGTCCATATATTGGGAATATCCCAACATTGAGCAACTATATCCTGCATAATTGCTCTAAATTGTGATGCAATACCCGCATCACCGCCGTCGCGTCCGTCAGGATATACACGGCTCTGTCCGAGGATTTCTCCGTTGCCCGATATATAGAACAGACATCTACGGAGTTTGTTTGCTCGCCACATTTCCGTTGGATTATCGTAATCACTACTTACCGTGTAAAGCACAACGGTATACTCATCTTCCGCAAGAGAAGTGGTACCGCTACAATACATTCCGTGATAATGGTTTTCTCCGTTATTAGGACGTATATTGTTAATATCGATTGTCTGACAAGACGCCCACGAATGTCCGAATGACATCGTTAAAAAGTCAAGCGGATTGACGGATACGATTGTGTATGTTTCATACTTTAGCGGGTTAAAACCGTCAGCCACCTTTGCGAACTCACGGTTCCAATCAGGTTCCGCATGAAGACCGAGCGTTTTTCCGATTGCATTGATAACCTTGGAACATTTCTGCCCCACAACACATTTCGTTTCCGGAAACCGTTCGTGTACAATAGTTTCTGTTTCCTCAGTTATAAACTGAGACTGTCTTTGTTTAAGTGAGTCGATAACTTTTCTTAACGTGTTTATCTTACGCAACTCTTCATAGAGATCACAATCAACTAAGTTTCCGTTCCAATTTTTGCCGGGTATCTTTTTCATTTTGTCAGAACATTCTAACCATTCAGTAAACGCCTCGCCCCGCTTAAGTAAAGCATCGTAATCATTTAAGCCATAATAAAGATTATATTGATATTTCCAATACCGTCTTTCTTCGTTCAATTTGCAGTACATTACATTTGCAGGGCATTTTGCAGCTCTTTTATCCATTGTAATGTTAAGCCAATCTAAAAATCCGTCAATCAGGTTACTATCAAAATCCCTTGAATATTCGGACTTCAGAATGATTGCCATTTGCTCCTCGTCCCAATAAGGAGACTTCCGCAGATGCTCTGTAAGATTTGCCTTGTTTTCAAAACAGGTATTAGCAAATATTTCCGTACCACTTTGCTCTGCCTTATGCCCATATTCATTTGCGACATCAACAATTGTGTTGACCAATTTTAATGCTTCCATTTTTTGTTCTCCTTTAATTATTCTGTTGGTATAAAAATACAAAACACTTTGCATATTTATGCAATAAGCGTCATTAACCCTTGCCGTTCCATATCTATTCGCCACTCCTCAAAGTCCTTATATTCGGAATGGTCTACGTTGTTACGATAGAACGCCTCTACCGAACGATATGACCACAATTCTGTATGGTCACCCATATCGATTTTATATATTATATTGATCTCCTTACCTCGGTCATAATTCGACTGATGCTTGCTGACGTCTGTGCATCATATATCCGTTGCACAAACGCCTTTGCCCTTGTTTTACCTAATAGTTCTACCGCAGCCTTTTCCGCAAATTTGCGGTAGGCGTCGATATTTGTTACCTCGTCATATGCCATAGTATTTCCCTCCTTTCTGTTCCGAGTCATCCTCAGGTATCTTGGATAATATCAGCAAGGATGTGCATAATAAAGCTACGCCCCCACCGTTTACCGCTATGATGTCCCAAGTAGATGCTTCCATTGGTAGTTCGATTGCAAGCATTATAAAGCCCGCGAGAAATAGTGCAACTGCGAGATATGTTAATATGTGTTTCATTCCAATTTTCCTTTCCATCCGTTTCGGATAAGTGTCTCCTCGGCAATTTCTTTAGCCAATTCGTCTATTTTGTTAGCTTCGTCTTTCGTCATTTCTCCATATTCGGAATCATGGAGCTGACGGATTGCATACCATACATCCCATGCCGTATCCCTTTCCGGGACATACAGATTTACACTATCGTCTTCCTTTTCGACAAGGATATCAACAATAGCGTCCTCGAAATAATAAGACGCTCTCGCTTTCATTAAAGAAAGTATAAATCGGTCTTTAAGTGGCATTTTCTTAAGGTCTTCTGACCTTGAAATATTAAATATCATTTCCGTTCTCCTTCAAGCTATAATTTTTCCGTTGGTGCTATCATACACCCATTATCTGGGTGTTGTCAAGCAAAAGTTTAAATTTTTCGTTTGGTCTACCATATCGCCATTCCGTAACGCAGGTATTCAACAGCGTGTTTGATGTCCTTTTCCCTTAGGGTGACACCTATTTCCCTTGCCGTTTCCGTTATCATACGGCGGATGCTTTCGTTGTCGCATTTCCGTACCTTTTCCAGTTTTCCCTTGACGATCTTAAGCACTTTTCCCATTTCCCTTGTCGCTCCTTTCATACATATAATATCCAACCGATAAAGCCGTCAAGTTCGTTAGCTTCACGGTATTGCCTTGTGTGATTAAATACGCAATAGCATTATCAAGTAACGCCCGATTTCTGAATGTTCTCATTCGTTATCCTCCCACGCAAGACTTCCGTTACGATTGAAAGACGTAATATAACCGCCTGTCTGTACGTAATAGTGGTAAATAGTCACGTTCTCACTATCAACCACAACCGCCTGAAGTCCGTTCTCAAGTGGCATATAAGGATAGTCGCTCTCAAGCTTATATCCCTTGCTACGGATGTATTTTTTCACTGCGTTCATTTTTTACGCCTCCCTTGCAATTACCCGCTTTACCTTGCGGATATACTCTTCTTTTGTACCCGGACGCTTAACAATCTTGTCAAGCTTTTCCTTGCAACGCCTTACAATGTTGTCTGCCAGCTCATATCCGAGCTGTTCCAATAAGTATTCAAGTGTCATATGCTCACCTCTTTCATTTTTGTGTATTAAAAAAACACCTTCGCAGGTGTTTATTTGTCGCCCATTGGGTTAATTAAGCCTGTCGCCACTTGCATGTCGATCCATGCGTAATAGCCGTCCTCGTAATACGTTGTTTTCTTATCGGTAACTAATGCCCATTTATTCTTGCTATAAAATTTTAGCTCGGCTATGGGCTTCACGTCGGTGTTAAACGGCTCACATCTGTCCCGATTTATACAGACACGTTCAAGCCGTTCTTGGTCACATTTAATACCAGTCATATATATCACCACCTTTCATAACAGGCGATTCGGGACTCGAACCCGATAGTTAAGATAGGTTAAGCCTATCACATAAGCATTAAAAGCCTATGCCCGTCCACTACTATCGCCTATAAATACGACCACTGTTAGCTCGGGGGTTGTGCCGAGTGGAATCGTGTTATCATCAGTAATCGTAATGCCCAGTATCGAGGATAGGGAACGCACTCCCGAACGCACACTATAATCATATCACAATTCCCACCGTTATTGCAAGCGTTTATCCGGTAACTTTTATTGTTAACGGATGATACTTACGCTAACGCTGACAACTAATCAAATCTTACAGTGCGTTGGTAAGGGCTTTCGAACCTGCACTCTCGCTCACCTTTCAACCATTCGCATCCGCACTTGATGACCTTATGACTACTTGGGTTTAGCCAATCGCCCTTTCGTGTTTATCTCGCAATAACTTTATTTCGTAACACACCATATGACCTTTCCTCGCGACACCACTTTCTTGCTCGCAAGGACTATCACACATCTTTTAGTGACAGATGCTTGAAGCCTGTTACTGCGATACCATTATCACCTGCACTCGCCCGTCCGACTTCATCCGTGCCTCTTACCCATATCTTGAGTGCCGTTCACTAAACGAACACCTTGAATTTGGAACCAACCGCTACCAACGTGTGTACCGCTTATGTGGAGTACACGGTCTGTTTGGTCTACTCACGCAACTATTCACACCCCTTTCACACGGCTCGGATTTGATTGGCAGGTCTAAGTCGTATGTCGGTTTATCATACTATATGTTTGCCTACCTAATCACGCCGTTACAATCGAATTTCGTGTTGCGCTTTCAACGACAACCTACTTGGTCGCACTGTCGTTAAGCTATCCGTGATAATGTGCAATTTTCAACCGGGAATTGCAAGCCCTTGACCGTTTAAGGCTGAACGGTAACCCGTGTATGATCCGCTCTAAAGCTCAAGCGGTAACTCTTAAAGCGTTGTGTGAGGAGTCGAACCTCACGTATCCCGGTTTACAACGCGTGTATTACACACAAAAAAGGGGAGAGAGCTTACGCTCTCTTCGCCTTACGCTCAGCCTTTGCAGCCGCCTTATCGCGCCCTGCCTGTACGCTTGCTGCGGACACCTTGAGTGTGGCGTTGCCCTTTGCAAGCGCAAGTCCGAGTGCCTCTGCCTGCTTAGGTGTGCCTGCATACGCCTTAAGGTCGGCGTTCCATGCGAACCCAGCCTCACGTATCAGGAGCTTTGCTCCTGCACGTCCGCCACCGTACCCGAGGGTGAACGCGAACTGCGTCTTTGTGCATTTCGTGACCGTGATGGGCAACGTAACGTCCGTGGCGGGTTCGTACTCACGCTTAGGCTCGGGCTTGCTTGCCTGTGCCTGTGTCCGTGCGTTCCCGGGTTCTGCGCCCGACTGCATACCGCGTATGATCGCGATTATGCGCTCTGCATCCGTGTCCGTAAGCTTGCCGAAGCTTACTCCTGCGATTGTGACCTCGTTGTCGGCTACCTGTGTCTGTGTGTACTTGCTTGCGTCTATCATATGCGCTCCTCTCCGCCCCTATCCGTGGGGCAACGTGATGTGATGTGGGTGCCACCGCCACACACTCCGTGTCGATGACAGCTAAATCATAGACACAAAAATTTTGATCTCATTTTGGGGTGGTAAAAATGGTGTGGTGGTGAAAATGGTCATTTTTACCACTCAGAGCCGAGGAGTAGCTGAGGAGCCGAGCTGAGCCGTGAGGGGCTGTTAAAAACTGGCATCCCGGACACGCATCCGTGGGGGATCACAGCTATTCCATCTACACACCGAACATCAAAATACCACTCCCTGCACATAAATCTCACATTCCATTTTAACCCATTTTTATCGTTGAACCCCCTCTCTCTGCTTACAACACGCACATCGCCCCTACTCGCACCTCGCCTCTTTGTCCATTCACTCAACAGCCAACCGCCAAACTTTTCCCACACACACCGCACAAACCGATCACCATTTTGTAATATGTAACACATTACCTTTTTGCACCGATGGTGCGATGGTCAACGCTAAAAATAATAAACTATAACATATACTAAACTATAACTTAGTTAGTAAAGTATAAATTTACACTATATACTATAACTTATACAGTACTATAGTTTTATCTATAATCTATATATATAATATTTTAATCATAATTATATGATTAGATTATAAATATATAATATATAGATATATCTAATCTTATATAATAATATAATATATAATGATTTGATATATAATATATTAATCATATATATAATTACTAGATATACTAATCTTAATATATTGATATATATATTACCAAAATATTAATTAAAGGGTATTGACAAAAATTTGACTTTATGATAAAATTCAATCGTAGGGTGAGAAAGGAGTGTGATTAATTAGTGGTCGGATTAAATGAACCGACCAGAATTGATGATTTAACAGATAAGATTGAAGCTCGCCTAGTCCAATTTGGAACAGAGGTAGGCATAAGGATGTCTGAGGTTGCGGAACTTGTAGAGGACATCAAGGATATCATCATTACAGAGGTGATTGATGATGTCTAAATACGGAATAAAGATAAAAAACTATGAAGCTGCGAGCTTGTATGAATGTTATTGGGGTTTTAGGCAATATCCCGATACGGAAACGGCGATGCTGTCGAACAGCCTATTTAAAGATTTCTTGGTCGAATCAGGCATGGAAGTTCGCAAAGACGGGAGTTCAAGAGATATAATATGTCTTGCATTCTCATATAAAACCAAGGGGTATAAAGAACTAACGGAGAAGATACCCAAGATATATGCTGAGGATAAGGCTACGGAGATCCTTGACAATATCGAAAAAAACAAAGATAAATGTATCGAGATAAAAAAGGAACGCTTGAGAGAAATCTTTTACGAAGACGGAGTGACAGTCAAATATAAGGATACTGAGATCCATTATAAAATGTTATATAGGACTCCGGGCAAGGCCAAAAAAGGAACGTGTATGTTCATCCGAGATTCGCTTTATGATAAGGCACATGAATTTTTGACTATGAATATAAAGCTTCCCGATAAGAATGCTCCGATAATTCAGCTTGGAGCATACCAATCTCTCATTACATCGGGTATGGTTGGAACGATTGAGATTGATCCTGACCAAGTACTTGTGCTTAAGGATGTCGATTCGTACATGACGGCTCCTGCGGTAACGATCGAGTTGGATGCCGACAAGCACTGTGTTGCTAAAAAGAGGGATGCATACCAACTGAAAAATTGTATATTTGACGGTCAAGCTTTGATTGATTCAAGCATCTTCCCCGATTGGGCCGATGGATATGTCCTGCTTAGAAACCACATGACCAAGTGTGCAGCGTTCAATACCAATATTGAATTGTTTATGCGTGAGAGGTTTGAGACCGATTATGATACGGCAACGGTTAAGGATATGTTTGGCAGGGATGTTAAGGTTAAGGATATCAAGCTGATATGTACGGAAAGTGTGATGAAGTGGCTTAACAAATTGGGCCAGTTAATCAGAAATGATTAATTAAAAACATCGGGTTAATAGTGGAAGGCTAAGGAAAATAATATGGAGCAAAATGATAATTATAATTCAGATGAAATTTGGAAGCCAATTGATGGATTTGATGGATATGAAGTATCTTCGTATGGACGAGTAAGAAGTTTAGATAGAAGAATATTAGATTCGACAGGGAAATGGCAATTTAAACCGGGTAAAATACTAAAACTTCAAAAACAATATAATAAACATCGTAATAATTATTTACAAATAATGGTTACATTAAGCAATCCAAAACATATACAACGTTGTTTAGTTGCTAGACTTGTTGCTAAAGCGTTCATACCAAATCCTGATAATTTGCCACAAGTAAATCATAAAGATGAGGATAGTACAAACAATCATATGGATAATCTTGAATGGTGTACTAATCAGTATAATAATGTCACATATAATGATTTACAATGGAAACGAGCTAAAAAATTAATGAAACCTATTAATATTTTTGACAAATTTATGAATTTTATTGAAACATTAAATAGTCAAAAAGAAGCATCTGAAAAATATAATATTCCAATTTCAGCAATATCATCATGCTGTCATGGAAACAAACAGTTTGTTAAAGGCTATCATTTTGAATTTTGTTAATTATTTTCTATGCTAACCATATACCACTCTGAATGAAAGACATTAAAGTAATTCAGAAGGTTCAACGACTAGATGGTGAGCAGTCAAGCAATAATCCATCCACGAAATCCGACACCTGAACGGATAATGCCGAAGGTGATGATATAGTCTAATCTTATGAGAAATCATAAGAACTAAAGGATAAAGAGCCTTTAGGATAATAAATGCAATTTTAACATTACTTTTGATTATTGGGCATCATGGGTACGTAAGAACCACAATAAATGGGGCATCGTTAAAACAACACACGAAAGTAAGTTGGGTGATGTACAGAGGATGTCATACCAAATGATTAACGCTCTCGATTTAGATACAATGCCAGAGGTGACGGCAAGAAGCGTTATATATATAGACAAGCTGAAAAAAGATAATCGGGTGTTTCTTGAATACCTAAGGAAGAATGTAAACTTTGCAAACGATTATGATGTACTTATTGCACTTGCGGAGCATAATCCGGATTTTGTTTATAGTTCTTACTTTAGGGACAGGCGAAGAAAAATTATAGAATCATACGTTAATGTTTTTAAGTCAGGTGAAGTAATTCAAAATGCGGATAATTTAACGATAGTTGGTTCGCCATACGCCATGTTGCTTCATGCGGTAGGTGAGGATATCGAAAAAGATGAAACATTTAACGTTGAAGAAAATGCGATACAATGTTGGTGTGAAAAGTTTAGGGATAAAGAATTTCTTGCATCATTCAGATCACCATTCAACAGTCGTAACAACTTGGATTTTTTGCATAATCACTATCATCCATATTTTGATAGATATTTCAAATTTGGTAGATTATGTATTGCCGTAAATATGATTCATACTTGTATGCAGGAAAGATCAAATGGCAGCGATCAAGATAGCGACCAGTTCTATACTACTAATCAGCCTGATATAGTTGAACATGCAAGAAAATGTTACAAAGAGTATCCGACAATTGTTAATCTGATACCTAAAGAAAAGAATAAATATAATAATGTCCCGAAAGATTTTGCTACAGTAGATAATATTCTTGCATCATCACAATTATCTATTGGTGAATCTTCAAACCTTGCACAGATAGCTCTGACATATACTTACAACTTTGATGATATAAAATATCAAGATGCTGTATGTATCTTAGCGACAGTTGCTCAGATTGCAATAGATAGTGCGAAGAAAAAGTTTGAGTTGGATATACCAAATGAGATCCGATATATAAAGTCTCAGCTTGATATTAATCAAAATGGACTGCCACTCTTTTGGAAAGTGGTTAAAAAAGATACAAGAAAAAATAGATCAATCGAACAAATGAAAAAACGTAAAAAAGAAAATCGAGAGCGTTTAGAGAAAAAAATAAATTCTAACTTAAGATGTCCTATGAATTATATGTCAGAACTTAAGTTGAATAAATATAAAAGCGGAATTGCTACAATACCCATCGAGCAATTTCTAAAGCCTTGTGAAAACAAAGAGACTCGTAGACGCAGCGAAAAAATAGAAAAGCTGATTGAAAAATATGCGATTGATTTAAATGAATTTGAAATAACACAAAAAAATCAATATGATATGTGGTTTAGTGATAGATGTATTTTATTGATGAACAATTTTGATGAATTAGTAAAGGATATCAGGAGAACTGGCATTACAAAAAATTATTCGGGACTAATGTATTGGCTTATAAATAGAGCATTTCGTATTCCGGAACAAACAAAGAACAGTAAAACAAAGTTAGATATTAACAAACCAATACTTTTAAAAACACTGTATGAGGTTAATCCTCAAGCATTTCTTGATTGTTTTGTACAACAGATAAATTAAAGGTATGCTACTTATCTCGTTTAAGTGGGGGTAAGTAGCATAGTATAATAAATCCAAGATATGATGGAAAAGGAAACAGTTCCAGAATAATGATTACAAGGAGAAAATGATATGATTAACAAAAAAGAATTAATCAGAAGAACACAGAAGAAAATCAGCGGAATGACACAGGCTGATATGGAAATTGTTATTGATGAGATGTTTGATACAATTATTGAGACACTTAAGGGTGGCGAAGAGATTTATCTTGCAGGCTTTGGCAAGTTTAGCTTAACAAAGTTTAAGGCAATCGATAAGCCTTGTCCTGATGGAAAAACCAAGTTTGTTCCGGCACACGTTGAACCAAAGTTCAAGTTTTTTAAGACGGCAAAGAAGGAATTTTTATCTGAGGAGGAATAAAATATGCAAGATCTTGAAGCTTTTATTATGTCGGATGGTATAAAAAATATGACATTACCAAGCCCTGAAGAATATGAATACTGGAAATTGGCTAAGAGTCGGGTTTTCTTTATAGACTATGAAGTTGAAGAAGATTATAGATTAATGGAACTTGCTAAGACAATTATCCGTATGAATGTTGAGGAAAAGGATATACCTGAAGATCAGTTAAAACCATTGTATGTATATATTATGTCATTTGGTGGTGATTTAAGTCAGTCTAATTTCGTATGTGATTTGTTTGAATCAAGTCGCATCCCTATTGTAACAATAGCAACTGGCGCAGCTATGAGTGCAGGTTTCTTATTATTTCTTGCGGGTAAAAGACGTTATGTCTTTGAGCACAGCAGTTTGCTTGTTCATGAGGGATCCGTTGCCTTCCAAGGCAATGCTGAGGAGGTGCGCGAGGCTCAAAAGGCTTATCAGCGACAGCTTGATGAGATGAAGGATTACATTCTTTCTCATACAGAAATTGATGCTGCTACCTTTAACAAGAATCGAAAGAAGGATTGGTATTTAACGAAAGAGGAAATCGAGAAATATCATATCGCAAAAATCGTTAAAAAATTTGAAGAAATCGTATAAAAATGGAGAAAAAATGATGGAGAATTTTAAAAAAGTTACAACTACTAGCGGAAAATTCAAGCTTTTAACTGCAAATGGTGGCAAGTTTATAAACGAAGATGGTGAAGAGATTAACCTTGCAGAACAGCTTGAACAGGCTTATGGTAATACACCATTCGATATATCAACCTCGGCAAAGGTTGAAGAAGAGGTTTAATGATTGATACCAGACGGCAACCCGGAGAAACCGAAACCCAATATATATGGCGCATATGTTCCGCTAAAGATTCGGGAGTGTTAGACATTACTTGGGATGAGGTTGCTGATATACTGAACAAGGAACTTCGGGACGAAGGTGAGTACTATACGAGTTCAGCGTATAGGAAAAAGTATCAGCAGGCCAAACTGTTTAAGGATGAGGTATTCAGTAAGGAGACAGATGGCGAAGCTGAAAAGAGATATCTCGAACAGAAGCGAGAATTAGAAAGACTCAAGATTGCGTATCGAGATGAGCGAAGGTGTTGGCAGTCGCAGAATTATGTTACTGCTCGATTTGATCAGCAGATGGATTATCTTGCTCAACAGCTACAGACAATTGGACGTAAGGAATTTTTAACTTTTAAGCCTATAGAAAATAATGGTCAGAGATGTATGTTAATTAATTTATCAGATTTACATTTAGGCCAATGTTTTCAAAGTGCTTGGGGTGAATATAATAGCGAGATAGCTCATCAAAGACTTGAAGAGTATATGGATAAAATAGTCGAAATAAAAGATCTTTACGGAGACATTTCAGATGCTTATGTTTTTTTGCTTGGTGATGAAATTTCAGGAAATAACCATCTCAGTATTCAAGTTTCAAATCGTGAAAACTTAATTGATCAGGTAAAATTAGCTATTGATGAAATTTCGAATTTTGTAACCGAACTTGCTGGTTATTTTACTAATGTTACCGTTGCTGGTATAGCCGGCAACCATTCGCGTATTATTGCGGATATAACAAAAGATATTAAGGACGAACGACTTGATTCACTTATTACTTGGTGCGTTTCAAAAGTTACATCGCATATCCCTAATATACAAGTTATTACCAATAATCTTGATTCAACTGTAACAAAGATTAAAGTTCGCAATAAAGATTATGTATTAACACATGGTGATATGACAGATACAAGCGACACAAGTATTAGTAAGCTTGTTATGGCATTAGGTAGTTTTCCGTATGCAATTCTTTGTGGGCATAAACATAGCCCTATGTATAAAGAAGTACAAGGTTTAAAAGTTATTCAGTCCGGTTCTTTAGCAGGATCTGGTGATGACTATTGTATACAAAAAAGATTAACAGGTCGTGCAAACCAAACGATTATTGTTACAGACAATGAAGGTGAAATTGATTCAATATTTAATGTTGAATTATCATGAGTGAGGTGATTATTTTGGGTGAAGAAATAATATATTGCTGTTATTCTCTTAATTTAAGAAACTTTTTATATCAACATGGCGTGAAATATAAAATAGCAGCTTTAAATCCAAATAATCAAAAATTGTTTTGGATATATATCAAAGATAAAAAACTTGATAAATACTTAACAGAGTGGACTGCCAATAGGTAGTCCACTTATTTTATTGTAGAAAGGCGTGGTTGTAAATGAGTGATAAAATATGTGGAATTTATTGTATTGAAAACATAATAAATGGTAAAAAATATATCGGACAAAGTGTTGACATATATAAACGTTGGGAAAGTCATAAACATTATTTAAATACTGGAAACGAAAAACAAGAAAATACACATTTTATTAGGTCATGGAAGAAATATGGAGAAAATAATTTTTCTTTTTATATTGTTGAAGAATGCGAACAATCTTTTTTAAACATACAAGAACAATATTGGATAAATCAATTTAATACTACTAATAGCAATTTTGGATATAATAAAACTATTGGTGGAACGGGTGGAAATACGTTAATTAATTATACAGAAGAACAATTGATTAAATCTAAAGAAAAACGAAGTAAACGTTTTAAAGAAATTTCATCTAAAGGCGAAGATGCTCACAATGCTAAATTAACAAATCAACAAGTTTTAGAAATTGTTAAAGCTTTTCAAAATGGTGATTATGATGAAAATATTGCTCAAAAATATAATGTATCCACTCGTACTATTAACGATATTAGAACTCGTAAAACATGGGTAAGTGTTACTGATGGATTAGAGTGGAAAAAATCTTCAGGGAGACAATTAAAAGGGGGATATAATGTTCCTGTAGATATGTATACCGAAGATGGCCAATATATTAAAACATTTAAAAGCGCTCGTTTTGCAAATCAAGAAACTGGGATAAGTTATAAATTAATATCTGCTGTATGCCACGGTGATAAAAGAATTGCTAATGGGTATATTTGGAGATTACATAATCACCCATTCGATGAATATACTACTAAATTGGCATGTACACAACCAGTTGATCAATACGATTTGAATTGGAAATTTATTAAATCATATGATTCTAAAAAACAAGCTTGTGAAGAAAACAATATGCGTTCTTTGTATTATTGTTTAAATAATAGAAATATAATTTCAGGTGGTTATTATTGGTTAAGACATGGTGAAGAACCACCTGTTAAAGTAAGTTAAGACAACAAGGGTTTAAGCGTAAACCCTTCACGCCGAAGTTGATCGCTCGGCTTATATTTTAACGGTGAGGATAACCACCGAATTTGTTATCCGTTAAAGGGTAGGTGCTCTCCTACCCTTTTTAAATTGAATTAAAAGGAGTGAGAAGATTGAAGTTATTGCTTCCAAAACCGGACTCCTCTGTAAAGAGATTGGGTGTTGAATCAGCTCGTAAGAATTATATTGAGTTGGCTCATCAGATGACTTCAATTTTGCAGGGGGAAATATATCGTTGTCCCGTATGTGGAGAATGGTATAACGTTGACAAGTTTTATAAGAATGAGAATTTCTCTATGGGGTTCTTCCCAATATGTAAAGAGTGTTTATTAGATTTAGCAACGGATTATGATGCTAAGGTTAAGCGAAGGATTGATAATCGTACAAAAACTATTCGTGTATTCAGTATGCTTGATATTCCATTTTTTGAAGAGATGTATAAGACTTGTCTTGATAGTATAAAAAATAGTGAAGTCTCAAGAGGTAAAACTGCCTATCAGCAAATGTTAGCTTCGGTATTAAGTTTACCGCAGTTTAAACAGATGCGTTTTTCAGATAGTTCATTTGGCAGTGAAAATGATCTTGGGTATGAATTTGAAACTAATCGCAAAGCAAGGCGTGAAATAAAGAAGCTTTTTGGCGCAGGATATACTGAGGGTGACTACTTGTTTCTTCAAGATCAGTTTGATGATTTTAGAGCAAGGACTCAGGTTGATAGTAAGTCACAAGAAATATATGTTACTCAAATATGTCAGCAGTTGCTTGAGATAGATAAAGACAGAAAAGCTGGCAAAGACGTTACCAAGAAGTTGGCGGCTCTTGATTCATTTATGGCAAGTGCAAAACTTCAACCAAAACAAAATGTTGGCAATGGTATTAGCGATGCTTATACGTTTTCAGAATTGTTAGAGCAATGGGAGGATACTAAACCTGTGCCGGAAGCTGATCCTGAATTTAAAGATGTGGATGGTATATGGCATTTATTAAAGGTATTCTTTGGTTGGATTGCTTTAGCTTTAGGAATTAAAAATGTTTATACAGCAGAATATGAAAAAGAGGCTAGACAACTTGAAGTTCAACCGCTTAGTGAAACAACTGAAGCGTTAAACGAAGATAATTACGCTCGTATCTTTGGTAAGGAAGGTGATTAATAATGACTGTAAAAAAGTCAGATCGCCAATTGCAAGAAGATAAAACGACAAAGATTATGAACACTATTGCATGGAGAGCGGCATATTATAGAGCAAATCCACAAAGATTTGCTGCTGATTATTTAAATATAAAACTGAAGTGGTTTCAAAAAATATTATTGTGGTGCATGATGCATTTTGATAATTTTTATTATGTCGCCGCAAGATCTCAAGGAAAAACATATTTAGTAGCTATTTTTTGTGTTATTAGATGTTTGTTATTTCCAAAGACAAAAATAAAGGTTGCGAGTGCAACTTTCAAACAGGCAAAGTTTGTAGTTAAAAAAATTACCGATGAGCTTATGCATGAAAGTCCATTACTTTGTGCAGAGATAAAAAGATTTTCGACAGGTGATAATAATTGTCTGATAGAATTTAAGTGTGGTTCAAGTATTGAAGTTGTTGTTGCATCGGATTCGGCAAGAGGCGGACGAGCAAATATTTTAATTATTGATGAGTCTAGAATGGTTCCTGATAGAATTGTTGCAAGTGCATTACGACCTATGTGTGGCACGCCAAGACAACCCGGATATCTTGATAAGCCGGAATATGCTCATTTACAAGAAGTCAATAAAGAAATACATATGTCTTCAGCCTTTTATGCACAATCGGAAATGTTTGAAAAAGTAAAATCATATTTTGCTAATATGCTTGATCCTAATTTAAAATTTTTTGTGTGTGATTTGCCGTATATGCTTTCAATTAGAGAAGGATTATTAATGCGACAAACAATAGAAAACGAAATGGCTGATGTAACTTTCAACGAAGTAAATTACGCTATGGAAAGACTTGGCCTGTTTTACGGTAGTGCTGAAGATGCATTGTTCACTTATAAAATGATGGATGAGCGAAGAATTTTAAACGATGCTCTTCTACCACTTGAATACTATCGTATTAATAACGTAAAGATTCCCGAAAAGAAAAAGGGCGAACTAAGAGTGTTATCTGTGGACGTTGCTCTTATGGCATCACGAAAACACGATAATGATGCTTCTGCACTTATTATTCATTCAGCAATACCTACAAGTTCACATAGATATATGGATAATATTGTATATATTGAAACACAAGAAGGATTAATTACTGATGAGTTGGGATTATTGATTATGCGATTTTATTATCAATATAATTGTGATTATATTGCACTGGATTGTGTAGGTGCGGGAAGCGGTGTATATGATTTTCTTATGACGGACAGATATGATCCTATGTATGGAACAACATATCCTGCTCTTAGTTGTTGCAATAATGCAGAAATGGCAGAACGTTGTAAGGTAAAAGGTGCAGCAAAGGCAATTTGGGCAATCAAAGCAACGGCACAATCAAATAGTGCTATGTTGCTTGCACTTAGAAATGGTATCCAAAATGGATATGTTAACTTATTAAAGAGTGAAGATACTATTGAGTCACAATTGCCAAGTATGATTAATCATTATAAAAAGTTAACAGATAATATGCAGACGCAAATTAAACTTCCGTATATTCAGACTACATTTCTTATAAATGAGATGATTAACCTTGAACATGAGATGTCTAATAATCTTATTAAAGTTCACGAAAAGACAGGAATGCGTAAGGATAGATATTCTTCATTTGAATATGGTTATTGGGTTATACAAGAGTTGAGCAAAAACCTTAAACCTAAAAATCAAAACACAGGTAACATCGTTGATAAATTCAAAATACGTAAGCCGCAGTTAAGACGATATGGTTTACTGGCATAAAGGAGGAGCCGTAAATGGCAACAAAACAAAACAGTGCCAAGTCGGGCACTTCCGTAACTGAATTAAGAGAGTGGTATAATAAAAATCATACCGCTATCGAAAATTTCGCAAAGACACAAGAAGCAATGAGGGTTTGGGATCCCAAGAAAGCGGAAACCCGAACTTATACAACTTTTAACAGAGAGAAGTTAAGACAGTATCTTAAGAATCCGGCGGCTAACTATAAACAGCTTATAGAGTTAAGCCGTTTTTTATATACGAGATCACATCCGTATAAGAAGCTTATACATTATAACGCACAGATGGTTGATGTTAATTTACGTCAGGTTATTCCTATCATGGATATGACAAAGAAAAGTAAAGATAAAGCTAAGACGCTAAAAGATTATTGGGCAACTTGTAATATTTTGGAACGTTCTAATATTCAGGCCGAGATAACCAAGATGTCAATTATAGCATGGCGTGAAGATACAGCATTTGGTGTATGGTATTCAGATGACGAAGGTATATTCATATTGCCTATTCCGTATAATTATGCATATGTTGATACAATATACGCTGACGGAACATTAGGTTTTGCTATGGATATGTCATACTTTGATTCTCGACAAGATTTGCTTGAGATGTATGGCGAACCTTTTACTCGTTTGTATAATGAGTACCAAAAGGATACTCGTAATAACCGTTGGATGCACATGGATGACGATAGGGCGTATGTTATCAAAGTTAATATTGATGATCCTACTATGCCTCTCCCACCCTATGTACCGTTATTTAACAGTATTATTAATCTTGCTGATACAGAAGATTTGCAGGCAGATAAAGATGAAGCTTCGGTTTATAAGCTTTTGAACTTCTTCAATGATACCAAAGGTGATGAGCCGGATGACTTTAAGGTTGATATGGCTACAGTCAATGAATATTATGATAGGGCTTGCGAAGCGTTACCTAAATATGTTGGTGCGTTTATAAGCCCGGTAAAGATTGAGCCTATAGCTTTTGAGAAGGATCAAGCTGCTGATGTTAATATTATTGAGAATGCAACAAAGAATTTATATAATAGTTCGGGTGGCGCACAAATACTTAACAGCTTGAATATTTCAACAACTATCGGATGGCTTAGTGTTCTTATATCTGATACTGAATATGGCGCAAGATTGATAAGACCACAGGTTGAGAATAATCTTAACCGTTTGGTTAATTTCGAGAAAAAGAATAATTGTAGGATTAAACTTCTGCCAATATCTCCTTATACAAAGAATCTGTATAAAGAGAGTCTACAGAAAGATTATCAATATGGTGCGCCTGTTCCGTTAACTATTAATATCTTAAATGGATTTAGTGAAGTTGAAAGTGTTTCAATGGCGAGGCTTAATGATATGCTTGATATCAATAATCTGTTTAAGCCACCTCAGAGTGCTAATACACAAAGTAGTGAAGATGCGGGCAGACCTACTGTAACGAATCCTGAAGATCTCTCTGATGAAGGTGATAAAAGCCGAGATAAGGGGTGATATAAGGATGGCAAGAACAACAGTTTATAATACAATCTGTTCTAAAGATTCTTTAGATAAGATTGATGCTCAAAATAAATTTCTAAAAAAGGAATTTACTGAATATTTAAAATCTGTCGGTAAAGCTGCGACTACCATTGATCAATATGGTAATGACCTGAATATATTCTTTTGTTGGAATTTTGACTATAATGATAATAAACCATTTATCAAGATTACTAAAAGAGAGTTTGCAAAATTTCAGAATAATGCTTTAAATGAATGGCAATGGAGTCCTAAAAGAATCCGACGTGTTAAGGCAACGCTCTCCTCTCTTTCAAACTTTATTGAAAACATATTGGATGAGGAAGAGGAATTTAAAGACTATCGTTCTGTAATAAGAAAGATAGAATCTCCGGTTGATACTCCGGTGCGTGAAAAAACCGTGTTTGAACCTGAAGAACTTCAGCAATTGCTTGATAAGCTTGTTGAGTCAAAGAAGTATGAGGCTGCGTGTGCTTTAAGCCTTGCAATGAGTTCTGCCCGAAGAAAGTCGGAACTGACAAGGTTTAAGGTTTCATATTTCACAGATGATAATGTGATTCATGGTTCTTTATATAAAACGCCCGAAAAGGTTGTTACTAAAGGCAGAGGCGTTAACGGAAAACTTTTATATCTTTATGTATTAAAAAAATCTTTCGATCCATATTTAAAATTATGGATGGATGAGCGTAAGGAAAAAGGTATAGAGAGCGAATGGCTCTTTCCTAAACTTACAGATATGAATGAACACGTATCAGTTGATACCTTTGATACGTGGGCTGAATGGTTTACTAAATTAACAGGCAGGGATTTTTATTGGCATAGTATAAGACATTATGCAACAACAGAGTTCAGAAAGAACAATATTCCTACAGATGTTGTTCAGGAACTTATTGGTTGGGAATCTGCTGATATGGTAAATCTGTATACTGATATATCTGCCGATGATAAGATCGGACAGTATTTTGACGAGAATGGTATCAAACAAGTTAAAGAAACGACACTTGCAGAATTGTAATGCAGGTGTTTTTTAATTGGAGGAATTTACATATGGCCAAAAAGATTCTTACAGTAGAAGACCTGCTTACATTTTGTGAGCAAAATAAACTCTACAGCTTCGACAGCCATAAAGATGGTCATGAGATAGTTATCGAAATGCCTGCTACTTTTAGTAAAGAAGAGGAAGATGATAATCAACATTTAGAAGGATTAGCACCTTTTACGGCTAAAGCATTCCATGACCATGTAAATCTCAATCAAAGCAATATTGAGGAAGACATATTCCAAAAGAATCTTCCGTCCGCTAACTATCGTCCTATTCTTGCACACGTTGTACAAAATGAAGATGGCGAGCTTGATTTTGGCGCACATGATTATCATGTTGTTGAGGAAGATGGTCAGAAAAAAGTTGTCTATGATGAAAGACCTGTTGGCGCAATCGTAAGAGCATCATCTGAATATGATGAAGATGCAAAGGTTAACAGAGCTATTACAAAAGGATATATATTTGCAGAGTATTGTAGCGATGTTATGGAAATCCTTGATAGACGAGGCGATGTTGATTGTTCTGTAGAACTTTCAATAAGAGCATACTCTTATGATGCAAAGAATAAAGTTGTTAATTTGGATGACTATTATGTGTCTGGCTTAACATTGCTTGGTGCTGATAAACAGCCGGGTATGGCTGGTAGTGAATTTGGCCTTGATGATATTAAGGCTGAGTTTTCTAAAGATGACAAATTAATTGAGATTTTGGAGAAGCTGAATAATACACTCTCCAATTACCAAAAATTGGAGAAAGGAGGAACGGCTGTGACCAAGTTTGAAGAATTACTTCAGAAGTACGGAAAGACTGCTGAAGATATAACTTTTGAATACGAAGGACTTTCGGATGAAGATCTTGAACAGATGTTTACAGAGACATTTGAATTAGAAAGTCAGCCGGAGCCTGAATCAACAGAATGCGATATTAATGCCGGGAAAAGGGTTTTTGCTATTGTTGATGGCAAAGGCGATATTGTTGACCGTAAGGAGTTTGGGTTAAGCCTTTCTGATAAAGAGTATGCGATATTCCAGTTGGTTAATACTGCATATGGTGATGAAGATTATTTCTTCACAAACACTTTTGAGGAAGATGGATATACCGAAATGCATGGTTATTTTACAGATAAGCATTACCGTCAAAAGTTTACTCGTGAGGGCGATAATTTTGCTCTTGATGGTGAACGTGTTGAAATATTTGCAAAGTATCTTACTCAAGAGCAGATAGACAAACTTGAAGCCGAAAAGGCTGAGTTCGAGGCTGTTAAGGCCGAGTGTGCCGAACTTAAGCAATATAAGGCTAATAAAGAGTTTGAGATTGCTCATAATGAGAGAATGGCGGTTATGGCTGAATATGCTTCAATTAAAGAAACTGATGAATATAAGACATTAGTTGATGAGATTGATAAGTATTCAAAAGAACAGATTATTGAAAAGGCTGACGCAATTGTTGGCAAGTATGCTCGTCAGGGCAAACAGTTCAGCTTTGAGAAGAAAGCTGAAACAGGCTTTAAGCCTGTGATTCATCTTGAAATGATGAAGAGTGATGACAACACAACTACTCCCGCTTATGGCGGTATTTTTGATTGAGGAGGAATATACGATGGCACAGAGTGTTATTAATATTGTAAAACACGCCGTAGCTGGTAGCACAAGTCTTACTGCTACTAAGGGATTCGGTGGACATGGCACTGTTGACATCAAGATCACAAAAGACCTTGATAATGGTTCCATAATTGGTAAAGGTGCAAATATCAGTGGTCAGGTTTATGCTATGGCTGTACCTACTACTTTTACAGGTAAGATTTTAAAGGAGAAAGCACCTAACGGCAATTTCTATGTACAAGTTCTTACTGCAGCTAACGCTTATCTTGTACTTACCACACCTACTACATATTACGATTGGACTACACCTATGAGTGCAGAAAGCACATTCTACAATGCAAATGGTGACATTGTACGTGCATATCCTCTGTTCCCGGGTGATGTATTTGAGCTTTCAGAAGAGGGCTTTGATGGAACCCCTACTGTTGAGGCTTCTGTATCTGTTGACACTTCAAAGTATCAGGTAGAGGTACAGTAATCTAAGAAAGGAGGATAATATAATGGCAAAGATGAGTTTTACAAATCAGCATACTGCTGAAGTTTTTGAGCGTGATGCAAAATTCACATTTGAAGCATTTACTCAGTTAACTACTGACCTTGGTCTTGGACGCAGAATTTTCAATACCGAAGGTAAGGAAGTTTCTGTTAATGAAGCAAACGATAAAATTCGTGAAAAGTTCTTCGAAGTACTTGATGTCCCTGTAGGAACAAAGGGTAAGGAACTTAGACGTGCTTTTAGGAGAAAGAAAATTGATATATTCGAAGTAACTGAAGATATCGTTGATAAGCTTATCGTTACCGGTTGGGGCGAGAATCCTTTCTTCAATGAATTTGTTGAGGTAAAGAACGCTGCACTTGGTGATACAAACGAGTTCTATACACCTGATAAAGTTATTCTTTCTGTATCTGAGGTATCGAACGATCATACTAACATTTATAGGCAGAGACTGGGCGAAGGTCAGTCTTTCTCTGTAAAGGTAAATAAATATGCCGCAGGTATCTATGTGGAGCTTGAGCGTTTCCTTGCAGGAAAGGTTGATTGGGCTTCATTCGTACAGAAGGTTTATGAGGCATTTGACAAGAAATTTACTGGAATGATCTATGCTACTCTTAGTACTGTAGGTTCTTCTCTTCCGGCAGGCGGACAGTGGGTTAAGACAGGCCCTCTTTCTGACGCTACAAAGGATACTCTTGTTCAGCTTATTGACGATGTTAAGACCGTAAACGGAACTGATGTTGTAATTATGGGTACAAAGGTTGCTCTTTCTAAGCTTGCAAATCTTAAGGAGACTTCTTGGATCAGTGAGAAAGAAAAGGAAGAGAGATATACAACCGGACGTGTAGGCTTGTTCGAAGGTGTTCGTCTTGCAGAAATACCTCAGGTATTTGCTGACAATGATACTACTACAAGACTTGTTGCAAATGATAAGCTTTGGATTATGCCTGTTGCAGATAACAAGTTTATTAAGGTGTTCTATGAGGGCGATCCTGAGATTAAGGAAGGCAATGGCAGTCAGAATACTGATAACACAATCGATTACAGCTATCAGGTTAAGATGGGTATCGGCGTAATTATCAGCAGACTGTTTGGTATTTGGAATATTACTTCAAGCATTAGTGGCTGATAAAATGTCCATTTCAGAGAGTGACGGGTAAGACATCCGTCCTCTCTTTTTTAGAAGAATAAAAGGAGAATAAAACGATGGCAATTAAGCAGACAAAAAATACAGTTAAAAAGGTTGTTGAACCTAAAGTAGAAGTTGAAAAAATTGAAAAGAAAAAATATGCACCGGATGAAGAGATTATGACTACTTCTTGTACTGCAGGCGAATTAATAATGATTGGTGGCAAGACAAGAAGATATTATACATGGGCTAATTATGGAGATCAGACTCCTGTTGAGTATCAGGATCTTAAGGCCGCTCAGTATAGTAAGAGCCGTTATATCTTTGATCCTCTTTTTATTATTGAGGATGAGGAGTTTGTAAATCTTCCGGAAAACAAAAATATTGCAGAGGTTTATGCAAATGTATTGTCACAAGAAGACATTGATAAGATGTTTAATCTTGACAATATTTCTTTTGAACGTACTGTCAGAAAGCTTCCTAAGGGCATTCAAAATAGTTTGAAATCTATTGCGGCTCAAAAAGTGCAGGATAAAACGCTTGATAGTATTACAAAGATTAAAGCTCTTGATGAAATTTTGGGGACAGATCTGTTTAACTGTTATGCAGATGCGTAAAGGATGGTGTAAGTTATGCTCTCTGTCAATTATGATGCCGCCTTCTCACGATTCTTGGCTCAAGTTCAAGCGTATGATTTAGTAATGGTCGATGAGGTAGAGGCAAGGCAGAAGTTGAACGAATGGTTGATATCGGTCAAATCAAATCCCAGAGTGCGTAAACTTTTTACATCTCTGTCGTTTGATAAGAATATTGAAACGATATCTTTTGAGTTAAAGAACTCTTTAAAAGACGAAGATTCCGATAAGGATTTTGTTGCTGAAGTGTTTGGTATAGGTGTCGCATGGAAGTGGTCAAGTGAGAAATACAATTCGCTATTAAACACAGCACAATATTTTGGAAGCGGAGAAAAGAAGTATTTTTCACAAGCCAATCATATGGATCAGCTTCATGCTATGACACAGCAAAGTAAAAGTGACCTATTCGGTTTTATCAGAGATCATGGCTCCTATAATAATGCTTATGTGGAGGGAGAATCATGATTAAAGGTAAGTATGGAAATTTTACAGAAAAGCAATTCGAAGAGCATAAGGTGATATTACATAAAAAGGTTCATTGGTTATTAATCTATAAAGAAAAAGACTATGATTATGACGTAATCTTAAATTATTTTGATACCGTACTGCGTTATATTGGCAGTCTTAATGAGATATTTGAATATGATCCTCTTGTTATATCGCTGTTAATCAAGTTGCAGGAAACGCTTGACGAATTTAAGAAGAAAGATTGTAACTTCAAGTTGTTCCGCAAGAATATATTTGAAGCCCATAACATCATTGACAAAATAGGAGGTGGGCGACAACATGATAACTCTGCGGAGTTACCCAAGGATATTGGGTGAGAAACATATCGGAAATGTTCATAAGATGCAATCAGATATGATTGAGGAATATACATGGGACAACGAGATTGAAAGTCGGATTGGGTACTTCTATGATTGGAATCATGACACCCATTATACTCAGCTTGTCGATCTTCATCCGGAACAGGATGAATATAAGATTCCTATGGATATCAAATATATCGTTGCGTCAAAACAGACTTTAGCTAAGGACGCTATCACATATCATTTGCAGATGCGTCCAAATCAAAAATGCGTAGTGGATTATTATGATGAATACTTTAGGAGCCGTTATTCTGCGGAATACCCGGTTGGATTATATGTAGATATACAAAATCGTGATGGCATTTGGAATCGTTGGCTTGTATGCGCCACTGCAAATATTAATGATCCACAGTTTCCTAATTTCGAAATATTAAGGTGCGATTATGTACTTGATGCTATTATCGATAGCGTTATGTATAAAATACCAGTTTGTTTGAGAAGCCAAAATTCGTACAATAGTGGCCTATGGATTAAGTACAAAGTAGAATCTGTTGAAGATCAACAACAGTTCATAGTTCCGCTCTCACGTTTAACAGAAGCAATATGGTATAATAAACGCTTTTTAATAGATGCAAATGTTGATCAGAAAGAGTGTCGAGCATGGCACGTTTCTAAAGTTAACCGAACGGATTTGCCCGGATGTGCTTTAATAACACTTGCTCAAGATCATTTTGATCCTGACAAGGATTATATAGAGAAAGACGAACATGGAAACGTAGTTGGGTTATGGGCTGATTATTATGAGAAGCCTGTTACACCCGAACAGTATAACCCCTCTCCTACTCCCACAACGGGGGTTATTTTGTGTACTGGAACACAGGAGATTAAAGTCGGGGGAAGTTATAAGAAGTTTACAATTGACTTTTATGATGAGGAAGGTATACCTCTACCGTTTAAAGAGGGAGCTTGGAGCTTTTGGATAGATGGCGCAGAAATAGAGCCGACTATATCAACTTCAGGTATTAGTGCAAACCAAATTAAGGTTAAGTTACCTAATAATGGTTTATGGATAAATAAAGTAATGACAGTAAAGTATATAACTACTGAAGTTGAACCCATCACAACAGAGTTTGATATATCAGTAGTGGCATTATAAGGAGGGATTATTATGACATGGACAGATGCTGATAGAGAACGACTACTTGTCTTTAAAAATAACCCTGACTGTGATGATGTCAAAGTTAAGGAGAAGATAAAGGAAGTTCTTCTTGGCGATAAATATATACTTCATGTGCTTGATAACAAAGAGCTGGAGCCATTGGTTGAGGATGATATGACGAATGCGGATGCATATTTTGGTGTCAATATCTTACCGTATTATCTTATCTCACCTAGCCAATCAGAGGCTTCTAACTTTATTTGTTTTGAAACGTCATATGAAAAAAGGCGTTATGACACCAACAGTACAAGAAAGAATCTAAATATAATCTTCTATCTTATCTCGGAGCAAAAGCTTATTAAAGATGCAGATACGGGTATAGCCAAACATGACTTGCTTGCTGCGCTAATCTTAAATAAGTTTGATTGGACAAATTATTTTGGTAAGCAGATACATCTTATCTCTGACCAAGCATCAACCGTTGATATTAAGTATGCTTGCCGTACTTTGGTTTTTGAGCAGATTACCGACAACAACATTGTTAAGACTGCTTTAAGGCCGCATGGCGAATATATTTCCGATACTGCTAATAAGGATGTGGTTTATTGAGTAGGGAAGTTATAGATGGCAAACAGATTAGTATTAAACGGAAATATCGTTATCAGCAATTTGAGTTTGATAAGCTTCAGATGTATTTCGGGAAACCATACGTTATTGATTTAGAATCAGCACAAGGTTCTATTACAGTTGAGATTCCCACGGTAGGTGACATTATGGAACTTGGTGAGAAAAAATTCTACAGCACACTAGGAATTTTCGTAACCAATACTACCTCTTATCGCCTTATGTTGGACGAATTGAAATTGGATTGGAACACGCTTAGTGATTTTGAATTGTTTTGTATGCTCTATCCTCAAATTGATAGTGAGGCTTCAAAGTTAATGTTCGGGGATTTGGACTTTAAGAAGTTCGTGCTTTATAAAAAGCAATTACCCGATCAGGCTGAAACAGTAGTTTTATGGGATAAAGAAGATAATATTGAGATAAACGAAGAAGTATATCAGCATTTTGCACAATATCTTAGAGCTGTATTTAATATGTATCCTGATGAAAAGATTACGGATGATCCTGTGTTAAAGCAATGGTATCTTCATAAGGATCAACGAGCATTAGAGATTGCACAGAAAACGAAGAAAAAAGAGGAAAACACTTCTATTCTTCCGTTAATCTCCGCTTGCGTAAACCACCCCGGATTTAAGTACAGACCTATGGAGCTTCGACACGTAAATATATGTGAGTTCTATGATAGTGTCAAGCGATTGCAGATATACGAGAATACTACTGCTCTACTTAAGGGCAGTTACTCAGGGATGATAGATTCATCCAAAATTGATAAAGAACAATTTAACTTCATGAGGGACGCATAAGTTCCTCTTATTTTATTTCACATAAGGAGGAAATAATAATGGCTATTAAATTAGGCAATATTGCTATTGATGAAATCCTTTATGGTATCAGTAGAGACTTTAGTGGCAATATCCTTTATACCCTTGATCAGCTTCAGAATGCATCTATCGAGATTACTTCTGAGAGTTCTGATATCACGGATAAGAAGGGTAACATTGTAAGACGTATTTATAAGTCTAAGCAGGGTACTGTTAATGCCGAGAATGCATTCCTTAACCCTATGATTATGAACAACGCTTCCGGTTCAGATATTAAGGTTGCTACTTCTACTGCACCTATCAACATGCCTCGTATCGAACTTATCGGTGCTGGCTCTGCAGCTTATACTCTTGATGCAAACGTTGATGCTACAACTATCAAGGTTAAGGCTCTGTTTGCAAACGGTATCAACGGTGAGGATCTTACAAAGATTACTACTGGCGATCCTACATATGATGAGTCTACTGGCACTTATACATATCTGTATGATGCTACCAATAAGAAGATCACCGTTCCGGCTTCTGGAACAGGCAAGCCTCTCTCTTACTTTGTAATGTATACAAGAAGTAGAACAGAGGGCTTCAAGATGGAGAATCTTGCAAACAAGTTCCCTGTTGCTCAGGATCTTACTTTCTACTGCTCATACATTGATCCTTGTAACGATACGCCTCGTGCTTGCTACGTTAATATACCTTCATTCTCTCCTTCACCTGAAACTACTCTTAGTTTCAATTCTGATGAGCAGAATATGTCATTCAATGGTAACATTAACGTTAACTACTGTGCAACCGATCCTGTTCTCTTCACAGTATACTTCCCGCTCGAGAACGCAGTTACAACCGCAGTAGTCGTAAATTCGTAATTTTGACAGGTTATAAAAGGGTGTCTTTTGACACCCTTTATTTTTGATTACATGGAGGAATTACGATGGCTGAAAATAATAAAATATGTTATACCTGTGGTAAAGAGTATCGTTATTGCCCCAATTGCGCTGATTTTATTGGCGCTCCTGATTGGATGAATGAGTATGATAGTGAAGATTGTAAAAAAATCTTTGATACTCTTAATCCTTTTTGGTTTGGTTATATAACTAAAGAACAGGCAAACGAAATGCTTAAGGGTATTGATCTTAACAAGGTTACTAATCCCGACCTTTTGGTAGCTGTAAAGAAACTGAAAGAAAAGCCTGAAGAAAAGAAACCTGTGGTTAAGAAAACAGAAAAATAATTTTTAGGGCGGTATTTGTTTATCGCCCTTTTTGTATTGGAGAAAAAGGAATGGATAAGAAAGATGAATGGAAATTAGTTCCTTTAGATGAAGTATTAAAATGTATGTCTGATGAGGACGAGCTTATACGAATGGCTGCAAAGTCTTATTATGATATGCATTATTTGAAACCGAATAGATTACATAACGATCGTCCGAGTAAATGATTCGGGTTGTCATTATGTTTTGTATTATGTTGTCTAAGGTGGTGGTGTGCTACTACCTTAGGGAGCATTAGAACGGAGTTTAATATGGGATTTATACAAAAGAACTTTAACCCATACAACAAAAATGTTGATGATTGTGTTATTCGAGCAACTGTTACGGTAACAGGAAAGGACTGGGATGAGGTATATTTAGAATTAATGGCTGAAGGTTATACCGAGAAAGATATGCCAAATGCAAATGTTGTGTGGGGATCTTATCTTCTATCTCATGGTTTTTCAAGACATATTCTGCCTAACACTTGTCCATTATGTTATACTGTTAGACAATTTGCAAGAGATCATAAGTATGGAAAATATATTTTGGGCGATGGTCAGCACGCAGTTGCCGTAGTTGATGGTTTTTATATTGACACATGGGATAGTGGTGACCGGACAGTATTATTTTATTTCAGAAAGGAAGATGATTAGTGTATCAATATTATCAACAACCAATGCCATATCAGAATTATCAGGCGCAACAAAGACAGGAACAGTTAAATCAAGTTTATGCTTCTACATATAATTATAATTATGTAAAAGATAGACATGAGGCTGAAGTATGGCCTATAGCACCGGGTAATCATTTGGTGTTTGAAGATCAAAATGGGACGTATTTTTATACGAAATCGTTAGGTTTTGCACCTAATGAAAGTTATGTATTTTCAGTATTTAAGAAAGAAGAACAGGTTCAACCACAACCTCAAAAAATGGAAGAACCAAGTCGATTAGAAAATGAAGTGGATTGCTTAAAGAATGATATCGCAGAGTTAAAGAAACTCTTTGAACAGTTTACCACTAATAAGCCTAAGTTTGACAAGAAAGGCGGTGGTAGATAGTGTTTGAAGGATTGATGTCTTTTTTAAAGAACCCATTTCAGGCATGGGCTGGTAAGGGTGTCAATATACCTAATAATATAACTAACCCAGATGACATGATTAATTATCTTCTCCGCAGTGGGAAGCTTACTCAAGAACAATATAATCAAGCATATTCACAATATAAAGGCTTGATGAATAGTGGTTTAATACCACAAAATCCGTATCAGAAATAGTATGTTCAATATTCTGATTATCGGATTGGTAAGCGCGCAACTGAAAAGATGGTTAGGATATTTTGCATAAATATAATAATCATAAAGGAGAAAGTATATGATAACTAATGGAAATGAAGGCATGATTATGCCAGTAACACCTATGTATGGCAATGGTGGAAGCGGTCTCGGTGGAGATTGGGGATCATGGATTATACTGTTCCTTATCTTTGGAATGTTTGGTGGAAATGGATGGGGAAACAATAGTAACAATGGGGCAAACCCTTGGCTATTAGCAGCTTCACAGAGAACTGATGAAGGTGTTCAAGCAGGGTTTAATCAGGCTGCTCTTACAGGACAGCTTAGTGGTATTCAGAGTTCTCTTACAAATGGCTTCGCAAATGCAGAAGTAGCCGGTTGTAATAGAGCTATGAATCAGATGCAGACAGCATATGAAAATCAGATAGCATCAATGAATCAGAGGTTTGCTGATGTTACTGCTGTCACAGGTCAGATGAATAATATTGCGACAGCTTTACAAAATTGTTGTTGCGAAAACAGAGCGTCAATTGCTGACCTTAAATATAATATTGCAACAGAGGGTTGTGCAGACCGTAATGCCCTTAACCTTGGAGTTCGTGATTTGCTTACAAATAGCACAGCTAATACTCAGGCTATTCTTGATGGTATTCGTGGTATTAATGATAAACTTTGCGCTCAAGAACTTCAGGCTGAAAGACGAGAAAATGAAAATCTCAGACAGCAGCTTAATATGGCACAACTCGCATCTTCACAGAATCTTCAGACACAGCAGATTCTTGCCGGACAGGAAAAACAAGCAACTTTGGTTGAACAGTATGTTCGTCCGGTGGCTATGCCCGCATATATAGTTCAGAATCCTAATTGTGCTTATCCCACTTATGGTTGTGGATGTGGTGCGTAAGGGGGTGTTACGATATGGCGGCTGAATATTTAGCAAACGCGCAACAGAGTGTTAGTCTTAATGCTCCAATTGTATTCACTGCTTCCATACCTTGTAAGCGTGGGTTGGTTTACCATGAGGATGAAACAGGTATCTTTATACTACGTGGTATCGTAAATAATCCTTGTGCACAATTCGCTACATATCAAGTTGTATTTAATTCTAATATTGCATTGCCAACTGGAGCAACAGTTGTGCCAATTGCAGTTGCAATAACAACTAATGGTGAAGAAAGACCAACAAGTAGAGCGGTAATAACTCCTGCGGCTGCAGGACAATTTGGCAATGTAACAAGTACGGCAATAATTCAAGTCCCTCGCGGATGTTGTTTTAATTTGTCCGTAGATGTTGTTGCACCAAATACTACCGATACCCCTGCAACAAGTGTATTAGTTGAAAATGCAAACCTTGTTATCAATAGGATAGCGTGAAAGGAGGATAAGAATTTATGTATGATACATGTGAAGAATTAGAAAACAGTTATGAATGTGCAACAAAAGAATTGCATGATCTTAATAAGAAATTGGACAATGATGAAAGTACTATTTCAAAAGAAGATATTGATATGCTTGACAAACTTACGCATACTATTGCTTCTACAAGAAAGAGCATTCTCATGATTGACCAATCTGATATGGGAAATGGCAGTTCGGGAAGAGATGGAACTTATAACATTAACGGAACATATTCCGGAATGAATAGGCGTTACGGATCGTCTATGAGACGCAACAGTTCTCGAACAAGAGGTTATTCAAGGGATAATGATATGATGGCAAAACTTAATGCTATGTATCAGGATGCCAGAGATGACCGTGAGGCTGACATCATTGAAAGAATGATGGATGAATTAAACAGATGATATTTTTATGATTGAACTTTGAAAAGGAGGGCGGATAACTGCTCTCCTTTTTCTAAATTAATAAAATAAAATAATGAAAGGAGCGATTGTTATGTTAAAAAAGCTTGCAAAGTTAATTGATGTTAAAAGTATTGTTACTTTTGTGTTAACAGCGGTATTTGCTTATTTATCAGTAACAGGAGTCGTTAGTGGTCAGGAATTTTTATCAGTATTTATTATGATAATTTCTTTCTATTTCGGAACACAAGCGGGCAAGAAAGAAACTAAGGAGGCTGATGAAGATGGCAAAGACAGTAACTCTTAAAGAATGGCTTGATTATCTTGAGAGCCGTGTAGGGATCGACCTTTATGTTTGGGGCGGCAATGGTGAATTATTCATAGAACAAATGCCGAAACTCTGTAACATGGAAAAAGATGATCATACGGATAAAGCAGCTCTTGATAATACTGACCGAGTATTAACTCTTTTACAAAAAAGATTAAAGAATGGTGTTAATATTTTTGACATTCATGGAGAAGATTGTTCCGGCCTTGGTATAGCCTTCTTGCTCTCTCATAATCTTCTAAAGTCAGATACAAACGCTAACGGAATATGGAAATATATAGTTGGCACTAAAGAAACAGAGGCACATGGTAAAAAGATTGCTTTAAGTGATGTTAAAGCAGGCGATTATCTGTTTATGGGTAGTTCAGATAATAAATGGCATATTGGATATGCAATTGATAATAAGTATGCAGTTGAGTCTAAAAATCATGATGTTGGAGTAGTTAAGACAGTTATTGCCGAAAGAGGTTGGGGCTATGCGGCTCGTCCTGATTGGTATTCAGACTCTCCTTCACCTGAACCGTCCAAGCCTATACTTAAGAGAGATTTATATCTTGCTAATCCTTACATGCGTGGTGATGATGTTGAAGATGCTCAAATACTTTTAGCTGACAAGGGTTATAATCCCGGCAGTATTGATGGTGTATTTGGATCTAAAACAGAGTCCGCTACTAAGGGATTTCAAACAGATAACGGTTTAAAAGCTGATGGTATTATCGGTAAAAATACCGCAACAAAACTTGGCTTTAAATGGGAGGGCGATTACTAATGAAAGAAATAATCGATTACATTACAAAGGCCGATAGCGTAGGATCATTCTTACTGGCTATATCTTTTTTAGCTGCGGTAGTTGTACTTATCGAAAAATTCTATGTATGGGTTGTAGGAAAGTTTAAAAAATATTATGACCGTAGGCGTGGTAAGGAACTTGAAAGCGAAACAATTTCGGGCCAAAGTAAACGCATTGAGGAACTTGACACTAAACTTGATGCTATCGAACAGAAATTGGACAATATTGTTAATACAGTAGAAACATATATGAAAGGTCAAAAGAATGTTAATACCGTAGTTTTAAGAAACATAATACATCCAATTTATGAAGAAGCAAGGCGTAACCAATACATTTTGGAAAAAGATAAGCAGGACTTTAAGTATGCTTATGATGAATATGTGAGAAACGGCGGCAACTCATATGTTATTGATGAGGTTGAGCCGTTTATTCATAATTTGAAAGTCTATATGACTAAGGAAGATGCGATAAGAGATTTAAAAGGAGACACAAATGACTAAATTTGTAAGTTGTGATACTTCCACTAACAATAGTGCATTAACATTATTTGTGAATGGAAAGTATAAGAAGCATAAACTGATAAGTAAGTCAAATATTAAGGATACTTTTCAGCGTATGAACGAAATGATTAAAGAGATTTTTGAATTGCTTAATGAATGGAAACCAAATATACTATGGATAGAACATCCCCAAGGTCATGGATCAAATGTTGATATGGTTGGAAAACTATGTGAGATTCTTGGATCGGTACGAACTTGGTGTCTTATTCATGATTGTGAGTATAATGAAATATCGCCCTCACAATGGCGTAAGTATGCCGGGATACAGCAAGGTAAGAAGAAGCGAGCCGAATTAAAACAGGCAAGCATCGATTATATTAAAGACAAACTCGGCATAGACGAGGGTGATGACGTTGCAGACAGCATTGCTCTTGGCTATGCCGTTTTACATTTTTTCGATGAAAAGGAGATAAAATAATGAAAATTGATGAATTTATTGGATATTTTAGGATGGCAAAGGATAAGGGAGCTGAGTGTAAAAAGCGTGTTGTAAGAAAGTACGTGCCGTTTGCAGAAAAGATGGCAAAATGTCAGAGTCTTGCTCAATCAACAATGGAATATAAGGAAACCCCCGAATCAGTTCCGGTACATAAGCAGAATACTATTTCAAGATATATACTATTTGCTGTAAATCTTATTAAGAGTTATACAGATATAGAGATTTCTGATGAAGAATTTATTACTTCATATGATGCTCTTAAAGAAGCTGGTGCGTTTGAAATACTGATACAAAGCATTCCTGAAGATGAACGTAAGGAATATACTTCTCTGCTTAATATGGCAGTAGATGATTACATTGCTAATGAGCGTGACCTTGTATCATACTTTGAGAATAAGATATTTGATCTTGCTAAATTATCGTTACTGACGGGAGAAAAAGATGCTGAAAAATAAGGTGGTGCTGAGAATGGAAGACAAATTCCTAAGAATGAGTACTGTAACCGGACGAAAGTATGATTATTTTCAAACCGTAAAGTTACTTAACTTAAACCAATGTATATATTATATGCAGAATGGTTTCTATCCTGTTGATATTAAGGTTACACAAAACGAAAAGGGTAATAAGTGCCTTGTTTTTTATTACAATCGGGAAGAAACCAAAAAGATTTACGAGGATTGGAAAAACTCACGAAAGGCTGTGATTGATGATGGTATATCTTGATAATGCTGCGTCAACTTGTCCTTCTCCTGATGTTATAAAAACATTAAGCGATATGCTGTTTACTTATGGTAATCCCTCTTCTATTCACACATATGGACGTGAGGCATTTAAAGTTGTGGTTGGTGCGAGGGAGTCTATAAGACAGTTACTTGGTGCGGATAAAGACGATGAAATTTTGTTTACGTCTGGAGCCACTATGAGTAATAACATATTTATACAAGGTTATATGAATAAGCATCCTAATGCCGCTCTTGTGGTGTCAGAAATTGAACATAAAGATATTTTGCTACTTGCTGACTATCTTAAGGCTCATGGGCGAGAGGTATATAAAATTCCTGTATATCAAGATGGAACAATTTGTGAGGGTGCACTTGAGAATATATGTTGGCAAATGAAAAAAGATGAAAGAGAATTTTTATGCTCTATTCAAATGGCTAACGGTGAGTGTGGTGTTATTCAGGATTATGTCACGATAAGTAAACTTGTTCACATATATGGCGGTATTTATCATAGTGATGTAACTCAATATATACCTTACTATCCTATCGACTTGTCTTATGTTGATGCATTTAGTATGTCCGGTCAGAAAATCGGATGTATCAAGGGGACAGGTCTTTTATATATTAAGCATGGTATTGAGATTGATCCTGTGATATTCGGAGAACAAGGATTAGTTGGTGGGACAGAAAACGTGTTAGGAATTGCTTGTCTTAAGACAGCTTTTGAAACCCTTGATAGAGATAATACAAAAATGAAAGATATGAGGGATATGCTTATGCATCGACTTCAACCTTATGGTCGGATACTTGGCTCTACACAAAAGCGATTGCCTAATAATGTTTATATGTCATTTGATAGACCAATGGTAGCAAAGCTTAATGAATTTGGGATTATGGCGTCTGCGGGATCAGCTTGTGCTAAAGCAGAGCCGTCACACGTTGTGTTAGCAATGGGATATACAGAAGAAACGGCTCGTAATGCTGTGAGATTTTCATTATCTAAAAACGTAACAATAAAAGATATAGATGATACTGTTGAGGCAGTTTTAAGAGTTTTATGGATTAACGAGGATAAAAAGGATGAAACAGAAAAAAATAATATTATTTCACAGAAAGATATATAAGATTGGTGGAGTTGAAACCTTTCTTTATAATTTTTGTTATTCGTTGAGGGACTATTATGATATTACTGTCCTTTATGAAGAAATAGATACGGATCAGGCGGCTCATTTATTTCCGTATGCACATTTAGAAAAGCTTGATCCTAAGAAAGAATATGTGTGTGATGTTGCCGTAAATAACACGGCTTCTTGGGTTGATTATCCTCAGAATATTAAGGCCAAGAAAACATATTCAATCATACATTGTGATTATAAGGATTATATGAGAATAGCAAATGTGAAACCAAGTTTCCATATCGGGCATGAGTTTATATGTATCAATAAGTTTGCAAGAGATTCGTTTGCTGATTTATTTAAGTGTAAATGTGATGTGATTGAGGGAACACTTCAACCAGATTTTAAGCCAAATAAAGTATTACATTTGGTATCAGCTACACGTTTGTCTATCGAAAAGGGTAAGAACCGAATATATCAACTTATGGCTCTTTTAAGGGAGGCGAATATTAAGTTTGATTGGAAAATATTTACCAATGATAAATTTGATTTAAGTGTAGAATATCCCGAAGTTATTGTAATGAAACCTTGTTATGATGTTATTGATTGGATAGCTGATGCTGATTATCTTGTACAATTAAGCGATACGGAAGCTTTATGTCTTGCGGTAAGAGAAGCTTTATCAGTTGGAACTCCTGTCATTGTAACAGATATTCCGGGCTTTGATTACATTAAGGATGGAGTTTTGGGTTATAAAGTACCGCTTGATATGAAAGGTATTGATATACAAAAAATATATAACAGGATTCCTAAGGTCAAGTGGTCTGAAGATAAAGAGGATATACTAAATCAATGGTTTGAAAAGTTAGGCGATCCTGTTAAGGTTGCTAAACCTTTATTTAAACCACAGATTGTTAAGATAAAAGTAATTGAAGATTATTGGGATATAGTAACCGGAGAATATTACACAAAGGGAACTATACGAGAAGTTGACGAGATGAGGGCAATGGTATTATGTCATGCAACTATTGAACGCCCCCAACTTGCAGAAAGGATTAATTGACATGATGAATGTTCTTATGCGTGAGGACAAAACAATCCGCCTCACAAACATCGTACCTATATATCAGTATGACTCGCTTATGAATCCGCTTAGGGTTTTGGTACCTAAATTTTACGAGGGTATTGATCTTAGTGAATTTAATGTTGTACTGACATATATGTTACCTGATGAAACAATAGGTTCTCAAACATTGGTCATGGATGAAGAGCCTTATAATGATGATTATATATCATACGGAATACAGATTACTACTACTCTCACATCCATTGTTGGGTATGTATGTCTTAAGTTAACCTTTACAAAGGTTGAGACTATTGATGAAGTTGATAAGGTATATATGCTGACAACTCAGATATGTAAACTTCCGATTTATAATTCTGATGAAATGACGGGTAGTATCGACCAAAGTGACCTTGCAAGGATTGAAGCTCAGATTGCTGATATTAATCAGAGGCTGAATATTGAAGCCGCCAAGGTTGCAAATATAGACGAGAATGGTCTTAAGATAGTACTTTAAGGAGGTGTTGAAATGGCTGACAGAAATAAACCGGGCTATATGAATTTTGCCGATATAGCTGACAGACTTGAAAGCGGGAAACTAAACGCCTATGACACCGTATATACCAAGGATACACATGAAGTTGTCTTTATTAAAGAGGATAAGTCTTTAATAAGAATGAAGTGTAGGCTTGATGTGTATCCAAGTGTTGTAGTAGCTGAATATAATCTTAATCTTAATACCGATACTTATGTCGGACAGATTGTCGGAATTGAAGATGGTGAATGGGTAAGATTATATAATGTAAACTATGCTGACGATAAGTTTATAGTTAAACAAGTTGGCATCAATGAATATGGGCAATTAGTTAATAAACCTCAAATTAATGGTGTGACACTTGAAGGTAATAAAACTACGGCTCAATTAGGTATTGATATACCAACAAAGTTTTCGCAACTTTATGATGATATAGGATATGAAACTATAGATCATTTGGTTGCGAATTATTATTCTAAAACGGAGACATATTCAAAAACTGAGGCTGACAATCTGTTTGCTACACAAAGCTCAGTACCTACGGATTTGGCAGACCTTCAAGACGATTCTACACATAGGCTTGTAACTGATGCAGATAAAGAACGTTGGAATAATCCTGCAGAGAATGTTCAAGCAGACTGGAATACTACAGATCCTACAGATGGTAGTTATATTAAAAACAAACCATCGTTGTTTAGCGGTAATTATAATGACCTAACTAATAAACCCGATATACCGGATGATTTAGCAGATTTAAATGATGATTCAACTCATCGTCTTGTAACCGATGTTGAGAAGACAGCATGGAATGGGAAGTCAGATTTTAGTGGATCTTATGCTGATTTGACTAATAAGCCTAACCTTGCAGATCTTCAAAGTGATTCGGGGCATAGAACTGTATCCGATTCGGAGAAGTCTACGTGGAATGGTAAGTCTAATTTTAGTGGATCATATAATGACCTTACAGATAAGCCAAGTATACCTGATGAGCTAACTGATTTAGATGATATCAGTATCAGCAATATTCAGAATGGTCAGATATTAAAGTATAACTCTACTACACAAAAGTTTGAAAACGCAAATGAAAGTGGCGGTACAGTTAGTGATGCCTATAAGAAAATCAAAATTGCAAGTACTGAAATAACGGCAAGTGGTGAAGATGTTCTTGAACTTGTTGCCGGAACTAACGTAACGCTTGTTCCCGATACAGTTAACAAGAAAGTTACGATCAATTCGTCAGGTGGAGGTGGCGGAACTTCTACTGGCGATATGTTAAAAGAGATTTATGATACTAATAATGACGGTATTGTAAATGCTTCTGATGAAGCAACTACATTAACAGGACTAACCGCTACAGTATCAGAACTTAATACTCTTGGCGGTATAGAGTCGAATGTACAAGATCAGCTTGACGCAAAAGCTGATGTAAGTAATGTGCCTTCAGCTTTGTCTGATTTATCTGATGACAGTACACATCGTCTTGTTACAGACACGGAAAAATCAACATGGGATGCTAAGAGTGATTTTAGTGGCTCGTACACGGATCTTACTAATAAGCCAAGTATTCCTGATGATTTAGCGGACTTAAGTGATGACAGTACTCACAGATTAGTAACAGATACTGAAAAGGCAAATTGGAATGCTAAAAGCGACTTCTCGGGTTCGTATACTGACTTAACAAATAAACCTACGATTCCTGATGCACAAGTGCAAGCAGATTGGAATGAAAGCGATAACAGTAAGGTTGATTATATTAAGAATAAGCCTACCATACCGGACGCACAAATTCAATCTGATTGGAATCAAAGTGATAATACTAAAAAGGATTATATTAAAAACAAACCTACTATTCCCACAGCTCTTTCCGATTTATCTGATGATTCAACACATAGAACTGTTACAGATACTGAAAAAACAGCTTGGAGTGCAGGCGAGGCAAACGTGCAATCTAATTGGAATGAAACCGATACAGATTCAGATGCCTATATTCAAAATAAACCTACCATACCGAGTGTTGTAGCGAATCCCGGCAACACAACGGCAAGCCTTACAAGCATAGGTATTGACGGTACTAACTATGCTATTCAAGGTGGTAGCGGTGGCGGTGCCGTAGATTCAGTAAATGGCAAGACAGGTGTAGTTGTTCTTGATGCCGAGGATGTAGGTGCTTTACCCGATGATACGGCTTTGTTTAGCGGTGATTATGAGGATTTGACTAATAAGCCTACTATTCCTGATGATTTGGCTGACTTGAACGATGATAGCACTCACAGGCTTGTAACCGACACAGAGAAAACTACTTGGAACGGAAAATCTGATTTTAGTGGTTCTTACAATGATCTTTCCGACAAGCCAACCATTCCTGACGCACAGGTTCAAAGCGATTGGAATCAGAGCGATAATACAAAGGTTGATTTTATTAAGAATAAGCCTACGCTCGGAACGGCATCTGCCAAAGATTATGTTAATTCTGTAGTTGACGGTTCATCCGATTTGGTTACTTCGGATGCGGTACACGATTACGTTGATAGTGCCATAAGCGGTGTTTATAAGCCATCTGGTAACAAAACTTGTGCCGAGTTGTTACCTGCTTTGCTGATTGTAAGTAATCTTGGCAACGTTTACAACATGACCGATAGCGGTGTGACTACAAGTGATTTCGTTGAAGGCGCAGGAAAAACCATAGAAATCGGTGACAACGTAGTTATCGTGGATGTTGGTACGCAGAACAACGCTTCATATAAGTTTGACTTACTTTCGGGTATGGTTGATTTGTCAAATTATATCCAAAAGTCATCTACAAGTGGTCTTATGAAGAACGATGGTAGTGTTGATACTAACAGCTACGCTACTACAAGTCAGATACCCGATATAACAGGCAAAGCCGACAAGGTTACTTCGGCTACTTCGGGTAATTTTGCCGGACTTGATGCAAACGGAAATCTTGTTGATAGTGGTCATAAGCATAGCGATTATCTGACACAACATCAGGATATTAGCGGAAAAGCTGATAAGGTAACATCACCTACGAATGGAAATATAGCCGGACTAAATGCTAGCGGCAACCTCACAGATTCAGGCATTTCGGGTGATATGACCACCACAAGTGCAAGTGGCAATCCCATATCAATCGCAAACCTCAAATCGGCACAGATAGCTAAAAACCCGATAATCACCTTTGAGCCGATACAGGCAGGAAGTGGAACACCGTCACCGAGCAATGTACGGGCAATCAGTGGGTATGATAAAATTGAGGTTTTATCGTGTGGGAAGAATCTTTGTAATGGAAATTTTGTACAGAGAGCTTTTTCAGATGGTGTTCCAGAAGCTTCAACATGGAGATTAGCGTCTAATGATTTTATTAGAGTTAAACCTAGTACACAGTATACGTTCAGTGTAACAGGTAGTAATTTAAAAATTGCTTTTTTATGGTTTATAACTAATGCCTATGGTTCTCCATCATACATAAGCGCTGACGGTTATGTATCAGGAAATAATAGAACTATCACAACACCCGCTAATGCAAATTATTGCATAATAGGAGTAGCATTTAATGATGATAGCACTATCACACCTTCACAAATTTCAAATACTCAACTTGAAGAATCAGCAAGTGCTACCACCTATGAACCATACCATAAAACCACAGATTTATCGGAGAGTTTGGGGCAGACGGTGTATTATGGTGAATTGGATGTTAGAACGGGTAAGTTTAAGGTTACACATGGCGAAAAGGATATGGGTGATTTAGCGTATAGTTACAATAGTACATACGAAAGATATAGTTCATCCGTTTCAGACATGACGGCAAGTATAGCAAGTTTAAATTGGCTTTGTGAGTGCTACGAAACAAGCGGAAAAGCATATATTGATAGCGACAGAACGGACGCACAAATATCGGCAAGAAATTCCAATATTTATATTCGAGATAGCCGATACACGGATGAAGCATCTCTGAAAACGGCGTTGACAGGAACAAAACTTATTTATCCATTGACCACTCCATTTTACATTCAGTTAACCCCGCATGAAATCGCACTTTCATCGGGATATAATTATGTGTCAACTAACGGCTCACAGATTCAGTTGGCTTACCACAACGGCGAATTGGCTACTCATGCGGATGTTGAACAGTTAAGTGAAACGGTGAATCTGATTAGTGATAATTTTTTATCATGGAAACCTTTAGCATTTAAAAATGGAAGTGTTGATATTACTTTACCATCAAAATATAATGAAATATGCGCTATTATAGATTATAATGATAATATGTTTATATTTAATATACCCAAAATATATTTAACAGATTCAGAAAAAAGATTCAGAAATGGCGCATATTTAACCAGTACAACAAAGTATGGTGCATCATTAATAGCGACTAAAAGTATTATAAAAATAGGGAATGTTTATGCAAATGATACTGATGTAACTTCATCTGCTGACATATATATTTACTATCGTTAGTGTAACCCCATAAAATAACCATTTTAGGAGAGGAAAGAAGGTGATGTGGAATGTTTGGGAATACATATAACTATGGCTCAACAATATCTCCCGATAACAACCGCATGATGATAGGTGAAGCGACAACACCTAAAACACCTTAAAACCAAAATTTCAACAGTTTTTGCCTATCCATCCTTTGCGTGGAAAAGGCTGAGGTGACGGTGATTGCCGTTACCGTAATGTTAAGGCGCAAGATTATTCTTGCGTCTTTTTTCAAGGGAGAACAACGGTAATGTAGCGTTCGAGTCGCTACTCTCCCACTACAATAATTTATAAACAGAGGTGAGATTGATGGGAAAGAAAACAAGTTATAATCAGACTATTGAGATATCTGATAAACTTTATGAAGATTTAAAAAATTATGGAAAAAATTTTTGCATAGGGATGGCTACTAAGGCAAGAGATTATATAACTACAAGTGCGGCTATCGCTATAGAAATGTTTTATCAGGATTATGATCCTATATATTATAATAGGCATTATGACAATTTTCGAAAACGTTCATTTAAGAAGTTTTATGAAAATAAACATAATCAGATTATTAGAGGCGGTGTTGAACTTTCACCGGAAAGCATGGAAGATTATTATCAAGATCCTAAAGAACAGGTATTTGATATGGTTTATCATGGATTCCATGGTGTGGCATCAGCATTTGGTGGAGTAAATCAAAGGAGTGGAATGATATATGAACCGTATTCTTTTAGTGTGATCCCTCCTGTTATGGATCCCTCACCATTAGAGGAGATTTTTGCATCAAGAGATACGTTTGTAAAACATAAGGATGTGTATATGAAAGATGGATTTGCAAGGGCAGATCGTGAGATATATAAAACTTTAACCATAGGAGGATAAAGATATGGCAGATAAACAACACGGAATTTTAATTGATATTGGTTTTAAAACAGATGTCGAAAGTTACGTAAAAGATATTGAAAACCAATTAAAAGGTATAGATTTTGGTGATAAAATTGGTTTGTCTAAAGCTTTTGAAGATGAATTTGATAACGCTAAAGACAAACTTAAAAAGCTTAAAAGTGAAATAGATAGAATAACCGGAGGGGTTCTTGATGATGCTGCAAAGCAACAGTTAGCTGATACGACTAAAGCTGTTAAAGAATTGCAGAATGCATTTAAATTACTACTTCAGGCAACTCCTAAAAACAAACGTGACGGCATTTTAAATAAGATGCAGGAAATTGATACAACGGTTAATAATACTGTTGATGTCATAAATAATGCGGTAAAAGCCATTTCTCATCTTGGCAACAATATTACTCTTGTTGATAAAGAACAACTTAAAACGCTAAAAGATTATTATGTTCAGTTAGAAAATGCAAGAAAATATACTGAAGAATTTGACAAAACAATAAATCAAAGAGGTACAAAACCTTATCAGTCTTCAGAAGATGCGTTAACAGATTTAATCGCAAAATATGATTTATATAAGCAAAAGCTAAATGAAATAGATATTATTACAAGATCAAGGAAATCAAAGGCAGATAAAGAATCAATGATTTCCGGATTACAACTTGAAATATCAAGATTAGGAACTGATGCATCAAGACTAATTAATACCATAATGAAATTAGATGCGAATTGGGGACAAACCAAGATTGGTAAGTCAGGTTTAGCCGAACTTCAGCAAGAAATATCTGATCGTTTAGAAGGTATTTTAAAAGAAATTGCAAGACGAAAGGCAGAAATACAGAACGAATATTCTAAGCTTGGCGGTGGTGATTTATCAAAGATTTTTGTTCAATCTAAAAATAAAGATGATAAAATTACTATCCCAGTTCATATTGATGGTTATGCTCGCGCAACTGTTAAAGAAGAAGCGTTACAATTAATTAGTGATGTAAATAGAGAACTTGAAAGTACTCCATTAAGAATTGAAGTTCAATTAGTTTCCGCTTATCAATCAAGAGGAAATCAAAAACTTTTAAATGAATTACAGGCAGAATTAATTAAGATGCAACAAACCGCAAAAGAAGCTATTGAAGGCGGTATGTCAGAAGCTGAAAGTTTGAAGTATACAGAAATGACAGAAAATATGTCAAAGTTAATCGACAGGATTAATAAGCAAGTAAATAATGCTATGTTGTTTACTGTAGATATTCAAACTGAAACAGCCGCAAGCATGATAAGAAGTTTTGTTGCTGATGTAAAAGAAGAGCTTCGTAAGATTCAAGATAGCCCGATTGATGTTGAACCTAAAGTTACATTAACTAAAAAGAACCAAGATGCGTTTAAGAAAAAAGTTAATGCATTTATAAAAGAGTGTAATAAAGAAGTCAATTCAATTGAAGTTTTAAAGGATAAACTTGCAAAGAATTTGTTTGAAAATTACATAAATCAACTCAAAGATTCAATTAGCCAGCTTAAGTCATTGCAAAAAGAAATCGGAAAAGAGTCAGTTTCTAAAAATCTTTCTGAGGCTTTTAAGACATTGGCTGATGATTATGCTAAGATGTTTAATCCTGAAAGCATTAAGCCTTGGGCTGATGCATTGTTGGGAACATTAAATCAAGCTATTCAGAATATGAATCAGCTTACCTCTTTAGAAACAAAAGAAGGCGAAGCTAATCTTAATACCGAAGAATTGCAAAAACAAATTGGAGAAAAAATCGAAGCTGTTCGTCAGGAATTAAGTAAGGCATTTGATCCTAAGAATAATAATCTTAGTGTATGGGCGACGAAGTTGCTTAATACACTTGATCAAGCTTCAAGCAAGATTAGTCAGTTATTTAGTCCTAATGGACAAAATATGCTTTCAGAATATTTGCAAGATATTGCTTTAACAGATACAAATAAAAAGAAATATGATGGTGTTTTATCAACATTAGAACATGGCGGCATTTTATTAGAAAGTGGTAAGGTAATTGGATTAACGTCTACTGATGAACATGATGCTACAAAATACGGAAATCCAATTTATTATCCTAACGCAAGTAGACAAAATATTGTTGCAGATATTCATACCCATAGTGGTGATTTTGTTTGGAGTCCATCTATAGAAGATCTTGAAATCGGATTAACAAGAGGATTGAAATATGCAATTACATCAGCAGTATCAGAAGTTGCTACTTTTAATTCTGAAGCATATTTAAAAGACGAAATAGATAAAAAAATAGATTTTAGACAGTTAAAAAAATATACAAATAAACCTATTAGTAACAAAATAACATCTGATAAAATTAAAGAGTTATTTTATAATAACATTGATTTAATATCAAATAATAAAATGATTGGATTTTTAAAAGGTTCTTCGCCTATAAATGAAGCCAAAAATTTATCAAATAAAGAGTTTATGACTGAAGTGTTTAAACAAGCTTACAATAGTAAACCAACTTCTGAACAAGATTTTTGGCAACAAATTATAACAAATATTGGAGATCAATATTTTAGCGGAAGACCTGATCAAATTTATGCAGAATTAGATAATTTATTAGGAAATGTTTTTCATTTTACAAGTCCCGGATTATCTCGTACTGCTGCTCTTGCTGTTAGACAAGATAGATTAAAACAATATTTTGCTAATAAAGATGTTGATTTTAATAAATATTTTAAAATTCAATCACAAGAAGATTTTGCAAAAAATCCAGCTTTTGATTTAGGTAAATATTTAAATAACAATGATCAAATCAATATTGCTGATGTTACTAAAAACATTAATCAGATTGTTGATAATGTAAATAAACTTAATGAGCTTGACGCAGAGAAGAAACAAGCTAATGAGCAATTATTAGCTGATATTAATACTAATCTTCAATCAATAGTTCAAGAGTTGCCTAATCTTTCTAAGGCGATGAATGAATTGTCGGTTAAGGGAATTGCGATGGTGCCAAAAGTTATAAATGAAACTTCAGTTGCGCCTAATGAAAATACTACTTCTTCAAGTACACAACCTACACAAATTGTTAGCAAGGAAACTTCTAAAGTTGCCGAACAATTAGGTAAATATTTTGGCGAAAATTATGCTCAAGGTATTCTTAATGAAAAGAAGAAAGTTCAAAACGCAATTCGCGCTTTAGTAGAAACAGGCAAATTAACTGAGCAAGATTTAGCAAAGGATAAGTCGAGCGAGTCTGATTATGTTTATAATAAACGAGTTAATGGTATACAACCTACAACTCAAGCAAAGCATTATCAGAAAATGATTGAAGAATTTGATACTTATCAAAGGGTTATTCAACAATCATTAAAACTTAAATTACCAACAGATGAAACGCTTAAAAATAATGTTTTAACAACACATAAAAAGAATCTTGAAGAGTTGCAAAGTGGAGCGATTAATGCTAATGATGCAATGAAAAGACTTCATGATACTTATGGTGATTTTGCTAAGGGCGATAGTAATATTCCATTACTTGATGCCTTAAAGGAAATTCCTAAAGCAGAAGAAAAGCCCGTTGTTCAAACACAAGAACTAATAAATAAGTTTGAAGAATTAAAGACTCTTATTCAAAACGCTTTTACTTCAAAAGATTTAAGTTCTGTTCAAAAATACTTTGATGAAATAAACAAAATTAATGAACAGCTTGATAATGAACACGTTGCAGGTAAACGCAAACGTAATAGTTATATAAAAACTACTCAAACTTCATTGGAACAATTAAAATCTGAAATCAAAAAAGAAGAAAAGAAACAATCCTCTACCAATGAAGCTAAAACAATAAAAGACGTTACAAAAGCTGTTAAAGATAAAACAAAAGCATTTGAAAATGAAACTAAAGTTGTTGTCCCCGGTCTTGTCGAAGAAACAAAAAAGGTGCAAGAGCTTGGTAATGCTTTAAAGGAAATCCCTAAATTAATCAATGATAAAACTTCGGCCTTTAAAAATGAAAAGACGGAAGTTAAAAACGCTATTACATCAGAAATCAGTGATCTTGGTAAGCTTAGTAAGGCGCAATATGAAGAAAAAAAGAAGCAGGAACAGGAAGCAAATTTACAAAAAGCTCAAAAAAATCTGAATAAAAATTTTAATAACATTCAAACCGGATTTGCTGATATGCTTCAAAAGGATAATCGTAAACTGATTGAATCTTCTTTTGAACCTACTAAAGATGGGTTAATTAAAATCAAGGCTCTAATTAAAGAAGCTGATGATAATTATAAATCTCTAATATATACAACCAAGACCGGAAATGGTAAAAATCCTTTTACGCTTGTTGAAGCTAAAGAAGGTTTTTCAATAGACAAACAGGCTGCGGCTTATGAAAAATGGATTCAGATACAAGAACAATTAAAGAATCCTAAAATGATTGGTAAATCAGGAGAAATAATAACTCCTAATACCGATGTTTGGTATCAGCTTATAGATCTTGCAAAAGATTTTGGACTTGAGATATCTAATATTGATCGTATTATTCGTCATGTTGATCAAATGGGATTTGAAAGTTTTCAGTTTTGGGATAATCAAAATCACAGAACAACATTAGGAATTAATTCGCAATCAATATTATATGAATCGCAAGCCGTTGTAGAAGTTTCAAAAACTATTGATGAGTTTGAAAAGAAGGTTGCTGAAATTCCTAAAATTCTGTCTGATAGTATGACAAAATATGATGCTAATGCAGGGCAGAAATATATTAATGATTTAAATCAGATCGCTAAGTTATGGGAAACGATTCAGTCTTATGTTCAAGCAGGTGTTGTATCTCCTGACAAACGTGATGTTTTGCAACAGATGTATGACAGCATCCCTCAAACGTTTATGGATTTTATGTCTGCTAAATTACCTGAGGGCAGAAAAACAGATGAAGAAATAAATCGGATAAGATCATTATTTGCTGAAATAAAGCAATTGTTTGATTCTTTATCTTTAGATAATCTTTCTGTAATAGATGATAGTTTATCTGCACGTATAAAAGATGCATTAGTAAATGCAAAAGAATTATATCAAACAATTAATAGCGGTGAAAATAAAGTTGCAAAAGAAACATCTGTTTCTAAATTACTTGCAAGAATTGGCGATGAATTAACACGTAATTCTAAAATGTCACAGGTGTACAAAGATCAGCTTAATGCTATTGTAAAAGAAATGTTGGCATTAGGTAAAGCTATACCGGAAGATAAAATGAAAGAATTTACTGCAAGATTTCAGGATATTGATTCAAAAATTCGTTTATCTGGACAGACTGGTAAGGGAATATTAGGGCAAGTAAGCACAACTTTAGTTAGAAGTATTTCTCAATTTGCCAATATGTATTTATCATTGTATAGACTTGTTTCTTATATTAGACAAGGTGTTACTGAAGTGTCTAATCTGAATAAAGCCTTAACTACAATGAGTTATACTATGGATGTTACCGATGCTCAACTTAATAATATGAGTCGTGACATTGTTAATATGGCAAAAGATTTATCAATTTCTGTTAGCAATGTGTCTCAGATTTATCAGATATATGCTAATATGCAAACATCTGCTGAAGAAATAATGGAAACGGCAAAACCTACCGCTATCTTAGCAAATCTTTCAGGAGTTGATGCATCTACCGCTGCCGATCAGATACAGGGTGTACTTAATCAGTTTGAATTATTAGCAGATGAATCAATGCATATTGTTGATGTATATGATTATATATCTGCAAATATATCCGTAGATTATTCTAAGGGTATTGCAGGTATGTCTGACGCTGTTAAAAATGTTGGTAACGTTGCTAAAGAAGCGGGATTATCATTTGAACAGTTAAGTGCTATTATCGGTAAGGTAATGGAGAAAACAAGGCAAGATGGTGCGAGTATCGGTAATGCGTTGAGAACTATGATGGTCAGAATCTCAAAGGCTAATAAACTTGCCGGAGATGAAGTTGATAACGCTACCGTTGGTAATGCCGCTAAAGCCTTACATAAAATAGGCATTGAAGTATATACTACCGAAGGTGAGTTCCGTGAATTTGACACTATTATGTCTGAACTTGCAGAAAAATGGGATGATTTGTCTGATGCAGAACGTGAAAATATAAGCTTCCAAATCGCAGCTACAAGACAGACCGCTACATTGAGAGCAGTATTAGATCAGTGGGCCGATTCATCAAAACTTGCAACTGAAGCTATTGAAGCAGAAGGTAATGCACTTGCTAATCAAGAAAAATACGAAGAATCTATAGCTGGCAAAACTCAACAGCTTAAAAATGAGTTGTCTCAGTTTTGGATTGATACTATTAGTTCTGATAAAATAGAAACAATTCTTGATGAATTAAAAGATTTAATTACAGAAATAAATAATACAAATTCAACCGCAAGCATATTTGCCAATACTGTTTCAAGTTTACTTGAGTCAGTATTAAAGGTAGTAAATGTCATAAATAAAATACCCGGTGGACTATTTGGTGTTTTATTCGGATTAACCAAAGGTAAAAATATGGTTTCAACAAATCTTAATCCGACGGGTGGTATTAATATTGGATTAGGAAAACACGTTGTTGGGACAGCTTTTAAAGGTTTACAAACAAGAGCATATACTGATAATGATATAGCTTTATTTAATCAGTATGTATCACAAGGTGCTCAAAATAATGATATAATTAACCAAATGTCCAAAAATGCTCAAAATTTAGTTAAATCTTATGGTAATGTTATTGATAAACAAGATGACATTATTAACAAGATGAAAACTGAAACAGTTACTTCTAAAGCTTTAACCGCTGCGCGATTAGCTTTGAATGTAGCGTTGAGCGTTGGTATATCTCTTCTAACTTCTGTAGTTATTAAAGGCATCAACGAATGGATTCACGCCGAGGAAAACGCTCGTAAAGAACTTGCAGAATCGCTTCGTGCGGCTGAAGAAAGACGTAAGGAATTTGAGAAGCAACAGGCTACCCTTGAAGACATAATTACCAAGTATAAAGACTACCAAGAGCAACTGAAGAATACCAATAAAACTGAAGAGGATGTCGCTAATATTCGAAGCGGACTTGCTGACTTACAGAAGACGCTGAATGAACAATACGGCGAGACAGCTAAACAGCTTGATCTCGTTAATGGTCAGTATGAACGTGAGCTTAAACTAATGAAGTTGTTAGGTGAACAAGATACTGCTGAATATTTACGAAATAATAAAGCCACATACAAAGAAAATAGTTTAACTGTTGCGGCTAAAAAAGGATACGAATTTGGTTTTTCTTATGATTTTTTCCCTGCTATAACAGGTGGTAGTAGTGCTGATGAAGACATTATTGAAATGTTAAAGCGTGGAGGGTTTGATCCTTTTAGTGAATATACTGCTGAAGAATTTTATAATTCTATTCAAGATGT
>Ga0310786_10000409_pt1 | contig 69580 bp, 116 predicted proteins | sample AusTroGonzalo_MG_FD_203881 | JGI IMG/M metagenome (GOLD analysis project Ga0310786, IMG submission 203881) | Bovine rumen microbial communities from tropical cattle in Woodstock, Queensland, Australia - Gonzalo_03 (v2) (version 2) | ecosystem: Host-associated > Mammals > Digestive system >... | reverse complement strand
CAACAGCACTCTGATTACTCTTGACCTGCTTGATGCCAATAATCGTGTGTACTTCCCAGACTACAACATTGCTCAAAATGGTATCTTCGTCATTAGCAAAGATGCACAGGAGAGCAAGCAGATAAACGCAAGGACTTTCTGGGAGCAGAAAGACAACCTTTACATTGAGGAAGTTGGGAACTATTTTTACAGTTTCAATGTTGACATTTCTACCAACAGGTGCTACCTTGAATTCCCTGCCGACATTTCTGATTTAATCGGCGGTGGCATTTACATTTACTATCTCATCTCCAACGGCAAAGATGGTATTGTGGGAATTGGTCAATTAAACCAACTCTACAATTCTTCCATTACGGCGCAGTATGTCCAAGGTGGTGAGGGTGAAGTTACCTTAAACGGTGATAATCTCCGCATACAAAACATTGACCTGTTGGTTACTGGTCAAGACCCAGAATCTATCAACTCAATGTATGTAAACTATGAGCATATCAAGGGAACATTTGACACCCTTGTTACTTTGCGTGATTATAACAATGCTGTCTATAACACAGGCGAAGTTTCCAATGCCGTTGTTTGCGATAGAACAAATGATATTCAGCAGACATACAGAATTGTTGCTTCAACTCTGAACGATTCCGAAAACATTGTTTACACGCAGGAAGCCGACAGAACATCTGACCCATACGCAAACGGAAAGGTATCTCCATTTGGGTTGAAGATATATGCGCTTCAATACAATGACCTTACAGACACAACCTCTGTTTCACAGAACAAGCAAGCCTATGACAACACATTCCAAATGTATGTTGACAGAGATGTTGAAGACCCACTCAACATAGACTCTTCGTTACGGCAACTTGTTCTCCTGCTGAATGACGAGAAGTGTGTTCAGCACGATTTCTCCGACATTGAGCCAAACAAGATGTGCTTGATTAAGAATGTTGCTGAAATCAAACTTACTGTTTTCCCGACCATAAAGTTGACAACTATCCAAAAAGAAAATGTTATCAACTCTATCAGAAACCAGATTTACAACCTGTATAACGCTCGGAAGTTGAACTTCGGGGAAGAAATCAACTATGACGATTTGTTCACGGACATCTTGACTTCCAGTAACTTGATAAAGAACATTTCTCTCAACCAGATTATGTACTACACTTATGCGCTGTACTATTCCGATGACGAGTATGACGGAACGCATAAGTTAGCCCCTGCTTGGAAAGAAGTCTGCATAAGTGACGAGGTTGATTATGTCCTTGCTGACATTCTTGATGAGGAAAGCGAGAAAGACGATGGCTCTGGCAGACTTGTCCACGAAGCATATCTCCACGGCACAAACAATGATGTCAAGTCAATCGGAAAGAAAAATGTGTTCTTGATGTCCCCAGACGATACCATTGAAGCAACCTCTGGTTATGTGTACTTCCTTAACAAAGACGGAGATATTGTCCTGTACTCTACAAAGAGAGCAGAGTTCAGAGATGAGGTAGTTGTCAAGAACATTCTTGCAGGTGTAACTCCTTTGTTCCAGACAGACAAAGAGGGCTTTATCTACGGAGCAAATGAAACTGAAAAGCAGTTTGAATCCGCACAGAGCCTTGACATTACCACAACTATGCCATTCGTATTTGGTGACCCATCTGGAACACCACCTACAATGACTACAACTGCAAGGTATTACCCGAAGCAGAACGAGGTTGTCCAGTTCGTCAAACCGCAGTTGAGTAGCGCATTGACCTACGGTGCTTATGTCAAGTACGATTATGTTGGTAGGTCGGTGTCTGCCAATACAGACCATAAATTGTCAAAGGGCGAAAGTCTTGTTCTCTATTACAAGACCGAAGATGATGAATCTGCACCATACACAAGAGTTGCTTATGGTGAGTTTACTGGACAAAAGTTCAAGTCAGCCATTATCTCTCCAACATTCAAACTGGAACAAACTACAAGACAAATCACCGTCCTTACTGACCCTGCACAGGTTCCGTCTTCCGCTTTAACTGTCAAGTCTGGTCAATCCATTGACATTAAAGAGAAGAACGAGGTTATACTTAACAATACTACCAACTATATATATGTAATCGGGGAAGAATATGTAGGTGCTGATAACATTCAGTATTACAGGTTGCCATTGAAACGCAGAAGTTCCAAGGCTTCTTCCAACGGATACTACTATTATACCACAACTTTACAAAATTCGCAATAGTTAATTTACGCTTCTGACCAACTTTCTTATATGAATATCGTTGGGTCTGGTACAAAAGTTACTCTCCGCACAACTGACGGAGAGAAGTCCACAATGTATATTGAGAACCCAGTTGTTTCTTTAAGAAGTATTCAGAGGTTTGGTGTTTCCGCACTTGACGGAAAGTGGAAGAAGATTTCTGACCGCATTACACTTCTGGCGCAGGATTTTGTAAATGTTATCGGAACCGCTGATACTACACCAGACACATCGTCTGATGCCTATGTTGAGATTATAAGTCCTGTTGCTACAAGTGCTACCATCAACATTGACAGAAGCGGTATGTCTTATGCAAATGACGAAACCGATATTAGTGAGGGTGTTGCTATTGCTTCTGTAACATACACAGACGATTATGACAATAGCAGGATTTAGAATATCACTCCGAGAAGTGGCATTATTGACAACTTTGTGTGTTCTACCGATTACTACGGAGAAACAGACGATAGTTTTGTTGACCAGATTACCCTTACTCCTACTGACTACTTGACAGAACAGATACAGTATTATGAAAATGGATTACCTGTAACCATTACTGGTATATTCTCCGAAGATTGGGAACTTGGTAGTGGAACCGCCCACTATGTCATAAAAGGTGCTTCCGTATATATCTCCACAAGCACAGGTAAGGTTGTCAAGATAGAGGGTTATCCGTCTGCATTAGACACAACAGTAACTCTCACGAAGACTTCCTCTGGCGGTAAGTACATCTATACCAGTACAACAAAACTTGGTGTGAATAAAGCACTTATTCTCATAAAGAGTAGTGCTTCCATTGTAAGCCAGTTCTACGGTGTTGTGGAAACCAACACAAGTGATTAGCCACAGGACATCTATTTCTCTTCGTCCGATAATTTGAGTTCTTACACCGCATACATAGTTGACAAGTATTATGTGATAGACAGCATTATTCTTGACTACAATAATGATGCTTCTGGCGCATATCAGTATGTAACACCTGTTGGTGCGCCTGCTTCTACCAACACCAGTAATGTTGGTTCAACAGGATTGCCAAGACAGTTCATTACCGCTTTCGCTCACGATGTATGCACAAATGAGAGAATAGTGTTCCCATTGACAAAGGCACTCAATGCCTACTCATATAATAATGAAGAAAATAGTGCATCACAGGTCATTAGATAGTGGGCATTTACAGACAAGTAGGGCTACACGCAGTACATTTCTGATAAGAATTTTAGAACTAATGTCTGGAACTATTTGAGCGCAACCCTAACCGACCGCACCATAGACCAATGGAACTGGGAAATTCCAAATCTTTCTGTGCAGGTCACAGTAGCAAAAGACGATGCAAGTGATTTACACGAAGACCTGTACCAGTTTAGGTACAAGAACAAGGGCGGTGATGTTGAAACTCTTGCTCTTTCTTCGGAAGAAGATACAGGTTGGGCTGTTTATGGCTTGGCTTATATAGACTCGTCAATTACAGAGCCTACAAAGATTTATGAGAGCCAGACTTTGAAGATAAACAGCACAACAATTACACCGAATGAAGACTATGATACCTATGTGTATTCTTCCATTCCGCTGTATGTTGAGGGCTACCAGAAACAAAGTCTGAAATATGTAGATAGTGATGGAGAGGAAAACTACCCAAGAATACTTGTTTCGCAGATTCCAACAGAACTGGAAAACTATAACGAGGTGTTTGAAACAAAGACTATCACCATAAATAAGAATGTAGGTACATACAGTAGTTCCTCTGGTTGGACAAGCGTGTTGCGTTTGACTTACAAACCGCCGACAAAATACTACTACATTTTCAAGATTAAAAACTATTTTGAATTAAAGCGGTTCTACTTCGCAATATCCTACCAAGATTTTTAGGTTACTTGCTTGAACGCAGACCCAGTTGGGGAGCCGACCGTGGTTGACAAGGTTGTAACAGACCAGTATGACTTGAAGAAAAAGGGAACATACTACTTCTGCATCTACCCCGGCTTGACCTCTTCCAAGAAAAATCTTGACATTACATTTGACTTTGGCATAACAGCGAAGACAGTTTAGTACAGCACCACAGGCTTGACGAATGACCAGTACGAACTTCTGGAAGCCAGTAATGTAAAGGTAGAAGTCAGCCCGATACAGCCGTTAGGTTTTTCTGATGGTTCCTTTATCACAACGAGTACACTTCTTGATTATGTGGCAAAGGTGCAGGAGAGGGCGCAGTACAACGGCAGAGATGTATTCAACTACTTCTATCAACCGCAGGAAGACAAACTCATTCTAAACCCATTAGAGAGTAATTCGTTCAACAACCATAACCATTTCTATAATCCGTATATGATATGTAACATTCATACTTATGATATACTTGGAGATTCAAATATCTTCATAAATACTTGAGGAAAGTAATGGCAGTTAATAACAACAAAATTATATACTTTGACGAAAATGTGCCAGATTACTATGTGAATGGTTCCAGAGATTTCCAGTTACTTACTCGGCTACTTACTTTCGCTCTTAACGCAGGAAAAGTGGAAGCAGACCAACTACTGTATCTCAATGATGCGCTGTTGACTAATAACAACCTGCTTCCACTCTTGCAGACAAAGGTTGGTTTCTGGTCTGACTTTGAGTTCCCAGATGATGCCATAAGACTTGTCTGTGATGTGTTTGACCTTATTGTAAGGAAAAAGGGGAGCAGAACTGGCATTGTCGAAGCAATAGAAATCTATCTCCGTTCAATCGGTATCTCAACAGACTTTGACATTTTTATTCAGAACAAAGATGTTGACGGAAACCCGATGTACCGAATTGAGATAGGCATAAATGCTCTTTGGCACGATTACACCTTGCTTGCAGAAATCTTGAAGTACATTATACCTACTGGGTATATTCTCCTTATCTATTTCTATGATAAGATAGAGTTCATTGACAAGTCTATTCTGTATAGTGATTTCGTACTTGTTACCGCATCTGGCGGTGTTAATAACGCACATTTGAGAAATGAGTATTATTCAAGCACAACGGAGTAGTGGAAAGTGTTGGGCGCAAGAATTGTTGACGAAAATGAAGCCCTTATCTTTGGGGAGTGGATAGACGGTGTATTTGTTCCTCTTACAGATATGAACAACAGAAAGGGGCAAATGAAATTGGAAGGTCACCCAGAAAAGTACACTATTAAGGTTAAGGAAGACCCATTAAAAGTCAGCCTTACCAAGAGGGCGCAGAATGTGGATGTTCCGTCTGGAGCAGTTTGCTATATCTTTTCTTCTGACGATTCTGGTCTTTACAACGGTATTCAGAGTATTGACCTTACAAGAATTTATGACGATAATTACAGTTCAAATGTTTCAGAGAAGATGGCGAAAAAGGCTGATTCCGTAGCGGAAACAGCAGACAAGACACAGGCAGTTATTCAAACCGATGAGTTAGATGACTTTATCGCAAATGACGAGGTACAGCAGGTCATTATTCCAGAAGAAACGGACAATGAAATTGAGCCTATACCTGCTATCACTCCTGTTGAACCTGTAACCCCTGTCACTCCACAATTCGGTGGAATTGAGTTGATTGACCAAGAAGACGATGATGACGATATTGTAATAGTTGATTTACAATCATTGGATGACTCCACATTATAATAGGAAGTAATATGACTGGTGTTTTAAGTAAAAATGTCCTTTGTTATGAGGGAAAAGTTGATTTATACATAGAAAAGAACGGCAAAGAATTGCACCTCGCAACTCTGAATGAGGGGCTGTCTGGAGTATCTGAATTGTTCACAAGAGCAGCCCTTGGGTATAAGACAGACGAGTACAGACCGTGGTATGTTGATGTTAGAACTACGCAGGGCTATACAATTCTGTATGACCTTGTAGAAGTGAGGGCTTCTTCGTTTGATATTGTATCTGGAGAAACAGGCGAAGATGCCTATATGAATGGTTGGCGGTATCCTGTATTCGATGCCCTTATAACAACAGAGAACATTGTAGAAATCGGTAACGGAGTGTGCTACATCTACCTGCTCTCAAAGAACTACACAGAACTGGCAAGGGTGGCTATAAACATTGACGATGGCACTCTTGAAGACAACCCCTCTGACATTCCAACATTAGGTTTAAGAGAGGGAAACAACATTTTGATTAGGTGGGCTATGTACCTGTCTAACCGCACAAAGGGGGATAACTAATGAATTCGATGGTAGCATACCCATTTACAAAAAGTGAAAGAGATAGAGATAAGATAATGTCAGAGGTGCAGTTATCGAAACTTCATCTGGCTCTGGTCGATAAAAACGAGTGTGTTATAATATCTACCTATGACGGTACACACCCCAGAGAGTTGCTGATGCACGGATACTATTTCGTTCTTGACGAAGATTTCAGCCGTAACTCATCATATATTTATATATATGTAGAACAAGACTATGTTGATTCTGAAAACTTTGATTAGGGGTGTAAGTTCCCAGAACTTTTACAATCTATTGGGTACGGCAAGTATGAACCACACGAGTGTATATTCAATGTAAATGCTTCTTCTTCCACAGCCTTATAGACAGCGTTGGGTCTTACAAAGCAGGATGATGGAACGCTTGTTTCCCAGAGAAGTGGTGCGCCAGTAAAGAGAATTGGCGGTGACATTCGTAATTTCGTGCAACTTGATTCCATTTTCCAGATTTACTATTTCGGGGACAACCCAGACAACACAAAGAAGAAACAAATCTGGATTAAGACAAGTTCTGACGGAGAAAATGTAAAGATACTCAACCCTTATGTTTATTGGGAAGAGTCAGACCAATGGTTGCCGTTAGGTGCTGTTTACAAGGATGCCTAATAAAAAGTTGTATAAGATAGTGTAGTTATCTACACTATCTTATTTTTTATTGGGGGAGTAATGAGGAAAAAGACACCAAAAATCGTTTGCCCGAAGTGCGGTACACAATACCTGCCCGGGGAGATTTTCATTCCAAAGGCATTTGTAGGACAGCCGAAACAGGTTATAAAGAACTGCTACGGAGAAATCATAGACTACTATGGAGATTCTATGGGGCTGAATGAAACCTACCAATGTGATAAGTGCAACGCTGTTTTGTCGATAAAGGCTGCGGTTCAATTCCAAGTTCAAATCAAAGACGAACTTAATCTGAAAGCACCTTATCGTACTAATTTCAAGAAAGAAAAACTGGTTCTGTCAGAAGATTAAGATGATTTTTGTATCGGAAAAAAAGACAATAAAACTGCCCGGAAAGACCTCGCTGTTCGTCCAATTTGACTACAATGAGGACTCTGTTAAGGCTATGAAATCGTGCAGTAATTCCGTGTACCACAAGAAAGAAAAGGTGTGGGAAATCCCACTCACTTCCCTTTCACAGTTGCTTGATAATCTGGCACGAGTAGATGATATTCAGTTAGACTTACTGAAAGATAAGACGGAGAAAGACAAGCAGGTAGAACTTGGTAACTTCAAGACTAAACCGTACCAATATCAAATAGACGGAATAGAGTACGGATTACAGCACGATGATTTCTTGTTGCTTGATGTCCCCGGACTTGGAAAGTCCTTGCAGGCAATTTGTATTGCACAGGAACGGAAACGGCTGAACGGAATTGAGCATTGTCTTATCATTTGCGGTGTTAATACATTAAAGACGAACTGGGTTAAGGAGATACAAACCCACAGTAATTTGACCTGTCGAATACTTGGACAGAAAATCAACTCCAAGGGTAATATCGTTATCGGCGGTGTGAAAGACAGAATAAGTCAGTTACAGGAAAAGATAGACGAGTTTTTCGTTATAACGAACATTGAGAGTTTGCGTGATGATGACCTGTTGAAAGTCATTCAAGGCGGTGCCAACAAGTTTGATATGATAGTTGTTGACGAGATACACGCTTGTAAATCTCCAACTTCACAGCAGGGGAAGAACCTGTTAAAACTGAAAGCCAAATACAAAATAGGGATGACAGGAACACTTCTTTTGAATGACCCATTAGATTGTTATGTTCCTATGAAATGGATTGGTGCCGACAGGTCAACCTACACTAATTTCAAATACTATTACTGTAATTTTGGCGGTCCTTTCAACAACATTCCTATGGGGTACAAAAATCTTGATGTGCTGAAAGACCAACTCCAAGATTACTCAATTCGCAGGACGAAAGACCTGTTAGACCTGCCAGAGAAAACTGTCATAAACGAGTTCGTTGATATGGCAGAAGACCATAAGAAGTTCTACACGAACATTAAGAATGGAATTGTTCAACAGGTAGATAAAGTGCATTTGAGTACGGCTAATTTGCTATCACTTGTGAGCAGGCTACGGCAGGCAACTGTTCTTCCGCAGATATTGACCTCGGAGCAGGTGGAGCCATCGAAGATACTTCGGGCGGTACAGTTAGTGAGCGAAATCGTACAGAACGGAAACAAAGTTGTAGTGTTTAGTACATTCAAAGACAGCGCAAGGTACATCTTTAACCTGTTACAAGATTATAAGCCCCTGCTGTGTACTGGTGACCAGAAAGACTTACAGATACAGGAAGCAATACAAAAGTTCCAGACGGAAGACGAAAACAAGGTAATGGTTGCCACTTGGCAGAAAATGGGAACAGGTGTTACGCTCACGCAAGCAAGTTACGCTATCTTCCTTGACACTCCTTGGACTTCTGGTGTTTACGAGCAGGCGCAGGACAGAATACACAGAATTGGTAGCACTTCTCCTGTATTCATTTACAACCTAATATGTAAAGGAACCATTGACGAAAGGGTGTTGTAGATAGTTGATTCCAAGTGGGCATTATCCAATTATGTGATAGACAATGACACCTCTGACGAAGTGATAAATAGTTTGAGAAACTACATTGAAGAGTTGCAGTAAGCAACTCTTTTTTTTGTTGGAAAGATTGTTAAAGTGAAAAAACTACTTGACAATTAACTAAAATAGGTGTATAATATGCAATGTAAGGTAGAGATACCTAAAAACAACAGGGGGTACCTAAAATGACGAGTATGCACTACACCAATGACAGAAGTAGCCGTGAAGCCCTTATTGCCGAAATCGGGTACGGCAATGTCATCAAGACCGTGGTGGTTGACAAGGGTCACCCGAATGGACCCGAAATCCACGAGATTAGTGATACTGGTATCATCACCGTCTATAACCTCTACACGAAGAAGATGGTTACAAGACTTATTGCCAGACCGGGGCAGATTGCTCGGTACTACAACGATGGTGAGCCTATTCCCGCAGGTCTTATGAACCTTGCAAGAGAACACCAGAGGTTGTCCTATAATTACGAATAAAGTATTGACAACCAAGCAAACCTGTGATATAATATGCAAAGAAATTGAGGGGGGTAACAACAATGACCATCAGCGAAGAAAAGAAAATTGAAATGTTCACTAAATGTCTGGAGTATGAAACCCTGTGCAGTATTAAAACTTATGACAATGAAGACTATTACGCTCTTTCAGAAGGAGCCTTTAACATCATTGACATTCTTGGGCTTGGTAGTGAATATATCAACTGGTCTTATGGTAAAGAGTGGGATATTTACTCAAAGAAAGTTGTTACCTATGACCCTGTTGAGAGAATTCGTAATAAAGAAAACTCTTAATATATTATATATAATATAATAATATATACTTGACAAATAGATTAGTATATGTTATAATATGCCTTGTAAGAAAGAACAGGGGGTTCACAAAATGAAGACTAATGTTATTACCGTTGACGAAGCCATCAAGAACGGCAACTGGAAGTGGGGAAAATGCGAGAACGATTGCGATTTCTACGGCATCGTTTCTGGTTACATCTGTGGTTGGTGCCTTGAATATCAGAAGAATGGGGAAATCGGCTACGGCTCTATGACCTGCACTAATGACTACGAAGAGATTATCAACTCCGAGTATGATTGGAACTCTCTTGGGATTTCTGCCGAATGCGCTTCCCACAATGGTTGGGAGCCGACAGGCAATATCGTGTTCCGTGGTTACTACACAGAAGACTACGATTATGACGAAAGAGAAGAGTATGTTGTCGATGCTTCCAAAGAAGTTGTCGGTCTTTTCAAGAAGTATGTTGTGGGGGTGGCATAATGAAAGAATATGGTTCATTCGCAATTTGTTATCATCAGAAAACTCCAGATTGTTATGGATTAGATAAACATTATGATTTTCTGCACCATTATTACTACGGTTCAGAAATCGGGGCGAAAGAAGAAATTGAACGATTAAACTCCGAGCATCCAGAGTTTTGGACGAATGGCTCCTATAAAGAGAAAATTAACTGGGATAACATTGAATACTTCTTCTATAAAGAGCAGGAGCCACCCAGTTTCAATTAAAGGACAGATATGTTGACAGACATCAAGAAGATTTATTCCGAACAAGCAGATATGATAGAGGGTTGGAAAGACAAGAGTAAGACAGAACTTTGCAACCTATACATTTAGAACGAGAATGACGAACAGTTGAGGAATTGTTATTTCTCCGCTATCATTCTGAACTACTGGAATAAAATATATACATTACAGGCAAATACCTATCTAACAGCCACTTTGGAAGATACATACCATTGGGTTGTAGATGGTATTTTGTATGCCTTGGAACATAGGAAGTGGTTAGACCCGAAGAATAAACTATACACAGACCCAGATGCGCCCGACAAGGTAATCAACAGGAGAATAAAGTGTACCAGAATTAACCACCTAATCAGCGAGAACAGGTACAAGAGAAAGTTGCACATAAACCTGTTAAGTCTGGATTCGTTTGAAGATTCTGATAATATGGTCGGCGGTACCTACGAATACAGCCACGATACAATACAGGAGATTATTCAACAGTTTTGTCGGGACGATGATGTTTTGTCTGGGGTCATTATTGACTTCGTTGCAGATGGTTCCTGTTTCACACAAACAGAGGACAGCACAGAGTTTAACTTCGACAGCCTTGTATGGCACATACAGAACATAGACGATAAGTATATAGACGGATTTGTTGAGGAATACCAGTTGCCATACGAAAAGACCTATGGGCAGATTTTGAAGATGTTGTTGAAGTATAAAACAGTTGACCTGTGGGGATTCGGAGAGGGAATTGTACGGAAGTCCTACAAAGAGTTTTACAGGATTACGAAACAGAAGTTTACAGAATTGAGTAAGAACGGAGTATTGAAGTCTGCATTATGCTGATTGAACTTTTTGCAACTGACAACTATGGAAGATATAATGTGAAAATTGCGGAGATATTTAATCTGGAAACCGCTGTATATCTGGACATAGTTTTGAACATCTGTGAGAAAGCGGTTAGAAAGGGAAAAATCTCTGGCGGTTTCTTTGTCATTGACAGGGACTATATCAAGAGAAGAACAACGCTTGACGAAACCGCCCAGACCAACATTGAGGATGCGCTGATAAGAGTTGGTGTCCTTACCAGAACAGAACCCTGCACTATTGCGGTTGATATTCCGTTGCTTGCCAACATTGTCGGGTCAGACGATGAGGACATCAAGGCAGGGGTTGCGAAACTGGCGAACATAAAGTCAAGGTCGAAGAAGAAGACCAAGAAAGATGTGTTCACGGAACTGGCGAAGAAAGAAATCAACACAGGAGATGCGGAACTCAATTCAATTCTTGAACAATGGGTAGATGCCATTGTAGCAAAGCAGGGTTGGATAAACAAAATGACCGTTACAGAGGGGCAGAGCAAACTTATCAGTTTTGCTTCTCCTAATCTGGAAAAGGCGAAAGAGGTTGCGAAGATTGCTACCATTAGTGCCTACCGTGATATGCAATGGGCTATTGACAGGTACAAAGAAAAAAATCCAGAAAAGTGCTTGACAAATACTACGGAAAATGTTAAAATATCAACCGAATTAAAGTTCTAACGGAGAAACGGTTTGAGTTGCTATTTATGCGAAAACTGCAAGAAGCACAAAGAGGGTAGTTGCACCTACCCAGACTTCTGCATAAAGAAATTCAAAATGGATAGGTTTTTTGACCTCGGTCTTATCTCCGAGAGCCAGAGGGCAGATGTGCCGTTATACCTTGACGATAACCTGTGTGATGAAACAGCCTACACTTATCTGAACAACATTAAGAAGAACATTTCCGCTTTTGTTGACAGCGGTGCAAACCTGTATATCTATTCCAGAACAACAGGGAACGGAAAGACAGCGTGGGCATTGAAACTTGCACAGGCTTATATTGGCAAGATTTGGTACGAGAGAGATTTGACCTGTGAGGTACTTCTTATCGGGGTGCCAAGGTACCTGTTGAGTATCAAGGATGCCATCAGCAATAACAATGAGTATGCAAGTCATATCAAGGAGAATGTGCTGAACGCAAGTTTGGTTATTTGGGATGATATTGCTACAAAGGGTATGACGGAGTTTGAAACGGAGAATGTTTTAAGCGTGATAGATGCCAGAATAAATATGGGCAAAGCAAACATTTTCACTTCAAACATTACACCAGAGGAATTGCCCTTGTATGTGGGGGACAGGTTGGCAAGCAGGATTATCGGGAAGTCCACTCCTGTAAAGTTCACAGGAAAAGATAAGAGAGTATTAGGGAGAGTTGATGGTACAGTTACAGGTTCTTAACAGAATACTTGATGAAAAAGACTCGTCAATTTTCACTCTCAATAATTTTGATAGTTCTTATTTTAGTGATTACAAAGACGAGTTCAATTACATAAAAGACCACTACGATACCTACGGCGCAGTTCCAGATAAGGAAACCTTTGTATCGAAGTTCCAAGACTTTGATTTCATTTCAGTAAACGAGCCTACGAAGTATTTACTGGACGAACTGGTTGCAGACAGGAATAAGAGAAACCTAATCAAGACATTTAACAAGGTAAGGGATTGCCTTAACAATGACGATTTGGAAAATGCGTTAAAGGTATTTCGGGCTTCTGCGGAGAAACTGTCTGAAACTGTTTCCTTGGAGTCCGTGGATATTCTGAAAGACTTTTCCAGATATGACACTTACCTTGAAAGGTGTAATGACTTCAACAAATACTATGTTTCAACTGGTTTTAAGGAACTTGACGAGGTTTTAGGCGGTTGGGACAGGCAGGAAGAACTTGCCGTTATTATGGCAAGAACAAACCAAGGCAAGTCTTGGTTGCTTTTAAGGTGTGCGGTAGCAGGTGCCGAGCAGGGGTTGAATGTAGGTATTTATTCTGGCGAAATGTCAGAGAACAAGGTTGGGTACAGAATTGACACTTTGATTTCCCACCTTTCAAACTCTTGTTTAATTCACGGAAACTCTGCAATCCAGAATGACTATAAGCGGTATATTGAGGGGTTGCAACAGGGGAAGATTAAAGGCTCCATTAAAGTATTAACACCTTCGTAGATAAACGGTCCGGCAGGTGTTACGGCATTGAGGGCTTTTATCGAAAAAGAAAATCTGGATATGCTCTGTGTTGACCAACACTCCCTGTTGGAAGATGACAGGAAAGCGAAGAACCCTGTGGAGAGGGCTTCAAACATTTCAAAGGATTTGAAGAACTTGCAGGTGTTGAAGAAGATACCGATTATCTCCGTTTCACAGCAGAACAGGGGTGACACCACCGATGGTATCACCACAATGAACATAGCGCAATCTGACAGAATTGGTCAAGACAGTACGGTTGTTCTTGCATTTGAACAGAAAGACGGAGTGCTAAATTTGCAGATTATCAAGGCGAGAGATGCAGGCGCAGGAAGTAAACTTCAATATGCGGTAAACTTTGACAAAGGCATTTTTGAGTTTATGCCCTCTGACAAAGATGCGTTGGGCGGTAAAGGTTCTGATGAGTTAAGAGATACATACGAAATTGACGATGGTGACCCATTTTGAAACTGATTATCAAAAACAGAGTAATTGACACTCCGATAGAAACCATACTGAAAAGGGTGCGGTCTGAAACGAGGTACTTGAAAGACATTATCAAGAAGAAAGAAGATGTCATTTGTACCTGCCCATTTCACAAAGATGGAAATGAGAGCAAACCTGCCTGTTTCGTTTATGACGATGACGGAAAACTGGTAAAGGGAACATTTCATTGTTTCGCCTGCGGAGAAAAAGGAAGTCTTGCAAAACTGGTAGGAAAGTGTTATAATAGAGATACAAGGTGGGGAGAACAATGGCTAATTGAAAATTTTTCTTCAACATTCGTGGAGCAGAAAGAATATCTGGAAGAAATCACATTGGAGAAGAAAGACACTTCCATTGACGAGTCCGTTCTTGAAACCTTTGAATATGACAACAAAGAAGCGTTAGAGTATTTAATCAACAAACGGCACTTGAATAAAGATATTGTTGATTTATTCCAAGTGGGGTATGACCCAGACACAACCGCTGTTACATTTCCCTGCCGAGATGAACACGGAAAACTGGTCGGCATTTTTAAGAGAAACATATACACAAAGTTTTTCACTATTCCGCAAATAGACCCAAAGCCTGTTTACCTGTTGGACTATGTGATAAGAAATGGGTATGACAAGGTGTATGTGGTGGAATCCCAGATAAACGCTTTGACTTTATGGGGTTGGGGGTTTCCTGCCGTAGCACTATTTGGAACTGGCTCAAACTACCAGTACAAGGTCTTGCAAAAAAGTGGTATCAGACAGTACATACTTGCCTTTGATGGAGACCTCGCAGGGTCGGTTGGAGCAAATAGGTTTGTAAACAATGTATTCGATGCGTTGATTACAAAGGTTGTCCTACCGCAAGGCAAAGATGTGAATGACCTAACAAAAGAAGAATTTTTAAGTTTAGGCGAAAATTATTGTTGACATACAACGAAAGTTGTGGTATAATAGAACAAACTATATGAGGGAGAATAATATGGCTACCAAAAAGGTACAGAATGAAAGTATTGAAACACTTAATCTTGACGATGTGTCGGCTCTGAAAAACCAACTCACTATCCTGTCCAAGAAGCAGACCGACCTTGAAGAGCAACTTTCGGGGGACAGTTTTGAACTGGAAGAGAAGAATGAGCGTATTGCTGACTTGGAGCAGGAGATTGAAGAACTCAACAAGACTATCTCTAACTTAAATGATGAGATTTCCCAGTTGAGGGAATCGTTCAGCGTGGTTGCTACGGAAAGAGATGATGCGAGATACCAGTTGTCGGAACTCACAGACAAGAATAATTCTGACGAACTCAATCTAAAAGAACTCAAAAATATGTTGAGCAACTATCAGAACCAGATTGAAAAGGATGACACACAACTCAAAGACTTTGCAAACAGGATTTCTGTTTACAGGTCGGCACTAATTCAGTTAGCAAAAGAAATTGGTTAAGGGGGTGTATAATGGCATATATTTCTTTTGACAACCTAAATGCGGTGACTCCGCAGACACAGCCGAGTGGTTCACAGGTGGGGTTTTTTACCCTTAAAGACGATGGGGACGAAGCCATTGTGCGCTTTATGCACGATGATACCGCTTCCTTTGAAATCCTTGGAACGCACCAGATTAAGTTGAACGGCAAGTTCAGACGGATTAACTGCATTCGCAATCCGCAAGACCCGATTAGTGCTTGTCCGTTCTGCGAGGGTGGGGAGAAACTGGAATATCGTTTCTACATTCATCTTCTCCAGTACACCAATAACCAAGACGGAACTGTTAGTGTTGAGCCGAAAGTTTGGGAGCGTTCCATTTCTTACGCAAACAAGATGCGTGAGTACATTATGAACTACGGTCCTATGTCCGATGTGATTTGCAAAATCGTCAGACACGGCAGGGCAGGTGATATGAAGACCGAGTTTGAGATTATTCCAAATCTCAACAAGCAGATTTACCGTGATGACATTTTCGTAAAGAAGCCCGAACTGTTTGATGGTTACAAGGCACTCGGCAGGGTTGTTCTTGACAGGAACGCAGATGACATTAAGGTTTATCTTAATACTGGCAATTTCCCGATGAAAGAACAGGCAAGTAAGCCCGAAGAGAAAAAGGTTGAGCAGAAGCCTGTGTGGGATAACCCACAGCCTGCCAGAACCGTCCAGAACCCTGTGTGGGGTCAGCAGACTACCAACAATGCTTGGTCTGTCAACAGCGGAGCAACAGTACAAAGACCTACAAGATATTGAGGTAAAATATGACATCCTTATGGGGTGAAGAGTTTAATGTTCCTGCCGATAACACGAAGAAGTTATTGGAAAAGGTAAACTCCAAGAAGGAAGTAAAGGTAGAGTCGGCTATCAAGTCTAAAAAACTTTCTATTACAGAAAAAATGGACTTGATAGCCGATAATGTCCATAGAATACTTGGGGTATATGAACAGAATACAACTGTAATCAAGACAAAGGAAGACTTTGTTGCATACATAGATTCCGCAATAGTGAACGGCTCTATTGCCATTGACACGGAAACTAACAGGAGCCTTGACCCATTGACCTGTAAACTGGTCGGGCTGTGTATTTACACACCGAGCCAGAAGAACGCTTATGTTCCGATAAACCATACTGATATGAATGGGAACAGGCTTGAATGGCAATGCACAGAAGCAGATGTAGTGGAGCAACTTTCAAGGGTTGACAACCTTGACACTATCTATCACAACGGCAAGTTCGATTTGCAGGTAATCACTTGCACCTGTGGGTTTACCCCAAGAGTGTATTGGGATACGATGATAGGCGCAAGACTTCTGGACGAGAACGAGAGAGCAGGGCTTAAACAGCAGTACATTTCAAAGATAGACCCATCTATCGAAAAGTATTCTATCGAACACTTGTTTGAGGGGGTTGACTATGAACTGTTTGAGCCAGAACTGTTTGCTCTGTACTCCGCAACAGATGCCTTTATGACCTACAAATTGTATGAGTGGCAAAGGCGGTTGTTTGAACTCCCAGAGAATGCAAACCTATTCAACCTGTTTATGACGGTGGAAATGCCTGTAATGAAAGTTGCTTCTGATATGGAGATGGCAGGTGTTTGCATTGACGAGGAATACGCAAACAGGCTGTCGGAGAAGTACAAGAAAAGGCTTGCAGAAATCTCAAAAGGTATTGCGGTAGAATTAGATAAGTATAAACCAGTTATAGAAGAATGGTCGAAGACAGACAAGGCAAATTACAAGACAACAGGGAAATCAAAACTGGAACAGTTGGAAGACCCAATAAATGTTGAAAGCCCGACACAGTTGGCAATTCTCCTGTATGATATTCTGAATATAGAACCGATAGATAAAGAGAAGCCGAGGGGGACAGGAGAAGAAATCCTGTCAAACATTGACCTGCCGATTTGTAAGTACATCTTGCAAAAGAGGGGTGTTCTCAAATTACTTAATACTTATATAGATAAACTCCCGAAATGTGTATCACCTGTTGACCACAGGCTCCACGCACACTTCAACCAACTTGGGGCAGATACAGGGCGGTTCAGTTCGTCAGACCCGAACTTGCAGAATATACCGAGCCACGAAGATGCTATTAGAATGATGTTTTGTGCTTCTGACGGTTATGTAATGGTAGGCTCTGACTTCTCACAGCAGGAGCCACGGCTACTCGCTTGGTACTCGCAAGACGAGAATATGATAAACGCATACAAGAACGGCAAGGACTTGTACGCAACTATTGCTTCTGACATTTACCATAACAAGTATGAAGACAATCTGGAACATTACCCAGACGGTTCCATTTACAAAGACGGTAAGGAAAGACGAACATCAGTTAAGAGCCTAATGCTTGGTCTTATGTATGGAATGGGTGTTGCTTCACTTGCAGAATCCATACACAAGCCGATAGCGGAAGCGCAGGACATTACTGACAGGTTCTTCGACAGTTACCCGAAAGTCAAGAAGTGGATTGAGGAATCACAGAATTTTGCGAAGAAGACAGGTTATGTAGAGGACATTTGGGGAAGACGGAGAAGGCTGAAAGATGTAATGCTCCCAAGGTATGTTGTGGAATCTTCCGTTTCTTCAAAGAACTTTAACCCTTTGTTTGGCTCGTCTGGAATAAACCCGAACTCAAACAACAAACTGGTTGTCAAATATGAAGACCTGTTAAAGAAGTCGAAGTCCAAGAAAGAGGTTGACCAGATTAGGTCGATGGCAAGCAAAGACGGAATAACCATAAAAGACAATGGTGGTTTTATTGCTCGTGCGGAAAGACAATGCGCCAACGCAAGAATCCAAGGGGGTGCAGCCACTATGTCTAAAAAGGCTATGATATTAGTGAACAATGACGAAGTGCTTAACTCCATCGGGTTTAGACTTCTGATAGCCGTTCACGATGAACTTATCGGGGAATGCCCAGTTGAGAGTGCGGAAATTGCGAAAGAAAGGTTGAGTACCTTAATGAAACAATCCGCTTTCCCAGAGTGCAAAATGCCAATGAAGTGTGATGCTGATACTTTTGTTCATTGGTATGAAGATGTTGTAACCGCCAAGGTCAAAGACGAGTATGACAAACTGGTTAATAGTGGAGCAACAAGAGAAGAAGCACTCAAAAAGATTAGGGAAGACAGGGAAGAACTTAAAGAATCACAGATAATTGAGATGATTTCCTGTTGACAAATGAGTTAAAATATGGTATAATACGCAATGTAAATAAGTATTGGGGGAATGATATGGTACTTAACTTAAAGGAATTCAAAGATATTTGCTCAAAGATTTTATTCGCAATCGACAGTTCAGACGGTTCACAACTTACCGATACTCTGTCTATTGTAGTGGAAGACGGAGTTCTTCATTTGAGCGCAACAAACAGAGAATACTACACCAGTATTAAAATGAATGTAGGAGATGTCGGGGAGTTCAAGGCTTCCGTAAATGCAGGAATGTTCCTTAAACTGGTTTCCTCTCTGACTTCTGACACTATCGAACTTGACATTTTTGAAACTTATCTCAAAGTGAAGTCTAACGGCACTTTCAAACTTCCGCTGATATTCAACGGAGAGAGCCTGCTTGAACTTCCAGAAATCACTATTGAGAATAAGACACAGGAGTTCAATATCAAGACGGAGAACCTGCTTGACATTCTCAACTACAACTCCAAGGAAGTTACGAAGAAGACACGCTATCCTGTGCAGAAACTTTACTACCTCGACCAGAACGGCTGTATCACTTTTACAACTGGTGCCTGTGTGAACAAGTTTGAACTTGAAGGAACTGTCAGTATTCTCCTTACACCCAAGGTTGTTAAACTTTTCAAACTGTTCAGTTCTGATACTGTTCTGTTTGAACTTGGCTATGACGATATTGGTGACGGAATCATCCAGACCAAGGTTAGGTTCTCAAATGATAGTGTGAATGTTTCCGCAATTCTTCCGTCCGATGAATCTCTTATCAAGAGTGTTCCTGCGGAGTTGATTAGGAAGACCGCATTTAATCAGTATGACTACTCTGTTGACATTAACAAAGACCTTATTCTCAACTCTATCAAGAGATTCCTTATCTTTACAAATGACCCTGCGAGATGCGCTGTGTCTATGAGTTTTGACAACACAGGTCTTACAATTACTGACGAAGCAGGAAACAGCGAGTTCATCAAGTACGGAACGGAAGTTGAGCAGGAGTTTGAGTACACCGCAAAACTGTTTGCGGAAGATTTAAGGCTGACCCTTGAATCTGTGACCGAAGCATTTGTGGTTGTGAACTTCGGTAATCACAAGGCTGTTGTTATCAACAAGGGAAACATCTACAATGTAATCCCAGAGGTTGTCCAGAACTAATGTTACGAGAAGATATTAAACGGTGTCTTAAAAATACTGTTGCCCCTATGACACTTACCGAGTTTGCACATTTATTTGTCAATGAGGTAAGTGCCATAGAGGACTTCTACAACCTGTGCCAGAATAAAGATACAGGGAAGAACATTTCGCTCCTGTTTAACCCACACAGGCTCAACACAAAGACAGACCATTCTGACGAAAGAAACTCCGTTTCGTTAAGTATATACGAGTCCATAAAAGATAAGGGGAGTGATATATACACGGAGAAGATTGACGGAATGGCTCGGCTGTTTCTGTATAATCTTGAAAACAATGTTAATGATGCTTTTTACAGAACAGTTGACAGGGGCTTTAACGGAGTGGCGAAAGTAGCAGAGTTCCCACCTTTTGTGGCAAGACAAATCTACTTGAAATACACAGGAATGGAAAAGAGAAGTATTCTTGACCCCTGTGCAGGTTGGGGTGGCAGGATGATTGGTGCTTCCAGTATTCCCAACACAAGATATGTTGCCTGTGAGCCGTGTACGGAAACCTATAACGGTCTTGTCAAACTGGGCGAGTGGCTGAAAAGTTTACAGCCTACTTTCGATTTTGAAATCCACCACATTCCTTATGAGGAATTTGAAACTGACGAGAAGTTTGATATTGCTTTAACTTCTCCACCCTATTTCTCCACGGAGCATTATTCAGACGAGGAAACAGACTCCGCACATAAGTTTCCGCAGTATGACCTGTGGGTAGAGGGCTTCTACACTCCTTTAATTGTGAACACGCTTGACAGGCTGAAAGAAAACTGTGTGTTCGTTCTGAACATCGGGGATAGGCGGTACCCTCTCACAGAATCTATGAAGAAGATTTGTAAGGACAATAACATTTTTGTTGACAGGGAATACAACTACTTAAAGAACATAAACGAAGACGGAGAGAAGTTTTACTGCCTGTATAAATCAAAGAAAGAATACGCAAGCACAATATGCGAAGCAACGAAACTCTGGTAAATAATTATGAAATAATTGAGGGGGATTCTTTGGAATCCCTTAAAGGTCTTCCAGACAATTCGGTAGATTGTTGCATAACCTCTCCACCTTATTATGGGCTACGAGATTACGGAACTGGAACTTGGGTTGGTGGTGACCCTACTTGCCCACACAAACGGCTGAACAAAATATCAAGCAAAAACATAACTGGTCAGAAGAGGGAAGAAGTCGGGGCAGGTGTTTGTGATGCCATTTATAAAACTGTATGCCCATTATGCGGAGCAGTAAGAGAAGACAGGCAAATCGGGCTTGAAGAAACACCAGAGGAATACATCGAAAAACTGGTTGCCGTATTTAGAGAAGTAAAGAGAGTTCTTAAAGAAGACGGAACCCTCTGGGTAAATATCGGGGATAGTTACATTATGACAAAGCCCGATAATGAGTATAAACTGAAAGACCTTATCGGTATTCCGTGGATGCTTGCTTTTGCATTGAGGAAAGACGGTTGGTATCTTCGGCAAGACATTATTTGGAGCAAGCCAAATTCAATGCCCGAAGCGGTTAAGGACAGGTGTACGAAAGCGCACGAATATATCTTCCTGCTTTCAAAGAAACAGAACTACTATTTCGATTATGAAGCAATAGAGGAACCTGTGTTCGATAATGGGCTGTACGATACAAGGCACAAAAGAGATGTATGGACGGTTTCTACGAAGCCCTATAAGGAAGCACATTTCGCCACATTTCCAGAAGAACTCATTGAGCCTATGATTTTGGCAGGTTGTCCTGTTGGCGGTACAATTCTTGACCCATTCAGCGGAAGCGGAACAACAGGTGAAGTTGCATTAAAGCACAAGAGGAAGTACATAGGAATAGAACTAAATCATAAGTATGTCCTTTTGAGCATTAAGAGAATTGAGGAAAGCCTTGGTAATGTTGTGGAAACTGACGAGGAAGAAATCAAGGTAATCGGAAGAAGTGAGTTGTGGTAAATGGCTACTAACTACGGAAAGAAATTTGAACAGCAGGTAAAGACGGACTTGGAGAGGTGTTTTCCAGATTCGTTTTTACTGCGCTTACCAGATTAGCAATCTGGGTATTATGGAACTTCATAGAACATTTGCGATTTCATCCTTTTTACTGACGGAAAGTTATTCCTGTTGGAGTGCAAATCACATAAGGGGAACACTTTTCCGTTCAGCAATTTAACCCAGTTTGGGAAATTATCTAAATATAAAGACTTGACAAATGTGTACGCAGGTGTTATAATATGGTTTGTGGAACACGATGAAGTTGTATATGTACCAATATAGACAGCAATAGAGATGGCAGAAGCAGGGAAGAAGTCAATAAACATAAAAGAAATTGATGATTTCAAGATTGTGAAGTTGCCATCCACGAAGAAAAGAACATTTTTAGAAACAGACTATAAGCCGATATGTTAGTGTTGAAACTGATAACCAGTAAAAAAGACAGGGAGATAGAGAAAAGGCTTATAGAAGAAAACCATTCTTATGTTCCGTCCGTCAACAGCGTTGGCAGGAGAATAGATTGGTTGATATATCTTGACGAAGAACTAATTGGAATGATAGGTATAGGTTCTTCTACATACCCACCGTGTAAAGATATTCTTACCAGATTAGGGGTTGACAAAGGTGGGTATAGAAAAATCTTCAATAATTTAGCAAATAACTGGAAGTTTTGCTTAATGAAGCACATCCCGAATATCGGTACGCAGATACTTAAAGAACTCCGCAGGGAGAGCCAGAAGTAGTGGTATCTAAAATACGGAGATGAATTGAAGTATTTGATTACCTTTGTTGGCGGTGGGAATAATGGTGCGGTGTATAAAGCAGATAATTGGGAACATATCGGCTATACCGCAGGACTTCCAGAACACAAGTCCTCTTCAATGAGGTGGGATTCGTCTGAAAGTCTGAAAAAGAAGTTTGTCAAGCCGACAGGTGAAAATAGAAAAATGATATTCTTTAAGGAATTAAAGAAGTATAAACCAATAAAGACAGAAGAAGTTGTGAAGTTATGGTAAGGAGAAGTATGAAAATTCAGAAAGAGAATGGAGAAGAAAAGGATATTTATTTTGAAAACTATCTGTATAGAAAATTGACAGAAGCAAACCTTAACAGGGTAACGAGAGGACACGATACATCTGGTTATGCTATTGTTTCCGCTTCCAGAAGTGAAGACAATATGAGGGCAGAAGTCAACCCAGATTTTAACCCAGAATAGGTTAAGGACGAGAACAACAAGAGAACAAGAAAACTTGCATAGGAAATCAAAAGCCTTGGGTACAGTTACATTCCTGTTCTCGGCGGTTATCAAGAAGAAAATGCGAAAGAGCCTTCTCTTGAAAAGTCCTTTGTTGTGTACCCCTATAATGTGAGAAAGGGAACCAGTACGGACTTTGAAACCTTTTCCAATGATATGCTACAACTCGGCAAGGAGTACAATCAAGATTCCATTTTGATTAAAGCCCCGAATGAGAAAGCGAAGTATGTTCTTTGTTCAACAGGCGAAACTGATTTTGAGTTTGACGGAATTACACTTAATGATGTTGCACAGCAGTATTTCACAGCGTTGAAGAAGTGGCATCCAGATAAGAAGTATAAGCACCCATTCCAAGGAAAACCGCAGAGATATACTCTTGAAGGACTTTATGCGCCTGTTGGTGGTTCCATTATGGAGTGCCATAGAAGAACATCAAGTGATGAACTTTTCTTTAATCCGTATGACAAGGAAGAAGACTAATAATTATGTTCAAAAGACAGGCATTGGAGTTTAATCTGTCATATATGAAATACCCATTTGTTCAAGAAATCGTGAACCTGTGGGATGTTTTTGCTGACGATGAAGTTGAGCAAAACTCCGAAAATGTCAACCTGCACGAAGCATCAAGGAGTATCGTAGGGTCAATGGAGTTGGGGTCTGGAAAGAAGTTTGGTTTCCAATACATTGAAAACCCAACTCCGACCCACTCCGTAAAAGATGACAAGTTTGTTTTGTGTTGCGTTAGCGGTGGAAAAGACAGTTTGGCTACCGTCCTGCACTATCTGGAAAACGGCTACAATGTCCACCTTTATACATTGAAAGGTATCAACAGGGGGTATCCAGAGGAATACAAATCCGCTGTGAATTGGGCTAATGCTCTTAATCTCCCGATTTATGTTGACACCATTAAGATTAGCGGTAAGAAGTATTGGGTGGAGCATCCTCTGAAAAACCAACTAATTGCAACGCTTGCCCTTGCATATTGTTTAGATAACAACTTACCTGCAACTGTGGCTTTCGGGGATTACCAAGACGAAACAGCAGACAAGAGTAATTTCGGAGTAAACTGGACAGACAACATAAACCTATGGGAAGCCTACAATGATTTCCTTAAAGGTTTTGTAGAAGCCAGAGCAGAGATACCGCTTGAAAAGGAACTTGTCGGTCTTGAACTGATAGACAAAAATGCAAACCTGCTCCCTCTAATTCAGAGTTGTCTTATGACCGTTAGGGACAGGGAGAGTTTGCGCCAGAAGAATCAGAACAAGTATGGGTTGAAGATACTTCCAAACAGGTGCGGTTCCTGTTACAAATGTTGCCTTGAATACATCTATTTCTGTGACCATAAGAAACTGGAATATAACGAGGACTTTTATAAGCATTGTCTGGAAATCTTGAAGAAGAAGTACGCTGATTATACAGGACCTCTTATGAGCAGGAAGTTCAAAAATCTCCGTGAAGTTTATGATGCCTACTTTGAGGGGGAAACGAGAAGCGCATACTTTGACGGAGTTGGCAATTTAGATAACAACTATATTAAAGTAGAAGAGAAGAAAGATGATACCACCTATGAATTGTGGTAAGATATGGAGAGAGAATGACACAGGAAGAATTGAACACTATTTATGAAAACCTCGACAAAGATGTGAGTTATGCAGAGGAAATTGCAATTAAGACGGTTGAAGCAAGTACGGCTCCACTTGACGAACTTATGCTGACTATCTATAATGAGATTGTCTGTCAAGAAGAACCTGCTACAAGTTCCATTGAAAAGTATTTCCTCGCACTTTCCAACTGCCTGTATTTCCTCGGAGATAAACTGGAAAAGGTTGGTATCTACGATGACATCAGTAAGGCAAAGGTCAAGGAGAAATATAACAACGCATATCTTTCCTATGTAAATCCTGTTGACGGAAAGAAGAGAACAGTAGCGGAAGCGCAGACTTCTGCCGAGAACGAGTCAATTACGGAATCTCTTGTCAACACCATTTATGCAAGGGCATATAAGATTTTCAAGTACAAACTTGACACAGCCCAAACTATGTTAAGCACATTGAGCAAAATGCTCTCCAAGAGAATGCAGGATGCTCAAATGTCACAGCAGGGCGCAGGTGCGGAGATTAAGCAGTATTTGGTAGAGAGTGGTTTCAAACAGTTTAAGGAGATGTGATGATAGCAAAAGTATATAGGGATGAATTTGGGGACGAGATTACTGTTGAGGAAATGACCAGAAAGGAAGCCGTAGAAACCGTGGAGTATTGGATTGAGTGTATTGAGGATTCCCCATATTCAGAAACTGATATGTATATTTGGGTTGAATATAATGATGGGAGTTTCTACAAAAACTACGATGGAGATATAGAGGGTGTTTTCAAAAAGAGAAACATAAAAGGGGTCATATTAGATGATGGGTCTGAATACTGTGTTTATGGTGATTACATTGTGGACGAAAATCTAATCCCGAATTTGGTTTAAGGAGATGTGATGATTTCAATTTGGAAAGATAAAGACAACGATTATAAACTCACAGTATATGTTCCAGACTTCAAGATTGGTTTTTCTTCCCTTACACTTCCTGTTCTTGGTGGGTTCCACGAAGACAGCGAAGAATCTGTCATTGTACTGTACCACATTTACAAAGAAGTAGTTAAGTTTATTTCCGAAGCAACCAGAGAGAAGATTGCCGTAAATTGCGGTCAACTTCCGTATGAGCAGGTTGACCAACTCAACCAGATTTCCCACATTCTTCTCAACTACTTCAAGGAAATCGGGGCAGAAAAGTTCTCCCCAGATATTGAGAAGTGCGGTTACTTTCCGTTAAGACCAACAGATTGTATTCCTTATTGCCAGTATTTCTATGAATCTGTTGAGGATGCCCTGTACGATGTGAAAATGTGGCTTCTTGAGCGTGGTCTTCAAGAGGACGAACAGGAAGATACTATTCCGTTTGAGATTTGGGAGTGATAAGTGAAGTTTTTGAACTATCAACAGGCAAGAAACGCTGTTCTTGGGTATGAGAGGTACACAGGAATAGACGAACTTCCAGTAGAGTTTGCAGAAGATGCTATTGACAAATTGCCAAAATATGATATAATATACTGTAAAGAATGTGTGTATTGGGATGCAGAGGAAGAAGTATGCGAGAATGACGAACTTTGCCGACCCAAGACCAGACAGTATGATTATTGTTCTTTTGGGGACACAAACAAGAAAGAGGAATAATGGCTGAACAGAAATCACTATCAGAAGTATTAAGACAGATAAACAAGAAGAACGGTGTTCTTCGTGGTGACGGTGGGTTAGACCCTATCGCAACTCTTGGGGTATCAGAAACAAAGATACAGGGAACGCTGTCATTGAGAAGTCCGGGTTTGGACTACTGTGTTTACAATAGAATACCAGAGGGAAGAATTATTGAAATATCTGGGAAAGAGGGAAGCGGTAAGACCACCTGTGCGTTTCTTCTTGCTTCTTCCTACCAAGAAAAGGAACTGAAAAGAAACCCGACAAACCCAAGGAAGATTTTGTATGTTGACCTTGAAATGACGGTTGACCCAATGTGGGCTTCCAAGGCAGGCTATGATATGTCGGCAGAAGCACCAGTAGGAACTGTCTATCTCACTCCTATGGATATGGACGGTGAGCATATTCTTGATATGGTCAGAGATTTAATCAAGACAGGAGAAATCGGTCTGGTTATTCTTGACAGCATTCCGTATCTTGTCGGGCAACAGGTCTATGAAGAATCCTTTGAGAAAAAGGAGATGGGCGGTATTGCGAAACTCCTTACCACATTTGTTTCAAGGATTACTTCATTACTAATTAAGTACCAATGCACCTTTATTGGTATCAATCAGTTAAGAGATAACATTGGTGGGTATGGTCCAAGTTACCAGACACCGGGCGGTCAAGCGTGGAAGTTTGGCTGTTCTCTCCGTCTTATGATGAAGAGGGGAGAGTTCCTTGATGACGAGGGCAACTCCCTTTCCACTTCCGCAGAATCCCCTTGGGGGTTCAGAATGGAAATGGCTGTTTTGAAGACAAAGGTATGCAGGTGGGATAGGAAACTTGGAAGCACCATTATGGGTTATGTTGACGGAGTTGACCTTATCGCAGACACGGTTGATGTTGCTACAAAACTTGGTTTAATTGACAATTCAACGCAAGGTTACTTCAAACTTCTTGACCCAGACACAAAGGAAGTGCTTGTAGATGAAAATGGTGCGGAATTGAAGATTAGGGGAAAGAAGAACATTAAACCCTACTTCAAAGACCACATTGACATTTTCAAAAGACTTTATGACAGAGTATATGAGGAAATCTCAAAGGTTGGAGATACAAGCCTTATCACATTTGAGAGCCTTATGAACGCAAAGCAAACAACAGTTGATATTGACTTTGAAACTTCGGAGGATATGTAATGATTGGACATTATAATGACAAAGTAAACAGAATTAGTTTTGAACTCGAAAACTATAAGGACGAGCAGGAATTGTTTGAAGATGTTGCAAAGGTTCTTGAAATCCTTGTGAGGAACGGAGAAATTTGCACTTTCTTTAACGAAGAGGGTGGCTCATACGTTCTGCAACACAACTATGACAATGCGGAGTACGGCTGTGAAATCCCGAAGTGGATTACACAGGACGATTGGGAAGACTACAAGTTCTGGGAAGAAGAAGTAAAGGTCAATCCAGATGAACTTCCTTTCTCCGATGTTGAAGTTGGTGAAGAATATGGCGAAGAATGAAAACTCAACCAGAGCCTTTTCTGACAAACAGGAGAAGTACATTTGCAAGTTGCTCGGTGGACAGCAGGTAAATAACTCTGGCGCAGGGCTGTTCAAAAAGGGAGATGTTGTTGTTCCGTCTGCTTCTCTACTGGTTGAGTGTAAATGCCAGATGAGTGAGAAGCAATCCTACTCCGTCAAGAAAGAAGTGATATTAAAGAACTTTTCGGAAGCATTTGCCAACAGGCTGAACAACTCCTGTATGTGTTTCAACTTCGGACCAGACAGCGAAAACTATTTTGTAATTTCTGAAAAGTTAATGAAGTTTCTTGTAAAGAAATTAAGCGAAGAAGAAGATGACTGAATTTGAAGCGTTGGGTACAGTTGTAGATGCCCTTGAACGGTTGTCTAACCAGAGCATTATGCTGAAAGCATTGAACGAGTCTTTGGGTGGAGAATGCACACGGATTATGAATGTGTATTCAGAGTTTATTAGCAAAGACGAAAGTGACGAAGATGCAAAGGTTATCTGGGAGAAGACCAATTCAATTCTATCTCATTGTAATGCCGTAGATGAACAGGTGAATACCTACAAAGATTTGATAAAAGATTTGTTAGATTTCCTGTCCAATTTAGGAAAATAGGCTTGACATACAGGTAGTTCTATGGTATAATATGCAATAGAAAGGAGAGGTGCTATGAAAATTAGAATTGTTGATTATGAAGAAGAGCCGATGTCTTGGGTTGCAACTCACATAGATATGTGGTATAATCCACATACACGGCTGTGGGAACTTATACCTATGAACGATAAGAACTATCAAGTAGGTGATACCGTGTATGCTTATGGCAAAAAAGATGCTCTCCTAACAAAGAGAGAGATGGAGAAAGACTTATCTAAATACTCATATAATTATTAAGAAAGGGAGAATGAATGACAAAGAAAGAAGTTCTGGCACTTAACAACAATGACCTTGATAGGGTTGTTAAGATTTAGGGAACTCGGTTTGACAGGAAGCGCAAGGTAAGCGCAAACACCATTGAGGTAATCAAGTGGCTTAAAGCCTGTGGTTGCTCTCACGCATATATTGCTCGTGCGGTCGGTGTCAATGAAAAAACTGTCAAGTACCACACAGACCCCGATTATCGGTATCGGGATTGTCATAAGGGTGGAACCCACGCAAAGGGTGCTAATTACAGCGAAGCGGAGCGTGGAGAGTACAAGAGAAAACTTGTTTCCTCTAACGCACACGTCATCTACCCGAAGTAACCGAGAATGGGATATAGGGCAATACCTATATCCCATAACTATGAAAGAGGTATGATATGTTAATGGAAGAAGAAATCATCAAGAATAAAAATGCTTTTCTTGATATTGTGAATAGAATTGACAGGCAGGGAATGGACAAGGAACTGCTTATCCGTCAACTTACGGAGTCTGACTTCTTTTATGCTCCTGCCACGGCTAACCACCACGGAAACTACGCAGGAGGTCTGTGTGAGCATAGTCTTAAAGTCTATGACAACCTGTGCAAACTCATTAGTATGTTCTACCCTAATAAGTGGTCGGAACCAGAAGCGGAGAACACTATTGCCATTGTTGCGCTTTTCCACGATTTTTCCAAGATGAATTTCTACACCTCTGAAATCAAGAACAAGAAAGTCTATTCAGAGAGTGGGAAGAAAGTAGATTCTATGGGTAACTATGATTGGGTTGCTGTAACTGGTTATGGGTACAGAAATCTGGAAGACAGGTTTATGGTCGGGAACCACGAAGAAAACTCTGCCTTTATGATTAACACTTTCATTCCGCTTACGGTGGAAGAGTGGTGTGCGATTATGCACCACCACGCAAGCCTTGGTACGGACTCGTCAAAGCAGAACCCAATCGAATACTGGAAGAAGTTTCCGTTAAGCCTGTACCTGCACCAAGCGGATTGCATTTCGGCATTTACTAATGAACAAGTTTATTGAGAAAGAATTAAATAATTGTAAGTCAGCCGTTCCTGTAAAGGTATCTGAAACCCAATATATCATTCATAAACTGGATGACCTAACCCCACAGGTGGGGGAGAGTTATCTTATAGAACTTGCAGGCTATATCACGCACCCAAGTGAGAACTTCACTCTTGCTTCTAACTGGAACAAGGGCATTGTACCGAAGTCAAAGACCTTGAACTGTGTTATAACACAGATAATGGGGAAGATGATAAAGATTGACGGTGTTGGAGAACACTCTGATTCTTATGTTGGGCTGTGGCTTCCGATGGGCGGTATTAAAATAATTAAAAAATTGTCTTGACAAATTGCTCAATATGGTGTATAATATGCAATGTAAGTTAGAGATACTTAAAACAACAGGGGGTACTAAAAATGACCGCAAACGAAGCACTCAACAATGTTAAGGCTCTCATTTCAGACCTTGAAGATGCGATTAAAACTGGTAAGCGTGACAGCCGAATCCGGGATACAGGTCGCAGTTATAAAAGTAGAGCATACTCTGTCAGAGACATTTGTGATGAAGTTGGCATTGTCGGTTGGTGTCATAATACCGTTTCACTTTCCCAGTTGAAGCAGATGAAGTCATTTCTCACCACCGCCATCAAACTCGGCTATACTGGATATGTCTGCTTTGTAGTTGGGGATTCTGTTCGCTCCTATAACTCACACGGTATGTGGGCATATAAAGAAAATGAAGCCCCGGACCGCTATTCTGACCGCAAGGGTGCTGTCCTGTTCCACAGTTTCCGTTCTGGTGACAACTATTGGGATGCCTGTGACGATGATGGTGTTAGGTTCAGCCACAAGTATTATAAAGAGAGCAGTTGGGGCAAGTTCACTTTGGAGCAGATTAAGAAACTTCTCGCATAAATTTCGTAGAAAGGGGTACTTACAATGACGAGAGAGCGGAAGTACAAAGTTTTCAGAGAAGCATCTTATGACTTCAACGAAGCCAAGGACAGGCTCAACAGCGTTGTCCAACGGCTTGAAGAAAATGGTTTTATGAGAGATGCTGACACTCTGTTCAGAATCATCCTTCGTATCGAAGCGTTCCAGACGAAGTACGAAGAGTTTAGGCTGTGAGGTGCCACAATGGATATTGTCGGTAAAATGTGTCTTGTAACTTCCCTTGACTCTGGCTGTTGCGGAGAGTGGGGTGTAGTAAGAGATTTCGATGGCTCCTACTACTATATCTTTGTCGGCAATGACGAGACCAAGTGTGTTATTCTTCCCAGAGAAGCATTCAAAGTGAGAAAGGTGGTGTGGGAATAATGAGAAGTCACGATAAGAAAACTTTTGCCAATGAGTATTGCCTGTGCCGTGGTATTCCGCATCGTTGGGTCGGTGGCATCACCGCACAACTTGTTATCGGAACCTCTGTAACTGGAACGGATGTGATTTATTCCATCTACAACATTCCGTATGCTGAAATCGTCAGCACCATTGACAATATGGTGGAGTACAACGATTTTGGGCAGTTTATCAAGTTGAAGAAATCATATTTTTAAGGGGGTGATTCTTTGGAATCCCTTGCAGTAAAGTACAGACCGAAAACATTTGATGAGGTTATCTCCCAAGAGTCTATTGTCAAGATTCTGGAAAGACAACTGGAATTGAATGAGTTTAAGAACGCATATATGTTTTGTGGTCCTTCTGGTTGCGGAAAGACCACAATCGCACGGATTTTCGCCAACAGGATTAACAAGGGTGTTGGCTCTCCTATTGAGATAGACGGAGCATCGAACAATGGTGTTGAGAATGTGAAGACCATTGTTGCGGAAGCGCAAGAAAGAAGCATCAGTAGCAAATACAAAATCTATATCATTGACGAATGTCATTCGTTGACAAACCAAGCGTGGCAAGCATTTCTGAAATGTATTGAGGAACCGCCTGCGTACACGATTTTTATGTTTGCTACAACAGACCCACAGAAAGTTCCTGCAACCATTGTCAACAGGTGTATGCGGTTCAATATCCAGAAGATTCCGTCTTCCGTGATTAAGAAAAGACTTGACTACATTTGTGCCAAAGAGGGGTTCACGAACTACGAAGAAACCACAGATGCAATATGCAAAATGTGCAAGAACCAATGCCGAGATGCTATTGCTATGTTGGAAAAGGTAGCGGATTACTCAAAGGACTTTGACACAAAGATTTCTTTACAGATTATAGGCGGTATATCATATAAAGCCTATTTTTACTTAATGAATAATCTGATTGACGGAAATCAGCAGGGAGTAATCAGCGCATTAGAAAATATCTATCTGGGCGGTACAGACATTAAGTTATTTGTTGATTTATTCTTCACATTTGTCCTTGATGTGGCAAAGTACATTTTGTTCAAGGATATGTCTGTTACTACTATTCCGTCTTCGTATGAGAAAGAGGTTGTGTATTCCACCAACTTCAATGATAGCCTAAACTATTACAACTATGTTCTTGACAAGGTTCTGGACTTGAAGAACATCATCAAAACAGACCAGAACTTGAAGTCAACGATTGAGGTAGCATTCCTGCAAATATGCAGGTTAAAATAACAAGAAAGAGGTGATGAATTATAATGGGTGCTACAAGAGTTAGGGTTGTTCGACAGACCACCAGACAGGGTGATTTGGAGCCTGTGGAGTTTATGATTAAGCGGTTCCAGAAAGCCTACCAAGAAGCAGGTGTCCTTGCCGATTTGCGTAAGCACGAGTACGCATTAAGCCCGATGCAGAAGAAGCGTGAAAAGGCGAAGATTGCGGAAGCAAGGCGCATCAAAGAACAGCGAAAGACAGATAGATACATTAGGTCGGACTCCGAATGATTGGTCAGAGAGAACTACTTGAAAAATTAAACTCTTACACATTGTCCTCTCTCCCCCATTCAATTTTATTAGAGGGAGAGAGGGGGTGTGGTAAACACACTCTCTTTTCTTTACTGGCAGATAAGTTTGGGGTTGACACCGAAGTAATCTCTGGTAAACTGGACTATGAGTATATCTCCACCCTGTTCACAAGGGTTTCTCCGTTCTTCTGTTGCGTTGACGGAGTGCCGACAGACAGGGAGCAGAATGCGCTGTTGAAGTTCCTTGAAGAACCGCCTGCTATGTGCTATGTGTTTATCCTGTGTGAGAACAGGGACGAGTATCTGGAAACTGTGCAGAACAGGTGTGTTCAGTTCAAGTTCCACCAGTACACAAAAGATGAGTTACGGCAGTTTACAACCAATGATATTGTTCTGGAATATGCGAATACTCCGGGGCAGGTCATTGAGTTTTCCAACATAGATATGGGAGAAATGATTTCCCTTTGCGATACCATCTTACAGAAGATAGACACAGCGAGTATTCCCAATACTTTGACCCTATCTTCAAAGTTCAATTTCGGGAAAGACCCGACAAAGTTTAGCGTAGAACTGTTTTGCAGGTTGCTTTTGAAAAAGGCTCTTGCTTATGCGGTCGGGAATCCAGATAGGAACTATGACGAAGCCTATTTCATTGTAAGTGAACTTTGTTCTAAACTTAACATTCCGAGCATAGATAAGAAGAAACTATTTGAGAGTAAACTACTTGACTTGAAGTTTGCGTTGAAATGACGATAGAAGAATTAAAAAATCTGATAGAAACAAAAAATGTTCCGTCTGGAATGCTTGTTTTCGTATGTAAGAAAGACAGGTTCCTTGCCGAGCAATACATTAGGGAAATCGGGAAAGTTAGGAACCTAACAATTCAGTACACAGACAGCGTACAGGAGAGTGGGCTGTTCGGTGTTGTGAATGACGGAAACCTGTATGTGGTTTTCTGCAAAGAGTTCAGCGGAGAGCCAGTAGATAATTATATAATTGTTTGCGAGAAGACGGATTACAAGGATGCTGTTGTCTTCCCAGAACTGGAAAAGTGGCAGGTGGAAGATTATGTGAACACGGTCTGTGATGGGGCTTCCAAGGAAGTGCTGTCTAAACTGGTTAATAACAAAGACCTGTTCTCCCTTGAATCCGATGTGGAGAAGATTTGCATATTCGATAAGGTTGTGAGAAAGAGCCTGTCGGAAGAGTTTTTATCGCAGAACGCTTTTAGTAGCATTTGCTCCGTAGATGCCTTTGACTTCATAAAGGCGGTGCAGAACAGAGATATGAAAGCAATCTCTGGAATGTACTGGAAGTATGAGCGAGACCCAATGTCCTTTGTCGGGCTGATGTGTAACCAGTTTAGGAATATGGTCAATGTTGGGCTACAAAAAAATCCAACAGAAGCAAATACAGGCTTGAAATCCAATCAGATTTATGCTATAATAAAGGTATGCGAAAAGTATAGCAAAGAACAGATATACAAGATTTTCCGTTTCCTGTATTCTGTTGACGAAAAACTCAAAACAGGGAAACTTCCGTCTGATGGGTTATTTGATTATTTACTGGTAAAGGTATTGAGTTTATGAAGATTTGTCTTTTTTCAGATGTGCATTGGTCGCAGTATTCAAGCATCGTGCGGAGCCGTGGGAAGAAGTATTCCGCAAGGCTTGAACATCTCATTGACAGTATGAATTATATGGAGAGGTACGCAGAGGAACAGGAGTGTACTGTTTTCGTGTGCCTTGGGGATTTCTTTGATAAGCCTGTCCTTAATTCAGAAGAGATTACCGCTTTGAAAGAAGTTGCTTGGTCGAACTATCGGCATTACTTCATCGTGGGAAATCACGAGATGGCAAGCAGTAACCTGTCCATCAACTCTGCAAACCTGTTCTCCGTGATGCCTAATTCCGTGGTGGTTGACACTCCGCTGTTCGTATGTGGTACTGTTCTTATGCTTCCGTATGTTCTCAACAAAGACAGGAAGCCGTTAAAGGACTACTTTGTTGACGGAGAAGTGCCGAGTATTGTTTTGAGCCACAATGATATTGCAGGGATTCAAATGGGTAAGTTTGTTTCCACAGACGGTTTCTCCATTGAAGAAATTGAAGAGTTTGGCGGTCTGTTCGTCAACGGACACATTCATAATGCCACGCAGTTTTGCTCCAATGGGTTTAACATCGGGAATTTGTGTGGTCAGAATTTCAGCGAAGATGCTTTGAAGTATGGGCATTGTTTCTGGATTATCGACACAGAAACTCAATCCATCGAAATGATTAAAAACCCCTATGCTCTCAATTTCTATAAGTTAGACTTCTGTGAGGACAACTCCATTGACAAGATTAACTCTGTTTCGGCAGAATTAAGAAATGCCGTATGTACGATAAAGTGCAAGGAAGAGGATGCGGAGTACCTTAAAGCAAGGTTTGGAGAAGATGAAAACTTCCTAATCCCGAAGAACTGCAACATTGTTACCAGTAGGTTCCTCGTGGAATACGGCAAGAAAGAAGCAGGCGAAGGTATTAAGGTTGAAGACCTGCTTGTTGACCACTTGAAGCAGTTTAGAGAATATGTCCTGTCTGAAATCGGGAAAGACGAGATTACCGTTGCTGAACTTAATGAGGTGCTGAAATGAACCTTACCTTTGAGAAGATTAAGATTGAGAACTTTATGTCTTTTGAATATGCGGAACTTGACCTGTCTGCAAATGGGTTTGTTTCCATTGTCGGGCAGAATCATAATGAGCAGGACAACGCATTAAGCAACGGCTCTGGAAAGTCTGCTATCTTTGAAGCCCTTAACTGGTGCTTGATTGGCGAAACGCTCCGTGGGTCGAAAGACATTGTACGGCACAACTCCGATGGTGGCGCACTCGTTGAGTTGTCTTTCAAGGCAGACAAGGATTCGTTTGTCATTACAAGAACAAGAAATCATAGCAAGTTCAAGAACAACTTGTTCATTACCAAAAACGGAGAAGATGTTTCTGGAAAGGGTCTTAAAGATACGGAAGCATTATTGAGCCAGTATCTTCCTGCCGTTACTTCTGAACTGATTAACTCTGTTGTTGTTCTTGGGCAGGGTCTTCCTATGCGGTTTACGAACAATACTCCGTCTGGGAGAAAGGAAGTCCTTGAATCTCTTTCCAACTCTGACTTTATGATTACTGACTTGAAGACCAGAATTGCCAACAGGTCAGCGGAGTTGAAGAAGTCTTTAACTGACACCACGCTTGACAAGACAAAGAAATCAACTGAACTGGTATTCTACAAAAGCCAACTTGAAAAACTCAACGCTGAACTTGAAACTCTGAATGAAACAGATTTAGAGTCCCTAAAAATGTGCATTATTAGGGACAAGCAAGTTGCCGATGAGTGTGATACCAGAATTGGTGAACTCTTGCACAAATACGGCTGTACCCCAAAGGAGAAGCAGGACGAACTGAACAATAGGAAGTTCGACCTGTATTCCGAGCAGAAGAAAAAGGAATCCGCTGTCAAGGATGCCTACAATGTTAAGGCACTTGAAAAGACAAAGGACAAGGCAGAACTTGATGCCCTTGTTAGGGTAAAGTCTTCGGAGATTACACGGCTGAAATCTGTAACGGATATTTGCCCCACCTGTGGTCAGAAACTACCAAATGTGCATAAGGTTGACACAACAGAATTGGAAAAGGAAGTTGAAGACCTTAAAGCACAGGTTGACCAGTTAAAGAACGAAATCATCCTTATTGACGATGAATGCAAATTGGAACTTGGGTATATTTCAGAAGAATACGATTTGCTTTTGGCAGATGTTGAAATGGGGTTGAAGTCCGTTAGTACAGACTTACAGGAAATTGCAGACTTGCAGATTGAGGAAAGGGTACACCTTGACAAGATTGACAAGTGCGAGGAAGAACTGAAAAACCACGCAACCAAGGTGGAGAAGTGCCAGAAAGAAATCAAGGAGTTTGAGGAAAAGGCACGAGAACTCACAGCAGGGTTAGAGTTTGACGGACAGGAAGAAGAAAATCTTATGGCTCGTCTGGCGGTTCACTCCAAGTTTGAAACGGCATTAAAGAGAGATTTCCGTGGTATTCTTCTCCAGAATTGTATATCTTATATAGATGGGAAAGCGAAAGAATACTGCAAAAAGATTTTTCACACAGATTTGATTAACTTCTCGTTGGATGGAAACAATGTTTCCATCTCATACTGTGGCAAGGAATACGAGTCTATGTCGGGCGGTGAGAAGCAGAAGATAGATTTGATTATTCAGTTTGCTATTCGTGATATGCTTTGCAAGTATCTCAACTTCTCCTGCAACCTGCTTGTGCTTGACGAACTGACAGACTCTATGGATGCTGTCGGGTGCAAGAACGCTATTGACTTTATTGCTTCCGAGTTTGACGATATTGACAGCGTGTTCATCATTAGCCACAGGCTTGATTTAGAAATTCCGTATGATAAGATTATCACGGTATATAAAAACAATGAAGGAATAAGCGGTGTTTTACAGTAAGCCAAAAGGTATGACCTATACTCAAATGGCAATCTGGATAGACGAGAACGGACATAACCCAGATTGTAACCAATAGACTTTGTATGAGTACCTGTATCATTTGTGTTACATATTAGCCTACAAGTGGCGGTACTTCAATACATAGAAAGACTATGACGATTTCGGGTTGTACTGTGCTTCCAAGATGTTTAACAAGTACGCAACAGGGAAGAACATAAAGAGTTCGTTGAACTACATTAAGAAAGTTCTGCGCCTGTATCGTGCGGAGTTCCAGAAGTAGTTTTACCAAGAGAGCAAGATAATAAATGTTGACCCAGAAGAGCAACTGTACGATTTGCAATTTGAGTATCAACTTCAAGACAAGTGTTCCCAGATAAACAAGGTTGACTTTTAGGTTTATCTGGAAAGTATTTCAAGGACGATTTACGGAAGCCTGTTGAATAAGATACCGACAAAGAGAGATTCATTTGAGTTTAATAATATCTATATGAGTTGCCTGTTGACTTTCCTTGACTTGATAACTCCGTCAGAAAAATGCAGACAACGGCTAAACTCAATAACAAAGGGGGAGCAGGCATACAACAACCTGTATATCAGCCTGTATAAAATACCAAGCAACTACAAGCCAGTTCTTTACCATCTTGGTAGCGAGTATAATGACTACATTGTTCTACTGGTAAAGAAAGTTCGTTCCGCAATACGGAATGACCTAAAAGATTTGCTCTATTCCTATTACCCGATTAAAGACTTATACAAAGATATGTTAGAGCCGTTCAAGGATACAGACGAAGATGATTACTGATAATTTGAAAAGACTAAACACATTAGACATATACTCAACAATTTTATTCGTGCTGTTCAAAACACAGAACATTCCGAGCCAATCTACATTGAGTGAGTTGGTGTATATCCTTGATAAGAACTCCCTCTTGAAACTATGTGAGTTTTACGGCGGTCAGACAATTACAATCCCGACCATTGAGGACTTGGAGATATTGACTTACTGTTTAATCGTGTATAACGATGTTGAATTTGAGAAGCAGGACTTTGAAAAGGTGTTGAAGAAACTTCCTGTCGAAGCCCACATTTTGAAGCAGGTGAGGGCGAAGTATGCAGAGGTTGCCCGAATAATGGATGAATATGAGTTCTTTCAGAGATAATCTGGTTTCGATACAAAAAGAGTTGACAAACTACAAAAATCGTGATAAAATATAGTTGATGGAGTAGTATGTGAAAGATAGGTTGCAGGGTTCTGTCGATGTCTATTATTCACAGATGCGCTCCTATATGGAAGCCCTGTCTTCTTATAACTCCATAAAGGTTTTAAGAAGAATCAGCAAGGGGGATAAAAATGACATTTGATGTAATAAATGACCTTTCAGTTCTTACAGGGGTTTACAAGTATCAACTGGAGCAGGTTGCTGACAAGGCGCAGTTAGAGATTTGCCATTGTGTCCTTGAAACAATGAAAAGCAAAGAAGACATCTGTATTCTTGATATTGGCATCGGGGAATTGGTAATCAGTTGTGACGATGACGGAGTTGAGTACAAGTTCATTCCTGCGAAGCAACTGGAAGAGAAACTGATTAAGACAGTTGAAACAGGGAGAAGTCCTTTACAGGAAACGATTGAGAGCAAGGTGAACAGCCGTATGCTCAACATATATAAGGAACTACTATGACAGATGAACTTACTGAACTTTCGCCAGAGGACTTACGAGGAAGACTAATGTAGTCCACTTCTTCTGACGAGGTTGACTATATCATTTCCTTATTTAATCTTAATCTAAAAAAGAAAGAGGTAATTCGGGCTGATGTTCTGTCTGACTTGCAGGACAAGTTAGCGGAGCAGATAGGCAAGAGGGTTGAGCAAAACTCCGACACATTCTCCAATAAAGACCTGTTAGAGTACCTTAACTCAATTCAGCAGATATTGAACAAACAGCAGAAGATGTTTGAAACACCTGCCCCTGTTGCCGTACAGAACAATTTAATCATACAGAAGACACAGGAAGAACTGGACAAGGATTCCAGAGATAGAGTTATGGACTTGGTAAAGAGCATTCTCCAACAACAGGAAGAGAATGTTGAAATAATAGATACTAACGAAGAAGGAGCGCACGAAGTTGTTTGAAGACGATTTGAAATCTTTATATGAGGAAAAGGAAAGGCTCGGATATACTTGGGGTGATATTGCTCGTATTCTGAACGAAAAGCACCACACCAATTATTCTGGTGATGCGTACAGAAAGAGGTTTAGCAGGCTTCGCAAGAAAGATGACTACGAACAGTTCTCATTTGATTACGATAGCCCGACACCTGTTGTTGGGGAGCCAGAACTTAATGTTAGCGAAGAGTTGACAAAGAGAATTGAAATCCAAAGGCTGAAAGACGAAAGAAACCAACTCAACCAGATTTACAGGCAGGCATCCAGAGAGATGCTTCTGAAAGATATTGGTATTGAGTGTGCAAAGATTATAGCGGAGAAGAACCCATTTACAAAGGTATTTGAGAAGAGGACTTTCTACACCTCTAACCATTGTGGTATTCTCCTGCTGTCGGATTGGCATTACGGCTCTGTTGTGAATAATTACTGGAACAAGTATGACCCAGATATTTGCCAGAAGAGGTTGAGTTATATTCTTACCGATACCGCTTCTCTTGTAGAAAGATACGGCATCTCAAAATTGTATGTGCTTAACCTTGGGGATTTGATTTCTGGAAGAATCCACGCACAGACAAGAATTGAGAACAGGGAAGATGTGATTAGTCAAGTAATGCACGTGTCGGAAATTCTTGCCGAGTTCCTGTATAATCTTTCCATTACTGTCCCCATTGAATACTATGATTGTCTTGACAACCATTCCAGAGTTGAGCCAAATATCAAGGAATCTTTAAGACTTGAATCTCTTGCAAGAATTATCACTTGGTATCTTTTTGAGAGGTTCAAAGACGATGACTTGGTGAATATCAACTTCAACGAATACTCTGACGATATTGTAGCATTTACTACAAAGGACGGTTGGAATGTTGTTGGTGTCCACGGAGATTTGGATGCACAGAAGGCTGTCATAAAAAATATGAGGGGTATGCTCTGGGAAAGACCGCATCTGGTCTGCACCGCCCACCTGCACCATTTTAGCGCAGATGAGGAAAATGAGTGTATGATGATTAGTAACCCATCTCTTATGGGAACTGACGGATTTGCGGAAAGCAAGCGGTTGACAAGCAAACCTGCCCAGACCCTTATTGTAACGAGCGAGAAATCACCAACCTACGCAATTCACAGACTTGTGGTAGATTGATGAAATATATTTTTAAGGCTGTCAGATAAGTCCCACAGGGTAAGGCTGACAGGAAAGGAAAATGAAATGAAGTATTATTCTGAACTGACAAAGAAGATGTACGATTCCGAAAAGGAACTCTTTGAAGCCGAGGAAAAGGTACACAAGGAAGAAGCCGAAAAGGAAAAGCAGGCGGTTGCTATCTCCAAGGAGAAAAAGGAACTTGCAGGTGTAATTGACAAAGCAGAGGTTGCCCTTGACGAAGCCTATAAGAACCTTGACTTGGCAAGGGACAAAGCAAAGGATGTGCAGAGGGAAGCACTCAAAAAGATTGAGGAAATCTTGCGCCCTGCCGAAGAACAGGTTAAGAAGGCACAGGCGAGAAAACTTGATGCCATTAAGAAGTTCAATGAGAAGTATGGTGTTTATACCACCACGCTCACAGGCGCAAAGGCTGCGGAAGAAATGAGCCGTGTATGGAGAGCCTTTGATAAGTTCTTTGACGGATTTTTCTTTTAAGTAACAGAATAAGGGTGAACAAGGGGCAACTCCAATCTGGGTGGGCAAAGATTGGTTAAGGAGAGATAACAATGTCAATGAAGCATTTTGCTGAATACTACCGTGAATTACAACAGAATTATAATGAAATGGTAAATGGGCTACGAGAGTTGGAATCTGCCTGTTCGTCTGGTATGGTTGAACCAGAACGAGTGGAGCAGTTTATGGCTACAATGTAGCCCATTAAGGATTCCTACTTGGCTGTATAGTATATTAAGTACCTCATAGATAAGCCGAATAAAAAGAGTAAGCAGGAGAGGTACGAAAGACAGACAAAGGGAATAGATAAAGAACACTACAAGAACAAACCGAAAGAAGACATTGAAACATTTAGAAGGAGTATTTGATGAAAGAGTTTTTGAAGTCTATTGGTATAACTGACCCCGGGCATTATACAGATGATAATGAGTATGTTGTCGATATTGACAATTCAGATTAGTACGGCAGGATTTTCAGTAAACTGGAAAAGAGTACCAAAGTACACGATATTGAGGATGACTCCGTATTCAATGATGAAGAAGATATTTTGCATTTTGAAGCGGAGAAGTACACTATAGAATTGAAAGCGGATTGGGAAGCAGACAAATACAGTATGAAGTTGACGGAGAAGACAGAGGAATAATATGGCAGAGAAGATTAAGTTCGTTACAGATTTAGAAGAACTTGACAGACGGAGTGACGAATTAGATACCAGAAAAGAGAACAACCTTATCAAGTCCACAGTTCTTGACTTGAAGTTTGCGATTAGGGAGAACAACCTGCTCGGTGTTTCCGCACCGCAGATTGGTGTATATAAAAGAATTATTGTCTTAAACTTCAACGGAGATTTCCGCACCTTTGTAAACCCGATGATTACGAAGTGCGAGGGCTTGTCTTTCAATAAAGAAACAATCCCAAACATTCCAGACAAGACATATCTGGTTCCGAGATACAATAACATTAGTGTAATGTATATCACACCTACTGGAAAGTTACAGAACTGCAATCTTCTTGGTGTTGCTTCTCATATAATGCAACAGCAGGTAGATATGCTTGAAGGTGTGTTCCCATCTGACATCGGCTTTGAAATTGACGATGATTTTGAAAATGCGCCCGAAGAAGAAAGGGAAAAGGTAATGCAGTTGTTCCTTGATTCTCTTGACTTAAAGAGAGAGGAACTGGAAACAGAAATAAACGAGAACGATGACTTAAAGAAAATGCGTGATGGCATTAACTTCTTACAATCCGTAGCAAGGGGAGAAACGAAGATAGAAACAGTTGTCGAAGAGAGAAAAGAAGATGAACAGGATAATTCTTGACGGAACTATTCGTGACATTCAAGATTCCCATTCAATAGGAGATGTTCAATACCAGAAAGCACATTTTATTGTGCGGAACTCAAACGGAAAGGAAAGTGTACTAAACATCCAGTTCAAGAAGTTTTAGTGTACCGCAAAAGAGGGTGACCACCTTACCATAGAGGGAAATGTTCGGTCATACTCCGAAAGGGTTGACGAGGAAAAGAACAGGGTTACGATTTATGTATTTACCTACTTTGATGAGGTAGAAGTTGACAGCGAAGACCCAACACCAATTCCTGCGAAGTTTGAGGTTGACGGAAGAACCTGCAAGATAGAACCGATTAGGCAATTAGAAAATGGTAAGGTAAACATTCATTTTATTCTGGCTAACAACATTGTGCAGGGCAATTCAAAACTCAATTCATACCTGCCCTGTATTGCGTGGGGGAAGACCGCCAAAGAGATTGCGAAACTTGAAAAGAACGATTAGATTTATATAACAGGAGAGTTAAGAAGCCGAGAGTACAAGAAGCCATTAGGTAATGGGGAGTTTGAGATAAGGATGGCACACGAGTTGGTTGTAACAGACTTCCAGAGGATTGAATATGAAGAATAACTATTTATACTTACGGCAGGTCAGTTTTATGGATGCCATTTCCGTAAACGATATTGGGAATGTTATTCTGGACGGTTACAATGACTTGGGAGATAGATATTTCCTTATTATAAGAACTGTTCTTGGAATATCAAGAATACTTGACTTTGGTCCTATACAGCAGGGTGCGCCCACATATTGTCAATGCACCTTTCAGCAAATGGATTACAACGATGTGAAGATTGACAAAATCATAGACAAGTTCTTGAATGACAAGAAAATGCTGACACAGGTAACGGCATCTGACTTGAAGAAGAAAGAAGACATATTGAGCATTACAGACGGTCTTCCAAATATCGTGGGGTTTTTATATGACTAAAAGAGATACCATTAAAGACTTCTATAAGAAGATTATCGGGTATGTTGATACCGACACAATCACAGGGGTAAAGACCGTAAGAACCTTTGGTATGAAGATTGTCGGGTATTATGACCCGAAGACAAATATAACGAGAGATTTTTATAAAAAGATTATTGGGTCTGGTGACCTAACAATGATGCTACTGCAACAGGAGAATGCAAAGAAGTGATTATCACATTTTACAGTACAAATTGCCCGAAGTGCAAGATATTGAAACAGAAACTTGAACAGAAGAATATCCAGTTTGAAGCGGTAGAAGATGTTGATAAGGTTGTTGAATACGGAAACAGCCACCACATCAAGAGTGCGCCTATTCTGGATGTTGACGGAACAGCCTACGATTTCAAGGGCGCACTTGATTACTTAAAGACTATTTGAAAGAAGCATTATTATGGAAAAGAAAATCTCTCTTACTAAAAACTTTGAAAACCAATTAAATAAACTACAAGAAAAATACGGAGAAGAGTTCAGTTATCTCAACGGTCTTTCTGACGAGCAGTTGAGCAATACTGACTTTCTCAATAAGTTCGTAGATGCAAAGGTAGTTGCCGATGCTTCTATTGACGGAAACGCAAATATAAAAAGAAAAGACATTGTAACCCTTATGAAAGAGATGGGTAAGCCAGAGCAGAAGTTGCTTGCCTATCACAAGATTTATCTGGAACTCAACCAGAAGTACGGATTTAAGACAGCAAACGAATGGCTTGACAGCGAGTGGAGCAAACAGTTGTACTTGCACGATGCGAACACAGCCAGTTTCATTCCGTACTGTTATGCTTATGATTTGAAGCGGTTAGCGGAAGAGGGTCTGTTCTTTACCGATGTTCCAAACCCACAGCCTGCGAAGCACCTTACCACTTTTGTTGATTTCGTTAAAGAGTTTATCTCTTACACTTCCAACAGGACTTCTGGTGCTGTCGGTCTTCCAAACATTATTCCTTATATGTTCTACTTTTGGAAGAAAGATATTGACAATAAGTATTGGCAGGGTGACCCAGTTGTGTATGCAAAACAGAATATACAGAGGTTTATCTTTGCGGTAAATCAGCCGTATGTCAGAGATGGTGTTCAATCCGCTTTCACGAATACTTCCGTGTTTGATATGGAATATCTGGTTGCATTGTTCGGTGGCTCCGAGTTCCCAGACGGAACTTTTATGGTTGACGAACTGGATGGAATTATGCAGTTCCAGAAATGGTATATGGAAGAAATGTCAGATATTCGGGCAACCAATATGATGACATTCCCTGTCAATACGATTAACCTGTTGACCAATGAAGACAAGACAGAGTTTATGGACGAGGATTTTGCGGAGTGGGCTATCAGACACAATATGAAGTGGAATGATAGCAACATCTTTGCAGACAATAGCGTTACCAGTTTGTCTAATTGTTGCAGGTTGAAATCAAACATCAAAGACCTTGGGTACTTCAACTCCATTGGCGGTACGAGTTTAAGGGTTGGCTCCGTCAAGGTGTCCACAATTAACCTTGCCAGACTTGCATTGAAGCATAAGACCGAGAAGGGTTATTTAAGTGATTTACGGAGAATTGTGAAACTAAATCTCCAAATGCTTGATTGCCAGAGAGATATTATTAAGAAGAACATTGACAGGGGATTACTTACCAACTACGCAGACGGTCTTATCGACCTATCAACCCAATACTCAACCATTGGTGTTATGGGTGTCTATGAAACAATGAAGACATTTAAGTACACCTACAAGGACGAGTTTGGAAATACATTCTATAAAGACGAAGCCTTTGATTTCGGCAGAAAGATTTTCAGCGCAATTCACCAGATTAAAGATGAGTTCGTAAAAGACAAGGATTACTCTGTAAATCTGGAAGCGGTGCCGGGGGAAGCGTGTGCGGTAAAGTTCCTGTTGGCAGACTCTATGTTGTTCCCAGAAAAGGTAGTAACAGACCTTCCATTGTACGGAAACCAGTTTATTCCTCTTGGGATTAAGACAACCATTCAAGAGAGGGTGAGGATTGCTTCTGCCTTTGACGAGTTTTGTTCTGGCGGTTCCATTCTACACTTGAACATAGATGCTCCGTTTTCCACCTTTGAGCAGGCTTACATAATGACAAAGTATATTATCAGCAAGGGTGTTTCCTATTTCGCATTTAACCCAACCTTGTCTGTCTGTCGGGATGGTCATACATTCTATGGCAAGAAATGTCCTGTGTGCGGAAAAGATGTGTACGAGAAGTTTACACGAATTGTAGGTTTCTTTACTCCTATAAGTTCTTGGGGGAGCGAGAGAAGACGAGAGTTTGATTTGAGAGAGTGGCACCCATTTGAAGATGTTGAAGATGTACTAAAATAATACTTGACAAACAGCAGGACAAGTGCTATAATATGCAGTAGAAAAGAGGTGAACACTATGGCACTTGTCAAAGTTGATGATTACTATGTAACAGACATTCGCTTCTTCTTAATGAAGAAGTACCACAAAGAAATCGGTACCTCTGAATACTATATCATCAAGAATAGGTTTACGGACAAGACCGATTATATGACCGCATCTGCGAAGAACCTCTTTGCTACTTCCTGCGTTAGAAAGTGCCTTAAACTGTACTCCTACGGCAAGAAGAACCACAACGAAGAACTGATGCGTAAGTGCGCTGTTGCCACCTTTGCAATTCTGGATTCAATTTAATATGCTACTGAAATTTTGTATTGACGAAGATTTTGTAAACTATCATAAACCAAATATGTTCCTCGGAGTTCCTTATTGCAGTTTCAAATGTAATAAGGAACTTGGGGTCATTGTTTGTCAGAATGAGTTTCTGAAAGCACAGCCTGTATTCAACATACCCAATGAGGAAATAGTTAGCAGGTACTTAAAGAACGATTTGACTTCTGCTGTTGTCTTTGGCGGTTTAGAGCCGTTTGATTCTCTGGACGATGTGATTGAGGTAATCAAACTTCTCCGTGAGAAATCAGATGACGATGTTGTTGTATATACAGGGTACACAGAGGAAGAGTGTAAACGGTTCGGGAGATTTGAAGAACTCATTTCTCTTGGAAACATTATTATAAAGTTCGGGCGGTATATTCCAGACGGAACTCCGCACATAGACGATATTCTAAAAGTATCATTAGCGAGTGATAACCAATATGCAAAAAGATTTTGAAAGGGACGATATGGATTTTTTCGATATTAACTTACAACCTATGCCAGAGAGTGTTCCAACTGGAAGCACCTACGAATACTATATAGGTCTTTTAGACAGGCAGATTTGGCTTGACACAAATGTTGATGTTGACGAAGGCACCTTGACGATTGTCAAGTAGATACTCCGTTGGAATAAAGAAGACAAGTATATTCCAGTAGAAGAAAGAAAGCCAATCGTCCTCTACTGCTTCTCCTTTGGTGGAGATTTGGACTTATGCAACTCTATCATTGATGTAATCAGACTTTCAAAAACCCCTGTCTATACTGTGAACGCAGGAAGATGTATGTCAGCAGGCGCATATATCTTTATAGCAGGTCATAAAAGATTTATCTTCCCACACTCCTATTTCCTGTTCCATCAAGGCTCAAATACTGTTGGTGGTACCGCTTCCGAGATGAAAGCGCAAATGGACAACTACAATAAGCAGGTAGAAGATTTGTCTGAACTTATGCGGTTATACACGAAGTATGACGATGAAAAGATTAAGACAAACATTACTTCCGAGTGGTATGTTCGGGCTGACGAAGCGTTAGAGAACGGAGTTTGTGATAAACTGGTAACTTCATTAGACGAAATCCTGTGAGGTTATTTCAATTTTTCAATGTGGGGAGCAAAATCCCCACATTTTTTAGTTGACAACTAACTTATCCTGTGGTATAATATGCAGTAGAAAGTGAGGTGTACTATGGGAAGAAGAAAGAAACATCTTGTTATTGAAGAAGAACCCAAGGTGTATGTTGCGCCTGTTCGTGATACCTATGGGTTTGAGAGAACCATTCTTCGTCTGACCGAGAACAAGTTTTCTGCGGAGCAGACCAATGGGGTCATCTATGTCCGTCTGAACAAAGAAGATGATTTCAACGAATCCTACAAGGAAGTTGAGAGAATCATCGGAGAGCAGAAGTTTCGTGGGTCTTGGGGAGTTTCATATTAAGGGGGTGTAAAATGTTATTCCAGTTTACTAATGAGTTCGGGGCAAGATTTTTCATTCTTGCAAACTATGTCAAGTGCTTCTACGAGAACAAAGGCACGATGCGTGACCTGCACAAAGCATTGAGCGTTATCGAAACTGTGCAGGGTGACCTGTACTATGTGAAAGACAGCGTTGAAGATATTGTTCGGCGGTTCACCGAGATGGCAGAGAAAAACGCTATGAAAGGATAAATATGGTAGGAAAACCTAAATATACTTATGGAGATGTAGTAGAGTTCAAATATGGGGATGGAGTGAAGACAGGTATTATTGCTATTGTAGATAGGTATGGAACCTTTATGGACGATAGTGATGCTTCCTATGATATTCTCAATAAGCAGGAGAACATTCTTTACAAGCATTTCCGTGAAGATTTTGTTATTCAGAAGATTGGAGAAATCCCAGAAGAAGAAATTTGGGAAAATTCTTAAAAAACTACTTGACAATTAACTTATTTTGGTGTATAATACGCTATGTAGGGTAGAGATAAACAAACTTTGCAGGAGGTACTGAAATGAACGATAAGTATTTTAAGAAGTCCGAGATTGACATTGAAGACAGAAGAAAGAAAGCCGACAGCATTCTTCGTGAAGTCAGAGAAGTTATGTCCAAGTGCAGACTTCATTCTGCCTGTGTTATCTGGGTTTCTCCGTTTGGAAACCTTGACCACAGGGTTGGGTACTTCCCCGATTACACAGATTGTGAGCAGTATGCCAAGACTCTTGACGAGCAGTACAAGAGAACTGGTATGACCTACGAAGTCTATGTTGACTTGGGGTGGATGTAATGTTCCACATTGTAATTGGAAACTGCGAAGATTATGTCGCAAATTGTCACACCCTTAAAGATGCAATCAAAGAAGCGCAGAAATTAGTCGAACTGATAGTCAATGATTATCACAGACCTGCGGAAGTCCACATTGTTGACACCAATAACCACATTGTTTGGTAAAAAGAAAGAGAGGTATTAAAATGTCTGCTAATGTTGAAACTATGTTTAGTGTGAGAGAGGTTCCGTGGCACGGACTTGGAACCATTGTCGAAACCGCCCCCACTTCCACCGAAGCCCTTATTCTGGCAGGTCTGGATTGGGATGTTGTGAAGAAGCCTGTCATCGTTGATGGCAACGCTGTCAATGGCTATGTAGCCAATGTCAGAAGTTCTGACAATTCCGTTCTTGGTATCGTTTCTGACAGGTACCAGATTGTCCAGAACAAGCAGGCATTTGACTTCACCGATTCCCTTATTGCTTCTGGCGAGATTACCTATGAAACCGCAGGTAGTCTGAAAAACGGCAAGACCATCTGGCTCCTTGCCAACCTGCCCGACACCACTCTGGTTGGGGATGAAGTCAAGACTTACATCTGCTTCACCAACTCTCACGATGGCAAGGGTGCCATTCGTGCTATGATGACCCCTGTCCGTGTGGTCTGCAACAACACTCTTAACTGCGCTATTAGTTCCGCAAAGCGTATGTGGTCTATGAAGCATATGGGTGATATGGAGTCCAAACTTGCGGAAGCAAGAGAAGCCCTCGGTCTGGCAGAGAAGTATATGAAGAACCTTGACATTGTGGCAACTGAACTTGCTGTCAAGAAGATGTCCGATAGCGAAATCGAAACCGCTATTCTCAAACTGTTCCCGATGGAGAACGATATGACCGACAGGCAGAAGAATACTGTTGACCTTTCCAGAAAGGCTTTCCAGACCTGCCTTAATATGGATGACCTTGCGAACTTTAAGAATACCGCTTGGGGCTTCGTAAATGCAGCATCTGATTTTGTCAGCCACGTGGCACCTCTCCGTAACACCCAGAGTTACAGAGATAACAACTGGGGTTCGATTATGGGCGGTCATCCCATCTTCGACAAAGCCTTTGAACTGGTGGCAGGCTAATGGATAACATTGAACTATTCATTAAATAGTTCAAAACAGATTTTGGTAGCCCAGTACCCATTGAGTAGTTCTTTACTGGTGGGTACTGCTACCACTTTTCTGTCATACTTCAACGGTTGTTTTTCGGGGAGATACTTTACAATCCTGTGGAAAACCACTTTGCAACCTACACGATGAATGATAGGTTTGAGTACGGTTTGTACGATATAACAGGCAAGATAGACAAGACAGAGGAATGGGTTAGGTGGGAGTTGTATAGGAATATAGACCCCATTGAAACAGTTAGAATAATCAAACAATGTATCTATAAGGTGTACGAAGATGAGTAAATACAGCGGTAAATGTGATTTTGGAGATACTTGGGAAATCCTCGGTGACAGGGTTAATAATATGAAAGTGTATTTCGGGAACAACATTGTTCCTCTTGAAATCCACTCATACAAGGATGCCCTGCCGTACTTCCCCTACCTCGTGTCTATGATGACTTCAAGTGACGAGGAAACTATTGTACGGCTCTGCACAATTCCGTACACAGAAGAAATAATTACTGACGAATACAGAAATTATGTAAAAGAATTACTTTTCAAAGATATGATTACAGCAGGGTGGGAAGAACAGAAAGCCTACCGTTGGGTGTATGGGTGGAAACCTTGGTGTGAGAAATACTTGAAGAAAGAACTGGAAAAGGAGTAATATGTCTGTTTCTCAAATTCTTATTGGAGTAGGTATCGGGATGCACATTACTTCCCTGTTCATTTACCTGTGTGATTTATGGGTTAGGGACATTGGGTTGTATGATAAAGAAACAATGCGCTCACGGAGAACAATGGCAATCACTATGGTGTTAGGATTAGCCCTCATCTGTGCAGGTGGTTGTATGTATGTTTACGGCGGTGGCGCATAATGGAGAAAGAAAATGTTAAATAATAAGGGGCAACGAGAGTTAGCCTATTTAGTATATATAGATGATATTCAACCTATTACTGGGTCTGACAACTGTGAGTCAGCGGTAGTGGGCGGTTGGCATATAATGACAAGAAAAGGAACATTTGACCAAGGTGATGTTGCGGTCTATTTTGAAATAGATTCCCTGCTTGATACCACCAAGTCAGAGTTTGCCTTTATGGAGAAGTACCACGGAAAAGTGAAGACCCAGAAGTTCACTTTCGGCGGTAAAGGTAATTTCATTTCGCAGGGTCTTCTAATGCACCCGAATGATTTTGGGTGGAATGTCCAGACAGACAACACAGTTGTTGACAACAAAGGTGGGTTACATAGAGAAGAAGACGAGAGCAGGTTTGTAACGAACCTGTTGGGTGTTCGTTATTATGACCCTGCCGATGAGCAGAGGAAGAAGCCCCAAAAGGCTAAACAGCCTGTGATGCCAAAGTTTTTCTATCACGGACTTGGCAGGAAACTGATGGGAATTAAGTGGTTAAAGAAGATACTTGTTTTCCTGTTCGGGAAAAAGGTAAAAGTCAAACAGTTCCCATATTGGGTTGTTAAAACTGACGAGGAAAGAATTGAGAACTTACCGCACCTGTTCCCCGGGGACGATACGGAGTGGATTGCCACGGAGAAGATAGACGGAACCTCTACCACTTTCACTTTAAGGAAGTTCAAGAAAAAGAGGGAGTTCTATGTCTGCTCCAGAAATGTTGTGTTCAACTCTGATAAGCAGAAGTGCTATTATGACACAAATGTTTATACGGAAATGGCAGATAAGTATGACCTTGAATACAAAATGAATAAAATGCTTGATAACTGGACAGGTGACCATATTGAGTTTATTACTATTCAAGGGGAAACCTACGGCGGTAATATCCAGAAGAGAAACTACGGACACGAGCATAGACTTGCAATTTTCAATGTAATCTTCGGGTATTCTGACGGAGTTGTGAGAAGGCTTAACCCCATTGAAATGAAGCACGAAATGGACATTTATGACCTTCCTACGGTTCCCATCGTGGACGAGCATTACAAGATACCTGCTACCATTGAAGAAATGAAAGCCATCTCTGGAGGTGTTTCAAAGATAGATGGTGGTATGAGAGAGGGTCTGGTATTCCGCACCTATGACGGAATCAGAAGTTTCAAGTCAGTAGATAACGATTATCTTATAAAATATCATTCATAATAGTTGACAATTAAATATAGATATGGTATAATACGCAATGTAAGATACAGAAAGCGAGGTACCACTTATGGAAAGAACTCTCAAACACAGCGAACAGGGCTACAAGAACCTTGTGGCAGTTGCTTCCATTCTGGATGCGTTAAGCCCGAATGGGTACCACTACGAAGTGGAAGATGTTTACCTTGACTATGGTCAGAACTGGATGTGGACTACCATTACCAGAGATGATAACCAATGGGGCGGTTGCCAAGTTCTTTGTCCGAGAGATTGGAAGTTGGTTGTTCTTGCAACGAACGCTGACGAACTCCTTGATGCTGTTAAGAGCATCATTAGTGACAAGTATTTCGGGGATAAGTGAGGTGGTAGAATGTTTGCTTTTCTTATGAGCCTTATCAGCACAAATCCTTGGTATGGTCCTGTGTGGTTCGGGGCTATTGCAGACCTGTTTGTTATCTGTGCTATTGCGTATTTAATCAAGACAAGGGGAAAGGTATGAACTGGGTATCCGTAAAAGAGAGCCTTCCAAAGAAGGCAGACAACTATCTTGTGACCACAGAAATCGTGAATCCGATTACAGGGGTAAGGGTGTATGACACAAAGACAGCCTACTTCACTCCGAAGAATTGGATTGTTCACGAAGTTGAAGAGTGTATTCCCGGGGAAGTAATTGCGTGGAAAGACCTTGATGCTCCGTATGGGAAGGGGTGTGTTCAGCGCATTTGCAAGAACTGCGCCCATTGGTACAAGAACAATGACCAATCACCGCTGTTTTATAAGACACTTTGCCCTTGGAGAAATAACGATGTTCCTATGCCTACTGATTCTTGTAGCAAGTGGGCAAATAAGGACGAAGAGAGGTAATATATTTTGAATAAACAAGTTAATGAAAAAGTTTTACTGTTCTTTACTGTTGTTATTCTGATTGTAGGTATTCTTTGTGCTATTGTAGCATCTTTCGCAAAGAACTCTTCCAGACAGCCCGAATCGGAAGCAACAGAGGAAACAACAGAAGAACCTACCACGGTTGAAGTGCCGACAGATTACAACCCTGCGTTAGACCCTCGGTACCAGACAACAGAAGAACCTACCACGGTTACGGAAGAGCCTACCACGGAAGAGCCGTTTGACGAAGCAAAACTGTCAACAATGTTCACCACCACAAATGTAAATGTGCGTACTGAACCTAACACAGATTGTGAAGTTATCATTACTCTTTACAAGGGTAAGGAAATCTCTGTCTATGATTATGCAGGAGAAGATTGGAGCAGGATTTGGTATGACGGACACCTGTACTGGATTTGTTCTGAATACATTTCTACTGAAATGCCTGTAATTGAAACACAGCCGACAGGTCAGCCTACAACTACACAGCCTACCACAACTCCGTCAAGGACAGTTGATTTCGGGTCAGATTTCCATTACTACGGAATCTGGACAGGAAAGTATTGGCACTTCACACCAGAGCAGATTGACAACCAATGGGGAGGTTATAAGACAGGTAAGCCTAAACTTGCAACAGGTACAACTCGTGCTTGGCAAGCGTATCTCTATCAGAAGTTGAGCGAGAGGGGTCTGTCTTGGTGGTATAAGTATGCCTGCGCCCAAGCAATGCAGGAGAGTGGGTTTAACCCTCTGGCAGACAATGGAATTGACTACGGTCTGTTCTCTTTCCGTCTGCGCTATTGGGATAGTTCCTACGGAAATGTCTATGACTACAAGGCTAATATCAACGCTTATGTTGACAGGATTGCAAAGTACCTTGTAGATGTTAAGAATGATATGGATATTTATATGGCACTTTCACAGCACTACCTCCCAGACGGAAACCTGCATTGGGAATATGTCAACGCAGTTCTTGGAAGACTTAACGAACTTTGGATTTGTGACTAATATGAAAATCAGTAAGGTATCATTTGCAAGAGACTATGAGTTTGAACTTCCTTCATCTGTGGAAGTCCCAGAAGACTTTATTAAGAGATATGCAGGTAATCCAGAGGGAGTTTTGCTTTATGTATTATGTAAACTCATTTGTGAAAAACCAAATGAAGTATTAAATGGACTTATGCCCAATGATGATATTCGAGAAGAATGACACGCTTCTTGTTAGATATGTATTATTTTCACCTCGCAGTACAATGATATGATATTATAAGGTGAAAATCAAGCATTTGAAGTGGTAAAGGGAATTTGTGTTGGAAACAGCGGTTACTTGTGATATAAAAGAGTGCAAATATAATGGTGGTAAGTTCTGCCAGAAGATAGTTGTAGTAATGAACGGCGGTGTATGCGGAGAACTTGTAGATAAGAACGGCAACAGGAGAGACCCTAACCTGTGGGTTAAAGAAGAATTCAAAAATCCGCAAAATAATGGTTGACAAATAGGTAATAATTTGGTATAATATACACAGAAATTGAGAGGGGGTTTTACCTATGTCCACAAGAAGTACGATTGGTGTTGTTCGCTGTGATGGTTCCAAAGCCAGAATTTACTGCCATTGGGACGGTTATCTGGAACACAATGGAGTTATTCTGTATGAGTCCTACTCCGATATGGATAGACTTGAACAGTTGCTCCGTCTTGGTAACATTTCTTCTCTGGGTGAAAATCTGGAAGAAGAAAACAGTACCTTTGATAACCCTGCGCCGAATACTGTGATTGCATATCACAGGGACAGGGGAGAAGAGTGGGATGATTGCCACTCCGCTGACGAAGACTTTAACTATACATTCCACGAAAGCGGTGGGTACTGGACTTACCACGAGTGGGATGATGACAAAGAGCGTATTCTGGAAGAAGACTTAAAAAAATACGAAATTATTAAATAAGGAGAGGGAGATGTTTCCGTTAGAGAAGTACAAGTATTATGTGAACGAAGAAGAGGGGCTTGTTGTGGCTGTCCAGACCTTTGCTCATAGAAAGTATAGTGGAATTGCTCGGTGTGCGAAGTCCGATACTTTCGATTTAGAAAAGGGAAAGAGAATTGCAGCCCTCAAATGTAACAAGAAGATTACAACAGCCCGATTAAAGTATGCGGAGAGAGAATACGATATTGCTTCCAAGTGGGCGAATGATGCAGAGAATATAAGAAAGAAACTGGCTGTTTACTACCTGCTTTCAAAAGACGAGTATGACGAAGCGGTAGAAGAACTGGAAAAGTGCATCAAGGAAGCGTAACATTCCGTAAAAGAAATAATCAAACACTTTCTCTGCCATCAGTTCTTTGTGTTTGTTCACATACATTCCCCCATAGGTTAATGGTAAACCGCCAGTCTCTAAAACTGTTATACCTCTTGATGGGGTAATCCCAGTTCGAATCTGGGTGGGGGTGTGAAAAACTTGTTGACAAATGTTGTATAGTATGGTATAATACCCATTGTAGAAAATACTGTGAGGTGATACTTATGACAGACGAAATCAGAGTTGAAGAAGAAGCCAGAACACCCGAAGAAATCAAAGAAGACTACGAAGATTCTCTGCTTGATGTTATTGATGGCTCTGGTGCGTTAGACAAGTTTAACGATTGGGAAGATTACTATATGTATCATCCTATGGAGTATATTCAGAAGCATAAAGACTTCTTCAACGCAAACATTGATGCGTGGGAGAAGCAGTTGCGTGAGGGTTGGCACGATGAAAGTATTACGCTTAAAAGATTCTAAACAGGAAGATTTCAAGTCAGAAAAAGATAGAGATGACCATTATGGCAGACACGGAAAGCAATTAAAACCTCCTGCCGAAAGCCCGAAAGAGTACCAAGATAGGGCAAATGCTATTGCTATGAAAGCAAGGTGCTATCCTGTCGGCACAGACCACGAGTGGTGGATGTATGCCACCAAAGACGGAAAGACCGTCAAGTATAACACAAATACAGAAGAGTTTTGCGCCTACAAAAGAGTTCGGGAAAAAGATTCCAGAACTGGTTACGATACTGGTAAGAATGTAGAGATTTCTTCTTACTATACCAAGCCCATTGAACAGGTCATTAGGCAGTTGAAAGACGATTTTAAGTCAACTCCCCTGTCGGCAATGAAGAGGGCTTCAAAGGCTGATTTGGAAGCCTACAAGAAGTTTTTAGCAGACAATAGAATACAGTAATATAAATAACTGCCCATAGAAAGAATAGTCTATGAAGGCTCGCCTCGCATATACCGGAGGAGGAATGAGAAAGGCAGACATTGGGACCTTTCGCACAGTTGGTTAGTGCATCCGGCTCATAACCGGGCGGTCATAGGTTCGAGTCCTATAAGGTCCAGAGTATTGTGATGTAACTCAATGGTCAGAGTGGAATTCTTATAAAGTTCTGGTTGGTGGTTCGAGTCCACCCATCACAAAGGTGGATTTGTGGGGTGCAGTTGGTTCTGGTAATGGGTACTGCACGAACATAACCAGAAACACCCACACTTCCGCAACTTTACAAAGGGGAAGAATTATGTACGAGTGTTTCCATTGTGGTCATAGGTCTGTGATTTGGGATGCAGACTTCGACACAGAAGATTATGGGTATGACAGACCCGGGATTGTTCACGATTGCCATTGTTGTAATTGTGGTGCTATTATCCAGTACATTATCTTTATTGACAACGAGGAAGAAGAGGTAGAGGAAAATGCTGAAAATCACATTTGAGTATCGGGATGAATACACCAATGGAAAGTGGAATACCCAGACCTGCATTATGAGTTCTGTTAAGGAGTGCAAGGAAATCTACGGTCTTGGTGTTGATTGCGAGTACAGGATTATTAGCGTAGAAGAGGTCTAACAGACACGGAGAGATGCCGAAGTGGACATAACGGCAATGACTTGAAATCATTTGTGTGAGTAATCACCCAAGGGTTCGAATCCCTTTCTCTCCGTTTAAGGCTCTAACAGCAACAAAAAGTTGTGTCATTAGTTCAAATCTAATCTATCTGCGATTGAGCAGGTTGTAGCACAGTTGGTAGTGCAAACTTAATAATGGAGTCTTGTTTTAGGAGTAAATTATGAAGATTATTAAAGAAGAGGTTGTTGATAACAAGACATATCTTTTCCGTGGAGAAGCAAGAAATTCTGCGTAGAAAAACTATCATCACAGGAATAAAATGCCTTTTACGAGCAGATATTATTCTTACGAGATATTTGATGGTATATATGCTTTCGGTGATGTTGTCTGTTATGAGTTGCTTGACGATAGTAAACTGTTCGATTACAATGATTCTACGGAGCAGTTTTGCGAAGACTACGATTTAATTGACTTCCAGAGCCAGTACGCAAAGAAAGCCTATGGCATTTCAAGCCTGTCGGAGTTGGAAGAATATGGTGGTAGCAAAAAATGCGACTACCACGATTTGTACCACATTCGCCAGTTGATTTGCACAGAGTATCTGGAAACAGAGATGAAGAACCAGTATGACGGAATTATCTGGTACGAGTGGGATGATAACCCAGAGTTGCAGGTTCAAATCTGGAACAATGACATTTTAAGAAAACTCACTTATGGGCAGGCGAAGAAACTTATTGCAAGAATGATTGAGCAAAGCCCAGACAGAGCAGAAGAATTGAGATATATGAGTTCTGGTGACGAGTTCGATTACGATTCTAATTTTACTCTTAAAAGATAAGGAGAGGTACCCAAGTGGTCAAGGGGGCTGTTTGCTAAACAGTTAGGTCAGTAAAATGATGCAAGAGTTCAAACCTCTTTCTCTCCGTTTTAAGGCTCATACAGCAATGATTTTTCCGGCGTTGAAAAAGAGCCTTGTATAATGTGTCTGTGGCACAATGGATAGCGCAACGGACTTCTAATCCGTGGGTTGAGGGTTCGAGTCCCCCCAGACACGATAGGGGCATTGTGAGTAGGGGAATTATGAGTAGGTCATACAAAAAAGTACCTGTTGTAAACGATAGTCAGCCGAAATCCACCAAGGCAAGGAAGAAGATTGCCAACAGGAAAGTTCGCAATACTGATGATGTTCCTAACGGCAAAGCCTACAAGAAGGTATCAGAGAGTTGGGACATTAGAGATTTTGCGTGGTTCTGGTCTTGGGAAGATGCCAAGAAAGAATATGGGGAAAATGAATATCTGAAAGATAAGTACCCAACCTTGAAAGAGTTTTATAGGTACTGGCTGAAAGAAGCAAAGGGAAAATAATGGTTAGTGTTTCCACGGAAGATACTGGACTTAAATATGATTTGAAGATTGGTATATGTTATGTTTCCCCAGTATTGTTTGTAGATGTTGACGGAGATAGGATACCTGTTAGCATTTCAGACAACCCCAAAGTATTGGTTAGTGGAAAAAAGATACCAAATGAAGCAGAAGTATTTTGGTACATTAAAAAGTATAAGGATGTTCTTTTGAAACATTGGAATAAGGAAATTACGGATAAACAGGCATTGAATGCTCTTGGGGAGAAATGAAAATTGAAAATAATAGAAATGCTCGGTTAGCGCAGTTGGGAGCGCATCTGACTTACATTCAGAGGGTCATTGGTTCAAGTCCGATACCGAGTATAAATTGGTCAATAGGCAAGCATTAAAAGCCACGAAGACAATAGGTGCCTATATATCTGGAACACTTTGAGGTCCAACTCAACAGGGTAAACCGGAAGTCCCAGTACCAAGGATGTGCAATCCAGTTAGGATGCGTGTGATTGAAGCACTCGTGGGTTAAACGAGGTTAGCCTACTGCACACTTGACCAATTTATTTGGAAATGTTACGGATAGGAATTCTCATACCGGTTAGAAGAATTCATCGGCAGGTTTTACATAGGTTGAGGTGTAACATAATACCTATGGCTAATTTAATGGGGGTATGGCACAGTTGGGAGTGCATCTGATTTGCATTCAGAGGGTCGGGGGTTCGAGTCCCCCTATCTCCATCCAGACCAATCTTGGGGCGCACAAGGAAGTGGCTCAACGGTGGAACTGGCATACCAAAGTAGTCAAAATGCCTATTACCAGAGAATGATATGGAGTGGCTACCATACAAAAGTTCTTGAATAAAAATTATCTGGGGCAAGTAGGAATGAGAGCCATATTGGTCTGGGTAATGCTTTGGTGGTGGAATAGGAAGACACAAGGGACTTAAAATCCCTCGGTAGCAATACCGTGTCGGTTCGAGTCCGACCCGAAGCATTTAGCAAGAGTGATGGAACAGGAAGACATAGCAGACTCAAAATCTGCCGATAGAAATATCGTGTGGGTTCAAATCCCACCTTTTGCATAAAGGAGAAAAGAATGAAAACTACAACTTCTACAAACAGTAGCAATTTTAATTTTGATTATAATAAGGAAACAGGAACAGCATCTGGTGGTTTTGCTCCTACTGGAACAAGTGCGGAGCCTAATTATTATGAATACTGTTGGTACAGATTGCCCTGCGGTATCTGCACAAGAACAAACTCAATGTGTCCTCTTGGTAAGGGAGAGATTACTTGGGATTATAATAAGGTTACCTGTGGTTCTGGTGTAAGTTCTGTGAGTTCAGATTGGTATGTTAGTCTTGATGACTACACAAAATGCGATACCACTTCTGCAAAGGTTCCTTCAACTCCAACGGCAGGTTTTTCTTCCAAGTTCAACGAGAAGGATATAGACAGCATTTTGAAGAGAGTACAGGAATGAAACTGACGAGAGACCAATTCAACAGGGCGGTAAATAATTATATTACTATGTCAAAACAACTTGAAAATCTTTGTGATGCTATGGGTTGTTATGCGGAGAATGTCTTTGATACTTGGCAATCTTATTACTATGACCTGCTGACAGAGTGCTGTGATTTCACGGAAGAAGACTTCGATGATTATATCGGGACAATTCTTGATTACTGGTGCTTTGAGTTGGAGTTCGGGGCGAAATATGAAGAGGGCTGTATTAAGGAAGACGGAACCCCGATTGTATTGAATACCATTGACGATGTATATGATTATATCGTTAAGAAACAGGAGAGCAAAGAATGATTACCTTACTCCTGCTTATCATTCTTGCTTCTGGTAAATTAAGAACAAAAGAAGAAATCTTACTGGAAGATATAGAACAATTAAAATTTATTCAAAAAAGGTATTGACAATGACCCTGTGATATGCTATAATACGCAATATCAAATGAAGGGAGTTCATTGAAATGACGAAACTTGAAATCGAAAAGAGCCTGTATGAGTTTCTTAACGAAAACTATATCTACCCCGAAGAAATCGGTTTCTTCACCAATACTGTTGTGAAGATTGCCATTGACCGTGGAGATTGGAAGCACGAGCATCTTCGTCTTCGTTGGCTTCTTTCCGACCTTGGGTATCAGTACATCAGTTCTGTTACCACAGAAGAAGATGGCTCTGATTGTTACAGCGCAGACCATTACTTCGCAATTCCGATGTAAAGTAGTTCGGGATGTGGCTCAACTTGGTAGAGCGCACGGTTTGGGTCCGTGAGGTTGCAGGTTCAAATCCTGTCATCCCGATTTGGCATTGTGGGAGCCGTTAGTCAAAATACCCACAGGTGAACCCAATCTGACCGAGGTCGAGCCAAAGACAAGGCACGTAAGTATTGTCTGGTTCGTGGGTTGTACCAGAAACCCATCGTCAAGAAACTCTGATGTAATGTGAGTTTCAGTAGTGCCACTCTGCTGATGGCTGACTACCAAAGTGGCTTAAAGGTACATTGTGTGCCTGTATCAGCACCTAACACGCATCCCATAGACCTGCGTACCCAGTTAGGTCAGTTGTTCCACCACCCGATACTGAAAGTTGTTGCAAGGGGTGCGTTAGAAATGAAACCTTGCAGTAAGTGGACTTGCGTAAAGTCGGGGAACTCCATTGGATGTCCGATGCAAGCAGGGGTTGAGCCTTGCGGTGTGGTTGCCCATCTTACGAGCAACACATTGGGTCAAGGAATGTATAGCCTTGACAACAACCTATCCCCAATAAGCGAGAAGCCGTAGGTTGTTTTTAGTGTGAGGTAACGAAAAGGGATAAGTCACACAACTTGCCTTCGTAGCGCAACGGTAGCGCAACGCATTTGTAATGCGTGGGTTGATGGTTCGAATCCGTCCGAGGGCTTAACCACTCACAGCAATTCTATCATTATTCAATATGCTAAATGAGGTGAAAAAAAGTGGTTAGAAAATGCACACACAGCAATAACACTTTCGGCTTTGAGTTGTAATCAAATTACCATATTGTGCATAGTTGATTTTAGTAAGAGAGGACTAAACGATGAGTTTTTTAGAAGAACTTAAAGATGAAGCAAATTACACCACAACGGAGAATGGGGCAACTGCTCTCAACTCCACTATGAACTCTTGTCTGGATGCCTTTGGTAGCCTTGGTGCTATGAAAGATTCTGATGCCAATGACATCATCAGAACATTCAAACACGCATTTGCGGAAGACAGAGCAACCGCTATGAAAATCCTGTTCTATGTGCGTGATGTTCGTGGTGGGCAGGGTATGCGTAGAGTATTTCGTGCCATTACTATCTGGCTTGCAGACAACTACCCAGAGTATATCATCAACAACCTTGCCAACTTTGCGGAGTTCGGCAGGTGGGATGACCTGTTCTGCCTGTTCAATACTGGTGTGAAGAACAATGTCCTTGCCTTCATTAAGAACCAGATTCTTGAAGACATTGTGAACTGGTATGACAACAAGCCGATTTCGCTTCTGGCGAAGTGGCTTCCGTCCGAGAACGCTTCCTCTGCTGACACAGCCATCAAGGCAAAGGTTATCCGTGAGTATCTTGGGTGGTCACCCAAGTCTTACAGGAAAACCCTGTCTAAACTTCGTGCATACCTTGATGTTGTCGAAGTTAAGATGTCTGCAAACGAGTGGAAGAAGATTGACTACAACAAGGTTCCCGGCAAGGCTTCCTTGAATTATTCCAACGCTTTTGCAAAGCACGATGAGGATAGGTATATCAACTATCTGTGTAACGCTGATAATCTCCACGCAAATGCCCTTTTCCCTGTGGATATTATTCATAAGGTATTTAGCCTTGGCATCAGCCCAATGTGCCACTATAACAGCGCAGAGAGGGTTCCGAAGAAAGATAGAGTTCTTCTTAACAAGATGTGGAACTCTTTGCCCAACTACTTTGAGGGCAAGGAAGAAACTGGTCTGTGTATGGTTGACACCTCTGGCTCTATGAGTGGTCTTCCTGTTGAGGTTGCGCTTTCTCTGGGCATCTATTGCGCCGACAAGTGCAAGGGACCTTTCAAAAACCACTTCATTACCTTTGACTATCAGCCCAAACTGGTTGAACTTGTCGGTAATGATATTGTGGAAAAGGTTTCCAACATTTCCTGCATCAACGCAGGAAACACCAACCTTGAATTAGCCTTTGACTTAATTCTTCAAACGGCTGTCAACCACAACACCAAGCCAGAAGATATGCCGAAGAAACTGTATATTATCTCTGATATGCAGTTTGACGAAGCAAGGGGAGATAGAGATTGTAATTGGGGTTTCTACCAGAGGTCTATTGGTGTAGGACAGCCCAACCAGACCTTTATGACTTCTATGAAAGAGAAGTACGAGAAGTACGGCTACACTCTTCCCATTATTGTCTATTGGAATGTCAGAGCAAGCAAGTGCGGTATGTTCCAACAGAAGTTTGACGGAGAAGATTGCGCTATGGTTAGCGGTTACTCCGCATCCCTGTTCAAGTCTATCCTTGAAGGCACAACCTACGAGGAAACTACTGACGAAAACGGTGCAGTAACAGTTAAAGAAAAACTTGACCCAATGGCTGTTATGCTCAACACCTTAAACAAGCCCAGATATGAGGTAGTCTGGGTGGGATAAGTACAAAAACATAAGACAGTTACAGCAACTTAAAACAAGTCTGAAAAACTAAAACAAACTGTCTGGAAATAATAAAAAGGCACTTACAGCAATTCTTTATTATTCAGAATTATAACATCACAGAAATTACAATTTTCTGCCAGACAAAAAGTGCCTTGATTTTAGGGGATTAGCCAAGCGGTTAAGGCAACGGACTTTGACTCCGTGATTCCAGTAGTTCAAATCTACTATCCCCTGTAAACAATGACTATTCATTGTTAGTGACCTCCTTTCTGCAAGACCCAATCTGAAATATGGTTGGGTCTTATTTTAGTGCTTGACAAATTGCTCAAAATGGTGTATAATACGCAATGTAGGTTAGATAAAACACAGGGGGTACTCAAATGAAGAACGATTGGTTTGAAATCTGGTTTGAAGATAAGAAAGACATCATTGCCATTATGTTGAAGAATATGGCTTCCGACCTTGATGCAGGGTATGACCCTCTTGGAAAGAGCATCAGACAGCAGAGAATTGACATTGAGAACTACCAGAGAAAGTTCGACAATGAGATGATTCTTCTCCGTGATATGGAGCCTAACCGTGTTCAGCATTGGTGCTATATGGATTTGAAGCGCAGGGGTGCTATTTCGTAATAAACTTGTGCTTGACAAATACCGCAAAGTATGATATAATATGCAATGTAAGATAAAAAAAGGAGCAACTACAATGAACGCAAACGAAGCCCTTAAAAATGTCAACATCCTTATCTCCGACCTTGAAGATGCCAATGCTAACAACTGGTGCGATTACAAGCGTATGACCTATGTTGGTTGGTCTGGCAACAAGAAAGCCTATCGTATTGGCAAAATCTATGACGAAGTTGGTATCTTCGATTGGTGGAATGAGAAACTTTCTCTTTCCCAGTTGAAGCAGATGCGTAACTTCCTTACCACCGCCATCAAACTCGGCTATACTGGCTATGTTTGCTTCAAAGTTGGAGCATCTGGTTGCTCTCACGGTATGTGGGCGCACAAGAAAGAAAGCACTACTGGCTATTCTCCCAATGGTGCTGTCCTGTTCCACAGTTTCCGTTCTGGTGACAACTATTGGGATGCCTGTGACGATAACGAAGTCTGGCTTCACAAGAAGTATGCCACCGAAGAGAACCCCTGCCCCGATTTCACTCTGGCGCAGATTAAGAAATACACCGCATAAGGGGGTACTACATTGAACTTCACTTATACCTACAATGGTTATGTAGTAAATATCAACGATTCCTGCACAACCATTTACAAGGGGAATATGAGGGTTGATTTCCCCACAGAAGACGAAGCCATTGAGTTCATTGACGAATACGAAGAGGTGGAAGAATGACCCAAGAAGAAAAGCGCAGGATGAAACATCCCGAAACCGCATACTACCACTACAACAATGTGAACCCGAAGAACAAGATTACTTCCGATTGTGTCTATCGTGCCATTGCCAATGCAACTGGTCTGGACTACAAGACCGTGGCTCTGGATATGACGAAGATGCAGGTGGAAACTGGGTATGACACAGGAGAGAACCGCCTTATCGACAAGTACCTTACCTCTCTTGGTTGGGTCAAGTGCAATCAGCCCAGAAACCTTGACAACACGAAACTTACTGGCAAGCAGTTCATTGACAGGTTCAGTAAGCACTACAACAAAGTTATAATCTCTGTTGGTTCCCACCACCTGTCCTGCATTATTCGGGGCAAGTTTGAAGACATCTGGAATTGCAGTAACGATAAAGTTGGTATCTATTGGGTGAAGAAATGAAGAATATCAACTGGGCTTTGGTACTTGTAATAGTTCAACTGTTACTTGTGGTTGGAATTATTGCTTTTGAAATTTATATTTGGGTTCGTTTTGGGTCCTTGCCTGTGACAGAAATTCCTGCGTGGGCTTTGCTATTTATGTTTGGGAAGAATGGGGGAAAGTAATGAAATTTTTTGCAGCCTTTGGTATCACGATAGTTTTTCTTATTGTAGATGCTCTCTTTCTTCTTTTTCTTACTTGGATTCATTCTGATAATGATTTCGACTTTGACGAGTTTTATATGATTGGATTCATAGTAAATGCTCTTTTAGCATCTGTGTTAGTTGCTATAATTATTGTAAATCATTTGGAGATATAAAAGGAGTGGAAGATGAATAAGAGATATGTTGAAGTCTATCCTTTAATGGAGTTTGCAAATAATATGAAAGACAAGACCATTGATGCCAATGATATTGCAAGGTTTCCGTGGGCAGATGTAAGAGAGAATGTCCACGCACATTGGGAAGAAAAGTATGACGAGAACGATGATGCTTGGTGCAGACGGAAGTTCTATTGCTCCGCTTGTGGAGATTGGAACACCTATGGGAAGTCAAAGTTCTGTCCTTATTGTGGTGCCGTAATGGATGAGGTGGAAGATGATAAACATTGACGAACTTCGTGACAAGTTTAATTGCAGAGCCGAAAGATGCAAGACTTGTTTCCACACTCCTGTATGTGGAAGAGATATGAATACTGTCGGCACAATGTATGTATCTCCAAACCCTATGTTCTTCTCAAAAGAATACAGAGATAATGCTTGGAAGAATTATCTTGAAAGAGAACAGAACGGATTTCCTTGTAGTTATTATACTCCTATGGAAAAGGTGGTTATTAAAAATGATTAGAATACTGACAGATAAGAAACTCAATGAAATTATTGAAAATGCAAAAGATGGACAGCAATGGCTTGCCGATGCAGAGTTCTCAAAAGAAAGACACAATCTGTTAGAGCATATTTCTAAACTTGAAAGAGAATTGAAGCAATATCGAGACACCATTCCTTACACTAAAGAAATAGGGCATCAGAACATAACAAGAATCCAATGCTTTGTTACTTCTTTTGTTGACTCTGAACAATGTGAGGGACTTGCGATAGAATCCCTTAAAAGAGAACTCCAATATAAGTTTGAACGAGACCTTGAAAGAAGACTTCCAGAACTAATTAAGTACGAAATTATAAAGAATAAAGGTGCAGGAGTAATTAGTATAAGAGGTGAATTAAATGTCTGTGAATGATGTTGAATTACTCAAAAAGAAAAGTATGACGAAGAAAGAATACCTTAACTCTATGAAAAGAGATAGGGAGAATATCAAGTGGAATACTGGTACAAGAGTACACACCAGTAACAAAGACTACAACCGCCAGAGGGACAAGAAAGAAGCGGAGAGGATGGCAGAAGAATGCGAGAAACAACAGTAAGTCTTATCCCAAAAGAACAAGTGGACTATCTGAAAGATGATAAGAAGTTCTTTGAATTTATCACAAATGAATTAACGAAGAATCTTTCAGAAAGAGTTATGCAGGCTCTTGAAGAAAATGATGATATTGTCATTAAAAAGCCTGTTTTAAGGGTTTCTGAATATCCACCCACTCATTCCGTTGAGTATAGAAAAATCCTTGATTGGGAGCCTTTGGTGCGGTGCAAGGATTGCAAACATTGGTGTATTCATAAACACCTTGAGATTCCGTGGTGTAGAGCGATGCACATAGATAGAAACGCTGAAGATTTTTGTAGTGACGGCGAAAGGAGAGAAGGATGAGTAGATACAGAATAGAGGACTATAACGATATGATTTATGAACTTGACGAATTTTTGAAAGAACACGAAGTGTCCGAACTTCTTAAACTGGTAACAGATGCGGTTGAAGATATTGAGTACGAAAGGAGAAATAATGCCGAGATACATTGATGCAGTAAGTAAGGCAGAAGTCCTTGAAACATACGCAGAACTATATGATGTTTTTGATGATAACAGAGAAATAAAAAAGGAATTACACAAAGTTTATGACAAACTAAATGCCTTGCCGACCGCCGATGTTCGTGAGAATGTTTATGCTCATTGGATTAGAATAGGGAGGGGGTTTGCGCCCGACACTTATGTATGTTCGGCTTGTAAAAAAGAGTCACGTGACTATGGAAACTTCTGCCAGAACTGCGGAGCAGATATGAGAGGTAATGAAAATGGCAAGGGTAACTCTTAAATTAGAAAGTCCAATAGATAGATATACTTTTAATGATGAGACACAACTAATCTTTAACAAACCACTTACTGAATTACAGTTTGATATTGAGAGACATTCTCTTGAAGCAGTTGGATATGTAAAGCCAGTTTTCTGTCGAAATTGCGAGTTTAAGGACGAAGAACTTGATTGGTGTTGGAAATGGTTGAATGAAATCGAAGATGATGGGTATTGCAAGTGGGGAAAGGAGAAAGAAGAATGAAGACTTGGGAAGAATATAACAAAGAAGATGTCTATGGAATGTATGGAGAAAGATACGAGCCAGTAGATGTTGAATGCCCGAAGTGTAAAAACCGCCTGTATAAAAGAACAGATATTGTTCTGACGAGTTACCCACCGCAGTATCAGTATGAATGTTTTGGCTGTGGTTGGACAGGAACAGCAAGGAAATAAATTTGTAAACTGAAAAAATCAACATTTTCGTGTCATTTTTGACAGCGAAATTAGGTGTAAGGATTAAATAGATAAAGTATAGTGAGTTGTAAATGAAAAAGAGATAGAAAAAACAAATCATACCACCAAATCCAAGTACAGGAATCAGCCTGTTTAATCAAGCATTAGGAAATGGAGTGTCAACAGGAACAATGTCAGAAGGATATTTAACTCACGATGAGTGGGCAGACAAGAACTTTCCGGGTTATAACTTCAATGAGGTAGAGGAAGCCTGTGAAGCATTAAGAAATGATTTCATTTCAGACTCCGAATTCTTACACGATTATGCTTTTTATTCTGGCAAGGTTAGCGGAAATGCCGTTGATTTAATGGACGAAGAAGAAGCAACAGAATTTGTAGAAGATAATCTGATAGAAATTGCTCTTGTAGTTGACAGACCTTTTATAGAAAAGTATCTTGAAGACCATTTCACTCCTATGAATGAATCTTTAACTGAATCCTACTTAACCGAAGCAGACGATATAGATATTGACGATATAGATGTTGATACCGACACGGAAGTATCTGATACTGAATTAGAAGACGAACCTGCCGAGGAAGAAACAGAAGTAACTGTTGACGATATAGAAGACGATGGTACTGACACAAGCATAAATGAAATGCAGAAGAAGACCATTCAATTCCCTATTCTCATAGAGGGCTTTGACGAAGAGAACAATGCCATTGCTATGAATGAGGAAGACGAAGAACAATATGCTTCTGAATACGGAGAAGCGGTTGTTCAACAGGTAGAAGAGAATAAGAAGTTTATTCTATCCGCATTAGACATTTATGACCTTGAACTGTTCTATGAATCACTTGACCCAAACTCAAATGTGAAGTTCACGGTAACATCAAGTAAAGAATTAGATAGTTCTATTCTTATGAATATACTGAAAAGGTATTTCAATGTAGAAATGGAAGCGAAAGCATTAGACTACGGAGAGTTTACCTTGAACCCTGTTTTAGATAACAAGTTTATCAGAATTAGTTGATTAAGGGTGCAGGCATTTGCGTTAGACAAGTGCCTGTGCTTTTACTGTATATATAGATAAAGGAAGATTAGTAAAAATGGAAAAACCAGAATTTAAGGCATTTATTACAAACCTCGGCAAATACGAAGAGGGCGCACTTGTTGGCGAATGGGTTGAGTTCCCGATTGACGAAGATGACTTTGAAGAAGTATTGCATAGAATTGGCTGTGATACACCAGAGTATGAAGAGTGGTTCGTAACAGATTACGATTGCAACATTTCTGGCTTTAATTGGAAGGACTTTGGCGAGTATCCCTGTTACGAAGACTTACAAGATTTTGGAGAAATGCTTGAAAGGGTTGGAGATGATGAAGCGGTTGCCAATGCTTATGAGGTAACAGGTGACTTGCAGGAAGCCATTGACGGAATAGAAAGCGGTGATATTATTTACTACCCGGGAATAAGAGACCTTGGAGAAATGGCTGAACATTTTATTGACGATTTAGGCGGTGTTGAAGCACTCGGCAGGGAATCTATTGAAAGTTATTTTGACTATGAAAAACTCGGCAGAGATTTGAGTTTTGACGAATACGAAACTGACGAGGAAGACGAAGAAGGCAACACCATTTATGTGAACGCAGGTCAATACTGGTGTGGAGACGAAAACGCTTCTGATTATGATATTGGTGAAGCATTTGTAAATGAAGTTGGTATTGACGGTGTTCAGAACTCTGAATACTATTTTGACTATGATGCCTATGGCAGAGATTTAGGTTACGATGGCTTTACCATTACACAAGACGGTTGTATTGAATACAGGTAATAGATTATGAAGAACGCAACAGAAGTAGTAACAGATTTATATAGAAAGTTCCCGAAAGTAGATTTCATAGACGAGAGAGACCTTGGCAATGATATGGTCGGGTTGATATTTGAGTACAGAGATTCAGAGGTAAATGAACAACAGTTAAAGGAACTGTTAGACAGTTATGGTAACTGGTACCGTGTCAGAGAAAGTAGTATCTATTATGGCGGTAAATCTCTTCTTGTAAAAGCAGAGGATGATTATATTACTGTTCCTGTTGAAGACGATTTAGGTGCTGATTGGTATTACAGACATCGTGATGACTATGACCCATACGGAGAGCCAAAGCCAGATTACCTGTTAGGTGAGTCTATTGCAAAAGATGAATCTGGAACTTGGGCTATGTTAAGAAAGGGCGAACTTCCAGACGGAACAGAAACAATGCTGTTTGTTCATTACCCATCGAAAGAGGGTGAGGGCTTGTGCATTGTAAACGGTAAAGAGGGAGTAAATGACCCGACCAATACAGAGCCACTTTATGTTGAGGGCGGTACAGCCAACATTGGCGGTTGGGAAGAGAAACTTGATTAGGATTGGATAATCCATCTTTTCCTGCACCAAGACGGTGTGAAGTTCAATTACAATGACGGAGAAGCCGACATTGACCCAGACGATGACCCAACAGAGGGCAGGTTCAAGTATATTGCTTCCAAGTCTGTTCTTGATAGTGACGGTTTCCATACTGACTACACTTGGTACTTCGACAAGGAAGAAGGCAAACACGTGTTTGTGTTTGGGGATAATGAGATATACTTCCCAGAAGACGAAGACTATGATTGGGAAGTTGATGGTGATGACGAAAGAGCGCAGGAAGAAGCGCAGGAGTGGTTTGATTCTTACGATGGTATCTTTGACGAAAGCGAGTTTGATGAAAGTCTTAAAGAGGGGAGAGCCAGAGATAGATTTGATGTAATTGATACTGGCTATGAAGATTCTTTAAGACCTTGG